>OJKJ01000094.1_pt1 | contig 72590 bp, 62 predicted proteins | sample 1596491 | NCBI WGS metagenome assembly OJKJ01 (sample SAMEA4350160, study PRJEB24818) | metagenome | biome: human; feature: gut; material: faeces | place: Denmark | collected 2013-09
TGGGATGCTTAACTCCTTCGCTTGGCCGCTTTCGTTAGACGCAAACAGGGTGCTTCCATCTTTTACCTCTTTGACTACCAGGGGAGCTCACCCTGTACCAGCCCTACGCCTCTCAGCTGCAGCGTCAGATGTGTATAAGAAACATGCGCCTGCCATCGCCGTTTCCCCATACTGTACCAGTGTAATCATGATCTGTTCCACCACAGCCGGCCAGGCCAGGAACAGCACCGCCCCCAGCGTAGTATGCAGGCGGGGGATCCCCTGCTGAGAGAGCAGTTTTGCGATGCGGTTTTCTTCCATTCTCATACCCCTTCTCTAAGCCATTCACCGCCCATTATACCGAGGATATGGAAAAAAGTAAAGAATACTTCCGCAGTGCAGAAGCTGCAACGCTTTGCCCTCCGGCTGCGGCGGAGGAACGCGGTTCCGGAATGCTTAGAGCTTTTGTGGACAACTTTCGATTTTTTTCATACTATGGTTTGGAGAGACCTGTATTTATACGACGTTCCGGGTTTTTCCAAGTTCTGACAAGAAGGGAGGTTTTTTGAATCAATGGCGAGCTTACCGACAAGAGGAATCGATATCTCTGAGTTCAACGGCGACGTGAATATTGACGCGCTCAAGGGACAGATCGATTTTGTAATCATCCGCTGCGGCTACGGCAGCAATTATACCAATCAGGATGATACGCAATACGAAAACAATGTCCGCAAATGTCTGGCAGCGGGGATTCCCTATGGGGTCTATCTCTATTCCTATGCCAAAAATACGGATATGGCGAAAAGCGAAGCCGCCCATACGCTGCGGCTGCTTCAGGGAAAAACGCCTTTGTACGGCGTGTGGTATGATGTGGAGGACAGCTCCCTGCCATCGGGAGAGACAATTATCGACAACTGTATCACTTACTGCAGGGAAATCGAAAAGGCGGGCTATTACTGCGGCATTTATTCCTTCCTGAACTGGATGGAAACCCGGCTGAACAGCCCCAGGCTTGATCCATTCGATAAATGGGTCGCCCAGTGGAACGACGTGCTGGAGTATGACAAGCCCTATGGAATGTGGCAATATACGAACAACGGTATTTTAAACGGGCGGCAGTTTGACATGGACTACGCTTATAAGGATTATCCCGAGATTATCAAGGGGATGGGAGGCGATGATATGACTAAGGAAGAGGTTCTGAAGCTGGCACAGCAGGTTTACGATGAAAACGAGAAAAGGTATCCCACTATCGATTCCGTTCCCAATTGGGCGCGGGAGGGGGTAAAGCAGGTCTACGAGGAGCTGAATCTGGGAGGCAACGGCACAGACCCCGGGAAAATTGAGCTGGACGCAAGCTACAGCTATGTGCGGGCAGTCTACGTGATCTCCAAGGTGCTGGAGCGTTTCGACACGCTGCTGCGACAGGCAGATGCAGAGATTTCCGCGTTTTCCCAAGAAATGCCCGTAGATTCCGATGCTGAAAAGAAAGAAGAAGTGGAAGGACAAGAGGAAGGCCGGGCAGAATAAGAGCTGAAGAAACAAAGTGGATTTCCGGGATAGGCAGTCCGGAAATCTGAGGCGGGCCGAAACCGGAAAAGGTTTCGGCCCGCTGCCGTTTGAAAGGAAGTTTTTTCTCACCTTTGATTTACTGCGTCCGCTTGTTTCTATGCCGTATTTGGTGTAAAATTAAGCTTTGATACAGAAAGGATGATGAAACATGGGCACAGTCGACCTCAGTTTGGAAATCAGCAGGCTGCTTTGCTACGGTCTGCAGAAGGGCCTGCTTGCGCCGGAGGATGCGGCCTATTCCGCCAACAGAATCCTTGCGCTGCTGGGCATTTCGGAATTTGAATGGAAGCCGGTGGAGGAGAAGCTCCGTTTCCCTGCGGAACCTTTGGAACGCATCTGCGATTGGGCCGCGGAACAGAGTCTTATCGATCCGGACACTTTGGACGGGAGAGACTTGTTCGATACGGAAGTGATGAACTGCCTGATGCCCCGTCCTTCCGAGGTGGTTTCAAGGTTTTACGGACTGTATGAAGGGAACAAAAAGGCTGCCACCGATTACTATTATGAGCTGAGCCGTTCTTCCAACTACATCCGGGTTGACCGCGTGGAGAAGGACCGGATGTGGACCGTGCCCACGAAGTACGGCGAACTGGTTGTTACCATCAATCTCTCCAAGCCGGAGAAGGATCCTAAGGCCATTGCCGCCGCCCGGAACGCGCCCCAGTCGGGTTATCCTAAATGCGCCCTCTGCAGGGAGAACGAGGGGTACCGGGGCACGGCCAATCAGGCTGCCCGGGGCAATCACCGGCTGATTCCCCTGTCTCTCTGCGGGGAACGCTGGTTTCTGCAGTATTCCCCCTATGTCTACTATAACGAGCACTGCATTGTGTTGAGCGAAGAGCACCGGCCCATGAAGGTCAGCCGCGCTTCTTTTGAGCGCCTGTTGGATTTTGTCACAGTGCTGTCTCACTATTTTGTGGGCTCCAACGCCGATCTTCCCATTGTGGGAGGGTCCATCCTTTCCCACGACCATTTCCAGGGGGGCAATTATGAGTTCCCCATGGCAAAAGCGCCCCTTCGGGAGCAGGTTCGCTTCTCCGGCTTTGAAACCGTGAGCGCAGGTATTGTGGACTGGCCCATGTCGGTGCTGCGTCTGCGGTCTGCAGACCGGGAGTCTTTGATTGAACTGGCGGATAGGATTCTGGCGAAATGGCGCGGATATTCCGATGAGAGCGCAGAGGTGCTGGCTTTTACCGGTGAGACGCCCCACAACACCATCACCCCTATTGCCCGGCGCAGAGGGGAGGAGTACGAGCTGGACCTGGTGCTGCGCAACAACCGCACCACGGAGGAGCATCCTCTGGGATTGTTCCATCCCCATGGGGAATATCACCACATTAAGAAGGAAAACATCGGTCTGATCGAGGTGATGGGCCTGGCGATTCTGCCGCCCCGCCTGCTGCAGGAGGCGGAGTTGATGGAGCAGGCTCTTTCCTGCCCGGAAGGCGCGGAGGAGATTTTCAAGAGACCGGAGATGGAAAAGCATCTGGATTGGTATGCCGATTTGAAAGCGGCGGGAGTTACGGCGGAGAATGCCGGCCGGGCTGTGAGGGAGAGTATCGGAAAAATTTTTGAGAAGATTTTGGGAAACGCCGGCGTTTTTAAGGATACGGAAGCGGGAGAAGCGGCTTTCCTCCGCTTTTGTAAAGTCATATGAGCCGGGAGGGAAAATTTGCGCTGGGTGACAGGCTGCTTGCCCTGCTGTTTCCGGAGAGATGTCTCTTCTGCAGGAAGCCGGTGGATGCTGGACAATGCTTTTGCAGCGCCTGTGAGAAAAAGGTGCCCATAGCGCCTCTGGCGCGCAGGCTGGAAGCAGCGGTCCCGGGAGGCGCGGGGTTTTCCTGCCGGTCTCCCCTCTCCTACCGTGGCGAAGTGGTGGAAGCGATGCGCCGATTCAAATTTCAAGGGAAGAAAGGCCTGGCAAAACCCTTTGCCCGGCTGATGGCGCGGGCAGCGGATTTCCCGGAGCAGCCGGAACTGGTCACCTTTGTGCCTCTGTCGAAAAATCACAGGCGGGAGCGGGGCTATAATCAGAGCGAGGCCCTGGCGGAGGAACTGGGGAGACTGCTGAATCTCCCTGTGAAACCAGTATTGGAAAAGGTGAAAGAAAATAAAACGCAGCATCTTCTCTCTGCAAAAGAGCGCAGGCAGAATGTCAGGAATGCCTACCGGGCTTCCTCCGAAGTTCACGGGAAAAAGGTTCTGCTGGTAGACGATATTGTGACTACAGGCGCAACTCTTCGGGAATGTGCCGGACAGCTGTACCGTGCGGGGGCGGAAAAGGTATTTGCCCTGTGCGCAGCCGATGCGGAGCTTGGAGGCGGCACAGGCAGACGGGAAGAGAGACAGGAGGAAAAATAGAATGGCAGACCGTTTTGCCAGAGAGGCGCTCCTCATTGGGCAAGAGGGCGTGGAAAAGCTGAGAAGGGCCCGGGTAGCGGTGTTCGGCGCGGGCGGCGTGGGCGGTTATGCTATTGAAGCCCTGGCGCGCAGTGGCATCGGCGCTTTGGACCTGATTGACGGAGACGTGGTGAGCTTCACCAACCTCAACCGGCAGATTATCGCGCTGACGGACACCGTGGGGAAGCCCAAGGTGGAGGCGGAAAAGGAAAGAATCGCCGGGATCAACCCTGAATGCCGGGTTGAGGCGCTGCAGCTGTTCTTTACAAAAGAGACAGCTTTGGATTTTACCCAATACGACTATGTAGTGGACGCCATCGATACAGTATCCTCCAAGCTGGAGCTGATCTGCAGGGCTAAGGAGGCCGGCGTGCCGGTGATTTCCTGTATGGGAGCGGGAAATAAATTCGATCCCACGGCTTTCCGGGTGACAGATCTTTCCGAAACCAGCGTCTGCCCTCTGGCCAGAGTGATGCGCCGGGAGCTGAAAAAGCGGGGGATTGAGGGCGTGAAGGCCGTGTGGTCGGCAGAAGAGGCGAGAACGCCCTTGCCTGCGGAGGAAGAAGATAAAAAGGGCACGGCGGGCCGTCCCACCCCAGGCAGCATGGCCTTCGTCCCCGGAGCGGCCGGTTTGGCGCTGGCCGCCGAGGTGGTAAAGGATTTGCTGGGCGGCTGGCCGGAGTAGATAAAAAAACGGGGGAAAGGACGTCGGCATGGAATATCGAGAAGGAAACCGCGGGCTGCGCATGAAGTTTGACGAGGACGAAATAAACTATGACCGCTGGCGTCCCGGATATCCGGACGAGCTGTTTCAGGCCGTGGCGGAGTATGCCGGCCTGGAACGGGGAATGCGGGCTTTGGAGGTGGGGATCGGCACTGGGCAGGCCACTCGACCCTTTTTGGAGGCAGGCTGCCGGGTGACCGCCGTGGAGCTGGGCGAAAAGCTGGCAGCCTATTCCCAGGTGAAATTCCAAAATTTTTTCAATTTAGAGATCCTTCAGGGAGATTTTATGAAGTGTCCCCTGCAGGGCGATTCCTTTGACCTCCTTTATTCGGCTACGGCCTTTCACTGGATACCGGAAGAGCAGGGATATCCCAAGGCACTGCGTCTGCTGAAAAGCGGGGGAACGCTGGCAGTCTGGTGGAATCACCCCTGCCCGGCGCCGGAACAGCCGGAGCTGTTCCAGGAAATTCAGAAAGTGTATGGGAGGTTCGGCCGCGCTGTCAGGAAATCTCCAGTGGAGTTTACGGAAGAAAACTGTGCGCCGCTCGCCCAGCAGCTGAAAGAAATGGGATTTTCGGGAGTGGAATCCCGGCTTTTTCACAGCAGCCGTTCCTTGGGGCCGGAGGAATATTGCGGACTGCTGAATACCTATTCGGATCATCGGGCGATGGAGGAGAACGCCAGAGCCGGTTTGATGGAGGGGATTTCCTCGGCAATCATGCGCTTTGGCGGCAGGCTGGAGCTCCGTGATACCATGGATTTATATTTGGCCAGAAAGCCCTGAGGCGGCCGGGCCGGAAGAAAGGATGAGAGCGATATGGATATGGAGAAAATAGAACGGGCCGTGCGGGACATCCTGGAGGCGGTGGGCGAGGACCCGGACCGGGAAGGGCTGCAGGAGACTCCGGCACGGGTTGCCAGAATGTACGGAGAAATTTTTTCCGGGCTGGGCGCTGATCCCAAACAGCATTTAAAAATTTTCACAGAGGGGGGGAAGCATGACGAGCTGGTGCTGGTTAAGGATATCCCCCTCTATTCGGTGTGTGAGCACCATCTGCTGCCCTTTATCGGCAGGGCGCATATTGCCTATATCCCAAAAAACGGGAGAATTATCGGGCTTTCCAAATTTGCCCGGATTGTGGACTGTTTTGCCCGGCGTCCCCAGGTACAGGAGCGTTTGACAGGACAGATTGCCGATTTCCTCTATGAGAATATGGAGCCGCTGGGCGTGGCGGTGTTTATCGAGGCGGAGCATCTCTGCATGACCATGCGCGGGGCCAGAGCCGCCGGCGCGAAAACGCAGACCTCGGCCCTGCGAGGCTGTATGAGGTCTGATGCGAAGACCAGAGCCGAGGTGATGGCCCTTCTGGGGGGCAGGTAGGGAAAGGAGGGGCTTTTATGGAGACAGCTGCTTTTGAAGCGCGGGAAAAGCGTTTTCCCCTCACCCGCACCTACGTGATGGGTATTTTGAATGTGACGCCCGATTCGTTTTCCGACGGAGGGAAGTTTCTGAATCCGGAGCGGGCGGTAAACCGTGCGCTGGAGATGGAGCGGGACGGAGCGGATATCATCGACATCGGGGGACAGTCCACCCGTCCCGGTTATACTGCCGTCTCTCCGGAGGAGGAGTGGGCGCGGATTCAGGCGGTAGTGCCGGCGGTGGTGCGGGAAACCGGTCTGGCGGTGTCCGTAGACACCTTTTATCCCTGGGTGGCGGAAAAAGCCCTGGAGGCGGGCGTCCAGATCATCAACGACGTGTCCGGCTTTGGGGATGAAATGCTGCAGGCCGTGGCCGTCTCGGGCTGCGGCTGCATTGTGATGCATCCCCGGGGGGCGCAGCATGGGGATATCCTTCGTGAAGTGAAGAGCTTTTTTGAGGAACGGCTTCGGGCGGCGGAATGCTTTGGCGTGGGGAAAAGCAGGCTGTGCTTTGACCCTGGGGTGGGCTTCGGCAAGACCTATGAGGACAATCTGAAGCTGATCGCCCATGTGGAAAAAACCAGACTGCCGGAAACGGCTTTTCTGATGGCGGCCTCCCGGAAGCGGGTGACAGGCCAGCCCTGCGGGAATCCCCCCTTTGAAGAGCGTCTGCCCGCCACACTGGCGGCCCATACCGCCGCTATTCTGGGCGGTGCGGATTTGGTGCGCGTCCATGATGTGAAGGAGGCGGTGCAGGCGGCGCGCATGGCGGACGCACTTTGCCACCTTTCTTCAGAAGGGTGACGCCTGAGCCTTTGTTTCCGATTTCGGCTCCTCCGGCCTTTCGGCCCGCTCCACGATGCCCATACGGTATCCCAGGGCTTCGGAGCGCTTGAGGGCAGGCTGTTTCAAGCGGGAGGCTGCACGCTGAATTTAGCAGGGAGACAGGATAGAAAGGAAAAGAAAACGATGGATACAATCTATATCAAGGGGCTGGAGATTTTTGCCTATCATGGGGTAAATCCGGAGGAAAAACGGGATGGGCAGGTATTTCTGCTGGACATCGCCATGGTGGCTGACCTCACAAAGGCCCGGGAGAGCGACAGCCTGGACGACACGGTCAATTACGCTGCAGTGCGCAAGACCGTACAGAAGGCCTTTACGGAGACAAAGTACAATTTGATTGAACGGGCGGCTCAGGCCGTGTGCGAGGCGGTCCTGGCAGAGCATGAGAAGGTGGAGAAAATTACCTTGCTGCTGAAAAAGCCGGAGGCCCCCATGAACGCTATATTTGAGTATGTAGCAGTAGAAGTCACTGCCTCCAGAAAGGCTGGGGAAAAGGAGAAAACAGGAAATTGAGAGAGATGACAACCAGGCGGCTGGTGCTGCGCAGGTTTCTGAAAAGTGATGGAGAAGGGCTTTATGATTACCTCTCCGACCCGGAAGTGGTAAAATATGAACCCTATGAACCCTATACACGGGAGATGGCCGAACAGGAGGCGGCCCGTCGGGCGGAGGATCAAAACTTCTGGGCGGTCTGTCTACTGGATGGCGCCCTGCTGGGCAATGTCTATTTTGCGGAAGGTGAATTTGACACCTGGGAGCTGGGCTATGTGTTCAACCGCAAGTACTGGGGGAAAGGGTATGCAGGCGAGGCGGCCCGGGCTCTGCTGGATCTGGGCTTCACGGAATGGGGAATGCACCGGGTTACGGCAATGTGCAATCCTGAGAACGAACGGTCCTGGAGGCTGTTGGAACGGTTAGGTATGCGCAGGGAAGGCAATTTGAGAAAGAATATTTTTTTCTTTCGGAATGAGCAGGGAGAACCGCTCTGGCAGGATACTTATGAATATGGACTTCTGCGGGAGGAATGGGAGCAGATGCCGCCGGTAAGCATTGAAACCATGTACTGAGAGAGGGAGAGAGACAGAAATGCAGGCAGTTTTGGGAATTGGCTCGAATTTGGGCGATCGTGAGAATAATATAGCTTTGGCGCTGGACTTGCTGGAGCGTTTGCCGGATACGGCGGTGCAGAAGTTGTCCAGTCTCTATGAAACCGAGCCCTTTGATGTGATCTCTCGGCAGGACAGGTATCTGAATTGCTGCGTGCTGCTGGAAACGAAGCTGGCGCCGGAAGAGCTTTTGGACCGCTGTCTTGCCATTGAAGCGAAGCTGGGGAGAGTGCGGAAGGAATACCACGGTGCAAGGACTATGGATATCGACGTGCTGCTTTGCGAGGGATATACCAGCTGTACGGAAAAACTGACCGTACCCCATCCCCATATCCGAGAGCGGGCCTTTGTCATGGTGCCGCTCTCCGACCTGTTTCCCGCCCATAACGCTCTGGGGTTTTTATTTCATGACGCTTATGAGGCGGTGGAGAAAAGCGGTGTAAAGCTCTATCACTAGGGACTAGCTGAAAAAATCACGCCGGATGGCCCGGCGTCCATTCTGCGGATCGGGCTCCGGATTTTCAGTGCGCACCTTGCGTTACCGGCATAGAAGGAGGAATTCGGCAACGAAAGCCGAATTCCTCCTTTAAAGTTTTGCGTGCATTTCTCTTGGCGGACGCCGTACTTCCAGACTTCAGGCCTATATTCTGCCGAAGGACTTCCTGCCTACAGCGGCAGCAGCTTGAGACTCTCGGCGTGGGAGCAGGAAAGCAGGTCGGACTCCGCTTCCTTGAACAGCGGATGCAGTTTTTCTTCCGCATGAATCGGGAAGCAGCCCATCTCCGCACGGAGGGAAACCCCTTTTTCCGTCTTCTCCCTGCGCATGGTGGAAAGGTTTTCTTTCAGCCGTTCCCCAAACAGCAGCAGTTGTTCCTCCGGCTCCCCAGTCTGGGGCCAGCGGGTCAGGTGGAGGGAAGGCTCCGGTTCGAACTTCCGGAAAAATTCCAGGTAAATGGTTTCCGTGATGTGAGGCGCAAAAGGAGCGTACAGCTTCAAGACGGTGAAAAAGGCGTGGTACAAGGCGTACTGGGCCGCCCTCCGGGCGTCTGTTCCCTGCCGTTCTGCCGAGTAGAGCCGTTCCTTTGCCAGCTCGATATAGGTGTCGCAAAAATCGTTCCAGAAGAAGCGGTCGATTTCGTGCCGTGCCTGGCCGGCCTCATAATTGCTCAGCTGGAAGGCAGCGGAGCGCAGAGCTTCGTCGGCTCTGGCAAGAATCCACCGGTCAGCGGAAAGCAGAGGAGGGCTCGCCGGAAGAGGGGAAAAGTCTTCCAGTAAGGGAAGGGCAAACCGGGCCGCGTTCCAAAGCTTGGTGAGAAAACGCTTTTCGGGCTGAAGGTCCGCGGGAGAAAAAAAGGTGTCCGTACCCAGACGGGCATTGGCTGCCCACAGCCGCAGGGCGTCCGCCGAATGCTCCCGGATCAGGGAGGTGGGTTCCAACCCATTTCCCTTGGACTTGCTGATTTTTTCACCCCGTTTCGCCAAAACGAAACCGCTGATCATTAGATGTTTCCAGGGAAGCTTTCCCGTGTGGTACAGGCTGCGGACAATGGAATAGAAGGTCCAGGTGCGGATGATCTCGTGGGCATGGGTTCGCATGGACAGAGGATATTCCGGCAGCCCACGGCTCTTGTGCAGCAGGGGAGTGACGGAGGAGGTGGCCCAGGTGTCCAGAACAGCGCTTTCCGGGAGAAACTCTGTGCAGCCGCAGGCGCAGGTCCCCTCGTACGGCTGTTCCACAGGATTGACGGGCAGGGAATCCTGCGAGGCGAACACGGGCCTGCCACAGTTCCTGCAGTACCAGACCGGGAAGGGGACGCCGTAATACCGCTGACGGGAGATACACCAATCCCATTTCAGGTTTTCCACCCAGGAAAGATACCTGTCCTTCATCTGCGCGGGATGCCACACAATTTCGTCAGCCGCCTGACGGTACCGCTCCTTTTGAGACAGCACGTCGATATACCACTGCCGTGAGGGCAGAATCTCCACCTCGGTGCCGCAGCGTTCATGGACGGCCACTGTGTGGATCACGGGTTCTGCGGAGAGAAGAAGTCCTGCCTCCTCCAGCAGCCTGATGATTTCCTTTCGTGCCTGTTTCACCCGCAGGCCTGAAAGATAGGGCACGTCTTCTCCCATTCTGCCGTCCTTTTGGAGCACCCCGCGGGTGGGCAGGCCGTGCTCCAGCACCCACTGGGCGTCGGTGCTGTCGCCGAAGGTGGCGCACATCACGATCCCCGTGCCCTTTTCCGGGTCGGCTTTCTCATCTGCCAGGATCGGAATCTCAAAGCCGTAAAGGGGCACGGCTGCTGTCTGCCCAATAAATTCCCCGTATTGGGGATTTTCCGGATGAATAAACAGACAGACACAGCCAAAAAGCAGCTCCGGCCGTGTGGTAGCCACAGGCAGCACGGTTTCCCCGCAGGAGAAGGGCAGTGTATAAAAGACCGAGTCGGTTTCCCGGGTATCCAGCTCTGCCTGGGCGATGGAGGTACGGCATTCGGTGCACCAGAGCACGGGCGCTTCTCTGCAGTAAGCCTTTCCTTGGCGGGCCAGCTCCAAAAAGAGCTTTTGAGAGAGCCGCTGCGTCTCTGGAGAGGCAGTTTCATACTGCAGGTCCCAGTCCACTGAAAAACCCAGCGATTGAAACAATTGGCGGAAATCCGCCTCATAGCGGGATGCAGTTTCCCTGCAAAGCTCTGTGAAGTCAGCGTGCGGCAGGTCTCTGGCTCGCAGCTTTTTCTCCCGTTCCACCAGCCGTTCAGTGGGCAGGCCGTTGTCGTCAAAACCGAAGGGATAATAGACGTTTTCCCCCTGCATCCGGTGGAAGCGGGCGATCATTTCCGCCTGGGCATAGGAAAACAGATGGCCGATGTGCAGGCTGCCGCTGACAGTGGGGGGCGGCGTGTCGATGGAGTACACCCTCCCAGGCGCATCGGGAGAAAAGCGGTAAATTCCTTCCCTCTCCCAAAATTCCTGGGTCTCTTTTTCGTGCTTTTGAAAGTCATATCTCTTTTCCATTGCAGTACATCCTTTCAATCTTTGCAAAATAAAGGGGGACGATAAAACAGAACACCGCCGGGCAGTTGGCACATGCCGGACGGTCCCGCAGAAGAAAGGTGTAGGCGTTGGGGAGCGGGCAGACAGTAACCGCCGCGGAAGAAAAGTCTTTGCCAAGCTTTCTTCCGGAAAGCGGCAGAAAAGTGGATAAAAAAACGCCCTAAACAGCAATTGCTGCTTAGGGCGAATCTCATCTCCGCGGTACCACCTAAATTCGGAAGCTCTCCTTTTTAGGAGCTTCACGCACTCTTTCCGTACGGGACTACGGGCGAGAGAGCCTTGTCCGATACGTTTCCCCGCTAACGGTGGGATTCCGGTGGCGTCTACTTGCTGCTGCTTTCGGGCCACGGCTCCGGGGCTACTTCTGCGTTTCCTTCACGGAGACTTACACCGTCCGTCTCCTCTCTGCGCTTCGGGGGAACGCATACTCCTCCTCTTCCTTGCCTTTGCTTATTTTGTTTTCTCAGTTTTAGCACGGACGGAACAAAAAGTCAAGGGGAATTTTCAGGCAGGTATTCCATTAGCCAGCAATCCCGTCTTTCCCCTTCATGCATTTCATGCTTTTCCAGTAATTTAAGTTTCCGGAATCCGCAGGCCTCGTAGCACCGCAGAGCGCGTGGGTTGTCGGCGTGCGGGTCCAGAATCACAGAACGGGCGCCTTCCGTCCCGGTCAGGTACTCCAGCACCAAGGTGAGAAACGTCCGTCCAATTTTTCTGTTCCAGTATTCCGGTTCGCCGATAAACTGGTCGATGCCAAAGCTGAATCCGCCCAAATGGGAGTAATGGTACTCCCGGCAAAGTTCTTCATCCAGCCGGTAAATCTGAAGGTAGCCGATCGGTTTTTCCTCATACTCCACAATGCACCGGCGGGCGTTCCATTCCTCCTGATAAAAGTCTTTCAGAATGCGTTCCGGGGTAAAGACTGCGTCCCGGCCCTCATAGAATTCCAAAACCCGTGGCTCGGTCATCCATTTGAGCAGAAAGGGAGCGTGCTCCGGCGTCAAAGGCCGCACCGTCACCGGCCCCCGGGTCAGGTAAATGCCGTGTTTCATAGGTCAGACCTCGGTGAACTGCATGATAAAGCCATGGGGCAGCAGCTTGGACAAAAGGTGGTAAAATTTGTAGAAAAAGCCCTTGGTATAGACGGCTTTGCCGCGCTTTGCCGCCCGAAGGGAACCCGCTGCCACCGCTTTGGGATCCACCCGGGGCAGCTTGTCGATCAGCCTGGATTTCCCCTCCGGAACATTAGCCACGTTCCAGAAATCCGTATCCATGGGGCCGGGACATACCGCGGTCACATTGATGCCGCGGGGCTGCAGCTCGTCATGCAGCGCTTTGGACAGTGCCAGAACAAAGGCCTTTGTGGCAGAGTAGACCGACATTCTGGGGGTGGGGGCAAAGGCTGCGATGGAGGAAATATTCAGCACTAGGCTGTTGTCCAGCATATAAGGCAGACAAAGCCGCGTGATACCGGTGAGGGCCCTGCAATTTAAATCCACCATACCGGTTTGAAAGGCCCGGTTGGAGGAGAAAAAATCGGTGCACTTGCCGAATCCTGCGTTGTTGACCAGCACCTTGATCTCCGGGTTGTTCTCCTTGAGCAGCTGTTCGAACATGCCGATGCTCTCTTCTTTGGAGAGATCCAGGGAGATGGCGGCGATGGTCTTGTCCGGATGCTCTTCTGCGATCTCTTTCAATACTTCTTTGCGCCGCGCCACCAGCCAGAATGCGTCCACACTGGGATACTGCGCGATGATGGCGTTTATGTATTCTTTGCCGAGCCCGCTGGAGGCTCCGGTAATCACAGCCGTTACCATGGATGCTTCTCCCCTTTTCCACTTCAGGATTTTAAATCAATTTTACGCCATTGTCATTCCGCCGTCAATCGCAGACTGTCGAAAAGATGAAAAATGATGGAAGGAAAACAACGGTTTTAGAGCCGGCGTCTTCAAAATGCAATCATTTATGAATTTTTTGTGTTATGCCTTTTGTACCGGGTCCGCTTATGCTATAATAACAGAGAAATTCGGAAAAACCGGAAAAAAAGAATCAAGAGGACGGATGAAATTGAAATTCAGAAAAGCTGCTGCATTACTTCTTGTATTGGTGGTATTTGCAGCACTCCCGCTGAGCGCGGGGGCGAAAACCTGGGAGACCGAGGACTTTACCGCAGAGGTGCCGGACGACCTGTATCAATTTTCCCTTGACACGCCGGTGGGCGATCCGGCATGGGCTTTGGCCGGTATCGCCGAACCTGCCCAGAAGCTGGAAGAATATACTAAAATGAACGCAATTGCGAACTTTGTCAGCAAGGACGGCAAACTCAGCATACTGGCAATGAAAAAGGAGTCGGACTATTCCAAGCAGATCTATAATTTTGGGGAAGCTACTGCGGAGGAACAGCAGGAGGTCCTGGAAAAACTCAGCTCGACAGATTCCGACAAATTTCAGGTAGACCGCAGCATTTATGAGGGTGGGGAGCTCCCCTTCTTCCGAATCAAGATTGACGGGGAGGTGGACGACGGCACCACCCATCATGAGCTGATTTACGGTACGATGGTCAACGGGGCCGCCTACACCTTTGATATTTACGGAGGCCAGGAAGATATCCCTCAGGACCATATTGCCATACTGGAAGAGATCCTGAACACGGTGCACTTCACGAATGTTCTGCCGAAACCGGACAATACCCTGACACAGGAGGACCTGGTGAAGACGGTGGGGCTGCTTGTGCTGCTGCTGGCGGTCATTGTCACGCCTTTTATCTATTTCCCTCTTAAGAGCAAGGCGGATAAGCGTAAAAAGGCAAAGCTGGCGCAGCAGCTGGAGGAATACCGGAAAACTCATGGCAACGACGATACCCTTTCCGGAAATATGAGGTTTGCCAATTCCACCGACTGTACCCGGGAAGCCATCAAATCCTTCAGCATTTTCCATGCCTACATCAAGAATATCGGTTCGCTGATTATCGGGGCTGTTTTGAGCCTCGTCACGGTGATTATCACCTTTACGCTGGATTCAGAATGGTGGATGAAGCTGCTGGCAGTGGGAATTGTGGTCTATTACGGCTACAAAATATTTTCCACTCCTACCAATATCGAAAAGGTGCAGCGGAAGGTCTATGACAGGGGGACTTCTTCCACTGCCATCTACGCGTTTTACGACGAGGCCTTCCGGGTGTCCGGCGTGCAGTCTGCCAGTGTTTACCCCTATTTCCAGATCACGGATGTGCGCAAGCACGGCCATTATGTCTATCTCTATTACGGTCCGGACAATGCGTATATGGTAGATCAGTTCGGCTTCAAACTGGGCGAATATGAAGACTTCCTGAAGTTTATTTCTGAGAAGACGGGAAAGAAGCTCTAAAAGAAAACTGCCGCGTTTTTCGGAAACTCTTGGTACACGGCTGAAAGGAAGCTGATTGCAAAGGATGGCGGAAAAGAAAAAAATCGGCATTATCGGCGCTATGGCGATGGAGACAGAAACCTTGGCGGCCGCATTGGAGCACCGGAGGACAGAGGAGATTTCCGGTATCGCTTTCCATCAGGGGGAGCTCTGGGGCGTCCCCTGCGTGGTGGCCCAAAGCGGTGTGGGCAAGGTAAACGCAGCTGTTTGCGCCCAGACAATGATCTTGAAATATGCCCCATCGTTGGTGGTGAACACAGGCGCAGCCGGAGGTGTGGGCCCGGAAATCCGCATAGGGGATCTGGTGGTGGCTAGCGCCTGCGTGCAGCACGATATGGATACCACGGCCCTGGGAGAAAAGCGGGGAGAGATCTCCGTTCCGGGAGGGGTTCGGATTGAATTCCCCTGTGACCGGCAGGCAGCCTCCGTGTTGGCGGAAGCGGCAAAAGCGCTTTACGGCCATGTGCACAGAGGCATCGTTGCTACAGGCGACCTGTTTGTAGCGGATCCAGAGAAAAACAGGGAAATTGGCAGGCTTTTCTCCGCCAAAGCGACTGAGATGGAGGGGGGCAGCATCGCCCAGGTCTGCTACAGGAACGGGGTTCCCTGCGCGGTTCTCCGGGCAATCTCAGACAATGCCGACGACAGCGGCAAGGTGAATTTCCTGGAGTTTGCCCGTATGGCGTCCGAAAAAAGTGCGGCTCTGCTGCAGAAAGCTATACCGGCGCTTTCCTGAAGGGGCGCGCCGGTTCATCCGCCTGCCCCGGTCAAAGCCGTGGCAGGCTTTTTCTGTAAAATTTAGAAGGGGAAGGATTTGTTATGGAGTATCGGAAATTTGGCGACACCATCGTGCTGCGGCTTGAGGTTGGAGAGGAAATCGCGGAGTCTCTTGCCGCCCTGTGCGAAAAAGAAAAGCTGGAACTCTGCCAGGTCAGCGGCTTGGGCGCTGCCGGCCAGATCACGGTGGGCGTGTTTGACACGGAGAAAAAGGAGTATTTCAGCAGGGAATACCAGGGTGATTTTGAAATTGGCAGCCTTACGGGGAACATTACCAGAAAAGAAGGAAAGCCCTACCTGCACCTGCATCTGGTATTCGGAAATCCCCGGCAGAATGTCTGTGTGGCCGGGCACCTGAACCGTGCTGTCATCAGCGCCACGGCGGAACTCTTTGTGAGAGTGCTGCCCGGTTCCGTGGGCAGGCGAATGGACGATGAGGTGGGATTAAACCTGTTTCAGTTTTCTCAGGACAGCTGACAAATGGAAAAAGCAGCCGGTTTGTCTGAAGATTGTGCCGGGAAAATCTATTCCGGCCCGTTGAAAAGAGAGGAGCAAACGATGAAAATTTATGATCTGTCCCAGGAAGTATTTTCTTCCCGCGTTTTTCCGGGAGATCCCTCTCCCCGCAGAAGGCCTGTTTCCAGCATGGAAGAAGGAAAAGCCTGCAATTTGACTGAAGTGACCATGGGCACTCACAACAGCACGCATATGGACGCTCCGCGGCATTTTTACAAAGACGGACGGACCATTGACCAGCTGGACCTGCAAAAATGTGTGGGTCCCTGCAAGGTGATTGCCCACAGCGGGAAGCTGCTGCCGGAGACGGTGGAGCAAGCCCTTGCGGATGGAACCAAAAGGCTGCTCATCAAGGGAGAGATCGAAATCACCCTGGAAGCGGCCAGAAAGATGACGGAGATGGAGCTTTGGTTTTTGGGGGTGGAAGGGCTTACCGTAGGGCCCATGAAAAATCCCATGCCGGTCCATCTGGAACTTTTGGGACATGAGGTGGTTATTCTGGAATCCACCCTGATGGGCGAAGTGCTGGAGGGTTCTTATTTTCTGGTTTCCGCGCCTGTGAAATACGGCGGAATCGACGGGGCGCAGGCACGGCCTTTGCTGTTGGATTTTGAGGGCTGATTCCATGAAGGAACAGGCTGTTCTGAGGCAGGCTGCCCTGGAGTATCTGGAACGTGATCGGCCTCTCCATATGGATATGCTGGAACCCATCCGCCGGGGACAGGCGGAGATTCTGAAGGCGGGTCCCGGGGGCGTCCTGATCTATGAGACCAGAAGCCGGACTCATATGCTTTCGGCGGAGAGCCTGGAAGCGGGAAAAGCATTGTGCTGCCGGGTGGAGCAGCCCTATCTGTTTGTAGCACATGACCGGGAGAACGCAGAATACTTCCGGGGAAAATATGGCTTCCAGACCGCGCAGGAATGCTGGGCGGCAGCCTATTTGGGGAATGTAGCCCTGCCCGTCCCGAGGGATATGGAGATCCGGAGGCTGGGAGAAGAGTATTTTGAAATCATCAATGCAAACTACAGCACCTTTTCTGGCGAGGAATATATACGGGACCGCATCCGGGAAGGTGTCATGCAGGGGGCTTTTCGGAACGGTGTGCTGTTGGGGTTTGCCGGAATGCATCCCGAGGGCAGCGTGGGAATGCTGGAGGTGCTGCCTGAGTACCGCCGCCAGGGCGCGGCTACGGCACTGATGGCAGCCATGGTGAATTTCTGTCTGGAGCGGGGCTGTGTGCCCTTTTCGCAGATATTTGCGGGAAATGAAGCATCCCTGGGACTTCATCGGAAAATGGGATTTTCTATCGCGCAGCGGCCCATGTACTGGGTGATGAATAACGACTGAAAGCCTTATTCCTGGGAAGGAGAAGAGCGCTTTGGATGATAAAAAATTTATCAGGATGAATGGTTTTGCTCCGTGCAGGATCTAACCGGACACAGCTGCATGGAGCATGATGGGTATTACTGAAAAAGGAAATATTTGAAAGATATGCTTTTTTAGAATGAATGTGTCCGCTTGGGTTTTGCACTATGAGGTGAATCACACTTTATAGGGGGTAAAATCCATGAAACAACAAGTGAATTTTTTGCTTTTCTGGGGAAGTCAGTCTCTTTCCCAGCTTGGCAGCGCCATGTCCGGCTTTGCCCTGATTCTTTGGGTCTATCGGCAAACGGGCAGCGCAATGACCACCTCTCTGCTGACGTTCTTTTCCTACCTGCCCATGATCCTGGCCAGTACGGCGGCAGGACCGTTTGTGGATATGCATAAAAAGAAAACCATTATGCTGCTGTGCGACCTGATTGCTGCGTTGTGTTCCTGCAGGGTGCTGGCGGTGCTGCTTTTGGGGAGACTGGAGCTCTGGCATATCTATGTGGTAAACGGTATCGTGGGCTTGATGAACGCCTTTCAGATCCCGGCCCATGCGGTTGCTGTGGGGCTGATTGCACCGGGGCAGCAGTATGGCCGGGTGAGCGGCCTCAACTCCTTTTCCTCAAACCTATGCACTGTGGCGGCCCCTATGCTGGCGGCTGCTCTTTATTCAATTGGCGGGCTGAGCGGAGTTGTGCTGTTTGATCTGTGCACCTTTCTGGCAGCGGAGCTGCTTTTGCTCCTCCGGATCAGGATACCGGAAGATATCCCTGTAAAGGGATCTGGACGCAGGAAAATTTTTGCGGGATGTGCGGAAGGCTTCCGGTATCTTGCTGAACGCCGTGATTTGCTGTTGCTCATAGCGGGGATGGCCGTACTGAACTTTTTTTCCAGGCTCACCTATGAAAATATCCTTTCACCCATGGTTCTGGCACGCAGCGGGGGAAGCGAGACGGCGTTGGGGACGGTAAATGCCGTGTTGGGCCTTGGCGGCATTCTGGGCGGTCTTGCTGTTTCGGCAGGAAAATTGCCGGAAAGTGATCCCCATAAGTTGATTTGGTTGCCTGCGGCCTTTTCCTTTCTGTTTGGAGACCTTTTGATGGGCTTTGGCCGTGGGCAGGCGGTTTGGTGTGTAGCGGCGGCTGCCGCCAGCATTCCCATTCCTTTCCTCTCGGCAGGGCAGAATATCGTTCTCTACCGTACGATTCCAAAAGAAATGCAGGGAAGAGTGTTTGCCGTGCGTAATGCCCTTCAGTACAGCACTATCCCAGCAGGTATTTTATTGGGCGGTTGGCTGGCGGATTTTGTTTTTGAACCCTATTTGGTTTCCGGAACCGCCCTTTCCCAATTTCTGCAGCAGTTGGTAGGAGCGAAAGAAGGATCAGGCATGGCAGTGATGTTTTTATGTACGGGAACGTTGGGCGCGGCTTTCAGTCTGGTTTGGTATGGGCTGAGCAAAAAGCATGGCCCAAGATCCTGAAAAAAGGAAAGCAGGCGCCCCACGGTATCTTGACGGATCCATGGGGCGCCTGCCCTTTCTTCTATGAAAAATCGTGTCTCTCGGAAACCTTAAAATCAGCCCTCCTCCCCTTTTTGACAGAGATAACGCTGGGAGCCGGAATTGTATTTGTCTCCCAAAGAGGTGACTGTAAATCCCAGGCTGCGGTAGAACCCCACGGCCTCTTCGTCGGTCTCGGCATAGAAATCAGTAAGAGCAAGGCTTTTGATGATCCCGGAAATTAAGAACCGGCCGATTCCCTGCTTTCGATCTTTTTCTGAAACAGCAATGTCCAGCAAAGTGCCCAGGCTGCCGGTCCGCTGCACAACGGCAACTCCTTTCCAGATATCTGCCTCACGGCAGGCAAATACGGCGATAGAAGCATTCTGCCGGTAGGCGCGGACGCGCTTCGCTAGCCGCTCCGGCGTGGGATCGTAGACACTGGCGGCCAGAATTCCATTCAGCTCAGGCAGTTCCAACAATTCTTTCCTCTGTAAAAGTGTCAGCACAAGATATCCCTCCTGAAGGTCAGTATATCACAGAAGAAGGAGAAGAGAAATCCACCTTGACAAAACTAACAATTGATAGTATTATTAATAAACTATCAATTGTTAGTTTAGGGAGGAACCCATGGGAACCCGGGAAAAAATTTTGGAAGAGGCTCTGACACTCTTTTCCCAAAAGGGATACAATGGGGTGTCTGTACGGGAAATTGCCGGAGCGATAGGAATCAAAGAAAGTTCCCTTTACAACCACTTTGCAAATAAGCAGGAAATTTTCGACCAGACGGTAGAGTTCTGCTGGCAGGAGGCAGAGACCTATTTCAAAGAACAGGGATTACCTTTTACCGGAGAAGAGGATCTCAATATATTCGGTGAGGAGGACTTTTCCCTGCTGTCAGAGACGCTGCTGAGCCTTTTCAGATACTTTTTTGACGATCCTGTCAATGTGCGGTTCCGCAAGCTGTTGCTCCTCAGCCAGTTTGAGAACAGGCGTGCGCGGGAGTTGTACCGAAAGGTGTACTGTGAATACCCGTTGGAAGTACAGGCAAAAGTTTTTTCCTGGCTGATGGAAGCTGGGATTTTTCAGAAAGGAGACCCAGAAGCTGCTGCTTTGGAGTTTTACGGAGGAGTCTTCATGCTGCTGCATACCTGCAGCAGCATGGAAGAAGCCAAGCCGTCTTTTCTGGCACATTTAAAGCAGTTTGTGAAGCATCACCGTTGTGAGGGACCTAAGGCAGCCACTGGATAACGACACTTACATCGGACAGCATTTGAACTTTTCACGTTATAAATCCAGGAAAAGCAGCAATAAATTTTCGGTTTTTTCCTGGGGATGGCTTGAAATCTGGCTGCCTGTCGAAGAGAATGACGCTGATTAAGGAAGAAAAGGGGAGGAAAAGCCGATGAAAACATTGATTCTTTACCATTCCAAAACTGGATTTACAGAGCGTTATGCCAAATGGCTGGCAGAAGCCCTGCAGGGAGACTGCGTGCCTTTTCAAAACCGGAGGAAAATTGACCTTTCCCTCTATGATAGGGTGGTTTTCGGAGCGGGCTGTCATGCCGGGACAATCCGGAAACTCAAATGGCTGAAAGACAATTTACCGAAGCTTGCCGGGAAGAGGGTGGCAGTATTCTGCACGGGCGCAATGCCGCCGGGTTCACCGGAAATAGAAAGGCTGCTGAACGGAAGTTTTACCCCGGAAGAACAGAACAGATTGAGGGCCTTTTATCTCTGGGGCGGTATCAATTATGAAAGGATGGGCCTTGCAGACAGAACGCTGATGTCTATCTTCCGAAAAATGCTGAACAAAGAGCAGTGGGAAGAACAGAAGGAGATGGCAAAAGCCATTGCGAAATCTTTCGATCGGACGAACCCAGCTTATCTGGAGCCATTAAAGGAGTACTTGCGGGCAGATCCATAACGGTGGGGAGGGAGATGCATTCGGAATCTGCCGCGGTTAAAAAAGGAGTGCGCTGCAAAACTGCAGCGCACTCCTGACTCATATAGGTTCAGTTGTGAAAAGGTCTGTCCAGGAGGTCCAGATGGCTCCCGGCCAGGAACGCGGGAAATCTGTCGAAATCCCCCGGACCTGCTCAGTAATACCGCACAACGGCAATTACTTTGCCCAGAATAAATACATTTTCTGCATAGATAGGCTCGAAATCTGGATTTTCGGGCTGAAGGCGTATGCGGCTGCCTTCCCGGTAGAACCGTTTTACTGTGGCTTCCTCCTCGATCATGGCCACCACAATTTCGCCATCCGAAGAGGTAGGAGTCTTTTCCGCCACCACATAGTCGCCGTCCAAAATTCCGGCGTCCCGCATACTCAGTCCGCTTACATGCAGGGCAAAGAGCTCCTTTCCCTCTTTCTGGGGAAAGGGAATATAGCCTTCAATATCTTCCACAGCAAGAATTGGTATCCCGGCCGTGACCTTCCCTAAGATAGGAACCTGCGCCGCAGCCTCGCTGCCTTCCAGGCGGATGGAACGGTTGAGCCCTGCGTCCCTGGTAATATAACCCAGCCTTTCCAACGTTTTTAAATGGGCGTGTACGGTAGAGGTGGAGCGCAGTCCCGTGGCCGCACAGATTTCCCGTACGGTAGGAGGCACCCCCCTGGGAGCTTCCTTGCGGAGAAAATCATACACCTTTTGCTGGCTTTTCGTGAGATGATCCATGGTTTTGACTATCATCCTTTCTCCGCGTTTGCGGTCTTTTTCCAAATCAGCCTGAGCCGATAAAAGGACTCTTCTGCGGTCATTCTGCTGTACCTGCGGCGGGTAAGCCGTGCGTCCCATTTCTTCGGTTCTTTTAGCCTGCCACACGCGTCTCAAGTTTTTTTTATTATACCATGGTATTAACAGGAATGCAAACGTTTGTTTGTGTGAATGAAAGGAAAAATATTCTTTTAAAATCTATTTATAATACGGTTTAAGTGATTCAACAAGAATTCACAAAACTTCCGGAATTATTTAAATGTTTATTCACAGCAAATTAACAACTCAAAAGAGTTTTCGGCTATAATAAAAGCGTACTCAAAAGAAATGGACCGCACCTTTTCTTGAGATACATGTTCTACCCTCCTCAATTAATACCCCTCAAGCTAAAAGAAGAAGGACCGGCCTTGGGCCGGTCCTTCTTCTTTTATGCCAGCCCGTAGATACAGCAAAAAAAACGATGTCCTTCTATTTTTTGTGAAAACAGGGGATAACCTCTGTTTCTGCGCATAAATTTCAATTTTTCGGTTCAGACTACAGACACGAACGAATTTTATGGAATCTATCCGAAAGGAATGTAGTGCTGTATGAACGGACAACGTTTTTCGAAAGACAAGGCGCGGCGGAACGGATTTTATCTGGCATTGGCGGTATGCCTCGTAGCAGTTGGCATTGCTGCCTGGAGCACCTATGATGCGGTGCATGGTTATCTGGCGCCGGTAAATGAGGCGGTCAATCAATCATCGCTTTCGAAGGAGCAGGAACAGGAGGTGCTCAGCGGTCAGGGGACAGTTTCGGTAGTGCCGGACCGTGACCGGGAAGACCCGGAAGCGCCCAGACAGAGCGCGTCACCGGAACCGGCCAAGCAGACGGCGGGCACAGTAAGCCGCACGGAATCTTCTGAGGAACCGGAAAGCTCTGCCGCACCGGAGATCGAGCCGGAGGAAGGGGCAGAGAGTACGGTCCACGTCAATGCCGGAGCCCTGTATGAATTGAGCACGGAGCTGATCTCTCCGGTGGAGTCCAATGAGGCAGCCAAAGCTTACAGCGCTGGAGCGCCTGTCTATTCCGAGACCATGAAGGACTGGCGTATTCATACCGGGCTGGATCTGAAGGCTGAAAATGAAGAAGCAGTGGCGGCATGCGGCAACGGCATTGTGAGAAGCGCTTACACTGACAGCCTTCTGGGCAACGTAGTTTGGATAGAGCATGGAGATTACGATTTTTACTACTGCGGATTGGGAGAGAACTTCCAGGTCAAAGAGGGCGACGTGGTCACCAAAGGCCAGCAGATCGGGGTGGTAACTGCGGTTCCCATGGAATCTGCGGAGGGCCCTCATCTTCACCTTGAGGTAAAGCGGGACAATGTCTATCTGGATCCGCAGACTGTGTTGAACGGAAAGGAATAAATGTCTTTGACGTTGCTTTAGTTGTCTGGCAGGAAAGGCTGCAGTGGGAAGGTTTCATTGCAGCTTTTCTGTTTTTTCATGCTTTCCTGCCCCGGTGAAGTTTATTTTTTTGGAAAGCTGTGAGATGCTGAATTTTAACTGACAGTGAAGGCTGATAACACTGCAGAAATATTCTCTCCACAAGACAACAGCACCGCAATGTATCAGAACATTGCGGTGCTGCTGCCTTATTTTAAGGATTCATATTTCTTCTTGGTAGCCAGGCCCCCTCGGATATGTCGCTGCGCCTTATTGACAGCAAGTATGTTCTTTACATCTTTATAAAGGCCGGAATCAATATATTTCAGCCGCTGAGAGACGTCTTTATGTACCGTCGATTTGCTCACGCCAAACTGTTTTGCGGCGCGGCGTACGGTGGCCTTGTTTTCCACGATATACTCCCCAAGCCTTGTGGCCCGGTCGTCGATGACATTATTGGACATATGGGCACCCCTCGCTTCCAATGTGATAATACATATGAAGAGAAAGATGCCTTTTAGTACTTACCTCGCAGGTTTTTTCGGAATCGGAAAAATTTTGAACAGTCATTTTTAGAACAAAAAAGGACACGGATAGAACAGTAACGTCATAATGTACAGAAACAGCTCTGTGATATAATTAAATTGAATAAAAATATGTCGAGACGAAAAGAAAGGAACAAAAATGGGAGAGAAAAAGCGGAACAGGAAGCGGCTCTATTCCATTAAAAAACTGCAACTGGCGATGATCTTCTTGTTTATTGTGCCGATACTTACATTGCAGCTGGTTCAAAATGCCTATTCACTGCAGGAATTCCACTCTGAAATGGAACAAAACGGCGAGGGGACTATCTACCTCTATCAACGGCAGCTGGAAAGCGACATCGGCAGAATTGAAACCTCTATTTCTGGCTATTGGGCGCAAGATTACAGCCATGGGAGGCTGTTATACCGTCAAAGCGAGCTCAATGCCTACAGGTATTCCTATGATGTGATTACAGAATATAAGGCCCTGATGAGCAGCGAGCCGACCATTGCTGCCATGCTGATCCTCTCCAACGAGAACCGGATTTTAAAGGGAACGTTTGCCGAGGCCACCACAACTTATGAGGAACGGACGGCCATGTGGGAGTATGGCGCAGGACTGCTGAAACAATGGGAGGAGGACTTTCCAAAAAGCTGGTTTCCTCTCAGTATGGGAGGCCGTTGCTTTTTGGTACGTTTTTTCGGAAACCGAAGCGCCCGTACACTCTGCTTCATCGACCTGGATCAGACGGTAAAGCCACAGGATGCGCCCCATTTTCCGGAAGACTCCCTGATGCTGTATGCCGATCAGGAAGGGAACCCACTCACATCCCAGGCCCTTCTCGCAGATCACGGAATATTTCTGAAAACAGAGGCTCGAAGCTCCTACTTTTCCGGCAGGCATTTCATCGTGCAGAATTATTCAGCAGTCACCGGCATGTATATAGTTTTTCTGGAAGCCTATCCGGGAGGGCTTCATAAGATGAACCAGATTCTTATTCTGATCCTGTTTCTGTCGGCTTTTATTCTGGCTCTGGTCCCCATGTTGTTTCTGGCGCTGAAGCGCTGGTATCTGAAGCCTATGGAGCATATGACGGAAACGTTAAAAAAAATCCGTTCCGGAAAGCTGGACGCCCGTTTTAGGGAGGAACAGAAGGTGGAGGAACTCCAGCAGCTGAGCACCTCCTTCAACGAGATGATGGATGAAGTGAAGAATCTTAAAATCGAAACATATGAAAAGGAGATTCAGGTACAATACGCGGAGCTGCAGTACCTTCAGCTGCAAATCAGCCCCCATTTTTTCCTGAATATTCTGAAAACCCTGTACGGAATGGCGGAAGGAAAAAAATATGACAAAATCCAAAATGCTATATTGATGATTTCTGATCACGTCCGGTATATTTTTCATGACAACAAGGATCGGGTGTTGCTGGATACGGAGCTGAAGCATGCAGAAAACTATATCCGGATGCAACAGTATATTACCTCCCATCCTATACGGCTGAATATACGAGCCGGGGAAGAAGTGCGGGAAGCGATGATTCCGGCACTCAGCATCCAGACCTTTGTGGAGAACAGCTGCAAGCACGCATTGGTTCCCGGCAAGGAACTTGTGATCTCCTTGGACGTACAACCGCTTGACTCTGAGAGGGGGAGGCTTTTGGATATCTCCGTTTCGGATAACGGCCCCGGGATACCACCGGAACTGCTGAAGGAATACAATGGCCGGGTAACTTTTGAACACAGGGAGGAACATATCGGCATTCTGAACGTGCGCCAGAGACTCTACCTTTTGTATGGGGGACAGTTTGAATTTGCCTGTATGGAGGGGAATCCCGGAACGATTTTCGAAATGGTTTTTCCCTTGGATAAGATACACGGAGACGGGAATGCTCCAGCTGAGAATTGCGTCCAGAGGAGGAGAATATGCGATGAAAATATTAATTGTTGACGATCAGCCGGATGTGGTGAAGGGAATACTCTCCGGTGTGAACTGGGAAAGAGTGGGAGTAGACGCTGCCTTCGGAGCGCACAGTGGGGAGGAGGCAAAACAGGTTCTGCAGGAGGAACATATCGATATACTACTCTGCGATATTGAGATGCCTGGAGAGAACGGTCTGGAATTTTTTTCATGGGTACGGGAGCGGTATCAGGACGTAAAGTGCATCTTTCTGACAGCTCATGCCGATTTTACTTATGCACAGAAAGCGCTGAAACTGGAAGCGGCTGATTACCTGCTGCAGCCTGCCAGTTATGCGGGAGTTGAATCCTCCATTCTGCGGGTTTCCGAACGAATCCGGGAGGAACAGCTGGTGCGTTCTTACAGTTCTGTAGGCAAGGATGCCCTGCGGGAGGCCATTGGGTTTCGTCGGAATATTCTGCGTGAATTTTTGCAGGGAGTACAGATGAGCGCTCAGGAAGCGGCGGAAAAAGCCGGAGTATTTGGCTTTCCCTGTACGCCCGATACCCGGTGCCGTTGTTTCTGGCTTCAGATTCAGCGGTGGGAGGGGAAGCCCTGGGAATACGGCCTGCTGATTTACGGAATGCAGAATATCCTCAGTGAGCTGCTGGAAGAATGTTCTTCTCATGTGACACTGTTCCATGGGGGAAAGGACGCCTATCCTGTGGTAATGATTGCGGAAGGTTCGGACCGCCGGAAGGAAGAAGAAGCTATGGCGCAATTCTGCGAGACATGCAGGAGCTTGTTCCGGATGGAGGTATCCTGTTATGCGGGACCTTCGACGGTACTCTTCCGCGAACTGCCGGAGGAATACCTGCGTCTCCAGGAGGTCGACCGAAACAATGTGACCAGGAGCACGGGCTTTCTTCCCTTGGAGGGCACGGTGCTGCCAACGGATTATTTTCCTGATTTTCCCAAGTGGAAAAGCCTTCTGGGACAAGGCTACGGCGGTGCGGTACGGGAGGAAATCCATAGGTATTTTGAAACCCTGGCTGAGGCGGGGTCTCTCAACCGGGAGCTGCTTGCCCGGTTCCATGAGGATTTCCTGGAATTGTTTTTTGGGGTGATACAGAGTTATCAAGAGAGGGTTCATGAAATCTTTTCAGAGACCTATGATTACGACGCCATGCTTCATGCCAGCACCTCTCTGCCCCAGCTGCTGGAATTTGTAGATTTCGCCACCCGGTACGTGGAGGAAAAACAGGATACTGCTGAAGGAAACAGGGCTCAAATCGACCGAGTTTTGGATTTCATCCGGGAAAACCTTCCAAGAAATATTGGCAGGCAGGAGATTGCCAAAGCCGTGTACCTCAATCCTGAATACCTGTCCCGGCTCTTTAAAAAGGAAATGGGGATTGGTCTCAATGAATACCTGGTGCAGGAACGTATGAAAATAGCGGAGTCCCTTCTGCGCAATACCTCATTTTCTATCAGCATCATTGCTTCCAAGGTGGGGTATGTAAATTTCTCCCATTTTGCCCGAGCTTTCAAAAAAGAATTCGGCGTTTCACCGACGGAATACAGGAAGGAGTGTGAAAGGGACAAGCCTGAAAAATAGTTTTGGGAAAATGTCATATTTAGAACAACGGAAGGTCATTCCGTTGGCAGAAAATGGTATGGTTTCCTAGCTATAATAGGCTTAATCCTCCGCTGAAGTAAGCAGTGAATCAATTCGGCGTCCATCCCGCGAGGCGGATTTTGTTGCAGTTTCAGGAAAAGAATGGGAGAGTACATATCCAGGTTTCTTGGCATGGAAAGGTTCATAATCCATCTGCAGGCGGGGTCATCAGGCACAGTTTTTTTCATGCTTACAGAAAGGGTAAAATTTGGGCTGGAAGATACTCCCAGCTCAAACCGCGGAGACAAAAGGAGGAAAACAAAAATGAAGAGATTCTTGGCAGCAGCCCTGGCTACGTCGATATGCGTCACGGCGTTTGCAGGCTGCGGGAACAACAACAATGGTTCTTCAGCCGCATCGGCCTCGAAGAATGAAAGCTCGGCCGTCAGTACTTCCAGCACAGCGTCTGCCGCAACAGGGGAGACGGATTTCAGCACGCAGGATCCCTACACGGTAAAGCTGCTGATTCCCGGCGATGCCAAAACAGAGGATTGTAAAGAGGTTTCTGAAGCAGCCAGCAAAATTCTGCAGGAGAAATACAACACTACCCTGGACATCACCCGCGTAGGCTTTGGAAGCTATCCGGACCAGGTGAACCTGATGCTCTCCTCTGGTGAAAAACTGGACGTTCTCTACAACAACCGCGATATTTTCGTATCCGCAGTCAACAACGGGCAGATTGTCCCCATGGAGGAGTACCTGTCCGAATATGGACCCGACCTGCTCACTGAAATTCCTGAAGAGCGCTGGGCATGCACCTCTCTCAACGGCAAGAAATACGCTGTGCCTGCCAACAAGGAAATTGCAGTCAGCTGGGGATTTGCCTGCGTAAAAGAAATGGCGGACGCCACGGGCGTGGATTATAGCAATATTAAGACAGAGGACGACTTGCTTCCTCTTCTGGAGGCCGCGAAAGAAAAGTTTCCCGATGTATGGCCTGTGGTGGCCAGCTACGGTGGCATGAGCATTATGAACACTGCGGATGATCTGGGCGCGGACATCGGCTCCCTGGAAGACTGTACAAATCCCGACGATACTACTGTGGTGAACTTCTTCGCTACAGATACCTATAAAGATATTGTGGAGCGCCGTTATGCCTGGACACAGAAGGGACTAATTATTCCCGATGCCTCCTCTACTTCGGAGGACAGCTCTGCACAGATCGCAGCGGGCAAGGGCTTCGGTATGTTTACCAATACAAAGCCCGGCATCGAAGGCGAACTGGAGAAAAAGACCACGAAAGAGATGCTGGTATTCACCCTTACCCCTGTATATACCTCAACCACACGTCTTGATATCCTGTGGTACATTGCTCACAATAGCGAAAAGCCGGAACGCGCCGTACAGGTGCTCAATGAAATTTATACCAACCCCGAGCTGGAAAATATCTGTATCAACGGCATTGAGGGAAAACATTTTGAAATCAAGGATGAGTCCAAGGGTATTGTTGGCTACCCTGAGGGAGTGGACGGCACCAACACCGGATATCCCTCCTATCCCTGGGCCTGGCCGAACGAGATGATCTCCTATACCTGGGAGGGCGATCCGGAGGATATCTGGCAGCAGACCTCCGATTGGAACGATTCTGCAGTGATCTCTCCAGCCATGGGCTTCAGCTGGGATAACAGCAGTGTGCTCAATCAAGTGACAGCCTGCAAAAATGTGAAGAGCAAGTACGAGAACGCCCTGGGTACTGGGTCAATTGATCCTGCCACCGCACTGCCTGCTTTCCTACAGGAACTGGAGGATGCTGGCGTCAACGATATTATTCAGGAAAAGCAGAAACAGCTGGACGCCTGGCTGGCATCCAATTCCTGACCTGCCGCCGTTCTGGCGGGAACAGAAGAACAGTAGTTTGAGCGGAGCCTGGTCATTCTCCCTGACCGCTCCGCCTCTCTTTTGTCACGGATCAATTTATGGAGGTGCCCTGATGATCAAACAGAAAAAGAGCTTGGGAAGAAAGTTGAAGGCATATCTTCCCCTCTATCTGATGATGGTGCCGGGAGCGGTCTATCTCATCATCAACAACTATATCCCCATGGCCGGAATCAGCATTGCCTTTGAGCAGTTCAACTATTCCAAGGGCATGTGGGGCAGTCCGTTTATCGGGTTGAAAAACTTTGAATTTCTGTTCAAGACGAAAGACGCATGGATTATCACCCGTAATACCATTCTCTACAACGTGGCGTTTATTGTACTGGGTACGGTGTTCGCCATTGCTGTGGCTGTCCTGCTCAACGAAATCCATTCCAGCAGGGCGAAAAAGCTGTATCAAACCACCATTCTGGTACCTTTCCTCATCTCTATCGTGGTGGTCAGTTACCTGGTGTATGCCTTTCTCAGCAGTGACTCCGGTTTCATTAACAAAACATTGCTGCCCGCGCTGGGAAAAGAGCCAATCTCCTGGTACACTTCGGCCCAGTATTGGCCCTTTATTCTGATCCTGGTAAATATTTGGAAAGGATTGGGCTATAACTGTATCATCTATTATGCTACCCTTGTGGGAATTGACAGGGGATATTATGAGGCGGCGGTGATCGACGGCGCGAACCGGTGGCAGCAAATTCTGCACATCACCCTTCCTGCGCTTAAGCCCACCATCATCACCCTGACGCTGATGGCAATTGGAAAGATTTTTTATTCCGATTTCGGCCTGTTTTATCAGGTACCTATGAATTCCGGCCCCCTGTTGGATGTAACCAACACCATCGATACCTATGTTTACCGCGGACTCATGTCTCTGAACAATATCAGCATGGCTTCGGCTGCCGGCGTTTACCAGTCGCTAATTGGATTCTTGTTGGTACTGGTGGCGAATTTCGTGGTCAAAAAGCTCAGCGCAGAAAATGCACTGTTTTAAAGGAGGCACAAAAAATGGTAGATAGAGGAAAGAGTTTCCAGGTCGTAGCCAACCTCATCATGGTTCTGCTGGTGCTGTTCTGCCTGGTTCCCTTTGTACTTCTGATTGTTTCTTCCATCACCCAGGAAAACAGCCTGGTGAGGAACGGATACAGCTTCATCCCGGAAAAAATTGATTTTTCTGCGTATAAATACCTATTGGTGGATTCCGGCAGTATTGTGCGTGGGTACATCCTGTCGGCAATCGTCACTGTGGTGGGCACTGTACTAAATCTGACCCTCACCACCCTGTTTGCCTACCCGCTCTCCCGCAGGGATCTGCCAGGCCGGGGAGTTCTGGCGTTCTTTCTGTTTTTCACCATGCTCTTTAACGGAGGCTTGGTGCCGAGTTACATCATGTGGACCCAGATGTTCCATATCAAAAACACCATTGCGGCGCTTTTGTTCCCCAACCTGATGATGGGCGCTTTCTATGTGATTATGATGCGCACCTATTTCACCACCAATATCCCGGATGCTGTCATCGAAGCCGCCCGGATTGACGGCGCAGGTGAGCTGCGGATTCTTCTACGGGTTGTGATGCCCATGTCCGTTCCCATCATCGTCACCCTTGCCCTGCTGGTGGGACTGGGATACTGGAACGATTGGCTCAACGGCCTTTACTATATCAATGAGGACAGGCTTTACAGCATTCAGGTGCTGCTGAACAAGATGCTGATGGATGTTCAGTTTTTGATGAGCAATACCAGCGCGGCACAGTCCCTACAGGGCCAGGATTTCACCCTCCCTTCCACCGGGATCAAGATGGCGGTGGCCGTGATGGGCGCGCTGCCAGTACTGGTGATCTATCCTTTCTTTCAAAAGTATTTTGTGAAGGGCATCATCATCGGTGCAGTGAAAGGCTGAGAAACCGGGAATGGCCCGGATATGCTGAGAGGAGTTTGTTTTGATGGAAGAATATCGCTTTGCCCGCTGTGGCTCTATATATCCACAGCAGTTTGACGATCCCAGGGCTGTTGTACTGCAGGTTGACGGCCTGACGCCGGATGAAAACGGCATCTGTGATGTGACAGATAGGCTGCAGAGTCTGCTTGACAGTGTCAAACAGCACGACCGAAGGGGGATCGTCCTGATACCAGAGGGGGTCTACTGCATCAGCCGGACCGTGTACCTGCCCCGGGCGGTACGCATGATCGGTTTCGGCAAAAGCAGGCCCCGGTTCGTGCTGAAAAAGAATACTCCTGGTTTCCAGAAGGCGCCGGAGGGAGAGAAAGGAGAGGCTGTCTACCTGTTCTGGTTCACCGGAAATATGCCTGCGGTGGAGGGGACGATTCAGGACGCCAATCCGGGAACCTTTTACAGCGCTGTTTCCAACATTGATTTTAAAATTGAGGAGGGCAATCCTGCCGCTGTGGTCCTGCGGGCGCATTTTGCCCAGCATGGGTTTGTTTCCCACTGCGTTTTCGATATCGGAGAGGGGAAAGCGGGAATATTCGATGTGGGAAATGAGATGGAAAACCTGGTGTTTTTGGGCGGGGAATACGGAATTTATACTACCAAGTGTTCTCCGGGCTGGCCATTTGTGCTGGTAGAGAGCGCCTTTAAAGGACAGAGGACGGCGGGAGTGTTATCACGGGAATGCGGGCTTACCTTCAGCCACGTTGAGTTCAGCCATATGCCTGCGGCCTGTGTCGTGGAAGATGGCTACTGGGAAAAGCTGTTTTGGAAGGATTGCGTGTTGGAACAAATTTCTGAACCCGCCCTGCAGATTTCCCGGGAGGACAACAGCTGTACACAGATCAATCTCCGGAATGTATGGTGCAGAGATGTGCCCCGGCTTATGCGGCAGAAAGACAGCGGAAGGGAAGCCAGGGGAGCAAAGGGAGCTTACTGGGTAAGCAGTCTGCTTCATGGAGATGTATTCACGCTGGGGGAGAAGGAACCTCAACGCGAAACTGTATTGGAGGCAGAGCCTGCTGGGGAAATCGCCCCTGTTTTCGACCGGGAGATTTCTGACCTTCCTCCCCAGGAGACTTGGAGAAACGTTCGGGAGTTCGGCGCAGTAGGCAATGGGGAGGTCGACGATACGGAGGCGCTTCAAAGAGCCCTGGATCAGTGTGCGGCAGTTTATCTCCCTCAGGGAACGTACCGGGTGACTGATACCCTGCACCTTCGGGAAGGCGGTGCGCTGATCGGCCTAAACCCGATCACGACCCAATTGGTGCTCTGGGAGAATACTTCGGCCTGGGCGGGAATGGGGGCGCCCAAGGCGGTGTTGGAAAGTTGCAGAGGCGGGTATAATCTCCTCAGCGGCGTGGGAATCGATACGGCTGCCCGGAACCCTAGAGCAGTGGGATGTAAGTGGATGGCGGGAAAGGGCTCCTACTGCAACGACATCAAATTTGTGGGAGGACACGGGCAGATTACGGAACAACAGGAAAACGTGCCCACCTATAACCCCTCCCGCACGGCAGACTATGATCCGGACCGGCCCTGGGACTCCCAATATTGGAGCCTGTGGATCACAGAAAACGGCGGGGGAACCTTTAAGGATATCTGGAGCGCCAGCCCCTATGCGGAGGCGGGGATATTCCTTTCGGAGACGAGTACGCCGGGCGTCATGTATCAGGTATCGGTGGAGCATCATGTACGTCATGAAATTTTAATGCGTAATGTGGAAAACTGGAAGTTCCTGGGCATCCAGACAGAGGAAGAGGTGGCTGAGAGCAGCTGGTGCCAGCCATATGAGCTGACCAACTGCCGGAAGCTTCTTTTTGCAAACTTCTATGCCTTCCGGGTGATTTGGGTAGATAATCCCTATCCCAGTGTGGTCAGGGCGTGGAACTGTCAGGAGCTGGAGTTTCTAAACTGCCACAATTTTACTCAAATGAAGTATACCATGGAGAATCTGTATCAGGACGGGAATACCGGAGAGAAGGCCGGATTCTGGCAACTGGCAAAGCTCAGCATCCCTGCGGTGGTACCGGATGGGAGACTTCCCACAGAAAAAGGGTTACTCCGGAAACTGACAGGGGGGCTGGACTGTGTAGACGCTCTCTGTGAAGACGGGAAAGGCAACCTCTATCTCTGTGATTCCCGCCTGAAGCGGATCTATCGCTGGGATCCGGAAAGCCAGCGGCTCACCCTGTTGACCTCTCTGCATTTTCGGCCTCTCTCCCTGGCCTGTGATACGCAGGGAAGGTTGCTGGTGGTTACAGAATACAAGCCGGTGAAGGGTTCTGTAGTAAACGGCAGAGAGGAGCTTTCCACAGATGAATTTGAGGGCAGGGACGGAGGAGGCTGTTACTATCCGTTTTTCAGTATGGACCGGCGTGTCCGGGTGGCTGTTATGGATCCGGATTATCCGGAAGATTCCCTCGCCGTTCTGCCCGTAGTCCCTATTGAGGAAGTAAACCCCCAGGTCCTCTGGTATCCGGCCAACCAGTGGAGGGACAGCGGAGATATGATGTCTTCCTTCTCACAAAGGGATACCCATTGTTATCCGGCACCGGACGGAAAAACTGCAGTAGTTCACAATCCGGCGCTGGCTAGAGCGGTGGGGCTGACACCCATACTGCCGGGGAAAGAAATTTTCCTGGTGGATGAATACAGCAAATGTGTTGTGGAGGTCCACGCAGAGGAAAATTTTACCCTGACCAACCCCAGAATCAGCATTCAGCGCGGGGAATACAGCTGTGCCGTAGCAGAGGATGGGACGCTGTATGTGCCGGACTGCCTGCTCTATGAATGCCGGAAAGGGAAGAAACAGAGAGCAATTCTTATGGAAGACCGTCCTTCTGCTGTGTTGATAGCGGGCAGGGAAAAGGAGTATCTTTATATCACGGCACGCTGTGGATTTTATGCCCTGAGGCTGAAATGAGCGGTCCTTCAGCGGAAAAAAACGGAATAGGAAGCGCGTTCTGCATGAGAGCGGCGTTTGTACCAAGATAGCCAACGCTGTAAAAACAGCCGGCTTCGCGGTTTTGTTTCCGCGAAGCCGGCTGTTGCTTTCAGTGTGGAGCTGTAAGATTTTCTTTACAGATGGGAATCAAACCAAGCGGTTATCTCCTTCAGCCGCCGGATGCGGTGAAGAGGCTTGCCGCTGCGGCTGAGCTCATGGTTCTCCCCGCGGAATACGCACATCCTCGTTTCCACGCCCAGCTGCTGCAGAGCTGCGTACATCTGATACCCCTCCGACAGGGGGCAGCGGTAGTCCTCGTCGCTGTGTATAAACAGGGTAGGGGTAGTGCAGCGATCCAAATACTGCAGGGGAGAGTGAAGCCACAATTTTTCCATGCTGTTCCAGACATTACCCTTTTTGCCAAGGCCCATTTGGTCTTTTGCAAAATCGTCGCCAATGTCGGAAGTGAAACCGAAGCCGATCCAATTGGCGATGGAACGCTGGGAGGCTGCCGCCGCAAAACGGTCTGTGTGGCCGATGATCCAGTTGGTCATGAACCCGCCATAGCTGCCGCCGGTGACTGCCAGACGCTTTTTGTCCAGCTGGGGGTATTTGGTTTGTACCTCGTCGCAGAAGGCCATGATATCATCGTAGTCAATGGAGCCATATTTCCCTCTCAGGTCCGCAAATTCATTGCCGCGGCCGTCCCCGCCCCGGGGATTGCAGAAAAATACAAAATATCCTTCATTGGCCCAGAACTGCATTTCATGGTAAAATACTTCCCCATATACGGTTTTCGGGCCGCCATGGATATCCAGAATGCCGGGATAGCTTTTCTTGGGGTCAAAATCACGGGGCTTTAACACCCAGCCGTCCAAATCAACGCCGTCATTTACAAAGGAGAGCTTTTCCGGAATGGCGACATAGACGTTTTCCAATATGCCGCGGTTGAAGCCGGTGAGCGGAACAAGCTCTTTCTGCCGCAGGGAGCAGGTATAGAGTTCCTGCAGCTTCATATCCTGCATACCGACGAAATACAGCTGTCCGTTCCAGATGTCCAGACAGTCTACCGAACCCTCCCGTTCCAATACGGGGGTGAGAACGCCGGACCCATCCAAGCAGTATATGTGAGAGGCGTTGCGGATAGTGGCAATGAAATAGAGCCGTCCGTCCGCCATCTTCCAGGAAGAGCCGTCTCCCAGCCGGCAGTCGCTTCCCACGGAAGACCCCACAGCATCCTCAAAGGGGGCGAACAGGGAAACCGCTCCTGTCTCAGGATTCAGCTGGTAAAATTGTGCGTTTTCATTGCTGCCATAGCGTTTCTGGTCGGTTCCGAGAAACAGGATTTGCTCTCCCTGCCAAAAGGCATCGTAAATTTCATAGGTACGGGCGGGCAGCAGAGAGCGTGATTTCCCCGCGGCAATGTCATAAACAAAGATACCCTGCTTGTTTTTCCGTTTAGTGGCGTAGCTTTCCCCGGTGTAGAGGATCTTCTCCCGGGATTCATCCAGCCGGGCAGAACCTGCTGCAAAGGTTTCCGGAGTGATCCGGGTCAGGGAACCGGAGTTCTCATGATAGAGGAACAGGGCGGTGCGCCGCTTGTTGATGAAACCCTGACCGTTGAAATAAAAGGGAAGTTCATCCAGAACATGGTAGTCCTCTTTTTTCTCCGCCAACAGGGCTTCTTTTGCCTTTCCGCTTAACGTATAGGCCTTGGAGTAACGCATGTCCCAGTCCGCCTGCAGCAGATAAACGCCCTCACGGACCTTTTCGAGAGGGGTCACGGAAAGGGGGACGGAAAAAGCTTCCTCCGCTTCGCCGCCGTGAAGGCTGATACGGTAGAAGTCCGTCCGCTCCTCCCCGGCCTCTCTCTTCTTTTTCCCTTCTTCACTGCGGGAGGAGGTGAAAAGCAGGGTGTCTGCGCTGTCCCAGAGAAAAGCGCCGGTTTTGCCGTCCCCGGTCAGGCGCAGGGGCGCATCCCTGTCTTTCAGAACCCAGAGATCGCGGAGATACCCGTTTTCTCCGGTGTCGGCTTTGGCGCAGAGAAAAGCAGGGGTCCCGTCCTCGGGTGCGCAGGCCAGACCGGAGAGAAAAGTGTATTTTGTAAAGGCATCCAGCGATAAACGTTCCATAGAAATCCATCCCTTCTGAAATGATCGGTATTTTCTATATTATAGAGCCGGACGGCCCAGGCTGCAAGCCGGGCGGAGAATACTTCTCCCACGTCCGGCTGCAGCGTCCTTGTTGGGAGGAAAGGGGGAGTCTGACAAAAAGAGCTTCCTGGATTTGTAACTAACAGGCCTTTTCAGCATCCTTATAAAATCCTTCCTGTTATCCCCGGAACTATGTTACAATAATAATAAGGCCGCAGCGCGAGGGAGGCTGTTTGTCTCATTCGTGTGAAAGCCGTCAGGAACCATATTTTGGAAAGGATGCACAGCATGTCGGACTCCATGATTACCAAGAGGGCGTTGGCCGCCTCCCTGAAAGAACTGGTTCGGAGAAAAAGCTTCGAAAAAATCTCAGTTGCCGATATCACCGGAGGCTGCGGGCTGGGGAGGCAGGCTTTTTACTACCATTTTCAAGACAAATTTGAGCTCTTGAATTGGATTTATTATCAGGAGGCTTTTGCAGAGCTCTGCGAGGGGATCACTTTTGAAAACTGGCCCGAGCACATGTACGGCCTGTTCCGGATTATGCAGGAGGACGCCGCCTTTTACCGCAATACTGTCGGCTCCCAGCCGGAGGATTTTACGGAATATCTGGAAAGCGTGACTTCTGCGCTTTTTCTGGAAGCTATCGAAAAGCTGGACGAACAGAAGCGGATTCCCGGGAGGAAGAAGGAATTTTACGCCCGGTTCTATGCCCACGGCTGCAGTGGTACAGTGCTGGAATGGGTGAGGGGAGGCATGAAACTGTCCGCCCGGGAATTGGCTGACGACCTGTACAGCTTGGCAAAGGACAGCGAAAAGGTGGCTTTCCGCCTTTACAGTGAGGAAATTTCCAACAGGGATGAAATGAAGTGAGTGGAAAAGGCCGGCTTCACTCTTTTAAAAAAGGGGCTTGACAAAGCTCCTTTTTTTCTGTACACTTATGTTTGTTAATTACTTGACTAGTTAACCATAAAAGAAAAGGAGGCGATCCCGTGCAAATTGATTTTGACTCTGAGCGGCCGATTTTTCAACAGATTGCGGATGGCCTGGAGGATGCAATCCTATCTGGGGTATTTCCTGAGGGGTCGCAGATTCCGTCCATTACAGAGTTTTCCGTCACCTACAAGATCAACCCGGCCACCGCGCTGAAGGGGATCAACTTGCTGGTGGATGAAAATATCGTGTATAAAAAAAGGGGGCTTGGCATGTTTGTAACCGAGGGGGCGGCAGAAAAGCTTCGCCAAAAACGGAAGGAAAGCTTCTATGAAAATTTTATTAAGGCAATGGTGGAAGAAGCCAAGCGCCTTGAGATCAGCCGGGAAGAGCTGAAAGCAATGATGGAAAGGGGTTTTGAGGGATGAACGGCATTGAGATCAGGCAGGTTTTTAAGCGATATGGAGCAGTACAGGCTCTGTCAAACGTGAATATCTGTTTTGGGGAACAGAAAATTTACGGTCTGCTGGGCCGTAACGGAGCGGGAAAATCCACTTTGCTCAACGTGGCGGCAAACCGCATTTTTGCCGATGGAGGAGAAGTGCTGGTGGACGGGGAACGGGCGGCGGAAAACGACCGGGCTCTTTCCAAACTATATTTGATGAGCGAGAAAACCTATTATCCTGAAAACATGAAGGTGGGAACAGCCTTCCGCTGGGCAAAAAATTTCTATCCGGAATTTGACGAAGAGTATGCCAGAAATCTGGCGGGCAGCTTTGTGTTGAACACAAGCAGCCGTATCAGTGCCCTCTCTACCGGCTATCTGTCCATTTTCAAGCTGGTGATGGCTCTGTCGGTGAACGTGCCTTATGTGTTGTTGGATGAGCCGGTGCTAGGTCTGGACGCCAACCACAGGGAACTTTTCTACCGCATCCTCCTGGCCAAATATGGGGAAAAGCCATTTACTGTAGTGCTTTCCACCCATCTTATAGAAGAGGTGGCTTCCATCATCGAGGACGTGGTGATTCTCAAGGAGGGAAAGGTGATCCGGAACGAGTCACGGGAGGAGCTGCTCTCCAAAGGTTATACGGTATCCGGCGGCGCCCGGGCGGTAGAGGACTACCTGAGGGGGCGGGAGGTTTTAGGTGTGGACGCCATAGGTGGCCTGCGCACCGCCTATGTGCTGGGAAAACCGGACCGCTCCAACCCGGAGTTGGAGTTTTCCGGCCTGGATCTGCAGAAGCTGTTTATTCAATTGACGGGAATGTGAGGGAGAAAGCGATGAAGGTATTTGCATCGTTCCGCTATCAGCTGGCGGATCAGAAAAGAGGAATTCTGACCTACTACGGGGTGCTGCTAGGGTTTTACGTGCTGTTTGAGATTCTTTTTGTGGTGGCGGCCGTGGGTGAAGATGTGAACGGCTCCACTACAAACGGTATTACTGCGGTTACGGCGGTTTACGTGTTTGTGGCGTCACTCTGCTCTTTTAAGGACAATTTTGGGATGTCCCTGCAGAATGGAGTCTCCCGGCGCAGCACGTTTCTGGCCCGGCTTTGCACGGCGGGGGCCATGTGCGCGGTTATGGCTGTGGCGGATGAGCTGGTCACCATTCTGGCCCCTCTGCCCAGTAGGCTGATGGGCATTGAAATGGGCTCCATGAGTCTCATGGAGAATCTGTATTTCAGCGCTGCGGGGGCCTGGCAGGCGGGCGCGTTTCTGCTGCATCTCTGTTCCGCCGCCTTCGGCTTTTTTATGCTGCTGGCTGCGGCGGGTTTGGGTTATCTGATCACCACCCTCTTTTACCGGCTGAACAAGCTGGGGAAAATTCTGGTGGGAGCCGGTGTTCCGGTGCTGGTCTTCTTCGGCCTGCCGGCGCTGGAATTATTGGATCAGTTTATTAGTAACGGGGCGGTGATAAAGGCTGTGTCAGGTTTTTTTGCCGTAGTGTTTCAATTTGCCTTTGGCCAGCCGCAGAATACGGCTCTCACCTGTCTGGTTTTGTTTGCGGCCATGAGCGGGCTTTCCTGGCTGCTCATGCGCCGTGCAGTGGTCAAGTGATTTTTCATCAGGAAGGGAAACCGGAAAGCAAATGCTGCTTTCCGGTTTTTTATTGGGAACATATAAAAAAATCTTCCGTAACTTCATCGTTTTGAACAAAGTATTTCCTCTGATTTTATGATATAATGAAACGAAAATTATTTAGTGAAATGGGAATGAAACCCATTTGGGGAAAGGAAGAAAAAGATTTATGGCAGGTAAGCTTTCTGCGATGTTCGGCGCGCAGGATATGACAAAGGGGAGCCCGGCGAGCAACCTGATCAAATTTTCAGTGCCTTTGCTGATCGGCAATTTGGCTCAGCAGCTCTACAGCACGGTAGACTCTATCGTGGTGGGAAATTATGTGGGAGACGGGGCGCTGGCCGCGGTGGGGGCCAGCGGCCCGATTTTAAACCTGCTTCTGGTGCTGTTCATGGGCATCTCTGTGGGTGCAGGCATTATGGTGTCCCAATACTTTGGGGCCAAGGAAAAGCAGAAGCTTTCAGATACGGTGGGCACCACTATCACGGCTACTCTAATCTCATCCATATTCATCATGATTGTGGGGCCGCTGGTTTCCCCCCTTTTGCTCAGCGCACTGCAGACGCCAAGTGATATTTATCAGATGTCCTGTGACTATCTGGTCATCATGTTTGCGGGCATCATGGGCTCTGCGTTTTACAACATCATTTCCGGCATCCTCCGTGGATTGGGGGATTCCTTTATGCCGCTGATTTTTCTGATTGTGGCGTGCGGGCTCAATATCGGTTTGGATATTTGGTTTGTGGCCGGGTTTGGCTGGGGCGTGGCCGGTGTAGCCTGGGCCACTATCATCGCCCAGGCAATTTCCGCCGTGCTCTGCCTGATAAAGCTGTTTCGGATGCACGATATCCTGGTGATCAAATGGAAAACACTTCGCCCCAAGAAGGTGCTTCTGGGCCAGCTGGTCCGGCTTGGGCTTCCCAGCGGACTGACCCAGGCGATTTTCTCCCTGGCTATGATCATTGTGCAGTCGTTGACCAACAGCTTCGGTACAGCGGTTATCGCGGCAAATACTGTGGTGATGCGTGTGGACGGCTTTGCCATGATGCCGAACTTCACCTTCGGTACCGCCATGACTACCTTTGCCGGACAGAATATCGGCGCCGGCAGGCTGGACCGGGTGGAAAAGGGCACTAAGGACGGAATGAAGCTGGGCGTTTCCGTTTCCGTTGTGCTGGTGGGCCTGATCCTTCTGTTTGGCCGGTACTTAATGCAGCTGTTTACGAAAACCCCCGAGGTGATTGCCCTGGGTACCAGGATGTTGTTTATCCTGGCGGTGGGTTATGTGGCCATGGCGGTCACGCAGATTTTCTCCGGCGTCATGCGCGGCGCGGGGGACACTATGACACCCATGTGGATTTCCATCATCACTACGGTGATTATCCGGATGCCCATTGCCTACGGCCTTGAGGCGCTCACCCGTCCTGCGGGCGGAGCGATGGGAAGCGGCGCGCCGGACTGCCTGTTCATCTCCCTGCTGATCTCCTGGGTGCTGGGCGCGGTACTCACCGGATTTGCCTACCGGATGGGAAAGTGGAAGAAAAAGTCCATTGTGAAACGTGATTAGAATATCCTGTCCCCTGCAGGTTAAAACAATGCAGGGGACGACGAGAAGGCCGGGCTGAATCATTCAGCCCGGCCTTTCAGTCTGTCGATAAACGTAAGAGCCAACGCCTTCGGAGGGAGGAAGGGTGTGGGAGGGAACCGTCAGGGTTCCTCTCCCGCGTTGATTCAGAAACAAGTTTGCACAGGGAGAAGCCTTCTGAGAAAACTATTTCTTCCCTGCAAACTTGTTCAGCTTGGCGAAATGCTCTTTTTCGACAAGCTGAAGGCCGGGCTGAATCATTCAGCCCGGCCTTTGGCTGGAATTTGGAAAGAAGAATTGCTGAACCAGGCTGAGCGCCTCTTTTTCATTGCCCTCCCGGATAAAGCGGGCCATCCCCGATAGGAACAGGGTTTCCTCTTCCGGAACCAGGTTTCGGTGCGTGAGCACACAGGCCAGCTCTGTAACATTGCGGGCGGTCCGCTCTGGATCTCTCTTCGCTGTGCGCAGCAGATGGACCACCGCGGTTTTTACCATTGCTTCCTTGACAGGGCTGTCGGCTGCCATGAACGTTTCCCTCCTCTCATCCTATCTCAGGATACCGCTTTCCGCTGTTCCTGTGTATAGACAAAAGCCTGATATTGTCACATTTTGCGACAATGAATTTCAGCTGTATGTTTTTTGTACAGCGTGAAAAACCTGTCTAATGATTTCTAAGATTTCCCATGGTAGAATGAAGCCAGCTTCCGGGGACAGCGGCGCTGGTTCCCGGAAAAGCGTCAGAAACGAGGACGGATTGCGCATCGATTCGTGCCGAAACAAATATCAGGGAAGAAAGGGAACCGACTATGAAAAAACTTGGTAAGATTCTTGCAGTGGGCGCGGCAGGGGCCGCAGCGGCAGCGGTTGTTAACGCTGGGAGAAAAAAGGCGGAGGCTGAAACGAGACGCATAGCGGACGAAGAGGTCAAAAGCCGGGACTATGGAGAACGGAAGGTTTATCTGGTAGGCGGGGGTCTGGCTTCTCTGGCAGCTGCCGCATACCTGGTGCGCGACTGCAGTTTTCCAGGAGAAAATATCACAATTTACGAGGGGATGAAGCTCCTGGGCGGTTCCAACGACGGTGCGGGCAGCGTGGAGCAGGGCTTTGTCTGCCGTGGCGGCCGGATGCTCAATGAGGAGACCTATGAAAATTTCTGGGAGCTCTTTTCCTCTGTTCCCAGCATAGAACAGCCCGGCAGGAGTGTGACGGAGGAAATACTCAATTTTGACCATGCCCATCCCACCTGCGCTCACGCCCGGCTCATCGACCGCAATGGGGTGATCCAGGATGTGCACAGTATGGGTTTCAGCAACGGCGACCGTCTGGCTTTGGGGAAGCTGATGATCACACCCGAGGAACAGCTGGACGGCCTGACGATTGAAGATTGGTTCCAGGGTACGCCCCATTTCTTTACCACCAATTTCTGGTATATGTGGCAGACTACCTTTGCCTTCCAGAAATGGTCCAGCCTGTTTGAATTCCGACGCTATATGCGCAGGATGATCTTTGAATTCTCCCGAATCGAGACGTTGGAAGGCGTTACCCGTACCCCCTACAACCAATATGAGAGCGTGATCCTGCCGCTGAAAGCTTATCTTGACAATCACGGCGTCAGATTTGTGACGGATACCACGGTGACGGATATCGATTTCAAGCCTGACAGCACCATTACCGCCACAGCGCTGCATCTAAAGGATTCGGTGGGGGAAGAGCGGACCATAGAGCTGGGAGAGGGCGACCTGTGTATCATGACCAATGCCTGCATGACGGATTCCGCTACCCTGGGGGATTACAGCACCCCGGCTCCCGCCCCGGAGGAAAAGCCTATATCCGGCGAGCTCTGGAGCAAGGTGGCTTCGAAAAAGCCCGGCCTCGGAGACCCGCGGCCCTTCTTTGGAAACATGCACGAAACCAATTGGGAGAGCTTCACTGTGACCTTGAAGGGGAACCGGCTGCTGAAGATGATAGAAAACTATTCTGGCAACATCCCGGGCTCGGGCGCTCTGATGACGTTTAAGGATTCTTCCTGGCTGATGAGCCTCGTGGTTGCGGCGCAGCCCCATTTCCGGGCACAGGATGTAAATACCACCATTTTCTGGGGTTACGGCCTCTACACCGATCAGCTGGGCGACTATGTGAAAAAACCCATGAAGGACTGCACCGGCGAGGAACTGCTTTATGAGCTTATCTGCCATCTCCATTGGCAGGACCGCTGGGAGGAAATCAAAAAAGATGTGATCAATGTGATTCCCTGCTTCATGCCCTATGTGGACGCCCAGTTCCAGCCCCGCAAGATGACGGACCGCCCTGCTGTGGTGCCGGAGGGCAGCACAAACTTTGCCATGATCAGCCAGTTTGTGGAGATTCCGGAAGACATGGTGTTTACCGAAGAATATTCGGTACGCGCCGCCCGCATTGCAGTCTATACGCTGATGGAAATTACCAAACCCATCTGTCCAGTCACACCCTATGTCCGTGACCCCAGGGTTCTGAAAAAGGCTCTGGAAACCACCTACCGATAATTGGAACGCCCTGAGGACAGCTTGTACAGCCGTCTTCAGGGCGTATGTTTTTGCCTCCATATTCTGTGTTCTATCAGGGAGAAACGTCCTCGTTTTCCGCAGAGACGCTGTCCTGGATGAGCAGCCGGAGCTTCTCTATCTCCTGTTCCAGTGCCTCCGCTTCCTGATACAGTATACGGCGCTGCAGCTCAGCGCTGTTCAGCTCCGTTTTCAGCGTGCCCATGCGGCTTTCCTCTGCAGTTTCCAGGTCGGAAGCCAGAACCTCTATGCGCGCCTCGTAAGAACTGAACTCCGCCTGAAGTTCAGCCAGCTTTTCCTCCCGAGCCTCCAAATCTCTTTTCCATGCTTCCTGCTCTTCATCCTGCAGCCCTGTTTCCTCCATGGCAGAGCGAAAAAAGTACTGCTGCAGGCTGCCGACCTCCTCTCCCAACAGGAAGGAGGTCAGCTTGCCTTCCGACTCCTGTACGGATACGGGGATTTCAAAATCCTGCGATGCGCCTGAAGGCAGCAGCACCGCTCTCACAGTGGCGGTCCAGCTGCGGGCGTCTGTTTCCGCAGGCAGACGCTCCGCCTTAACTAGGCGCAGTTCTCCCTGCCCGGCAAATGATTGAAAGAACCATTGGGAAGCAGCCCTCTGCAGGAAACGGGCATAAGCCTCTTCTGTAAAATAGTCTGCCGGAAAACGGGCTTGATAGTATTGCTCCAAAGCCTCGTCTATTGCGGGGTTAGAAGTCATCGTGGGATAGTCTCCGTTGGGAAGCGGGGTGACGGAGGGGGCGGGAAGCGCCATGATCTCCAGGAGCTCGCTGTCCTGGCAGTCGAACAGCAGGCTGAGAAGCTCTGCGGGGTGGAAATCAGTCTCGTCCTCCGCACCCATCATTTCATAATTATGATTGGAACTTTCGGGGACTTCGGGCTGAATCGGGTTTGCGGAGCAGGCCGCAGCCGTCAGCAGACAGGCAATGACGGCCATAATGGAGACGAAAGCTCCGGTTCTGCGGTAGGTGAGCACGTTCTTGATCCGCTCCCGGAGGCCCGTCTCTCCGAAGGAAAGGGGATTGGGAGCAGGAAATCTGCGGTTTGATCCGAAGGAGAGCAGGGAGAGGCTGTATTCGCGGCGCAGATCGCCGCCCAGGGTTTCCAGCACCTTTTCGTCGCAACTCATCTCCATATCTCTGGACAAGAGGACAAAAGCCAGCCATACCAGGGGATTCAACCAATGCAGGCACAGAAGGGAGAAGGCCAGCGGCTTGATGAGATAGTCACGGCGTCTGATGTGATACTCTTCATGACAAAGCACGTATTTCTGCCGACCGGCGTCCAAACCAAAGGGCAGGTAGATTTTTGGCCGGAAAAATCCCAGCACAAACGGAGATCGGATAGCGTCGCACTCATAAACGTACGGGCGAAGCATTACGGCAGCGCGCACCCGCAGGCAGATTTTCCGGTAACTGAACACAGCTGCGGCCAGCATCAGCACAACGCCCAGCATCCATATAAGGCTGAGTATGGCAACAGAATCGGGACCCGGATCCGGAATCCCGGAAACCATGCCAGGATATGTGAGCGGCTGGGCCGGATCTCCGGCAGGGGAGACAGCCGGCAGGTAGCTCATCCTGGTGACAGGGCCTGCGCTGTGTACGGTCCCTGCGGAGGAAAAGGAAAAAATACTGAAGACCGCGGAGAAGGAAAAAGGGCAGATGAGTCGAAAGGCTGCGGCGGCCCACAGCCAGTAAGAAAACTTTTTCGGGGCCCGTTTCAGCAGGAACCGCAGGAAACAGATTACGGCGATCACAAGGGAGGAGGTCAGGCTCATGCTGAGCAGCTGCAGAAAAATCTCACGGAGGGCGGTCATGATGTCCCGCCTCCCTTCCGGGTGTGTTGGTCGATCAGTTCTTTGAGTTCCCGAGCCTCCTGCTCGGAAACGGGCCTGCCGCCCAGAAATGCGGTGAGAAAGCCAGGCAGGGATCCCTCGAAGACATGCTCGACAAAATGCCCGCTCTGGTAAACCTGTACTTTTTCTTTGGGAATGCAGGCGGATACCACAGTGTTTTCATTCCTGACAAAGCCCCGCTCACAGAGCTTGCGCAGCACTGTATAGGTGGTGGACTTCTTCCAGCCCAGCCTTTCCCGGCACAACTCCACAAGCTTTCCGGAGGGGAGGGGCTCTGCCTCCCAAACCAGCAGCATAAAACGATAGTCGCTTTCGCAGAGTTTCAGGTCTTTCATACAGACGCCCCCTACTTTAAATTTTGTCAGGTTTGTTATTATAAACCCAGTCTTTGATTTTAGTTTATAATAATAAACCAAGATTGTCAAGAGGAGAAGAAAACTCTCTGGAAAATAATTTGGAGACAGCTGGAACCCGGGGCAGAACGGGAAAGCGCGCCCAAAAACAAGGGAACAATCCTTGCTTTGGGGCGCGCTTGTAATGTCACAAAGAAGACCTTACACGGCTGTGGCTTTTTCCCGCTCTTTGCGTACCATCTCACGCCAGATGGTCAGCAGCATGGTGAGGTAGCAGGCGGCGCCGCCGATAAAGTTGGAAATGGGTTCCGCCAGGAACACGCCGTCCACGCCCAGGCCGAAGAGCCGGGGCAGCAGCAGCGTGAGGGGGATAACGATGACCGCCTTGCGCAGCAGGGAGAAGAATACGGCCTGCTTGGAACGGCCCAGCGCTACGGCAGAGGACTGCCCAGCATTCTGAAGGGACATCATAAAGAAGCCGAAGAAGTAGATGTGCATGGCGGGCACACAGGCCTCCCGCAGTGCGGCTTCCTCGGTAAAAATGGCGATGAAGGGCTGTGGGGCCACGAAGAGAATCAACCAAACCAGCGTAGTGTAAAGCACGCAGAGAATGGACATAAACTTGATTCCCTTTCGCACTCTCCGGTATTCTTCTGCGCCGTAGTTGAACCCGATGACCGGCTGGGCCGCGCTGGTCAGGCCGCTGATGGGTGTGGAGACCACCTCGCGCACCGAGTTGAGCACGGTCATCACGCCCACGTACAGATCCCCGCCGAAAAGCTGCAGGGTGGAATTGCAGACGATCTGCACGGCGCTATTGGTCACCGCCATGATAAAGCCGGAAAAACCCAGGGCGCAGATCCGGCCGACAAGCCGCCACTGCAGGCGCATGGCGGAGCGTTCCAGACGGATCACCGCTTTTCTGCCGCGGAGAAAGGAGACTGCCCACAGGGCGGAGACAAACTGGGCGATCACCGTGGCAATGGCGGCACCCTGCACTCCCAGATTCAGCACAAAGATAAACAGCGGGTCCAGCGCGATGTTGACCACGGCGCCCAGCAGCACGGTCATCATCCCCTTGCGGCCGAAGCCCTGGGCATTGATAAAGTTGTTCATTCCCAGCCCCACCATCACAAACAGGCTGCCGCAGAGATAGATGGTGATGTAGCCGTCCGCGTAAGGGAAGGTGATGTCGCTGGCGCCAAAGGCGTAAAGCAGCGGCTTTTTGAACAGCAGGATGACTGCCATAAGGGCAAGGCCCGTATAGAGGAGCATGGCAAATGTGTTCCCCATGATCCGTTTTGCCTTTTCCGCGTCCCCTTTCCCTCTCTCGATGGAGAAGAGCGGTGAGCCGCCCATTCCGAACAGGTTTGCGAAAGCGGTGATGATGGTGAGGATGGGAAAGGTGATGCCCACCCCGGTAAGGGCATCCGCCCCCACGCCGGGAATATGCCCCAGATACATCCGGTCCACCACGCTGTAAAGCACATGGATGAGCTGGGCCACTGTCATGGGCACTGCCAGCCTCAGAATGTTTTTGGCCACGCTGCCCCGGGAAAAATCACTGTTTTGCGATTGCGCTGCCGTCTCTCTCACCGTCTTTCCCTCTCCGGGAAGGGAAACGCCGTCTCCCGCCCGGAGCTGAAGTTATGTTCCATATTATACAGGATGTGGGGGGAAAATACAACGGCCGCCCGGCGGGCTTTTGGCTCGGTTTGGGAAAAGCTATAATTTTTACAGCTTTTCTGCATAATTTGTGTCTGGATTTCAGGACGGGGAATTCGTAGAATGTAGACACAAGGAGCAAGTGTCTGGTTACCGGCATTTGAAATAAAAAGAGGAGGCGCGGCTATGGCTGCCGGATTGGAACAGGGGCGCTCTGCGCACCGAAAGGGCTGGAAAAATTTTTTCTGGAAGGTACATAAGAATAAAACTTTTTTGCTGATGCTGCTTCCCGGAACGGTTTTGATGCTGATTTTTAATTATCTGCCTATGGCGGGAACCCTGATGAGCTTCAAAAAAATGCAGTTTTTCAGCGACAATATCTTTACCAACTTTATGGAGAGCGAATGGGTTGGCCTGAAGAATTTTGAGTTTTTCTTTAAGACCCCGGATGCCTTCCGTATCACCCGGAACACGGTATGCTACAACCTGGTGTTCATTTTCGTGGGGCTGGTTGCGGCCATTGCATTGGCAATCGGGCTCAACGAGCTGATCAGCAAAAGGCTGAGTAAAATTTTTCAAACCACCTTTATGCTGCCCTACTTTCTTTCCTGGGTTGTGGTCAGTTACATCGTCTATTCTTTCCTGAACCCGGAATCCGGTATTGTGAACCGGATGATCCTGCCGGCACTGGGGATCGAACCGATCAGCTGGTATACCGAGCTGGCCCCCTGGCCCTATCTTCTGGTGTTCCTGAACCTCTGGAAGTATACCGGGTACAATTCCGTGGTGTATTTGGCGGCTCTCTCCGGCATCGACCAGGAGCTCTATGAGGCTGCCAGCATCGACGGGGCCGGCAAGCTGAAACAGATCATCCACATCACCCTGCCGCATCTGGTGCCGGTGATGACGATCCTCACCATCCTCAGCATGGGTAAAATTGTGCAGGGAGATTTCGGGCTGTTTTATTTTGCCACTTCCCAGTTGGGAAACGGAGCCCTGAAGCCGGTGGCCGACGTGCTGGATACCTATGTGTATCAGACCCTGATGAACACCGGAGACCTGGGCATGTCCGCCGCCGCCAGCCTCTATCAGTCTGTGATTGGATTCATACTGGTGCTTACCACCAATTTGTTCGTCAACAAGCTCAATCCCGACAACGCATTGTTTTAGGAGGTGTAGAATCAGCATGAAAAAGAAATCCCGTTCCCGCACTTCCATATCCGCCCCGGCCAATGCGGTGCTCATCGTGCTGTTCAGCCTGATGATGGTGATGTGCATCTATCCGGTACTTCTGGTTTTGGGCATCTCATTCTCGGATGAGAGGGATGTGCTGATCAATGGCTACAGCATGATTCCGCAGCATTTTACGACTGATGCTTACCGTTTTATCTTCAAATGGTCCGGCACCATCCTCAATTCTTATGGGGTTACGCTGCTGGTCACGGTGGTGGGGACGGTGTGCAGCACCTTTCTCGTCGCGCTGTTCGCCTACCCGCTTTCGCGCCGGGAGTTCTCCTTCCGCAAGCAGTTCTCCTTTTTCGCGCTGTTCACCATGCTGTTTAACGGCGGTATGGTGCCGTGGTACATCGTCTGCGTCAAATTCCTGCATTTGAACAACACCATTTTTGCGCTGATCGTCCCCTATCTGATGAATGCCTTCTATGTGATGATCATGCGCACCTTTTACCAGACCACCATCCCGGATGCCATTGTGGAATCAGCGCGTATCGACGGCTGCGGGGATTTCCGGATTTTTCGGACCATCGTTTTGCCCCTGGCGCTGCCGGGCCTTGCCACAATCGGCCTGTTCAATACCCTGGCGTTTTGGAACGATTACTATCTGCCTCTGATGCTGGTCACCGACCAGAACCTGTATAACCTGCAGTATATGCTCTACAAGCTGCTGGTGAGCCTGAGCATTCTGGAGCAGATTCCCAGCACCAGTTTCAGCATGGAGGCCATGAAGCTGCCGGGGGAGACCGCCCGTATGGCCATGTGCATCCTGTCCATCGGCCCCATAATCATTGCCTATCCGTTCTTCCAGAAATACTTTATCAAGGGCCTGACCATCGGTTCGGTCAAGGGATGACGGTGCGGCATATGGAAAGCAGGGGCCTTTGCGCCCCAGAGAAATAAGGGAGGAAGAAAAAATGAAAAAGAGTAAGGCAAAAGGACGGATACTGCTGGCATTGATTCTGGCGCTGTGCCTGCTGGCCGCAGGCTGCGGACAGCCCTCGGGCAGCAGTGGAGCATCCAAGGGCGCAGAACCGGGGGAGACTTCGGGTTCCGGCGAACTGGAACCCTACGATCTGACCTGGTATGTACTGGGGCCCGCCCAACAGCGGGATAACCAGCGCATCGAACAGGAGATCAACAAATACCTAAAGGACAAGCTCAATGTCACAGTCAAGATGAACATGCTGGACTGGGCCTCCTACGACCAGAAGCTGAAGGCGGCTATCGCGGCCAGCGAACCTTTTGATATCTGCTTTACCGGCGTGGGGATGGTAGACTATGTGCTCAATTCCAAAAACGGCGCCTTTATGGAGATGGACGGCTATTTGGAAAACGAGATGAAGGGCGCTGCCGAAGCAGTGGGAGAGGACTTTCTCAATGCTGCGAGGGTAAACGGACATATCTACGCACTGCCCTGCAACAAGGAAAAAGCTGTCAGCTATGGCTTCGTATACAACAAGACCCTGGCAGACGAATATGGGATTGACATGAGCGATATCAAAACGTATAGTGATATCGAGCCCAAACTGCAGCAGTTTATGGAGCACAATGAAGAACTCACTCCCCTGTTTAACGACAACAGCCAGAATCTCCCCTTCGTATCCATTATGGAAATGGGTGCTAACCCCCAGGAGAAGATAGGAATGATCCTGCCGGACGGCACGGTGGTCAACCAGTATGAATCGGAGGAGTATAAGGCGGCCTATCAGCAGATGCGGGACTTCTACAACAAAGGCTATCTGCGCAAGGACGTGGCCACCATGAAGGACGGCCAATCCCAGAAATCCAACGGTCAGTTTTTCACTTTCCCTGTGAACCTGAAGCCCTGTTATGCGGATGAACTGAACATTCTGGCACAGGGGAAAGGCTTCACCCTGGCTCAGGTGGATGTTACCGACATCTATCTCACCAATGCCCTGGGTTCCATGCAGGCCATTTCCAGAACCTCGAAGAACCCTCAGCGTGCGGCCATGTTCCTGGAGCTGGTAAATACGGATAAATACCTCAATAACCTGATCAACTTCGGCGTGGAAGGTGTGGATTATGAAAAGGTATCCGACAATGTGATCAAATTGATCCCTGACAGCGGCTACGCCCCCAACATGCAGTGGATGTACGGCAACCAGTTCCTGAACTTCCTCAATGAGACAGAAGCGCCGGATAAATGGGAGCAGTTTGAAGCGTTCAATGCCAAGGCAAAACAGCTGCCGGATTTTGGTTTTATCTTCGATGAGACCCCGGTGCAGACCGAGGTGGCCGCCACCCTGAACATTGTAAAGGAGTACAACAACGTTCTGAAGGTGGGGGCTGTAGATCCTGAGAAAACTCTGCCGGAATTCCTCAATAAGCTGCGGGAGGCGGGATCCGAGACTATTGTGGCGGAGATGCAGAAGCAGTTTGACGAATTCAAAAAGGGCCAGGAATAATTTTTAGGAGACATCTTTCGCGGTCCGGCTCCTCCGGCCCGGAAGCTGCCGTCTGAAAAGGGGGATTTCAAATCCCCCTTTTCAGTATTATATTATGATTAAACATTGTAAAACGGAGAGCCCCGCCGCACGGTTTATCTGGAAGGAGAGGGCTGTGATGAAGAAGAGGAATAGCAGGAGAGAGGGGAATTTGTTATGAGAAGAGAGATTTGCGAGATCACCCGGGAAAGCTTTGCGGCCTATGGGACAGTGCTGGAATTCAGCGGCCCCCGGGGCTGGGAGATCGCCGTGCGGGAAGAGAGCCCTGGATGGCGGATCGCCCTGTTGGAATTTGGAGCGGGGCCGGCACGCCGGCTGGAATGCCACCCCTTTTCCCGGGAAAGCTTTGAGCCGGTGCAGGGGACAGGAATTCTGCTGACTGCCCGGCCTGAGGCTCCCGAAGAATTCCAGGCCTTTCTGCTGGATAAGCCTGTGTGCCTGAATAAGGGCGTGTGGCATCAGGTGCTGACTCCGGCGGGAAAAGCTTCCATTAAGATCACTGAAAACCTGGAGGTGGAATCAGAGTACTGGGAGCTGCCGCAGCCGGTTTCGGCAGCCGTGATATTGGGAGAATAAAAACTGATTTTATGTTTTGGGGAAGAAGCCTGTGATAGATCTGCTTTTCCTGCGGAACACATGGCGGTCTTCCTTGAATCGGCACTGAAAAAACGGAGAACAGCGTTTGACGCAAACACGGGGAGGAATTTTAATGGAAATATCTGTCTATCAAAAACCGTTTGCCGACGGTGAGGCGGTACAGTTCAGTCATCGGGAGGGTGATGTCACCCAGGCGCTTCAGGAGGCAATCAACAGCCTGAAGCGGGAAAAAGGGTATGGTATTATCTTTCTGGAGGAGGGCGTCTATCTTTTGTCGGACACGATCTATGTGCCCAGGGCCATCCGGCTGATCGGCTGGGGGAAAACGCGGCCAAGGCTGGTGCTGAAAGAGCGCTCGCCGGGCTTTCAGGAGGACGTGCCGGAGGATAAGGGAAAGTCCCGCTACCTGCTGTGGTTTACCGACCGGGTTCCCGATCCCGGGGAGGCGGTTGCCGACGCCAACGCAGGCACCTTCTACAGCGCCTTGTCCAATATTGATTTGGAAATCGGCGAGAGAAATCCCTGCGCTGTGGCCCTGCGCACCCACTTTGCCCAGCACAGCTTCATCTCGCACTGCAGGGTGTGTGCAGGGAGCGGGCGCGCCGGGCTGTTCGACGTGGGAAACGAATTGGAGGATGTGGCATTTGAAGGGGGAGAGTACGGCATCTATACCACCCGCACCTCGCCCAGCTGGCCCTGCCTGCTGATGAACGCCAGGTTTTCCGGTCAGCGCCGGGCAGCCATCCACACGCGGGAAGCGGGGCTTACCATTGTGAATTTGGAGGTTCGGGACTGTCCCCGGGCCATAGAGATCGAGGACGGCTTTTGTGAAAAGCTTTATCTGGAGGACGGTGTTTTTGAAAATATTTCAGACTGCCTGGTGACAGCGCCTCTGGACCGGTGCGCGGCAAACCAGCTCAGCCTCCGGAACCTTTGCGGCCGGCGGGTAAATTTTATTGCAAGACTTGAAGAGAGCGGAAGGAATGTCAAACCGGAGCAGGAGACGTTTTTCCTCAGGGAGTTTTCCCATGGCCTGGTCATGAAAGGGGTATCAGGGCAGGCGTCACTCCAAACAGTCTGTGAGACAGAGGCGCTTTCCTCCTTCCCTCTTTCCTTCCCCAAACGCATTCCGGACCTGCCTCCCCAGGACGAGTGGGTAAATGTAAGGGAGCTGGGGGCCGCAGGCGATGGTGAGACGGATGACACTGCGGTGCTGCAGCGGGCGGTGGACAGCCACGCCGTGCTCTATTTCCCCCAGGGATTCTACCGCCTGAGCGACACGCTGCGCCTGCGGGAGCATACGGCGTTGATCGGTCTCAACCCCATCTCCACGAGACTGATGGTAAAGGATAACGAGCCGGTCTTCGGAGGGTTTGGCACGCCAAAGCCGCTTTTGGAAAGCGGAAAGGGCGGCGGAAATCTGATTAACGGCATTGCCATTGATACGGCTGCCAGAAATCCGCGGATCTGCGGCTGCAAGTGGACGGCGGGTCCGGACTCCTATATGAACGACGTAAAGTTTTACGGAGGGCACGGCTCTATGAACCCCGGCGGAGAAAATGTGCCTGTCTACAATGAGAGCCGCACAGCAGATTCTGATCCTGCCCGGAAATGGGACTCCCAGTACTGGAGCCTGTGGATTACGGAAAATGGAGGCGGAGTCTTTAAAGATATCTGGAGCGCCAGTCCCTATGCCGCCGCGGGCCTTTTCCTCTCCGACACCGCAGCGGCGGGAGCCATGTATGCGGTTTCGGTGGAGCACCACGTGCGCCGCGAGGTATTGATGCAGAATGTTTCCGGATGGAGTTTCTATGCCCTGCAAACCGAAGAAGAGGTGGCGGAGAGCAGTTGGTGCCAGCCCCTAGAGCTTTCCGGCTGCGATTCCCTGACCTTTGCGGACCTCTACCTGTTCCGGGTGATCTGGGTGGACAACGCTTTCCCGCAGGCGGTTTTGGCCCGGGACTGCCGGAACACGGAATTCTGGAATCTGCACAATTTCACTCAGATGAAATATACGATGGATTTCACCCTGCGGGATGCCGACGGCGGGAAAGCTGTTCGGCCCTGGCAGCTGACCCGGCTCACCCTCAACACAGAACGGCCCGCCCCTAAGTCCGGCGGGCGTGTGGAAAGGCTGGCGGACGGCTTTGACAACGTGGACGCCATCTGCACGGACAGCCGCGGAAATGTGTATTTCTGCGATTCCCGGAAGAAAAACATCTACCAGCTCGATTGTCAGACCGGACTGATCCGCCCTGTTTGGGATACGCCCTACCGGCCCCTTTCCCTGATCTGCGACGGGGAGGATCGGCTGCTGGCGGTGTGCGAATACTTTCCGCCCAAGGGCTCCGGCGAACGGTATCCGAAGCCTGCGGATGCGGAAGGCACAGCCTACGGCGCTTGGTACAACACTGGGTCTGCTATCAAAGTATATGCAGTGGACCCGCAGGACCCGGGCAGGACCATGACGGTTTTGGAATGCAGGGACAGGGCGGAGCTGACAGGGGTGAAGACGGTGGTCTATCCCGGAAACCGCTGGCGGGACAACAACGACCACCTCTCCATCGTCTGCCGCAGCTGGGAAAAAGGCTGGCAGGCGCCGGACGGCGCAACCGTGATTGCCTGCTGCTACGATTTGGTGCGTGCTTGCTGCCTGCAAAAAGCGGTTCCCGGAAAGCCTTTTCTCTCCGCAGATGAATTTTACAAAAGGACGGTGCGCCTGCAGGTAAACGACGCCTGCGAGCTCTTCTCGCCGCAGGTGCTGGAGGAACGGGGAGAATACTGCTCTCTGGAGCTTCCCTCCGGCACGGTGTGCATCCTGGACGGAGGACTCTTTGTGTACCGGCAGGCCGGAGAGCCGGAGTATTTGGAATTTCCGGAGCGGCCCGCCTGTATGGTCCCCGTTGGGGAAAACACTCTGGTGATCACGGCGCGTACCGCGCTGTACAGGGTGAGACTGTAAAAGAAGGCGGGGAGGGAAGGGGCTGTGGGAATTTCAGGAAAACTCAACCGGATGGGGATTCAAAAAAAGCTGCTCTTTGGATACGGGTGTTTTGTCCTGCTGCCCATTTTGGTGGTCTGCGGTTTCTTCCTGCAGCGGATGGTGAGTTCCACCCTGTCCTATACGGAAGACCTGGACCGTGTCTATTTCGATCAGACCGCTGCAAATGTAGACAGTATGCTGCGGGCTAATTTCGCGTTAGCTGACAGCGCAACCTCTTCCTATGAATTAATGAAATATGTCAATACCCTCCATGAATTCCATCCGGACGAGATCGAACCCTACCTGGACTACGGGCGCATCTATGACAGCTGCCTGGTGAAATTCCCCATCACCTCAGGCAGCCTGTCAAAGCTTTCCGTCTACACGACAAATCCTACCATTCTTACCGACAACGTGTTTTTGGTCTCCCAGAAGCAGACGCCCCTGAAGAAGGAAATCCGGGAACGGGTGATGAAGGCAGCCGGAAGCAATGTGCTGTTGGATCCCATTTTGGAGGACGGAAAGGCATATCTTGCAGTGGGAAAGCTGATCGTATCCGACGGGCAGGAACGGATTCAAAATATCCTGTTGCTTCGTACCCCCGAGTCGGAGCTTTGTTCCCTGCTGGGCCGTGGGGACCAGCAGACCTATGTGGTGGGCAGCAGCGGGGTGGTGCTCTCCTCCAATGTCAGGGAAGCAGTTGGAAAGGATGCGGAAGAGTTCCCTGCGCTGCAGCGGATACTGGAGCGAATGCCGGATCAGCCCGTGCGGGAAACGGACACGGTTTCTTTCTACCGCAGCATGGAGGAAGAACCTGGGGTAAGCTGGAGGTTGGTTTCCATCATGTCACGGCGGCCGCTGATGGAGAAAGTGACGGAATCAGTATGGCTGTGTATCATGCTGTGCCTGCTCAGCATTGTGGGGGCTGTAGGCTTCCTGTTGCTGCTCTCCAAAACGCTGACGGACCGGCTGAAGCTGTTGGTGCGCTATGCCACCGATTTTCACGGGGGCGAAGCTAAACCGGAAATCAGGCTGGACGGGCATGATGAGATTACGGAACTCTATGAGGACATGGGACGGATGATGGATACCATCAACCGCCTGATCAACGGTGTGTACCGCCTGGAGCTGGAAAAGAAGGACGCGGAGATCAAGGCGCTGCAGTCCCAGATTGATCCGCATTTTGTTTTTAACACCATGGAATCTGTGCGGATGCGCCTTTGGAAAAACAGGGATTTTCAGACGGCTGAGATCATTCAGAAATTTGCCCTCCTAATGCGCAGAAGCATGGAATGGGATAAGGATACCGTCACCCTCCGGGAAGAGGTGGAGCTGGTCAAAGCATATCTGCAGATTCAGCAGTTCCGCTTTTCGGACCGGATTTGCTTTGAGCTGCAGGTGGATCCCGCACTCTCAAGCTGTAAAATTCCCAAGTTCAGCCTCCAGCCTCTGGCGGAGAACGCCATCCGTCATGGGCTTGAGCCCAAGCAGGGGCATGGAAAACTGAGGATTTCCAGCGAAATCGGCACGGGGGAATTCTTCATCTTTGTGGAAGATAACGGCGTGGGAATGGAGGCGGAAACGCTGCAAAAGCTGCAGGCAGAGCTGGATTCCCTTCCCAGGCAGGAAAATATCGGCATAAGAAATGTACACCGGCGGATCCGGCTGCTCTTCGGAGAGCCCTATGGCCTGCACTTCCGCAGTGAGCCGGGGCAGGGAACTACAGCCGAAGTCAGACTGCCGCTCTGCCAGTTTGAAGAGGGGGAAAAGGAGGAAATTTGACGTGTACAATGTGCTGATTGCGGATGACGAGAAAAACATTTGTGAGGGCATCGCAGAATTTCTGGATTGGCAGGAGCTGGGGTTTCATATCATTGGGCTTGCGGCAAATGGAGAAGAGGCTCTGAATATGCTGTCCTGGCAGCGGTGCGAACTCATCCTTACAGATATCCGCATGCCTGGAATCGACGGGCTGGCTCTGATCCGCCGAATTCAGGAGAAGGATCCCGGGATTAAGATCATCATCGTCAGCGGCTACAGTGATTTTGCCTATGCCAAGCAGGCCATTGAGATGGGGGTAAAAGCTTTCCTGCTCAAACCCATTGACCGGGAGGAACTGCTTGCCGCGGTGAAAAAAATCAAACGTGAACTCGACGGAGAGCTGGAGGAGTACCGCAGGAGCCTGGAAAACGACAGGATTGTGCGTAACCAGTTGTTCCGGGAGCTGCTCTCTCCCGGCGTTTCGCCGGAGGCAGTCAGCAAGCGGCTGGCAGACCAAGGAGTGAAGCTGCAGGGCGGGCGGTTTTTGACGGCTGTGCTGCAGCCGAACTTCGGAGGGGACAAGGAGGCGGGCCTGCTGGGCTACAGTATCAAAAATATCGCCTGCGAACTGCTGGAACTCAATGATCTGGAGGGCTACGCTTTTGATTATGACGGTCGCAGGATCGGCCTGCTGTTTTGTGGGGGTAGCAGGCTCGAAAGCGCGGCGCCCGCCTATCTGGCAGAGCTTCTTTCCTGTGTGGAGACCTATCTTCACCTGAGCGTTTCTGCAGGCATGGGAAGACCGGCAGAATCCTTTGGGGAACTGCGGAATTCCTTTGAGGCGGCGCTGGAGGACTGCGGCGGGAAGGCCCTGTTGTCCCAGGCAAGGGAGCCGGAGGAACGGCCCAGCGAGGCCTTCGGGCTGAGCTGGCGTTCCGAGGGTCTGCTCAACGCCCTGCAGTTTCTGGAAGAGGAGACTGTCTGGACTGAGACAGATCGGTTGCTGCAGGAAATTGCGGAAAAGCAGATTCCGGAAAAAGTGGTGCGGGGCGTGTTGTACGGGGTGTTGTTTGAGCTGATGGGCCTCTACCAGAAATATAATATCGGTTATGAGCTGCGCTGGTACGATGAGAAGCTCCGGGTACTGGAGGAGGGATTGTTCCGGCACAGGGAAACGGTGAAGGATTTCCTTTCTGCGCTTTGCAGGGAGGCGCTGCAGCTCTTTCGGGAGACCAGTGTACACCGTCCTTCCAACCTGGTGCTGCAGGTTCAGCAGTATTGTGAGCAAAATTACTCACACGCCTTGAATTTGCAGATCATCGCCAGGAGGTTCTACATGAACCCAGCCTATCTTGGACGATTGTTCAAGGCGGAGACCGGGTGCAGTTTCAGTGATTATTTGAACCGGCTGCGAATTACTGCTGCCAAACGGCAGCTTGCAGCCGGAACCGGCAGAGTCTCTGAGCTGATTGAAACGCTGGGATACAGGAATGAGGAGTATTTCTATCGTCAGTTCCGAAAGCAGGAAGGCCGGTCTTTTGCCGAATACCGCCGTCAGCTGACAGAGCGGCGCAAAGAGGCTTAAGAGCGGAGAGGGGAATCCCTCTCCGCTCTTTTTGCGGTTTTTTGTGCTGCAGCTGAAAATTTTGGATATGGAATTGCCGGAGAGCCGGAGCGGGCTCCAAAGGAAATCACTTTCGCCAGCTGCGGCGGAATAACAGGGAGAAATTTAAAAAATGGCGGCGGTTCCTCACTTTTTTCTTTTCAAAACTGCCGAACAGTGGTATAATAATTCGGTTCATGAGAAGTGATAAGAAAAAGGACTTTTTGGTGCATCCCGGCGCGGCGTGCGCGCCTTCAGGAAAGGAAGTTTATCGAATGGGTACAAGAGAAAATCTGCGGAATGTGGCGATTATCGCCCACGTCGACCATGGCAAGACCACTCTGGTGGATCAGCTGCTGCGGCAGAGCGGCATATTCCGGGCGAATGAAAACGTGGCGGAGCGCGTGATGGATTCCAACGATTTGGAACGGGAGAGAGGAATCACCATTCTCTCTAAGAATACGGCGGTCATGTACGAAAATACAAAAATTAATATTGTGGATACTCCCGGCCACGCGGATTTCGGCGGAGAAGTAGAGCGTATCCTGATGATGGTAGACGGCGTGCTGCTGCTGGTGGACGCCTTTGAAGGCTGCATGCCCCAAACCAGATTTGTGTTGAAAAAAGCTTTGGGCCTTGGAAAAAAGCCTGTGGTAGTAGTCAATAAAATCGACCGTCCCGGCGCCCGCCCGGCGGAGGTTGTGGACGAAGTTTTGGACCTGTTCATTGAACTGGGTGCAGACGATGAACAGCTTGAATTTCCCGTGGTATACGCCTCTGCCAGAGGCGGGTATGCCTCTTTGGATCCCAACGTGCCCGGCACGGACATGAAGCCTCTTTTTGAGATGATTCTCAACGAGGTCCCGGCGCCTCAAGGCGATCTGGAAGGGCCCACACAGGTGCTGTTCTCCAACATCGACTACGACGATTATGTGGGACGCATCGGCATCGGCCGTGTGGAGCGCGGCAGAATCCAAACCGGCCAGATGGTCACCATCTGCGGGGAGGAGGAGACGCCCCGCAATGCCAGAGTGACAAAGCTCTACCAGTTTGAGGGGCTCAAACGGGTAGAGGCGGAATCCGCGGAGCTGGGTGATATTGTGGCGGTCTCCGGTATCGCAGACCTGAATATCGGGCAGACAGCCTGCGCTATGGACTGTGTGGAGCCCCTGCCCTTTGTGCAGATCGACGAGCCTACGGTTTCCATGATGTTTATGGTAAACAATTCTCCTTTTGCCGGAAAAGAGGGAAAGTTCGTCACCTCCCGGAACCTGAGGGACCGGCTTTTTAAAGAGGTGGAGACAAATGTGGCTATGCGGGTGGAGGAGACGGATTCCGCCGATACCTTCAAGGTTTCCGGCCGTGGAGAGCTGCATCTTTCCATCCTCATTGAGCAGATGCGGCGTCAGGGCTATGAGTTCCAGGTTTCCCCTCCCAGCGTGATCTACAGGGAAAAGGACGGAAAGAAGCTGGAACCCATCGAGCTGCTGATGATTGAGGTGCCGGACGGCTATGTGGGCGCTGTCATGGAGAAGCTGGGGCCGCGCAAGGCGGAGCTGCTCAACATGGGCACCAGGGATTCCGGCACTACCCACCTGGAGTTTAAGATCCCGGCCCGGGGCCTGATGGGCTACCGCTCCGAGTTCTTAACCGACACCAACGGAAACGGCATCATGAACCACGTGTTTGACGGCTACGAAGCCTTTAAGGGAGACATTCAGCACAGGACGCAGGGTTCCATCATTGCTCACGAGGCGGGGGAATCCACGGCATACGGCCTGTTTTACGCACAGGAGCGGGGACGCATGTTCATCGGACCCGGCGTAGAGGTGTACGAGGGCATGATTGTGGGTTCCAACCCCAAGAATGAGGATATCGTGGTGAATGTCTGCAAGAAAAAGCATGCCACCAACACCCGTTCCTCAGGCGCCGACGAGGCGCTGAAGCTCACGCCTCATTCCGTACTGAGCCTGGAACAGTGCCTGGAGTTCATCGCGGAAGATGAGCTGGTGGAGATTACGCCGGAGAGTATCCGTATGCGCAAATGCGTGCTTTCCAAGGAATTGCGGATGAAGCAGGCCAGTAAACGCAAATAACCGGGGACCAAAGTTCCCGCGTCATCTGATCGGATGGGAAGAGAGGAGGCGTCTTTTGGACATCGTGATTCTGGACCTTGAGTGGAACGGTACCTACAGCCGCCGTCTCAAGGGCTATATCAATGAAATTATTGAATTCGGCGCCGTGAAGTGCGGCGCCGATCTTCAGGAAAAGGAGAGCTTTTCCTGTTTTGTGAAACCCCAGGTGGGAAAGCGTATCAGCACCACCATTTCCAACCTTACCAGTATTACGGATGAAAACCTGACCGACGGGATTCCCTTCATGCAGGCGGTCAGCAGGTTTCGCAAGTGGGCGGGAGAATGTCTTGTGATGACCTGGGGCACCTCCGATATCCTGACACTGGTGGAAAACTGCCGTTATTTCAGCGAGAGCGGGAAAATTCCGTTTTTGACCCGGTACTGCGATCTTCAGCGTTACGCAGAGGAGAAGATGGGCCTGGGAACTAAGGAGCAGGTGGGACTTGCCAAGGCGGCGGATCTGTTGGGCCTGGACCTTTCCGGCATGGAGCACCACAGGGCGTTGGACGACAGCAGGATGACGCTCAAAATTCTCAGGGAGATTTATGATATATCGGCGGTCGAGCCGTTTGTGGAACTGTGCGACGAGGAATTTTACCGTCGGATCACCTTCAAAACCACCTATATCTGCGACCTGAAAAGCCCGTTGGTGCAGCGCAGCCATCTCCGTTTTGTCTGTCCTAAATGCGGCGGCTCCAGTGAGCGGAAGACCAAATGGATGCTGAAAAACAAGAGTTTCCGAGCAGAATTCCAATGCAGGGCCTGCGGGCATCCCTTTGCGGGCCGTCTGCTGATCAAACAGAAATATGAGGGCCTTACGGTGAACAAAAAAACCTATCCCATTGCACAGATTGAAAAACCACGTCAGGCTGTTCCCGGTCCGTTGGGGGAGATGCGGCTGGAGGTGCGGGAAGGCGTGGGGATACTGCGTTTCCCGCAGCTTGCCGCCCTCGGCGGCGTTAACCATGCCTTTACCACCCGTGTGGGCGGCGTCAGCGAAAGAGAATACGCCGCCATGAACCTGGGCTTCGGCCGGGGGGATACAGAGGAGAAAGTGGCGGAAAACTACCGGATTTTCTGCCGGGCCGCCGGATTTGACAGCGATTCCCTGGCGGCGGGCGCGCAGGACCACCACTGCAATATCCGCCGGGTCACCCGGGAACAACGGGGTGTTGGGATCTGGAAGCCACGGGACAGGGAGAGCATCGACGGCCTGTGCACAGATGACCCTGAGGTCACGTTGGTGATCTACTGTGCGGACTGTGTCCCTCTCTATTTTGTGGATCCTGAGCATCACGCCATCGGGCTGGCTCATGCCGGCTGGCGCGGCACGGTGATGGGTATGGCCAGGGCCATGGTAGAACGGATGAAGGAGGAGTTCGGTACGGATCCTGCCCTCCTCCAGGCGGCAGTCGGCCCCTCCATTTGCCGGGATTGCTTTGAGGTGGATGAGCCTGTGGCAGCGGAGTTTTTGAAGCTGCCGGACAGCGGGCATTTTGTCACGGGGCCGGTCGGAGAAAAATACCATGTAGACCTTTGGGAGTGCAACCGCCGTTTCCTTCTGGAAGCGGGGGTTCCGGCGGAACAGATCACAGTGGGAAAAGTGTGTACCATGTGTGAGAGCGACCTGCTGTTTTCCCACCGGAAGACCCAGGGACGCCGCGGCAGCAACTGCGCTTTCCTGGCGCTGAAGCCGGCGGAAGCGGATCAGGCTCGCTGAAGGGCGGAGAGAATGGAACTGGAAAAGATAACCGCCTGCTGTGTCTGCCCCCGCTGCTGCGGGGCGGCCAGAGGGAAAACGGGAGACGGCATATGCAGAAGCGGCGCGGAAATCCGGGTGGCGAGAGCTGCTCTGCACTTTTGGGAGGAGCCGCCCATCAGCGGGGAGCGGGGCTCCGGCGCTGTCTTTTTCACAGGCTGTCCGTTGCGCTGCCTGTTTTGTCAGAATGGGGAGATCAGCGCTGGGGAAAACCTGGGAAAGGCCTTTTCTCCGGAAGAGCTGAACGGGCTGTTTCTCTCTTTGGAGGAGCAGGGGGCCCACAACATCAATCTGGTTACGCCCACCCATTTTGCGCCGGGTATCCGCAAAGCGCTGTTGCTGCGCAGGCCGGAAGTTCCAGTGGTGTACAACACCTCCGGCTATGAGCGGGTGGAGACGCTGCGGACATTGGAGGGCTTGGTGCAGATTTACCTGCCCGATTTTAAATATGCAGAAAGCGGGCTGGCCGGAGAGCTGTCCACGGCTCCGGACTACCCGGAAACCGCTCTGGCCGCAATCGGGGAGATGGTGCGGCAGACGGGAGCCCCTGTCTATGATGAAAACGGCATGATGCGCAGCGGCGTGCTGATCCGGCATCTGATTCTGCCGGGGCATACCAGGAATTCCATTGCTGTGCTCCGGCTGATCCGGGAAAATTTCCCCGGGATCCCTGTCAGCCTGATGGCGCAGTATACTCCGATTAAGGGGAGGCTGTTGGATGCTTCCTGCGTCATCGGAGCGGAGCTGCCTGAGCTTTTCCGGCCCATTACGGCGCGGGAACTTCGGAAGGTTCAGGAAGAGCTGTTCTCTCTGGGCCTGGACGGCTTTGTGCAGTCCCGCAGCGCTAAGGGAACAGAATATGTGCCCGATTTTCATCAATTTGAAGCGTGACTTCCGGTCTCAGTGCCGCCCGCACAGGCGGGCGGCATTTTTGACTGCAGCTTATTAAAGAAAGGAAATCTGTCATGGAAGAACTCACATTGCTTCAGCAGTCATCGTTGGAAAAGGTGTTTTTAGATGCCGGTGAATTCAAGCCTCCCTATCTGAAGGCCAGCGTCCTGCAAGGGGAAGAGTTTGCCTATCAGCTGGTCTTGAAGAAGACTGAATGGGGACGGGCTGATTTTTCCTTTTTCCTGGATTCTCCCCTGAAAGAGCATATTCAGCTTTTTGAGGTGGAATCTTCCCCCTGTGCGCTGGCGGCATATACCAGGGAGGGAAGACACGACGGCGACTATCTCTCCCTGCATGCCGGACTGTTTCCCGACCTTCTCCGTCCGCTGGAGGGAAATACGCTGACCGTCAGCCCTTATCAGAACGTGACGCTATGGGTCAATGTGGCGGTGCCGGAGAACTGTCCTGCCGGGGAATACCCCATCATGTTCCGTGTGGAGGGACACGGCGCCAGGACGGAAAGCACCTTTACTCTGGAGGTGATTCCTGCCCGGCTTCCAAGGCAGAGACTGCTCTATACCCAGTGGTTCTATGCGGATTGCCTGGCGGATTACTACCAGGTCCCGCTGTATTCCGAGGAACATTGGAAGCTGATGGAAGCTTATTTTTCCACGGCGGCCCGGGAGGGCGTGAACACCTTGCTTACGCCTGTTCTCACGCCTCCGCTGAATACTGAGGTGGGGATGGAACGGCCCTGCACGCAACTGACAGAGATTGAAAAGGACGGAGATACCTACCGGTTCGATTTTTCCAGACTTCGCAGATATATTGATACAGCGCTGAAATGCGGGATAGAAAATTTTGAAATCTGCCATCTGTTTACCCAGTGGGGCGCAGAGTTTGCACCCAGTGTCTATGCTGTGGAAAACGGGGAGCGCAGACGTGTTTTTGGCTGGGATACCAAGGCGGCGTCTGAGGAATATATGTCTTTTCTACGCCAGTTTCTGCCTGCGCTGGTGGTGTTTTTGAAGGGGATGGGCCTGGAGAAACATGTGCTGTTTCACATTTCCGACGAGCCGGAGGAGAAGGATCTGGAAACTTACCAGCAGAATAAGGAGTTGATATCCGATTTAATCGGCGGTCTGCCCGTGATCGACGCCCTGTCAGACCCGAGTTTTTATGACCGGGGCCTGGTCAAGCATCCTGTGGCGGCCACCGACCATATCGAGCCTTTTCTGGAGCGGAAGGTTCCCGGCCTTTGGGCCTATAACTGCTGCGCCCAAAATGTGGATGTGGGCAACCGGTTTATGAGTATGCCTTCCTACCGCAACCGTATCCTGGGGCTGCAGCTGTATAAATATGGGATTTCCGGTTTCCTGCACTGGGGATATAATTTCTGGTATTCCTGGGATTCCAGGAAGCAGATAGACCCCTTCCTTACCACCGACGCCCAAGGCGCGTTCCCCGGAGGGGATTCCTTCTCCGTCTATCCCGGAGCGGACGGGACGCCTCTGGAATCCATCCGCCTGAAGGTGTTCCACCATGCGCTGCAGGATCATCGGGCCCTCAACCTGTTGGAGGAATTGGGGGGCAGGGAACTGGTGGAACAGACGGTGGAGCGCTTCCATGAGCTCACCTTCTCCCAATATCCCCGCAGCGCAGAATATCTGCTTGCTGCAAGGGAAGCGGTGAACCGCAAAATCCGGGAACTGTCCAAAGCCTGATAGATGGGAAAGGGAAGACATGTGGTTTTTACTTGCGCTGATTACGGCGCTTTTCTGGGGCGGCTCCGATCTGTTTTCCAAGATGGGTACTGATCCCCGCGATAAGTACAGCCATCTCCGCATGCTCATCATGGTGGGAACCGTGATGGGAATCCATGCCACGGCGATGCTCCTCCTGAACCATGAGACGTTCGATCCCAGAAGCATGGTGCGCTATCTGCCGGTGTCGGCCTTTTATATCGTGTCCATGGCCATTGGCTATATCGGCCTGCGGTATCTGGAACTTTCCGTCTCCTCGCCGGTCTGTAATTCTTCGGGGGCGCTGGCTGCCCTGCTTTGCTTTCTGTTTTTGGGGCAGACTATGACCTGGGTGCAGTTTGCAGCGGTAGCGCTGGTGATGCTGGGTGTTGTGCTGCTCTCTGTATTCGACCTGAAGGATGAGAATAAGGCCCGGAGATTCCGGGGAGAAGTCATTGAGGAAAAGTACCGGGTCAGCGCGCTGGCAGTGGCCATTCCTGTTTTTTACTGTATCCTGGATGCGCTGGGCACTTTCGGCGACGCCCTGGTGATGGACACCCTGGAACTGGTGAGCGAAGAAGAAGCGGAGATCGCCTATGAGTATACATTCCTGCTCTGTGCCGTTGCGGCGTTTTGCTTTTTGGTGGTGGTCAAAAAGCAAAAGTTCCGCCTGTGGGACGAACGGGAAAAGGGCTTGGGCGCCCTGTGCGAGACTGCCGGCCAGTTTTTCTATGTCTACGCCATCTCGGAAAACGCCATCATGGCAGCTCCGCTGATCTCCAGCTACTGCCTGTTTTCCGTGGTGCTCTCCCGGGTTTTCCTTCGGGAAAAACTGACCTGGAGGCAGTACGGGGCCATTGCCGTCTCTGTCTGCGGCATTGTGATCCTGGGTTTTTTTGACGCTGGATAAACTGAGGACAGGCAGAAAACTTCATGTCCATACCGGCTGGTCCGGAGAAAGAAGGTAGGTTCACATTGTCTTATACTGAAAAACTATTTGATTTTATCGAGAGCAGTCCAACTGCCTGCCACACAGTGGAAACCTTGCGGGAAATACTGCTGGGGGCGGGCTTTACCGAACTCTATGAACAGCAGTCTTGGGAGCTCGAACCGGGAAACGGGTATTTTACCGCCCGCAGTATGACCTCCCTCATTGCCTTTCGGTATCCCAAGAAGGGATTTCACGCATTTTCCATTGTCGCGCCTCACGGAGATGCCCCCTGCTTTAAAATCAAGGAGAGTCCGGAAATCCGCGTGGACGGCCGTTACACCAAACTCAATACCGAGGTATACGGCGGCATGCAGCTGGGGCTGTGGACCGACCGTCCCCTCTCAGCAGCCGGCCGGCTGTTGGTGCGTACGGAGCGCGGGGTCAGAGCAGTACTCTGCGATTTGAAGAGGGACCTTTTCCTGATTCCCGGGCTGGCTATCCATATGAACAGGGAGGTAAACTCCGGCGTGAAGCTGGATCCCCAGAAGGACACTCTTCCCCTGCTGGGCGGAGAAGAAGCGGATTTCCTCCGGCTGGCCGCCGAAAGTGCGGGCGTCAGGAAGGAGGACGTTCTCTCCTATGACCTTTACGCCTACAATCGGGCCAGAGGAACCGTATTCGGAGAGAAGGAGGAATTTATCGCGGCACCCAAACTGGATGACTTGGAATGCGCCTTTTCAGCCGTCACAGCCTTCCTGAAGGCGGAAAACCCGGAAAACGTGACGGTCTGCGCGGTGTTCGACAATGAGGAAATCGGCAGCATGACGAGGCAGGGCGCGGACTCTTCCTTCCTATCCGATGTGCTAGCACGTGTCTGCCATGCTTCCGGACTGTCGGAGGAAGAGAAGCTGCGTGCAGTTGCAGGGAGCTTTCTGCTTTCGGCAGACAATGCCCACGCGGTGCATCCCAATTATGCGGACAAGTCCGATCCCACAAACCGCTGCTATCTCAACGGTGGCGTGGCGGTAAAGCACAGCACCCGCTATGCCACTGACGCAGTCACCGCGGCAGTTTTCCAGCGCATCTGTGAAAAGGCGGAAGTACCCACGCAGACCTATTTTAACCGCTCCGATCTGCCGGGCGGCTCTACGTTGGGCAATCTCTCCAACACCCATGTCTCCCTGCCCACAGTGGATATCGGCCTGCCCCAGCTATCTATGCACTCCCCCTATGAAACCGCTGGCAGGTTGGACGTGGAATACATGGTGCGCGCCATGAGCGCTTTTTACAGCAGCGTCATAAGCTGTGATAGGAACAATTTCTTTGAAATTTGCTAAGCGAGAGGAAAAAATTATGTGTGAAACAGGCTCCTGTACGGATAAAAATACTCCAGTGGGAATCGGCCCCCGTATTCCCGGATGGGCCAATGAGACCGTTTTTTATCAAATTTATCCCATGGGGTTCTGCGGCGCCCCCTTTGAAAACGACGGGGTGGAAAGAAACCGGATCAGTAAAGTGAAGGAATGGATCCCTCATCTGCAAAAATTGAATGTAGGCGCTGTTTACTTTTCCCCGGTGTTCGAATCCGATACCCACGGGTATGATACCAGAGATTACCGGAAACTCGACTGCCGCCTTGGTACCAACGAAGCATTCCGGGAGGTCTGCACCGCGCTGCATGAGGCGGGAATCCGCGTGGTGCTGGACGGCGTCTTCAATCATGTGGGAAGAGGTTTCTGGGCTTTTCAGGATGTGCTGAAAAACCGGGAGGCCTCCCCTTATCGGGACTGGTTCCACATCAATTTCGGCGGGAACAGCAATTATAACGACGGGCTTTGGTACGAGGGCTGGGAAGGCCATTTCGAGCTGGTCAAGCTGAACCTTCAGAATCCCGCGGTTGTGGATCACCTGCTCTCCTGTGTGGAATTCTGGATGCAGGAGTTTGGGATCGACGGCCTGCGGCTGGATGTGGCCTACAGCCTGGACGAGAATTTCCTGCGCCGTCTCCGCGGCTTCTGCCGGGAGCGGGATCCCGGCTTCTTTCTGCTGGGGGAGATGATCCATGGGGACTATAAGCGGATCATGAATCCGGAAATGCTGCATAGTGTGACGAATTACGAATGCTATAAGGGGCTCTATTCTGCCTTTAATTCCCTGAACCTGTTTGAAATTGCCCATTCCCTGGCAAGGCAGTTCGGGCCGGAAAACTGGACGCTCTACCGGGGAGAACATCTGCTGAACTTTGCCGACAACCACGACGTAACCAGGATTCACAGCATTCTCGGCGACAAAAACCAGCTGATACCTTTGTACGCAGTGCTGTTTTGCATGCCGGGCATTCCCTGTCTCTATTACGGCAGCGAATGGGGCGCGGATGGGGAGAAGAGCCAGGGAGACCCTGCGCTGCGCCCCTGCTTTGAGGCCCCAGTGGAAAACGAACTCACCGCGTTCCTCTCCAAGCTGGCGATGGTCAAACGGGAAAGCAAGGCCTTGTGCTACGGGGCGTTTCAAAACGAAACGCTGCTCAATAAGCAGTGGGTGATGCGCCGGGAATGCCCGGAGGAAACTGTCCTGATGGCGGTGAATGCCGAGGGTGCAGGCTTTGCCGTCAACTGCAATCATCATGGCCCCGCCACGGAACTGCTAAGCGGGGAAGAAGTGAACCTGGATGGAAGGATTGAATTACCCCCTTATGGAGTGAAAATATTCAAACTCCACTAAAAAAAGGGACTCGCCGCGGCGAGTCCCTTTTTTCATTCTGAATTTTCATCTTTTTTGGAACTGCTCAAAATCTGACCTGCAGGCTATCCATCGAACGGAAGCTGCATTAGCTTGCGCCAGGCTGACGGAGCACTGACTCCAAAAACTTGTTATCGGGAACCATACTGCTTCGGGGTCACGCCTTGGAAGCGCTTGAACACGCGGATAAAGTAGCTCAGGTCGTTAAAGCCGCAGGCAAAGGCTGTCTCCGTGACGGAACTTTTGCCGGCGGACAGCAGCTCGCAGGCATGCTCTACCCGGCAGCGGTTCAGGTAGTCGATAGGTGTGTGCTGGGTCATGGAGCGGAAAAACCGGCAGAAGTATTTCGGCGACATGCCAGCTTCCCTGGCAAGCTGTGCCAGGGTGAGAGGTTCTGCGTAGTGTTCTTCCAAGTAGGCGAAAAGGCGTTTGAGCAGGCGGATATTTCTTCTCTGAGCTTCGTTTTCCGGAAGCTCCGCAGAGTACCAACCCATCTCAATCAGGAGCCCCAGAAGCCCGCAGAGCGCCCCGAAAGCACGCAGGCGGCTTCCTTTTTTTTGCTGCCTCACCGCAAGAAACAACTCGTCGGCCTGCCGCAGGACGGAACTGTCCCGGGGAAGCAGAGGCTTGAGAAACAGGCTGTGCTCGGAAAGATCCGTCAGGTGTTTGGACCAGCCGCCGCAGGCTTTCAGCAGGAAGTCCAGGTCAAATACCAGGCATTCATAAATGCAGCCCTCTCCCGGAATCCCAGTGTGCAGAACGCCTCCTTCCACCCAGAGCAGGTCGCCGGCAGAGAGCTCATAGAGCGCGCCGTTGAGCCAGATGGAGAGCCCGCCGGAGAGAACCCTCACCAGTTCGTATTCCATGTGCCAGTGGTAGGGCATCACATACCGGATATGCCCGGGATCCAGATGATAGAGTTCCATGGGAAAACCGGGTTCTCCCCGAGGCAGCAGTTCGTTGTATGCGTGGCCCTGCATAGAAGCGCCTCCTCTAAAAGTGAATATTGTCCTGTTTTTTGCCATGATAACACAAGCTGGGGAAAAAAGATAGGGATATAATGAAAATATCTATACTGACAGATTCGTGCGGAGAGGCTTCGCATGAAAATAACAAGCCGCCGCCCAATGGGGCGGTGCGGAAAGGATGGGAAATATGGCAGAAAACAGATATAGGGGAGAATATCCCGTCATCGGCATCCGTCCCACTATCGACGCCCGCAGGGGCGCCCTGAAGGTGCGGGAATCCATGGAGGAGCAGACCAGAAGCATGGCGGAGGCGGCGGCAAAGCTGTTCCGGGAAAATCTCCGCTATTCCAATGGGGAACCGGTTCGCGTGGTGATCTCCGATTGTACCATCGGCCGGGTGGGAGAGACAGCTGAATGCGCCGCCCAGTTCCGGCGGGAAGGGGTGGACATCACGCTGACGGTGACCCCTTGCTGGTGCTACGGGGCGGAGACCATGGACATGGATCCCATGACCATCAAAGGCGTCTGGGGATTTAACGGTACGGAGCGTCCCGGCGCGGTGTATCTGGCCTCTGTTTTGGCTGCCCATGCGCAGAAGGGACTGCCTGCTTTCGGCATTTACGGCAGGGACGTACAGGATGCGGACGACAGGGAAATTCCGGAGGATGTGAAGGAAAAGCTTCTGCGGTTCGGCCGGGCAGCGGTGGCGGCGGCCTCCATGCGGGGGAAGTCCTACCTGCAGATCGGCTCTATCTGCATGGGCATCGCAGGTTCCATTGTCGATCCCTCTTTCTTTGAGGAATATCTGGGCATGCGCGTGGAATCGGTGGACGAAGTGGAGCTGGTTCGCCGGATGACGGAAAACATCTACGATGAGGAGGAATTCCAAAAGGCATTGGCCTGGACAAAGGCCCACTGTCCGGAGGGGCTGGATAAGAATCCGGAAGAACTGCGCAGGACGCCGGAACAGAAGGAGCAGGACTGGGAGTGGAGCGTCAAGCTGATGTGCATTGTCAAGGACCTGTGCTGCGGAAATCCGAAGCTGCCCAAGGGCTTCGAGGAAGAGGGTGTGGGGCACAATGCCATAGCCGCCGGTTTCCAGGGACAGCGCCAATGGACGGATTTTTATCCCAACGGGGATTTTGCAGAGGCTCTGCTCAACTCCAGCTTCGACTGGAACGGGCCCAGGGAGTCCTACATTCTGGCTACGGAGAACGACACCTTAAACGGGGTATCCATGCTGTTCGGAAAATTGCTGACCAACCGTCCGCAGATCTTTGCGGATGTGCGCACTTACTGGAGCCCGGAAGCGGTGAAGCGGGCCACCGGCTATACCCTGGAAGGCAGGGCGGCCGAATCCAAGGGGTTCCTGCATCTGATCAACTCCGGTGCCGCCTGTCTGGATGCCTGCGGCGAGGTGAAGGACGAAAACGGAAACGCGGTGATGAAGCCCTTCTGGGAGATGACGGAGCAGGATGTGGAGGCCTGTCTGCGCGCCACGGAATGGTGTGAGGCGGATTTGGGATATTTCCGCGGCGGCGGCTATTCTTCCCGGTTCTGCACCAGATCGGAGATGCCCGTCACCATGCTGCGGCTGAACCTGGTTAAGGGGATCGGCCCAGTGCTGCAGCTGGCGGAGGGATGGACGGTGGCCCTGCCCGAGGAGGTTTCCGACAAGTTGTGGAAGCGTACGGATTACACCTGGCCATGCACCTGGTTTGCGCCGCGCCTCACCGGCCAGGGCGCCTTCGCCACCGCCTACGATGTGATGAACCATTGGGGCGCCAACCACGGCGCCATCAGCTACGGGCATATCGGAGCAGACCTGATTACCCTCTGCTCCATGCTGAGAATCCCCGTGTGCATGCACAATGTGCCGGAGGAAAGAATTTTCCGTCCCGCCAGCTGGAACGCCTTCGGCATGGATCCGGAGGCCCAGGATTATCGTGCCTGTGGAGCTTACGGCCCGCTGTACCGCTGAAAGTTTTTCAGGAAAGAACCGGTCTGGAACTTCGGGTGAACGGGCTGAGGGAAAACTGTTGGTTCGCAGCCGGATGAAAAGTCTTTGGCTTCGTTTCTGCGGAAAGAACCGGTCTGGAGCTTCGTGGAACGGGCTGAGGGAAAACTGTTGGTTCGCAGCCGGATGAAAAGTCTTTGGCTCCACCTTTCTTCTGAAAGGTGGAGGGAAGGGAGAAAAAATGTTTGATGGACTGCAGATGAATTTGGGGAACCTGTTCCGAACGTCGGAGGCAAAGACGCGATCGCTTTCCCCGGAAAATATCACAGGAGAAAAGGGCCGGGGCGGCATGTGTGAGCTGGAGGACGGCTCCGCCCGCCACGCGGCCCGGGATCTGGGAAAAAAGTGGAAGGTGAATCCATTCCTGGTCATCCAGCCCGGCGAGACGCTGAACATCGCCGACGTGGCCGGGCCCGGCTGTATTCAGCATATCTGGATGACACCCACGGGAAAATGGCGGAATACCATTCTGCGCATGTACTGGGACGGAGAGCAGCAGCCCTCGGTGGAGTGCCCGGTAGGGGATTTCTTCGCCAGCGGCTGGGGGGAATATGCGCCCCTCTCCTCTTTGGCGGTATGCGTCAACCCGGGCAGCGCTTTTAACTGCTATTGGCCCATGCCTTTCCGGTGCTCCTGCCGGATGACCATGGAAAACCGGGACGAGGAGCCCATGACCATTTACTACCAGATCGACTATACCCTGACGGAGCTGCCGGAGGACACGGCCTATTTCCACGCCCAGTTCCGGCGGGTGAACCCCTTGCCGTACAAGCAGGATTATACCATCCTGGATCATGTGCGGGGCAAGGGGCAGTATGTGGGCACGTATCTTGCCTGGGGCGTCAACAACACCGGCTGGTGGGGAGAGGGAGAAATCAAGTTTTTCCTGGACGGAGACGGGGAGTATCCCACTGTCTGCGGCACCGGAACAGAAGATTATTTCTGCGGCTCCTACAATTTTGAGAACCAGAAGAGCCACCGGTACGAAACTTTTTCCACGCCTTATTCCGGCCTGCACTATGTTTCTCAGCCGGATGGCGTGTACCAGAGCCAGCAGCGTTTCGGTATGTATCGCTGGCACATCATGGACCCTGTGCGTTTTGATACAAAGCTCAAGGTGACTATTCAGGCGCTTGGCTGGCGGGAAGGGGGAAGGTATCTGCCCCTGCAGGACGATATCGCCTCCGTGGCCTATTGGTACCAGACAGAGGAACACAGCGTATTCCCGGAACTGCCGGACCGGGATACCCTGGAAGTGATCTAAATTTCCATAAAACCGAGCAGCCCTCCTGAACGATTTGTTCGGGAGGGCTGCTTGATTCTGGAAACGAAAATAAGTAAAGGAAGAGCAGCACTACCGGCAAAAATATTACGCCACTTCCCACTACACAGCCACCTAAAAGACAACCGTATAGTATACACTGTGCGACGCGGTCTTGCAAGGTGTTGTGTGAGAGCAAAATTGTAAAAAGAAATATACAATAAGCTTGACTTTCTGCTGCCACATAAAGTATACTTTATGTGGCAGCAGAAAGTGAGGTGAAATGATGCCGCCTAAAAAAATGGGGCGTCCGCCTGCTGATAATCCTAAAAGTAAAACACTTCGCATTAGAGTTGATGACAAAACAATAGAAACGCTGGAAGACTGTAGTAAGGCGTTGGAGATTAGTAAGTCGGAAGTAGTGCGAAAGGGTATTGGCATGGTAAAGGACAGCCTCAAAAAATAACAGGAAGTGGCACCCCTCCACACAAGAGAAAATACCACTTCCCCTACACAACCACCCAAAAGGCAGCTGCATAAATAGTATACACTGTGCGGCGGGGTCTTTCAAGGTGTTGTGTAAAAACAATACTGAAAGGACATGAAATACATGGGAAACATACTCAGGGCATTTGCGT
>OJKJ01000095.1_pt1 | contig 72259 bp, 62 predicted proteins | sample 1596491 | NCBI WGS metagenome assembly OJKJ01 (sample SAMEA4350160, study PRJEB24818) | metagenome | biome: human; feature: gut; material: faeces | place: Denmark | collected 2013-09
AAACTCTCATGTTTAAAAGTTGATTCCAGGTTTTCAGACTGCTTAGCTTGGCTAGTTATCCTTAACCTTCATTACTTGGTTTTGTTCTGAATTTTCTCAAATCCTAAGGTCTAAACCAGACCTTTTGTTTTTAGAATTTTCAGGGTTTTACATACTGTCTAATCTTCAATTATCAAGGTTCTTTGTTGTCGGCTTGTTCAGCAGCAACTTTTATATCTTATCACAGTCGCTCATGTTTGTCAACAACTTTTTTAAGGTTTTTTGATTTTTGTTTTCAGCCAAAGGGCTTTCCTCAATCGTCAAACGCTGTTGTTTTTGTCCAGCGGGTATTAACTATACCACAACTGTCATTTACTGTCAACATCTTTTTAATTTTTTTCATCTTTCAAACAAGAGTGAAAAAAATAATCATTTGGAAAACAGAACGGAGAAAGAGGGATTTGAACCCTCGCGCCGGTTTCCCGACCTACACCCTTAGCAGGGGCGCCTCTTCGGCCTCTTGAGTATTTCTCCGAATTGATATTTTCCATATGATTGCTTCTTTAGACATGCTTGCCCTCAGACGCATTGACCATTATACTAAATAGACTTTAGCTTGTCAAGCCATTTTGGGTGAGATTTTTATTTATTTCTTCCTGTATCCGGTCGTGCACAAGATATGCTATTTCTGAGGTTTTCATTTCCATATATTGATCCGGCAGAATGGGCTTCATGTAGTGAACCTGCACTTCTTCCCTTTTTAATGAGTTCATATCAAAGGGCCGGAAGGAATTAATCAGTGCCACAGGTACAATGGGACAGCCTGCTTTTACAGCGCTTTTAAATGTACCGCTCTTAAAATCCAGTATCTCGTTTCCGTTGCGGCTCCGGTGGCCTTCCGCAAATATAACAAAGTTACGGCCTGACTTTACCAGTTTGGTGACTTCCGTTATGATCCGTACCTGGTCTTTTATATCATCCCTGTTCATGGCAAGGCTTTTGGTAGCCCCCAGAACCTGCTTTACCAGAATCCAGTTGGATGCCTCTTTCTTTATTACAACAGATAAAGGTCTTGGACAGGTTGAAAACAGGGCAAGCATATCAAACAGCCCCTGATGGTTCGGAAACAGTATAAACCCATCCTCGGACGGAATATACTCTGTTCCCGTTGCAGTGACCGTAACCCTTCCCCTTCTGTTAATCCTCTTTACCATCTCTGATATATACCCATACTTTTCAGCGGCTGTCCTTGTATCCTCTTCCCTGGCCATACGTGCAATGGTGAAGAGCCACATGGGTGCATGGAGTAAATTCATGAGTACCATATATATAATCCGCTTCATATCCCCTCGCTACAGAGTACAAAATTCCTTTACTGCTGTTTCATATAGATTATTACCAAGTGTATCCATTACCACAACCACCGGAAAATCCTGAATGGTCAGTCTGCGGACTGCCTCCGTGCCTAAATCTTCATATGCAACAATTTCGGATGAAAGAACGCATTTGGACAAAATGGCTCCTGCTCCTCCCACAGCGGCAAAATAAACAGCCCCGCCGCGCACAATGGCATCCATAACATCCCTGCTTCTCTTTCCCTTTCCTATCATAGCTCCCATGCCCAGATCCAGAAGCCGGGGCGTATACTTATCCATACGGCTGGCTGTAGTTGGACCGGCAGAGCCGATGGGTCTTCCCTCCCTGGCAGGGGACGGTCCCATGTAATATATGATGCTGCCCTCTATATCAAACGGCAGTGCTTCCCCTCTGTCCAGGGCCTCGTCCATCCGCTTATGGGCGGCATCCCTGGCCGTATAAATGGTTCCTGTAAGATATACATAATCTCCTGCCTTTAAGGAGGCAGCTTCCTCTTTTGTCATGGGTACATTTATATGCCGATTCATCTGAACAGGACTCCTTTCTCATTTACAGTACTCTGCGGGCATGACGGTTTACATGGCAGCATATGTTTACGGCAAGGGGAAGGCCGGCAATATGGGTGGCAAAGGTCTCTATGTTCACGGCAAGGGCTGTCACCCTTCCTCCCAGTCCTCCGGGACCGATGCCGGACTGGTTAATTCGCTTTAACATATCCTCTTCCAGCTCTCTGACCCACTGCTTTTCAGGCTTATTCTCTATATCCCTGGTCAGGGCGTGCTTTGCCATCTGGGCGCATTTCTCAAAGGTCCCGCCTATGCCCACCCCCACCACCATGGGCGGACAGGCATTGGGTCCTGCCTCTCTCACTGCCTGAAGGATGGATTTCTTTACCCCTTCCAGGCCATCAGCCGGCTTTAACATGAATACACGGCTCATATTCTCACTTCCAAATCCCTTGGGAGCCACTGTTATGTCAATCTGTTCCCCATCTGTAATTTCACAGTGAATAACCGCCGGCGTATTGTCCTTTGTATTGATTCTCTCAATAGGGTCCCCCACCACGGATTTACGGAGATATCCCTGTTCATATCCCTGACGTACGCCTTCATTGACAGCATCAGCCAGTCTTTCCCCTGTGATATGTACATCCTGTCCTATTTTCATGAATACCACAGCCATACCTGTATCCTGACAAATAGGTATGCTGTCCTCTCCCGCAATTCTAAGATTCTCCTTAAGCTGTTCCAGAACCTGGCGCCCCAGAGGGGATTCCTCCTCCTCCACTGCTTTTTCAAAGACCTTTCTCATATCCGGGGCCAATCCGTAATTGGCCTCAATACACATATCCCTTATTGCTTTTGTAATGGTTGCTGCGGATATCTCTCTCATTTTCTTTGTTCCTCCCATCCTTTTGCTATGGCAGCCTTAAACTCATCTTCGGGCATGGACTTTCCGTAGACTTCTGTCCAGCTTGGTGTACTCAAGGGGAAGGGACAGGGCGCAGGATATATTGGAATATCCGGTACCGAAATCATCCAGATAAAACCCAAATCCTTCTCCTGTCATTTCCTCCATCATCCTTTTCATATAATCCATGTCCTGAAGCAGTACACGTTCCGTAACCTCAATCTTCAACTGATCCGGATTCAGCCCGCACCGGTTCAGGCATTCATGGATTCTCGCACAAAGGCTGCGGTCCTCGAACTGCTGCATGGAAAGGTTGATGGAGATAGAATCTATTTTGTCCCGCATCTGTCCAAGAAGCGTGCAGACCTCCTCCAGCACAATCCAGCTCAGGTCGTCTATAAGGCCGGTTTCTTCAGCCAACGGTATGAACTCCGACGGCGATACGGGTTCACCGTCATAATCCCTGAGACGAAGGAGGGCTTCTGCGGAAGAAAACCGGTTGGTTTTTAAGTTAAATACAGGCTGATACCATACCTTAAACCGCCTTTGGCGGATGGATGTCTCCATGATATCCAGAATCCGCTTTCTCCTGTTTAACTGTTCCAGCAGTTTTATATCAAACCGCCTCAGGCCTCCCGGTTCCTTTTTGGCATAGTGAATGCCCGATTCCAGATATTCTATAATCTGGGTGGCATTCCATTCCTGTCCCCTGTATATCACATCGGTGAAATAGGCCTGGATATAGCTTCCCACGGCTCCCAGTTCCCATCGTTCCTCAAAGCGTTCCTGTATTCTTTTAAGGCTTCCGGTTGATTCTTCTTCTGTTGCGTAGGGCAGCAGCACTGCAAACTCCACATTTCCAAACCGGAATGCCTTGGCGCCGGGCAGTATGTGGTCCAGCTCCCTGGCAATATTATATAAAAACTCATCCCCTTTTTTGTAGCTGAATTTCTCATTCACAAGAGAAAACTGCTTCAGACACACAAGAACTACCTGGAAATACTGCCTGCTGGCTATTCTCAGGGACAGCTCCTCAAAAAAGCTGTTCCTGTTTCCGATAAAGGTAAGGCTGTCCACCTCACTTCGCCTGGTCTGGAAGCTGATGAATATAACCATATTGACAATGGCCATAAACATGCCATTTAACTGAAGGTCCTTATAAATATGCTGGAACACAATACAGATGGCTGCGATCACCGGCATGGTGCGGATTAACCTGACCACCGGCCTGCTGACGCTGCGCCGGTGGCGCATGTAGCACAGCACCAGCATAAGCATCTCAATTGCCATAACTAAATATCCAATCCTGTTTAAGGGACCTCTTATGTATATCTGGTTTTCATCAAAATAAAACAGCACGCCGCTTCTAAGATTCCAGATTACAATTCCCCAAAATATGATATTCAGTATAAGGACGATTCTGCCGGTTATTCTCAGGCAACGTTTATCATACACATGTTCCAGTGTCAGGGCAAACATGTAGACAGCCATAACAGAGCAGGTCAAAACACACAGAATGAAATACAGGCTGTTAAGCAGCATATTCACTCCATGGGAAACAACGGCGGGCTTCGTGACCATATGTACACAGACAATGTTCAAAAGGATGGTCAAGACGGAAATCCAAAGACACACCTGATAGATTTTCCGCCTGCTGTTGGATACCAGCCGCCGTTCGTGATAGTATAAAATGAGAATAATATGAATGATAAGTCCTAATAATTCTGCTGCCAATGACCACATTACCATATTGTTCGGTTCTCCTCTTTTGTCCGTAACCAGGTAAGGGAACAAAAACATCAATGACTATTTCATAATGACTATTTCATAAAAAGGCTGTCGCAACTGACAGCCTTTTCATGGAACTGAATCTTAAACCGTTTCATCTGAATCTACATCTGCTTCGCTCTCTTCTTCAGAATCACCGCTCTCTTCCTTGTAATACTCTTCATCATATACATTGCTGTCCTTGGTAACGCTTTCCCTTACCTTGGCTATACTTGCCACCTTGATGTCAGAATCCTGATTAATGCTCATAAGCTTGACGCCGGAGGTATTGCGTCCAATCACGGATATATCGTCAACCGTCATGCGGATAATAATGCCTTCTGTCGTTATTATCATGATTTCCCTGCCGTCATTTACCAGCTTGGCACCTACCAGATAACCTGTCTTATCCGTACACTTGTAGCAGATAACACCCTTTCCGCCCCTGTTCTGGGAGCTGAATTCCGTAATCATAGTGCGTTTGCCCATGCCGTTCTCGGAAACCACCAGAAGGCTGTCTCCCTGGCTCTGCATCTGCATTCCGATGACTTCGTCATCTTCCTCAAAACGCATTCCGATGACGCCTATAGATACACGGCCGGTCACTCTTACGTCTGTCTCGTTGAAACGGATACACATTCCCTTGCGTGTGACAAGAAGGATATCCTGGGTATTATCTGTTGCCTTTACCTCTATCAGCTCATCGCCGTCACGAAGCACAATGGCCTGAAGTCCATTCTTACGCACATGCTCATACTCAACCATAGGCGTTTTCTTGACCATGCCGTTTTTGGTAGCCATGAACAGATATTTGTCATCGTTGAATTCACGCATGGGGATAATGGCCGTAATCTTTTCCTCCGGCATCAGCTGCAGAAGGTTTATAATAGCCGTTCCCCTGGCCGTACGTCCTGCCTCCGGTATCTCATATGCCTTCAGACGGTATACGCGTCCGGTGTTGGTAAAGAACATCATATAGTGATGGTTGGTGGTCATGAGAAGGTCCTCAATATAGTCCTCCTCAATGGTCTGCATGCCCTTGATTCCCTTACCTCCCCTGTTCTGACTCCTGAAATTATCCACGTCCATGCGCTTGATATAACCCAGATGGGTCATAGCAATGATGGTATCCTCGTCCGGAATCAGGTCCTCCATGGACATATCGTCGTCATATCCAATGGCCGTGCGGCGGTCATCCCCGTATTTATCAGAGATGATCATGATCTCGTCCCGGATAACGGCAAGCAGCTTCTTCTCATCTGCAAGGATTGCCTTCAACTCCTCGATCTTTGCCTGAAGTTCCCTGTACTCGTTCTCCAGCTTCTCACGTTCCAAACCTGTGAGAGCGCGGAGCCTCATATCCACAATGGCCTGTGACTGTGCGTCGGAAAGCCCGAAGCGCTCCATCAACTGGTTCTTGGCATCTGCAACATTGGCTGATCCGCGGATGATGCGGATTACCTCGTCAATGTGATCCAGGGCAATGAGCAGTCCCTTTAATATATGGGCTCTTTCTTCTGCCTTGTTTAAATCATACTGGGTCCTTCTGGTAACTACCTCTTCCTGATGCTTTAGGTACTCCTCCAGCATCTGGTGCAGGTTCAGTACCTTTGGCTGGTTATTAATGAGAGCCAGCATGATAACGCCGAAGGTGTCCTGAAGCTGGGTATGCTTTAACAGCTGGTTCAGGATTACATTGGCATTTACATCCCGGCGCAGCTCTATGTTGATCCGCATGCCTTCACGGTTAGACTCATCTCCAATGTAGGTAATGCCGTCAATTTTCTTTTCCTTGACCAGGTCTGCGATTTTCTCAATGAGACGTGCCTTATTTACCATGTAGGGAAGTTCCGTCACAATAATTCTGGACTTTCCGTTGGCCATGGTTTCTATGTTGGTCACGGCGCGCACCTTGATTTTCGCGCGGCCCGTGCGGTAAGCTTCCTCGATTCCTCTTCTTCCCAGAATGGTGGCGCCGGTGGGGAAATCAGGTCCCTTTACAATCTCCATGATTTCTTCCAGGGAGGTCTCCCTATCCTCCTCCACCCTGTTGTCAATCATCTTCACCACCGCGCCGATGATTTCCCTCAGATTGTGAGGCGGTATGTTGGTGGCCATACCAACGGCAATACCGGAGGTGCCGTTTACCAGCAGGTTAGGGTATCTGGAAGGAAGGACAAGGGGCTCCCTCTCGGTTTCATCGAAGTTTGGTACGAAGTCCACGGTATCTTTATTGATATCTGCCAGCATTTCCATGGAAATCTTGCTTAAGCGGGCCTCGGTATAACGCATGGCTGCCGCGCCGTCGCCGTCCACAGAACCAAAGTTTCCGTGTCCGTCCACCAGGGGATAACGGGTGGACCACTCCTGCGCCATGTTAACCAGCGCGCCGTAGATGGAGCTGTCTCCATGAGGATGGTACTTACCCATTGTATCACCGACGATACGGGCGCACTTACGATGCGGCTTATCCGGACCGTTGTTCAGCTCTATCATGGAATAAAGCACACGCCTCTGTACGGGCTTAAGGCCGTCCCTGACATCAGGCAGGGCCCTGGCGCTGATAACACTCATGGCATAGTCGATATAAGACTGTTCCATGGTTTTCTTAAGGTCTACTTCATGAACCTTGTCAAATACATTTGGTTCCATATTCAATCTCCTTTATGTTTGCAGTCTAAAATCAGATATCTAAGTTCTTCACCTTTTTCGCGTTGGCCTCAATGAATTCCCTTCTGGGTTCTACCTGGTCGCCCATGAGGGTGGTGAAGGTCAAATCTACTTCAGACGTGGTTTCCTCATCCATGGTGACACGCAGAAGTATCCTGCGCTCCGGATCCATGGTTGTCTCCCACAGCTGCTCCGCATCCATCTCTCCCAAACCTTTGTAACGCTGGATTTTATTGCTGTTGTCGCGTCCAATGTCCATTAGGATGGAATTCAGCTCCTCGTCACTGTACGCGTACCATACCTTTTTATTCTTCTCCACCTTATACAGAGGCGGCTGGGCCAGATATACGTATCCCTGTTTGATTAACTCCGGCATAAACCTGTAAATAAAGGTCAGAAGAAGGGTACTGATATGAGCTCCGTCCACATCGGCATCCGTCATGATGATGATTTTGTGGTAGCGGAGTTTGGATATATCAAAATCGTCATGAATACCTGTTCCAAATGCAGTTATCATGGCCTTGATTTCCGCATTGCCGTAAATACGATCCATTCTGGCCTTCTCCACGTTGAGAATCTTACCGCGCAGAGGAAGTATGGCCTGAGTGGCACGTGAACGTGCTGTCTTTGCGGAACCGCCTGCGGAATCTCCCTCTACAATGTAAATCTCGCAGTTTTCCGGATTTTTGTCAGAGCAGTCAGCCAGTTTGCCCGGAAGGGCCATGCCGTCCAGGGCTGATTTGCGGCGTGTTAAGTCCCTGGCCTTTCTGGCAGCCGCACGGGCCCTCTGTGCCAGTATGGATTTCTCACATATGGACTTGGCCACAGCCGGATTCTGCTCAAGGAAATAGGTCAGCTGCTCGCTGACAATATTATCCACCGCTGCACGGGCCTCGCTGTTGCCCAGCTTCTGTTTTGTCTGTCCCTCAAACTGAGGATCCTCGATCTTAACACTGATAATGGCTGTCAGGCCCTCACGTATGTCCTCGCCGGACAGATTATCCTCGCTGTCCTTTAAGAGCTTTTTCTCCCTGGCATAGTCGTTGAAGGTCTTGGTCAGAGCATTCTTAAAGCCGGTGAGGTGGGTGCCTCCCTCAGGCGTATTAATGTTGTTTACAAATGTGTATATATTCTCGGTATAGGAATCATTGTGCTGCATGGACACTTCCACATACACGCCTTCCCTGGTTCCCTCACAGTAAATAACCTGATCATAGATAGGGGTCTTTCCCCTGTTCAGGTATGTGACGAATTCCTTGATTCCGCCTTCATAATGGAATACCTTTTCTTTTTTTTCTTCCCTGTTATCCTTAAGGATGATCTTCAGGTTCTTCGTCAGGAACGCTGTCTCCCTGAGCCGGATTTTCAGAGTATCGTAATCATAGACTGTCTCCTCAAATATTTCCTTGTCAGGCAGAAAGGTGACCTTTGTGCCGTGCTGTTCCGGACCGCATTTGCCCACTATCTTTAAGGGATATGTTACCTTTCCCCTTTCATATCGTTGCTGGTAAATATTTCCATCTTTATAGACCTGAACCTCCAGCCATTCAGACAATGCATTGACAACCGAAGCACCAACGCCATGAAGTCCGCCGGATACCTTATATCCGCCGTTGCCGAACTTACCGCCCGCATGGAGGATGGTGAATACAACTTCCACGGCAGGAAGTCCTGCCTTTTTCTGGATATCCACCGGAATACCGCGGCCGTCATCCACCACTGTGATGGAATTGTCCTCGTTGATGGTCACATCGATGGAATCACAATATCCCGCCAAGGCTTCATCTACCGCATTATCTACAATCTCATACACCAGATGATGGAGACCTCTGGCAGATGTGCTGCCTATATACATGCCAGGCCGTTTCCTGACCGCCTCAAGTCCTTCCAAAATCTGAATCTGATCTGCTCCGTATTGCTCTCCCATGTTATATAATCATCCTTTCTTTCTAGTACGGCATTAATTCTCGTTGATGACAGTTCCGTCAATTACCTTGAATACCTTATCAATCTGGAACCTGTTATTGACAAAATCATCCAGACCCGTGCAGGTAATCATAGTCTGTATATGTTTAATGGCTGACAGCAGATGGTTCTGCCTGCTGCTGTCAAGCTCTGATAACACATCATCCAAAAGCAGGATTGGGTCGTTATGGCTCAATTGCTTGACCAGCTCAAGCTCTGACAGCTTAAGGGACAGGGCCGCAGTGCGCTGCTGCCCCTGGGACCCAAACCTGCGTATATCAATACCATTTACAATAAAGCTTATGTCATCCCTGTGAGGTCCCGACAATGTGGTCTTCTGTTTCATGTCCTGGGCCCGGTTCCTCTTAAGGACATCCTCCATCTGGTCCTGTGGGGTGTAGGGTTCATAGGAAATGGTAATATCCTCCCTGCCGCCTGTGAGACTCAGATGAATGGCGTGTATGATTTCATTGAGCTGCTTAATGAAATCCCTCCGGAACTTAATCACTTCACGTCCGTAATTCACCAGCTGCATATCCCATACATCCAGGGTTTCCTCATACTCCGGCCTGAAAAACAGTTCCTTTAACAGCTTGTTGCGCTGAAGGAGGACCTTGTTGTACTGTACAAGGGAATGGACATAGAGTTTATTCAGCTGGCACAGTTCCATATCAATGAACCGCCTCCTCTCGGAAGGCCCGTTCTTTATGATATTCAGGTCCTCCGGCGAGAAGAATACCACATTGGCTATGCCGAACAGCTCGCTGGCCTTGCGTATGGGAACCCCATTGATGGCAATGCCCTTTGGCTTGTTCTTTTTCAGATGCATGTCAATGCGGTAAGGGACATTGTTCTTCCTTATCTGCAATTTAATATGGGATTCATCCTGATTGAACCGGATGATATCCCTGTCCTTGGCGCTTTTATGTGATTTGGACGTGCAGCATACATACACTGCCTCCAGGATATTGGTCTTTCCCTGGGCATTGTCCCCATAGAGTATATTGGTTCCCTGATTAAACTCCATATGTAGTTCTTTGTAATTGCGGTAATTTTTCAGTTCTATGGATTCAATAATCATGGATTTCCCTACCAGTCTGTCACTTCGTGATTTTAATGGTTTCACCCTTATAGGTGACCACATCACCGTCCACCAGTTTTTTCCCACGCTGATAAACAGTCTCGCCGTTTACCTGTACAAGGCCGTCCTGGGCAGCATATTTGGCTTCTACGCCTGATTCTGCCAGGCCAGCCGCTTTCAGCGCCTGACCCAGCTTGATATAGTCTTCCCTAAGCTTAATTATTTCCATACTTTTCCTCTCTTAGACAGTGGCAGCATTAAAATTAACAGGAAGAATCAGATAAATGTAACTTTCCTCCTCGTCCTTGATAAAGCATGGGGACTTGGGATTCATCATATAAATATTGATCTCCTCGCCGTCAATGACGCGCAGCGCATCGATGAGGAACTTGGGATTAAATCCAATCATGATGTCCTTACCTGTCTTGTGAATCATCAATTCCGCATTCATGGAGCCAAAACTGGAGTTCAGCTTCAGCTCCATGGAGTTATCTCCGATATTGATTATAAGAGGCTTCTTGTCATTTTCACGGATCAGGATAGTGGCCCGTTCAATACAGTCCAGGAATTCCTTCTTGTTCACAGATACCCTTGTCTCATAATCGCTGGAAAGCATCTGGCTGATTCTGAAATATTCACCTTCAATCAGACGGGACACCACCATTGTATTGTCAAATTCAAAGAGAATATGGTTGGTGCTGAAGTAAATCAGCACTTCTTTTTCATTATCTCCGCCTAATATTTTGCTGACCTCGCTGAGGGTCTTGCCCGGTACGATTACCTTGGTGTCCTCATAGTGGTCTTTTAAGCGCACCTTTCGGATGGAGATTCTGTGTCCGTCTAAGGAGACCACCTTCAGCTGGTTTTCATTGACTTCAAACAGCTCTCCGGCCATCATCTTATTGCTGTCATTAGGTGCGATGGAGAAGATGGTCTGCTGTATGACCTCCTTTAAGGTGAACTGGGACAGGCAGATATATTTATCCTTTTCTATATAGGGAAGGTATGCGAACTCTTCCCCGTCACGTCCCTGGATATTGAACACGGAGTTTTCACAGCGTATGGTTGTGTTGAACTTATCGTCTGATTCAATGGTAACGGATGCATTTTCGCTGGAAAGCCTTCTGGTAATTTCAGAGAACAGCTTTGCATCTAACGCGATCTTGCCGTGTTCCAGTATGTCTCCCTCAACCCTTGTCTCGATTCCTAATTCCATATCATTGCCTGTAAGCTTGATTTCGCTGGTGCTGGCGTCAATGAGTATGCATTCAAGAATGGACATGGTGGTCTTGGAAGGTACAGCCTTCATTACAATATTAATTCCATTAACAATGGCGTCTTTTTGAAATCTTAACTTCATAATGTTGATAACTTCCTTTCAGAGTAATTGTGTGCCCGATGTGTCATCTGTGAGTGAAGATATAGATAATTTTCGTAGAAACCGTAGTAGGGGCTGTGGGTTTGTGTAAAACTGTCTGAAGTCCTTGATAATTAAGGACAAGCACCTGTGGAACAGGATGTGTAAAACCATCCACTTTCATGAGGGAAAACTTAAAGTTTATCCACAGGTGGTTAAAAGTCATTCACAAGTCCTTCAGAAACGATCAGTTATCAACAGCCCGTCCACATGGATTCCACTTTCTATTGTGGATTGATCTTCTTTTTCAGTATCTCTATGGTATTTCTCAATGTGTCGTCCTTTGCCATGTCACCGGTTATCTTCTCGGCGCCATGTATAATGGTGGTATGGTCCCTTCCTCCCAGGTACCGTCCGATAGTCTGGAGAGGAGTGGCCGTCATATCCCTGCACAGGTACATGACGATCTGCCTTGGGTATACGATTTCCTTATTACGTTTCTGGGATGAGATATCCAGGGGGGTAAGGCCAAAATGATCGGAAACCACCTGAATAATCAGGTCCGGTGTCACTTCCCTCTGGGCATTGGGGGAAATGATGTCCTTTAAGGCTTCCTCGGCCAGTTCCAGTGTAATGTCGCATTTGTTAAGCCTTGATAACGCGACGATTTTTGTCAGGGCTCCCTCCAGCTCACGGATATTGGATTTGATATTGGTAGCGATGTATTTAATTACCTCGTTATCTATATTATATCCTTCCATCTCCTCCTTTTTGCGCAGAATCGCCATTCTTGTCTCATAATCAGGGGACTGGATGTCCACGGTCAGGCCCCATTCAAAACGGGATCGGAGACGTTCCTCCAGTGTCTCAATTTCTTTTGGCGGTTTATCTGAGGATATTATAATCTGCTTCTTTGATTCATATAATGTGTTAAAGGTATGGAAGAACTCCTCCTGGGTGCTTTCCTTACCTATGATGAACTGGATATCGTCGATGAGAAGGACATCGTTGTTTCTGTATTTTTCCCTGAATTCCGTGGTGGTTATGTTGTTTTTATTACGGATGGCGTCAATCAGCTCGTTGGTAAAGGTTTCTGAGGTGACGTACAGTATCTTGGATTTCGCGTTGTTCTTTAATATGAAGTGGGCGATGGCATGCATCAGATGGGTTTTGCCAAGTCCCACGCCTCCATATATAAAGAGAGGGTTGTATATCTCACCCGGGGATTCAGCCACGGCCAGGGCAGCAGCATGGGCCAGGTTGTTATTTCCGCCTACAACAAAGGTATCAAAGGTATACTTGGGATTTAAGTTGGCACTCTGTATGACATCGGGGCTGACAGAAACCTTGTTATTCTTAATCAGCTGGGGCGCAGACGGTTCCTCCGTCTCCACGATTTGCTCCTTAACTTTGAAATCCACCTCGCATTCCTTTTCAAGGAATTCCGAGATGGTTACCTTTAATAAAAATCCATATTTTTTATTTACATATTGTAAAAAGGTCTGTTCGGGAACAATGATGGTTACTGTGTTGTCTTTAAAAGAGTGCGGCTTTAAGGGTTCCAGCCAGGTACTGTAGGAGATATTGGATATTTCGTGTTCTTCTTTTAAAGTAAGTAAGATTTTGTCCCAGTTCTCTTTGATTTTTTCGATCATTTTTTGTCTCCTAAAACTGTATTGCAGAATTGCCCAATCTAAATCTATTGTATACTAAAGTAAAAATTTTTTCAATGACAAGTGTAAAATATTGTGGATAACTTTGTGAATTGGGGGTGGAAGCCTTGTGTAAGCAGTGTGGAAAGATCTTTTTTCCACAAAAATCGTGAGAAAGTTAACTGGAGTTTTACACATGGTGGAAATATTCATAAATTCTGGATTTTTTAGATCGGGCTGGGGAAAAAACAGCCATTATCCCATACTTATCCACAACTTATCCACATTTTGTGGATAATGTTATGTTAATCTGGGATCCGATGTGAAAATAACCTTGCACAGAAAGGAAAACATAAGCATGAAACATTGACGCTGGGGTGATTTTTACTTATAATTACGTTGTAGCATTGCATTGTATCTTTATCATAAGAACAGTAGCAGGAGGAAAAAATGAATACTTTATCCAAAACCCGCGACCTGGTATTGGCAGCAGTCATTGCAGCCATTATCGTAATCATGGCCTTTGTGCCATTCTTAGGGTACATTCCGCTTGGATTCATGAATGCGACCACCGTTCATATCCCTGTGATTATCGGAGCCATTATTCTGGGACCGAAATATGGGGCATTCCTGGGGTTGACATTCGGCCTGACCAGTTTGTGGAAGAATACCTTCATGCCAAATCCCACGTCTTTTGTGTTTTCACCCTTTGTTACCATGGGACAGTTTCACGGAAATCCGGGAAGCCTGGTTATCTGCCTGGTCCCGCGAATACTGATTGGGGTTGTGGCCTATTATGTGCACCGTCTGTTTATGAGGATGCTTAAGAACAGGAGAAATAAGCAGGGGGCCGCATTGTTTGCGGCAGGCGTAGCCGGATCCCTGACTAACACACTTCTGGTTATGAACTTGATTTATCTTTTGTTTGGGGATCAGTATGCATCTGCTGCCAGCTGGACAGCCAAATGGGTATATGGAGTAATATTGGGAATCATCGGTATGCAGGGAGTGCCGGAAGCCCTGGTGGCAGGAATTATCGTGACGGCTGTGGCCGGAATTCTGCTGAAGGTAACACCAGACAGCAGAGGATAGGCAGGGAACCGGATTTATACTAAATATAGTAATGTAGTTTTGCAATGCACACATCTTGTAGGGACAGTCCCTGAGACTGTCCTTTTTTGCGGCTTTTTTGTTGATATTTGAGAAAATCCGCTTGACGAAGGCGGATTTCTTCTATATAATTGAGAAGATGTTTAATTATACTAGTCTAAATGTGTGTTTTCACATTGCCACATAATTTTTGATAGGAGGTGCCCGGATATGAAGATGACATTTCAGCCCAAGAAGAGACAGAGAGCGAAAGTTCATGGCTTTAGAGCAAGAATGAAGACTACAGGCGGTAGAAAAGTTATTGCTGCCAGAAGATCTAAAGGTAGAGCAAGATTATCTGCTTAATTGTTTCAAGCTTAAAGCAAAAGAACTACGGGCCACAGCATCATGTGGCCTTTTCTTTTCTTACCTTCCCGGAAAAAAAGGGGAGTGTTTTGACAACCTGATTGTAAGGAGTTTCGGATGAAACGATTTCCTTCCGTTAAGAAGAACAGTGAGTTCCAGGTGACATACAGGAATGGAACTTCCTATGCGAACAGACTGCTGGTGATGTATGTGATGAAAACCGGGGAAGAAGAAAACCGCATTGGCATATCTGTGAGCAAAAAAGTGGGCAACAGCGTTGTCCGCCATCATATAACAAGGCTTTTAAGAGAGATTTTTCGTTTAAACAATTACAGAATAAAGACTGGGTTAAACATCATCCTGGTAGCGAGAGGCGCTGCCAGACAATCGGATTACAAACATTTGGAGGGTGCTTACCTGCACCTGTGCGGACTGCATCACATTTTAAAAGAATCGAAGTGAAGTGATTATGGCAAGATGTCTGATTTTGTTTGTAAGGGGCTACCAGAAATTTCTGTCACCCCTTAAAGTAAGAACTCACTGTATTTACACACCTACATGCTCTCAATACGCCATTGAGGCATTAAAGAAGTATGGTGCGTTAAAAGGTACATGGTTGGCCTGCAAGAGGATACTCCGTTGTCACCCATTTGCAGAAGGCGGTTATGATCCAGTTCCGTAGATCGAAGGAGGTAGTGTATTGAACAGTATAGCTGGCGCAGTATTATTGACAAAAACAGGAGGTATTCTGGGGCCGATAGCTGATATCCTGGGGTGGATCATGGACTTATTGTTCCGTTTTACCAGTGCCTTCGGGATATTGAATATTGGTTTATGTATCATTTTATTTACCCTTGTAACAAAGGTGCTGATGATACCTCTTACCATTAAGCAGCAAAAATCATCAAAACTCATGGCGGTCATGCAGCCCGAAATTACAGCCATTCAGAAAAAGTACAAGGGCAAGGAAAATGACCAGAAGTACGCCATGATGATGCAGACCGAAATTAAGGCGGTTTATGAGAAGTACGGCACATCCATGACAGGCGGATGTCTCCCTCTTCTGATCCAGATGCCTATTATTTTCGCGTTGTACCGCGTCATCTACAATATTCCTGCATACGTACAGTCCGTAAGGGTATATTATGAAGCAGTGGTAAGCAAGCTTCCCAGCGGATATGAGGCGTCTCAGGCATTTACAGACCTGGCGCAGGCCCACAAGATGGTGGGTGAGAGATTTGACTATACCAATGTAAACACAGTCATTGATTTATTATATAAGCTGACAGGACAGCAGTGGGATTCACTGGTCAGCGCTTTTTCTTCCGTGGGACAGGCAGTTACGGAAACCGGCGTAAGAGTAGTGGATGCCATTGAGAATATGCAGAACTTCTTTGGTCTGAACATTGCATACACACCTATGCAGGTTATCATGAACTATTTTAATAAGGTTGACAACACCACGCTGATGACTGCATTTGCGGCGCTTTGTATTCCGCTGCTGGCAGGTTTGAGCCAGTGGTACAGCACCAAGCTGATGACGGCCAATCAGCCCCAGCAGTCTGAAGATGCTCCGGGCGCAAACATGATGAAGAGCATGAATGTGACCATGCCTTTAATGTCCGTATTCTTCTGTTTCTCATTTGCATCCGGTATCGGACTTTACTGGGTTGCACAGAGTGTATTCACCATTATCCAGCAGGTGGGAATCAATTCTTACCTTAATAAAGTTGATATTGACGACCTGGTTCAGAAGAACATTGAAAAGACCAACAAGAAGCGTGCAAAGAAAGGCCTTCCTCCTACAAAAGTGGGCAATGTAGACGAGATGCTCAAGAAGATTGAGGCAAGGGAAGAAAAGGCAGAACAGGCCCAGATGGCTAAGATCGCTAAGACTAAGTCCATTGTTGAGGAGTCTACCAAGTACTATAATGATAATGCCAAGCCCGGAAGTCTGGCGGCTAAGGCTAACATGGTTTCCAAGTATAATGAGAAGCACGAGAAGGGTAAAAAGTAGGAGGGTTTTGTATGGATATGATTACAGTTACTGCCAGGACAGTGGACGAAGCAGTTACAAAGGCGTTAATCGAACTTGAAACCACCAGCGACAAACTGGAATATGAAGTGGTTGATAAAGGAAGTACAGGATTCCTTGGTATCGGCGCAAAACCAGCCATCATTCGTGCTAAGAAAAAAGAGTCCATTGAGGATAAGGCGATGGATTTCCTGTCTCAGATATTTGAGGCAATGAATATGCAGGTGAACATTACGGCTGCATATAACCAGGAGGAGCAGGAGTTGTCCTTAAACCTGGAAGGCGAGGATATGGGAATCCTTATCGGCAAGAGAGGCCAGACCCTGGATTCTCTTCAGTATCTGGTGAGCCTTATTGTGAACAAGGGAACGGAAGGATATCTCAGGGTTAAGCTGGATACTGAGAATTACCGTGAGAGAAGGAAGGAAACCCTGGAGACCCTGGCTAAGAACATTGCCTATAAGGTTAAGAGGACTAAGAGACCGGTATCCCTTGAACCTATGAATCCTTATGAAAGAAGAATCATCCATGCGGCCCTTCAGAATGACAAGTATGTTACCACCAGAAGCGAAGGGGAAGAGCCCTTCCGCCATGTGGTGATTGCGCTTAAGAAGGAAGCTGCATCCGGCGACCGCAAAGGACGCTATGACAGGAATAAAGGGGGACGTTATGAACGTTCCGACCGCTCCGGCGGATATAGGAATAACCGCCGCACCAATGGAAACAATGCATCTCAGATAAGTTCAGATGCATCAGCAGAGACTGCTGCCGGTGAAGAAGAATAAGCCCATCCATGGTTGATTGGATGCAGGCAGTAATGAAACAGGTTAAGAGGCTGTTGCTGAAGCGACGGCCTTTTTGCTCTATTGTGAGGAGAGCTTATGAAGACAGATACGATAGCGGCCATTGCCACAGGCATGAGCAACTCAGGAATCGGAATCGTTCGAATCAGCGGAGAGGAAGCATTTTCCGTGATCGATTCCATATTCCGAAACAGGAAGGGAGAGAGGGTAAGTCTGAGTCTTGCCCAGTCCCATACAGTCCATTACGGGTATATATATGACGGGGATGAAAAGGTGGACGAGGCCCTGGTGATCATTATGAAGGGACCCCACAGCTATACGGCTGAGGATACGGTGGAGATTGACTGCCATGGGGGAGTGCTTATGGTCAGGCGGATTCTGGAGACCGTTCTTCACGCGGGGGCCAGAACAGCTGAGCCGGGAGAGTTTACAAAGAGGGCTTTCTTAAATGGAAGGCTGGATTTGTCTCAGGCCGAGGCGGTGGCAGATGTGATTCACGCCACCAATGAGTATGCGCTGAAAAGCTCGGTGAGCCAGCTGAGCGGTTCGGTGTCCAATAAGATTAAGGAGCTGCGCAGCCAGATATTGTATCAGATTGCGTTTATCGAATCAGCTCTCGATGACCCGGAACACATATCACTGGATGGATATGGGAGTCAGCTTATGGATGCGCTGGCACCCATGATTGATGAGGCGAGAAAGCTTCTCCTGTCCGCGGATGACGGCAGGTTTATGTCTGAAGGGGTAAAGACAGTCATACTGGGCAAGCCCAATGCAGGTAAATCCTCCCTGATGAATGTGCTTTTAGGAGAGGAGAGGGCCATTGTCACCGAGGTTGCGGGAACCACCAGGGATACTCTGGAAGAGCATATATATTTGCAGGGAATCAGCCTTAATGTGGTGGATACGGCGGGAATCAGGGATACGGAGGATGTGGTTGAGAAAATCGGTGTGGACCGGGCGCTGAAAGCGGCCAGGGATGCTGATTTGATTATCTATGTGGTGGATGGTTCCAGGCCGCTGGATGAAAGCGACAGGGAAATCATGGATTTTATCCGTGGCAGGAAAACCATTGTATTGCTGAATAAATCGGATTTGGATCTGGAAGTGGGGACAGAGGAGCTGGAACAGCTCTGCGGTCATAAGGTGATCCCTGTTTCAGCAAAGGAAGAACAGGGAATTGAGCTGCTGGAGCAGGAAATCAAGAAGCTGTTTTATCATGGCGACCTGTCTTTTAATGACCAGGTTTACATTACCAATGCGCGCCATAAGGAGGCGCTGGAGCAGTGCCTGGAGAGCCTTTTGATGGTAAAGGGAAGCGTTGAGGACGGCATGCCGGAGGATTTTTATTCGATTGACCTGATGAATGCATATGAACAGCTGGGATTCATTATCGGGGAGTCAGTGGATGATGATGTTGTGAATGAGATATTTGCAAAATTCTGTATGGGTAAATAGGGGAATTTAATATGGAAGAGGAACGTGGAATGATGCCTTATTTAGAAGAAACATACGATGTGGTGATTGTCGGCGCCGGCCATGCAGGATGTGAGGCCGCTTTGGCCAGTGCAAGACTGGGCATGGAAACTATCATGTTTACTGTCAGCGTGGACAGCATAGCGCTGATGCCCTGTAATCCTAACATAGGAGGGAGCTCCAAGGGCCATCTGGTCAGGGAGCTGGACGCACTTGGAGGGGAGATGGGGAAAAACATAGACAGGACCTTCATACAGTCCAAGATGCTCAATGAATCCAAGGGACCGGCTGTTCATTCCCTGCGGGCTCAGGCTGACAAACAGGATTACAGCAGGCACATGAGAAAGACCCTGGAAAACACAGAACATCTCACCATACGTCAGGCGGAAGTATCCGAAATTATGGTGAGGGACGGGAAAATCAGGGGGGTAAAGACGTTTTCCGGCGCGGTGTATCACGCAAAGGCTGTGGTACTGTGCACAGGAACATATCTGAAAGCCAGGTGTATCTATGGGGATGTGAGCAATCCTACAGGGCCTAACGGCCTTCAGGCAGCCAACCATCTCACGGATTCCCTGAAGGAAAATGGGATTGAGATGTTCCGGTTCAAGACAGGGACACCGGCCAGGGTGGATAAGAGGAGTATTGATTTTTTCAAAATGGAAGAGCAGTTTGGGGATTCCCGGGTGGTGCCCTTTTCCTTTTCAACGAATCCGGATGAAATCCAGAAGGAACAGGTTTCCTGCTGGCTGACGTATACCAATGAAGATACTCACCGCATCATCAAGGATAATCTGGACCGTTCACCTCTGTTTTCAGGGGCTATTGAGGGAACCGGGCCAAGGTATTGTCCTTCTATTGAGGATAAGGTGGTCAAATTTCCAGATAAGAACCGCCATCAGGTATTTGTGGAGCCGGAGGGGCTATACACCAATGAAATGTATCTGGGAGGCATGAGCAGTTCCCTGCCGGAGGATGTACAGTATGCAATGTACCGTACGGTTCCGGGACTTGAAAAGGTAAAGATAGTGAGAAATGCCTATGCCATTGAATATGACTGCATTAACGCGCTTCAGCTTAAGCCTACCCTGGAGTTTAAGAAGATTTCCGGCTTGTTTGCAGGCGGACAGTTTAACGGAAGCTCAGGGTATGAGGAGGCGGCCGTCCAGGGATTCATGGCTGGTGTGAATGCCGCGATGAAGATACAGGGACGGGAGGCCGTGGTTCTGGACCGTTCACAGGCATATATAGGCGTTCTTATTGATGACCTGGTAACAAAGGAAAACCATGAACCATACCGGATGATGACTTCCAGAGCAGAATACAGGCTTTTGCTCCGCCAGGATAATGCAGATATCAGACTCAGGAAAATCGGTCATGATATCGGCCTGGTAAGCGATGAAGAGTATGAACATCTTTTAAAGAAGGTGGATGATATACAGTCAGAGATTAAACGGTTGGAAAAGACTGTTATAGGAGTAAACGGTCAGGCACAGACTTTTTTGAAAAAATATGGAAGCACTTTATTGAAGTCTGGAATTACACTGGCAGAGCTGGTCAAAAGGCCGGAATTGGATTATGATAAACTGGAGGAACTGGATGAGGACAGGCCCCGGCTTCCTGATGATGTCAGAAAACAGGTTAATATTGAGATTAAATATGAAGGTTATATAAAGCGTCAGATGCAGCAGGTGGCACAGTTTAAGAAACTGGAGGATAAGAAGCTGCCGGAGGATTTTGACTATTCAGAGGTCAACAGTCTTCGCAGGGAGGCAGTGCAGAAGTTGAATACAGTGCAGCCGGCTACGATTGGACAGGCATCCCGTATATCAGGTGTTTCACCGGCAGACATATCTGTTTTGCTGGTGCATTTTACAAGAAAGCAGTGAGAGGGTCTGATATGACAGATACATTTAGACAGCAGATGGACCGGGAGCTGGGGCTTCTGGGGATAAAGTTAAATGAGAAACAATTGGACCAATTTTTTACTTATTATGAAATGCTGGTGGAAAAGAATAAGGTCATGAATCTGACAGCCATAACAGATGAGGCAGATGTTGTATCCAAACACTTTAGTGACAGTGTGTCACTTTTTAGAGTGTTGAAAAAGGTGATGGATTTTGGCGATGGATGCTGCGGCAGCGGCGTGTATGAGGAAGGTATGTTGAAGGGAAAATCCATTATTGATGTGGGTACAGGGGCTGGATTTCCCGGAATACCTCTTAAGATAGCTTTTCCCGGAATAAAACTTACCTTGCTGGATTCCTTAAATAAGAGAGTTAAATTTCTGGAGGAAGTCTGTAATGAGTTGGGGTTACAAAACGTGGAATTTATTCACGGAAGAGCGGAGGATATAGGAAGACAGAAAGAGCACAGGGAGATGTATGATTTGTGCGTATCCAGGGCTGTGGCAAATTTGTCTTCTTTGTCTGAGTATTGTATGCCTTTTGTGAAGATTGGCGGATTCTTTGTTCCATATAAATCCGGAGAGATAGAAGATGAGCTTAGGTCCGCAGGTAAGGCTGTTGGAATATTGGGGGGAGAGCTGGTATTTGTAGATAAATTCATGCTGCCCGGTACAGATGTTTCCAGATCTTTGGTGATAATTAAGAAGGTGAAAGGAATATCAAAGAAGTATCCAAGGAAAGCGGGAATGCCGACCAAGGAGCCTTTGGGGTAGAAGTGGTTGCGGGGATGTTTCACGTGAAACATCCTTTTTTTGGTGTTTTTGAGTTTTTTTACATATGCTTTGTATATTAATTTTCTATATTAAATTTGTATATTAAATTAAGAAGGCACGATGTCATTTGTGCCTTCCTATTATTTTATTCATATAGGTATTCATATAGGTATTTATAAAGGTATTTATATAGGTAATCATATAGATAATCATATAGATATTCAGATAGTCATTCATACAGTTATTCATATAAGTATTTATGTAAGCATTTGTATAAATGTATATAAGTGTTATATAAATTCAATAGAATGCTTATACTCATTAAAAATTTCCATACAATCAGATTTAATCTGCGGCCTCACGCATCATTTGTATTTCCTGTGCATACCCATCCAAATCATTAGGGGTTTCCAGATAAAATGGGAGATGTCTCAATTCGGGGTGAGTGACAATACGCTTAAAGGTATCCAATCCTATATATCCTTCACCTAACTTTGCATGTCTGTCTTTATGTGCGCCCAAAGGATTCTGGCTGTCGTTTAAGTGTATGGCCTTTAAACGTTTTAATCCGATTTTATTATCGAACTCTGTCAGGATATCATCTAAGTGATTGGCTATATCATATCCCCCATCCCATATATGGCATGTATCAAGGCAGACACCCATGTGGCTGTTTAATTCAATTAAATCAAGAATCTGTCTCAATTCTTCAAAAACACCCCCTACCTCGCTGCCTTTTCCTGCCATTGTTTCCAGCAAAACAGTAGTGGTCTGTTCCGGAGAAAGAATGTCATTTAACATCTCAGCAATAAATTGTATGCCAATTTCAGTACCTTGTTTTACATGGCTTCCCGGATGAAAATTATACATATTGCCAGGAGTATACTCCATTCTAACTAAATCATCAGCCATGGTTCGTTTGGCAAAGTCTCTTAATTTAGGATCGGCCGAACAGGCGTTTAAGGTGTAAGGGGCGTGGGCTAATATAGGATTAATGTCCAGTGACTGGGCTTCCGCCAGAAATTCTTTTACATCATTTTCATCTATGGATTTGGCGTTTCCTCCCCGCGGGTTACGGGTGAAAAACTGAAATGTATTTGCGTTTATTTTTTTTGCGTCCTTTGCCATGGCACGGTATCCTTTTGATGAGGACAAATGACATCCAATTCGCAGCATATTGTGTTTTCCTTTCTTTATATAGGTTCTGTAGTTAATCAACGGGTTTCATCATCTAGCAGCTATAGTAAAAACGGCTCGGAGTATATATCCGAACCGTATGTTTCACGTGAAACATTATCTTGTTTTAGGATAAATAAGTTTGAATCACATCGAATACTTCTGTAGGCTTCTCTAAATGGGGAAGTGATTTTGTATTGGGTACAACAGTCCATTCGATAGCTGGATTGTATTCTTTGTATTCTTCCATGCATTCACTTATATCATCTATGGCATCTCCGCCTAACAGGTATATGCTGTTATCAATTTTCTTTAAGGCAGCCGCAATATTGCATTTAACATAATTGCATTTTAAGCTGGCATAGACAGACTTGGGCGACTCACCTAAATGAGCTGATTCATGATACGCGTCAATTATCCTGGTTTTTACTGAGTAAGGATTATAATAGTAATTGGTTAAGAACTCTTTTGTTATAAACTGTTTACTGCAGGCTATATTATATATCAAGGTTCCCACAATGGGCAAATCTAATATAATCTTGTAAAGCTTTGCATTCTTTCCAGGCACCTGACTGCAGGAGAGAAGGCTCTCCGGATTTATGAATAATAACTGATTAAATAATTCCGGACTATTGCTGCAAGCCATGATTCCCAGAGCAGCGGATGAACCGCTGGCTACTATGTCTGTCCTGTGTCCGATTTCTGATTTTATGAAATCAGAGAGAAGCTGTACATACAAATAATTTGTATAGGTAAGATTGGGCTTTTCTGAACGTCCAAATCCCAGCAAATCAATGGTATATACAGTATATGTCTCAGCAAGTTTACCAACCAGATTCTTCCATTCGTACCCGCTGGAAGCAGGAGCAAGGTCATGTACCAACAGAATCGGTTTACCGGTTCCTGTCTTAGTATAATGTATATTTCCTAAACGCCACTTATAACACAGTGCCTCTGGTTCTTCCAATACATTTCGGGACGTGGCCGAAAGTTTTATCGCTTTGTTAATCAGAGCAGTAGCAGCAGCAGCTCCGGATGACAGTATGAGTAAGGTTAGTAATTTATTCCTTGTTTTCATTCAATAGTCTCCTGAAATCACATATTATATAACCGGTTTTTTGATTCTACTCCATTATAATACAAGCTGGGGGCTATTACAACGGTTAGAGAATTAAATTATTATTAAGACACAATAGAATTAGGATGCCACTTTTCTGCCTTAAAAATGTTTCACGTGAAACATTTTTTTGTATAAAAAATGAAAATTCTCCTTTTCTCCTAATTTCCCGTAGGAAAAGAATAGGACTTGTGTTATAATCGTAAAAGTAATCGAAGAAAGGTTTGTTTTTTTCGAGAAAGGAATTTATACATATGGGACGAATCATAACAATAGCCAATCAGAAGGGCGGTGTAGGTAAGACTACCACAGCCATTAATCTTTCCGCCTGTTTGGCTGAAGCAGGACAACATGTTATGCTGGTGGATTTTGATCCCCAGGGAAATGCCAGCAGCGGACTGGGGTTGGAACAGGAAGATTTTGATAGAACTGTTTACGATATGATGATTGAAGAGGCATCTGTGGATGAATGTATTATTAAGGAAATACAGCCGAATCTGGATGTGCTTCCTTCTGATATGAACCTGGCAGGAGCGGAGATTGAATTTCAGGAAGTCGAGAATAAGGAAAAGCTTCTGAGCAGTTGCCTAAATCAAGTTCGAGATACATATGATTTTATCATCATTGATTGTCCCCCGTCTCTAAATATATTGACTATAAATGCACTGACGGCAGCAGATACCGTACTGGTTCCTATACAGTGTGAGTACTATGCCCTGGAGGGACTCAATCAGGTATTAAAGACAGTGGACCTGGTTAAAAGAAAGTTGAATCCGGAATTGGAATTGGAAGGCGTTGTATTTACCATGTATGATGCAAGGACAAATTTATCACTGGAAGTAGTGGAAAGTGTTAAGAGCAGTTTGAACAGAACAATTTATAAAACCATTATACCGAGAAATGTACGTCTGGCTGAGGCACCCAGCCATGGCATGTCTATTAATCTTTACGATTCCAGATCAACGGGGGCCGAGAGCTACAGGATGCTTGCGGCAGAAGTAATGAGCAGAGGAGAAGAGTTGTAATGGCTAAAAAAGGATTGGGTAAAGGATTGGGAGCCATCTTTGGTGAAGATGTTATAAAGGAAAGCGAAGAGGAGATTGCAAAAGCAAAAGCGGCTACGACTGAAAAAGAGGATGGCAAAAGCGGGGAATTGATGGTAAAAATGGCATTGATTGAACCCAATAGAGAACAGCCCAGAAAAGATTTTAATGAGGAACAGCTGGCTGAGCTGGCTGATTCCATCAGGCGATACGGAATTTTACAGCCCCTTTTGGTTCAGAAAAAGGGGACATTTTATGAGATAATTGCCGGAGAACGCAGATGGCGTGCAGCCAAGATAGCCGGATTAAAGGAAATCCCCGTTGTGCTGCGGGAGTACAATAAGCAGGAGAGCATGGAAATAGCACTGATTGAAAATGTGCAGAGAGCTGACTTAAATCCTATTGAAGAGGCATTGGCTTATCAGCGTTTGGTGACAGAATTTAAGCTGACTCAGGAGGAAATAGCAGTCAGAGTATCAAAAAACAGAGCTACCATTACCAATTCCATGCGCCTTTTAAAATTGGATGGACAGATACAGGAAATGCTGATTCAGAATCTTATTTCCAGCGGCCATGCGAGAGCTTTATTATCCCTGGAGAATAAAGGGCTTCAGTTGAAGGCCGCAAAAATGATATTGGATGAATCGCTCAGTGTCAGAGAAACAGAGCGCCTTGTAAAGCGCCTTGCAAAGGAAGCAGAGACCGGGGAAGAAAAGAAGGATAAATCTAAGGACGAGGCCCTGGCTTTGATATATCAGAGTTTGGAAGAACGTATGAAAAGCGTCATGGGTACAAAGGTCAGCATCCATAACAAGGATAAAAATAAAGGACGCATTGAAATTGAATATTATTCTGAAGCAGAATTAGAGCGAATTGTAGAAATGATTGAATCAATTCGCTAGGTACAAAGGAGAGATGGATATTATATGGAGAACAGCATCTTAAATCAAATTCCCTTTGATCCTGCATACATAATGGCGGGATTATTGATATTAGTGGTTCTGCTGCTGATATTGACGATTACAACAATGACAAAAGTAAGAAGGCTGGATCGCCAATATGACTATTTTATGAGAGGAAAAGATGCGGAGACTCTGGAAGATGTCATTCTGGACCAGATTGAGGAAATCAGAGATTTAAGGGCCGAAGACAGGTCAAATAAGGATTCCATCCGAACATTGAACCGGAATCAGAGAGCTTCGTTCCAAAAGTATGGGCTTGTAAAATACAATGCCTTTAAAGGGATGGGAGGAAATCTCAGTTTTGCATTTGCCATGTTGGATTATACAAACAGCGGATTTGTATTAAACTGCGTCCACAGCCGAGAGGGTTGTTATCTGTATATCAAGGTGGTGGATATGGGACAGACCGATATTGTTCTGGGGAATGAGGAACAGGAGGCATTGGAGCAGGCTCTTGGCTATATTAAGAAAAGTTAAATCTGCAATAATTGTAAAAGACTGGAAAACATCCGGTCTTTTATTTATTTTATGAAATGTGCGGGAAGTTGGCGCATAATGGATTTTGCCCGCATATGATATTGGTAAGAGAAAACTGGAAAAGGGAGAGTAGATGCAGGACATTGAATACCTGAAAAGCATGTATCCGTCAGGAATACGAATCTTACAGGGCTATGTGGCAGAAGCTTGCGACAGATTAGATTATAAAAATAGTCCCATGTATGATGAGTATCCTGACCATATGATGATTAACCGGCTTTGTGATACAATTTGTGATACGGTGATTGCATCCGAAGGCGCGGAAAAGGTCAGAGGCATGTGGAACATATCAGAAAATGATAAAGCTGTTATGGAAATGGCAGAACTCAAAAAAGATATGAAACGGCTGGATGAAGATTTATTTACAGAGGATGATGACGCACAGATAGAGCAGGATTTAGAGAATGCTCCGGCTGAAAACATAAGTGAGGCTGAGGTGTCAACCACAGAAGAATCACAGGAGGAACAGTCTGTTTCCAATATCCGCAATGATTTCCGGGGGTACAGGGAATCAGTGGTAAACCCATCCGGAATCATGATGGAAACCCAGGAAATGAGGGGAAGAGAACCTGGATATCCGGGAAATGGAAGAATGGGTGGACGACCTAATATGGGTCAGGGATCAGGCAGACCACCCATGGAAAATAATTCAGGGAGGCCGCCTATGGGCCCCGGCCCGGAACGCCCACCCATGGGGCCGGGACCAGTGAGACCGCCGGCAGGAGCTAATCAGGGCAGACCGCCAGTGGGAGGTCCCGGACCAGTTAGGCCGCCGCGGCCGCCGCAGCCACCACAGCCACCACAGCCACCACAGCCGCCGAGGCCGACACCGCCTCCGCCGAGACCGCCGCAGCCGCCCAGACCGGTTCCGCCTCCTAAGCACGGAAACAGGCCATCCTGGCTTAGAGACATGGTTAAGGTGCTTCTGTTGAATGAAATGTTCCACAGAAGGTGCGCCAGAGGTCTTTGCGCCTTGTAGGAACAGCAAAGAGATTATTAATAAAATTCCGAAAAGATTAAGTTGTAGTTTTACTGGATATTATATAAAATAGAAATGATACAGAGTAACCGGTATAAAGGATAAAAATCACATATGAAAAAAATATTGCAAAAAGCAGGGATTTTGTTCCTGATATTTATAGGAGCGCTGGTTGTGTATTTCATCAGTGCCAGAAACACAATGGAAAAAGAATCAGCTGTATATACATCCATGGAAGAACCGTCTTTGCCGGTGGTTTATACCCAACTGGGCGGTCAGGAAATCAATTGTCTGCATGGATACATGCAGGACATGGGGAATCAGGCAGCCAGGGAGAGCATCTCTGTGCTGCCTGAAGACCGCGGGCTGCATATCCGGATTCAGGAGTATGGAAACACCGTTACCGGAATCAGTTATGAGGTGAGAAATCTTACCATGGACAGGCTGGTGGAGAGAACGGAAGTGGAAGATTGGGACAGCGGGGACGGAAGTGTCAGCGCGGTGCTTCCGATTCAAAACCTGCTGGCCAGGAATGAAACTTATCTTTTGTCAATCACCGTGTCCACGGGTGAAAAGGAACTGCATTATTATACCAGAATCATGTGGCCGGACAATACCTATGCGTCAGATATGGTCAGGCTGGCCGGGGAGTTTACCAGGAAGAGCCTGGACTATAATCAGGCAAGAGACCTGGTATCCTATCTGGAAACCAATGACACAGAGGATAACAGCTCCTTAGGCCATGTTACCATCAGGGCCAATTTCAGCCATTTGACCTGGGATGGTCTGGATGTGGAGATGGTGGGAGAGCCACAGGTGACTCTCCAGGAGTTTGACGGCATCATGGGTCAAATTCAGATTCGGTATCAGGTTGCCATCAATGAGGAGGACGGAACACGTTCCCTGGTTGACGCGGTAGATAATTTTACCATGAAGTGGAATGAGCAGAGAATCTACCTGATGAATTATGAACGGAATGCCAATGAAGTGTTTGACGGCGGCCACCAGTCTTTTTCAGGCAAAAAGATTCTTCTAGGAATTACAAATGACAACAAGGTGAGGATGATGAAGAGTCCAAAATCCAAGTATGTGGCATTTAAAACAGGCGGAGACCTGTGGTGTTATGATTATGATGATAAGCAGGCGGTGTGCGTATTTTCCTTCAGAAGCAATTCGGATGACGGTGTCAGAAGCGGTTACGACAGACACGATATAAAGATATTGTCCATGCAGGACGACGGCGCCATGGATTTTCTGGTGTATGGATACATGAACCGGGGCAAGTACGAAGGCCGGATGGGAGTGGTATTTTATCACTATGATAAGGAGCAGGACACGGTACAGGAAAAATTCTTCCTGCCTGCGTCTGAATCCTACGATATGGTGAAAGCTGACATTGATAAATTGTCCTATCTCAGCGAGAATGACATGATGTACATTATGCTTCAGGGCACTGTGTACGGTATCGATCTTAAGAGCAATGAATCCCTTGTAGTGGCCCAGGGGCTGACAGAGGGAAGCTATGCTGTCAGCGGAGATGCCAGCCGGTTTGCATGGCAGGAAGGACAGAACCTGTATGAATCTGAGAAGGTTCATGTCATGGATTTCAATACTTCCCAGAAACAGGAAATCGTGGGGGAGGTAAATGATTACGTCAGAGTATTGGGATTTGTTGGAAATGATTTGATATATGGGCTGAGCAGCTCCAAGGATAAGTGGATTGTCAATGGCCGCATGAAGGGTATGCCTATGTATGCAATGTACATTGTGGATACACAGATGCGGGTGGAGAGTGAATACAGAAAGGACGGCATCTATATAACGGATGTGGTGGCCCAGGACGGGAGGATTCACCTGAAACGTTTGGTGCCGTTGGGAGAAAATCAGTATCTGTACCAGAACGAGGATACCATTGTATGCAACCAGAGGGTGGAAAAGGACCCCCTGGAGGGAATCGGCTGGTTTGCTTCCCAGGATAAGGGGAAGGTTTATTTCGTCCAGTCAGATTCGGAAATAAACGGGGATAAGGTCCGTACATCTGCGCCAAAGGCATTTTCCTATGAATATACAAGCGTTCTGGATACGGGAAGCGCTGCTTCCTCGTCATCTGATAACAGTATGGTATTTAAGGCTTACGGTGGCGGACATTATATTGGTTCATCCAGAAACTTCAGCCAGGCAGTGGAAATGGCCTATGGGCAGATGGGCTATGTGACGGACAGCAGCCAGCATATTGTGTGGGACAGAATCAACAGGCAGCCCATACGCAATATCAAATCCCCGGTGGATGAGGCCAGGAAGGTGACAAAGTATCTGGATTCATTTAACGGCAGCCGCGTCTATGAGGACGGGCTTATACTCATCGACGCGGGAGGATGCAGCCTGATCCAGATGCTGTATTATATTGACAAGGGTATTCCTGTGATTGCCTATGTGGAATCAGGCCAATATGTGCTTTTGTCCGGCTATGACCAGTACAATGTGACGCTCTATGATCCTCAGACCCAGGAGACACAGAAGATGGGATTGAACGATGCCACAGAGTATTTCAAGAACCTGCAGAATGATTTCCTGTGCGCTTTGGCAGTGGAGTAGACAGTGTACTTTAGAGCGTGCATTTTCGTTTTACTTTACAAATCTGATTCTTATGGTATAATCTAAGAAGATGTAAATAAAATATGAACAAATTTTTAAAGATTTCTTTAGGAGTATTTTCCTTATATATTGGATTTGTTTAAATAAAAATCAGAGGTGTGGAATGGAACAATATATTATCAAAGGCGGGAATCCACTGGTGGGAGATGTGACCATAAGCGGAGCCAAGAATGCCGCACTGGGAATACTGGCTGCTTCTATCATGACTGACGATGATGTGGTGATTGATAATCTGCCGGATGTAAGGGATATCAATGTACTGTTAGAGGCGATTCAGGAAATTGGTGCAAGGGTTGACAGGATTGACCGACACACTGTAAAGATAAACGGAAGCAATATAAGCGAGGTATCTGTGGATGATGAGTATATACGTAGGATACGTGCCTCTTACTATTTCATAGGAGCCCTTTTGGGCAAGTATAAGAGCGCGCAGGTTCCCCTTCCAGGGGGATGCAATATCGGCAGCAGGCCCATTGACCAGCATATCAAGGGATTCAGGGCATTGGGGGCTGAGGTGACCATTGAGCGCGGGGCTGTCATAGCCCATGCCATCGACCTGGTGGCAAGCCACATTTATCTGGATGTGGTGTCTGTGGGAGCTACTATTAATATCATGATGGCCGCAGCCCTGGCAGAGGGACAGACTATTCTGGAGAATGCTGCCAAGGAACCCCATATTGTAGATGTTGCCAACTTCTTAAACAGCATGGGCGCCAATATAAAGGGAGCCGGTACTGATACAATTCGTATCAGGGGTGTAAACCGTCTCCATGGAACCGAGTATTCCATTATACCGGACCAGATTGAGGCAGGTACGTTCATGTGCGCCGCGGCTGCCACCAGAGGCGATATCATGGTTAAGAACGTGATTCCCAAGCATCTGGAGGCCATTTCCGCCAAGCTGACGGAGATAGGCTGTGAGGTGATTGAATTTGATGACGCTGTCCGCGTGGTGGGAAAACCTTCCCAGAGACACACGGATATAAAGACCCTTCCTTATCCCGGCTTTCCTACGGATATGCAGCCTCAGATGTCGGTTGCCCTGGTCTTGGCCAACGGCACCAGTATGGTGACGGAGAGTATTTTTGAGAACAGATTCAAATATGTGGACGAGCTGGCCCGCATGGGCAGCAATATAAAGGTAGAGGGCAACGTGGCTGTTATAGACGGCGTAAAACGCCTGACAGGAGCCCAGGTCAATGCACCGGACCTGAGAGCGGGAGCAGCTCTTGTGATTGCGGGATTGGCCGCTGACGGGTATACAGTGGTGGATGAAATCGGTTATATCCAGCGCGGATATGAGTGCTTTGAAGAAAAGCTCCAGGGACTGGGAGCCATGATTGAAAAAGTAGATTCCGACCGGGAAGTACAGAAGTTTAAATTGCGGGTCGGCTGATAACAGGAGAGAATACAAGGCAGGAGGATGTACCGGAAGGTGCATGGATCCTGCCTTTTCTTTCAGAGACAGGACAAACAGACTTAAGAAGGATATGTGGAACGGATATGAAACAGGAATTTTATTACCAGCAGATGAATAAAGCGCAGCAGAACGCCTACAGGGCCATGCTGGATGGATTTGAGTCACTGTCGCCGGAATTTCCGGTTCTGCGCCTGGATGGAAAAGAACTGTCAGATATTTTTTTCCGGTTGCGCCTGGACCATCCGGCTATATTTTATGTGGAGGGCTTTCACTACAGGTTTGCCCGGAATTCAGAATATGTGCAGATGATTCCGGAATATATGTTTGAGAAGAAGAAAATAAAAGAGATGAAAACAGCACTGGAGTCCAGAATCAGCCGCCTGGTGCGGCAGGCAGAGGGGATGACGCCGGAGGAAAAGGAGAAGTACGTGCATGAATTCATCTGCTCCAATGTAACCTATGACAAACTGAAAAAACAGTATTCTCATGAAATTATAGGGCCTCTCCAGCAGGGAATCGGCGTGTGCGAAGGCATTGCAAAGACCGTGAAAATACTGTGCGACAGGCTGGGGCTGGAGTGCCTGATAGCCATAAGTGAATCAGCTCCTGACAGGGGAATCCGGTACCGCCATGCATGGAATCTGGTGAAGCTGAAAAACACATGGTACCATCTGGATGCGACCTTTGATAATTCCCTGGGCCGGTATGGACAGAAGCGGTTTGATTATTTTAATCTGGATGACAGGATGATATTTAAGGATCATCAGCCCCTGGTGTATAAGGTGCCGGCATGTACGGACGGGGCAAGGTTTTATTACAGGGAGAACCGGTTGTCCCTGACTAAGTTGGAGGACGTGGCCGGACGCTTTAAGGCGGTACTGAGAAAAAAACAGCCCTATTATGTTTTCCACTGGCGGGGAGGATATCTGACCAGGGAGGTGCTGGAGCAGATTGCGGGAATTGCGTCTGAGGCAGCCAGGGAAAAAGGAAAATATGTCAAAATATCTGTAAATTATTCCCAGTCCGTGATGGAGCTGGCTGTGACGGATTACCAGTCCGCACAGGAGATATGCAGGGAAGAGGCGAACGAGGGGGAGCTGACCGGGGATTGATTTGGCGGATATCCGGATCTGCCGGAGCACCTGCTGTTTCATTTGGCTTTTGATGGAAAATATGATATGATGGTTATATGATACGAGCAGCAAAATGTTTGATGAAAAGTATGAAAAAGGAGGAGGAAAATCATGAAAAACAAGAGCTTTAAATGTCTGCAGAGTCTGTTTCTCGCAATTGTCCTGACCGCAGTGGCAGTGACGGGCCTGCCGCTGGCAGGCGGTCCAATCACGGCACTGGCAGCGGACAAGGATATCGTGGTGCTGTACACCAATGATGTCCACTGCGGAGTGGATGACAATATCGGCTATGCCGGTCTGGCATTATATAAGAAGGAGATGCAGCGGCAGACCCCTTATGTGACCCTGGTGGATACAGGGGATGCCATTCAGGGAGCGCCCATTGGCACGCTTTCCGACGGCGGTTATCTTATTGATATCATGAACTATGTGGGATATGATTTTGCGGTTCCGGGAAACCATGAGTTTGACTATGGCATGTCCAGATTTCTGGAACTGGCCGGGAAATTAAATTGCGGATATTATTCCTGCAATTTTATAAACAACGCCACAGGCACACCTGTTTTTGCGCCCTATAGGATGTTTACATATGGAGATACCCAGGTGGCGTTTGTGGGTGTGACCACGCCTGAGAGCTTTACAAAATCCACTCCGGCGTATTTCCAGGACAGCCAGGGCAATTATATTTATTCCTTCTGTGAGGACGAAAGCGGCCAGAAGCTGTATAATCAGGTGCAGGCCAGCGTGGACGCCGCCAGGACAGAGGGTGCTGATTATGTGATTCTGGCCGGCCATCTTGGGGAAAACGGCATTACCCAGAAATGGTCCTCCGCCAATGTGATTGCCAATACCACGGGAATTGACGCATGTATTGACGGTCATTCCCATGAAACGGTTCCGTCGGAGAACGTAAAGAATAAAAATGGACAGAATGTGGTTCTGACACAGACGGGAACCAAGCTGAACCATATCGGTAAGCTGACCATATCCGCCGATGGTTCCATACGCGCCGAGCTGATATCAGAGGTGCCTGCCGCGGATCCGGACAGGGAGTACACGGTACAGGAACATGACACCTTAAGCAGGATTGCAAAGAGAGAGCTGGGAAGTTATAACCGTTGGATTGATATTTATAACAGTAACCTGGATAAGATAAAGAATGCGGATGTGATTCCGGCGGGGCTTACTATTGTGATTCCCGGAGGAAGCTATATTAGCGAGGACGGAAAGGCCGCGGACTATGGAACCTGGCAGTTTATCCAGTCAATCGAGAACCAATACAATGAGACCTTAAAGACGGTTCTGGGCGCCACGCCGTATGAACTGACGATTAATGATCCTGCCACAGGGAACCGTATTGTCAGAAACGCTGAGACGAATCTGGGTGATTTGACAGCGGATGCTTACCGTGTGGAGCTGGGGGCTGATATCGGGCTCAGCAACGGAGGCGGAATCCGCAGCGTTATTAATCCGGGAAACATTACCTATAACGATACCCTGGCTGTGTTCCCTTATGGAAATATGGGATGTGTCATAGAGGCCACGGGACAGCAGATTAAGGATGCACTGGAGATGGCGTCTAAAAATTGTCCGGAAGAGAGCGGGGGCTTCCTTCAGGTTTCCGGTCTGACCTACACCATCGACACATCCGTTAGGTCCGGCGTACAGACGGATGACAAGGGCAATTTCACCGGCGTGTCAGGAGCCTACAGGGTAACGGATATTAAAGTGGCGGGAGAGCCCATTGACCTTAATAGGACATATACCGTAGCGTCCCATAACTACATGCTGAAACAGGGAGGAGACGGCATGACTATGTTTAGAGGATGCAATGTAATCCGGGATGAGGTCATGGTGGATGTGGATATATTATCTTCCTATATCAGGCGGATGGGAGGCTTTGTGACATCTGAGTATGCAAATCCCGCCGGACAGGGAAGGATTACCATAAGATAGAATAGGAAATGATAAATTTTAGTATTGACATATAGATATAATTGCTATAAGATATTGAAAGTAACACATTTTACAATTAAAGAGTTCGTAAATATCCCTTATTCAGAGTGATGGAGGTACAAAGGACCTGTGAAGTCACGGCAACCCCGGTTGAGTATATCAGCAAGATATGCGAAAGGGCCGGAAGGTGCCAGCCTGAGCGAGGAGTATGCTGTAGGAGCATACTTGATCGAGCAATAAGAGGATTTGAAGATTTAAAGATATTTTCAAGTCCGCAATTGCTGCGGACTTTGTTTTTTGTAAATGGTTGATGTTACAGCTGCTATTAATCATTTATCTGAAAGAAGGAGAGACTAAAAATGGAGAGAAGACTTTTTACATCTGAATCCGTAACAGAAGGGCATCCGGACAAAATGTGCGACGCCATATCCGACGCGATTTTAGATGCTCTGATGGAGCAGGACCCAATGAGCCGCGTAGCATGTGAGACAGCTACCACAACAGGACTGGTTCTGGTCATGGGAGAGATAACCACCAACGCTTATGTGGATATTCAGAAGCTGGTGCGTGAGACTGTGCGTGAGATAGGCTATGACCGTGCCAAATATGGCTTTGACTGCGATACCTGCGGTGTTATCACAGCTATTGACGAGCAGTCCCAGGATATTGCGCTGGGAGTGAATAAGGCGTTAGAGGCAAAGGAAAATAAGATGTCTGACCAGGAGCTGGATGCTATCGGAGCAGGAGATCAGGGCATGATGTTTGGTTTTGCCACCAATGAGACAGAGGAATTCATGCCTTATCCCATTTCCCTGGCCCATAAGCTGGCTAAGCGTCTTACGGAGGTCCGCAAAAACGGTACGCTTAAGTATCTCCGTCCGGACGGCAAGAGCCAGGTAACGGTGGAGTATGATGAAAATGACAAGCCGGTGCGCCTGGATGCGGTGGTATTATCCACGCAGCACGATGAGAGCGTGACCCAGGAACAGATTCATGCGGATGTGAAGAAGTACATCTTTGACGAGATACTTCCTCAGGATATGATTGACGGGAACACAAAGTTTTTCATCAACCCCACGGGACGTTTCGTTATCGGCGGACCTCAGGGGGACAGCGGTCTGACAGGACGTAAAATAATCGTTGACACCTACGGCGGTTATGCGCGTCACGGCGGCGGCGCATTCTCCGGAAAGGACTGCACCAAGGTGGACCGTTCTGCTGCATATGCTGCCCGCTATGTTGCCAAGAACATCGTGGCGGCCGGTCTGGCTGACAAGTGCGAGATTCAGCTGTCCTATGCCATTGGCGTTGCTCATCCTACCTCCATCATGGTGGATACCTACGGAACCGGGAAATTAAGCAATGAGAAGCTGGTGGACATCATCCGCTCCAATTTTGACCTCCGTCCGGCCGGAATTATCAAGATGCTGGACCTGCGCCGTCCGATTTATAAGCAGACAGCTGCTTATGGTCACTTTGGCCGCAATGATTTGGACCTGCCCTGGGAGAGACTGGATAAGGTGGAATTATTAAAAAGTTATCTATAGAAAGGCCCTTGAGATTTGGCCATTGTGTTCGATTGTTAATTGTAGCTATCCCCTATTGCCATTGCGATAGAGGATAGCTCTTTTCTTTTTATATTGCCCTCTCTTTAAAAAATTTATAAAATCTTTCATTTACATATTGACATTTTTTTAACGAAGGTTTATAATGCAAACAGTAAGATTGTTAATTAATTATCAATAGCGGTTGAGTAACAATTTAAAATGACTTGACAGGCAGGTACAGCCTAAATGTACTGATGCAAACACAAGGAAAATGGAGGATAAGGAAATGGCAAAGAAAATCGAGCAGGTTGTTCCGGAAATCATTGACAGCGTAGACGGACTAAATGCAAAAATGAACGCAATGCGCGAAGCGCAGAAAGCTTTTTCTACCTTTACACAGGAGCAGGTAGATAAAATCTTTTTTGCGGCAGCAAGCGCAGCCGATAAGATGCGTCTTCCGCTTGCAAAGATGGCAGTAGAAGAGACCGGCATGGGCGTGGTTGAGGATAAGGTCATCAAAAACAACTACGCGGCAGAGTATATCTACAACGCATACAAGGACACCAAGACAGTTGGTGTGATTGAGGAAGATAAGGAATACGGCATTAAGAAGATTGCCGAGCCAATCGGCCTGATTGCAGCTGTTATTCCTACCACCAATCCTACCTCCACAGCTATCTTTAAGACGCTGATTGCCTTAAAGACACGCAACGCAATCATCATTTCCCCACATCCCCGTGCTAAGAAATGTACCATTGCGGCGGCTAAGGTGGTTCTGGACGCGGCAGTGAAGGCCGGAGCACCGGAAGGCATTATCGGATGGATTGATGTTCCCTCACTGGAACTGACCAATGAGGTAATGAGGGATGCGGACCTGATTCTGGCAACAGGCGGCCCCGGCATGGTAAAGGCTGCTTATTCTTCAGGAAAGCCTGCTCTGGGCGTTGGCGCCGGCAACACACCGGTCATTATCGACGACACAGCAGATATTAAGATGGCGGTTAACTCCATCATTCATTCCAAGACATTTGACAACGGTATGATTTGTGCTTCCGAGCAGTCCGTTACAGTCATGGAATCCATTTACAACGAAGTAAGAAAAGAATTTGAATACAGAGGCTGCTATTTCTTAAAGCAGGGCGAGATTGATAAGGTCCGCAAGACCATCATTGTAAACGGCGCCCTGAATGCCAAGATTGTGGGTCAGAAAGCGGCAACCATTGCCAAGCTGGCAGGCGTTGAAGTACCGGAGGATACCAAGATTCTGATTGGCGAGGTTGAGTCTGTGGATATCAGCGAAGAGTTCGCCCATGAGAAACTGTCTCCTGTGCTGGCTATGTACAAGGCCAAGACATTTGACGAGGCTCTGGATAAGGCAGAGCGTCTAGTGGCGGACGGAGGCTACGGCCATACCTCATCCCTGTATGTGAATGTAAATGAGGAAGAGAAGATTTTAAAGCACGCAGCAAGGATGAAGACCTGCCGTATCGTAATCAACACTCCTTCTTCCCACGGCGGTATCGGTGACCTGTATAACTTCAAGTTAGCTCCGTCTTTAACACTGGGCTGCGGTTCCTGGGGCGGCAACTCCGTTTCTGAGAACGTTGGGGTTAAGCACTTACTGAATATCAAGACCGTTGCTGAAAGGAGAGAGAACATGCTGTGGTTCCGTGCACCTGAGAAGGTTTACTTTAAGAAGGGCTGTCTGCCTGTAGCATTAAATGAGCTGAAGGATGTTTTAGGCAAGAAGAGGGCGTTCATCGTAACAGACTCCTTCCTGTATAAGAACGGATACACCCATGTCATCACAGACCGTCTGAGCGAAATGGGAATCACATATACCGTATTCTCCGATGTACAGCCTGACCCCACACTGGCTAACGCACAGGCTGGCGCCAAGCTCATGAGAGAATTTGAGCCGGATGTAATCCTGGCTATGGGCGGCGGTTCCGCTATGGACGCGGGCAAGATTATGTGGGTGCTGTATGAGCATCCGGAAGTGGATTTCATGGATATGGCCATGCGCTTCATCGATATCAGGAAACGTGTATACACCTTCCCGAAGATGGGCGAGAAAGCATATTTCATCGCTGTTCCTACTTCCTCCGGTACAGGTTCCGAGGTTACTCCTTTCGCAGTTATCACAGACCAGGAGACCGGTATCAAGTATCCTCTGGCAGACTATGCGCTTCTGCCTAACATGGCAATCGTTGATACAGACAACATGATGAGCCAGCCGAAAGGTCTGACCAGCGCATCCGGCGTTGACGTACTGACCCATGCACTGGAGGCATATGCATCCGTCATGGCTACCGACTATACAGACGGCCTTGCACTTAAGGCCATGAAGAACGTATTTGATTACCTTCCAACAGCTTACAATGAGCCTACAAATGTTGAGGCGCGTCAGAAGATGGCGGATGCTTCCTGTATGGCTGGTATGGCGTTTGCCAATGCATTCCTGGGCGTATGCCACTCCATGGCTCATAAGCTGGGTGCATTCCATCACCTGCCACACGGTGTTGCCAATGCCCTGCTGATTTCCCTGGTGGTTGATTTCAATGCTGCTGAGAATCCGCGTAAGATGGGTACATTCTCCCAGTATCAGTATCCACATACCCGTGAAAGGTATGCGGAGTGCGCAAGATTCTGCGGAATCCAGGCTAAGGATGATGCAGAGGCGGTTCAGAAGCTGATTGTGAAGATTGAGGAGCTTAAGAGGAGCGTAGGCATCAAGTCCTGCATCAAGGATTATGGCATTGATGAGAAAGACTTCTTAGACAGGCTGGATGAAATGGTTGAGCAGGCCTTTGATGACCAGTGCACCGGCGCTAACCCAAGATATCCGCTGATGAGCGAGATTAAAGAAATGTATTTAAAAGCATACTACGGTAAATAATTCGTACCCATTACGGGTAAATACCTTTATCCTTTGTGTTTGGAACAGGCCGTCTGTCGTTTGACAGGCGGTCTGTTCATGTTGTTTTGTTATTGTCTATCCCTGTGGTTCAGCATGATTCCATCAAAAAAAGATTCATAATTGATGTTAAAGATTTCCTTCATGGCAGCCAGCTCGGAGATTCGTATATTGTATGTGCCGCTTTCTATCTGGGAATATATGCTGCGTGAAATATTGATCCCCATCAGCTGCATCTTTGCGGTGACCTGATCCTGTGTAAGATGTGACTGCAGACGGTATTTTCGGATATTTGGCCCTATCCTTAAATCCTGCTTTAATTTTTGATCCATGGCTTCCTCCGGAATATGCAAGAAATAGGTTGCATTTCCTTGATTTTACGACAAATGTCATATATAATTGCAATGTATAGATTGCACAGAGGAAATTGGAAATATACATGCAGAAAGTAGAAGAGGAGTCTTATATGATGCCAGATAAATCCCAGGGGGGGCTGTTGGCCAGATTGCAGGATCTCTCAGGCTGCCAGTATCTTTCGGACCTTCACAGTCCGTTTTACATAGAGGATATTATATATGCCGTGCGCATGGTAAGCATATCATCTTATTCCATGAGCGAATGGGAGGAGGCTTTCCGGTATATTACTGACGTCAGGATGGAATTTAAGAGTAAGGAAGAGCTTGTTAAGAATTTGATTCTAAGATTAGAGGAAAATAAGGAACCATAGAGTAAAAGGATGCCGTATGGCGGTCCTTTATCCGCGCTACATTCAGTATGGTGCTGCGGCTGAACGTATTCCTGTGGAACTGGAGACAGCAGAGCCGGAATTTATCGTCCTTGGAGGAATACTGAAGCTGGTAAGGGGCGGCCTCAAAGGAGTGGACACGGCCGTGTTTTCCCTCATAGGCCACCAGAAGAACGCGTTCCTCCTGAATCGCTTTGAGAATGGCCTGGAAATGCTTCCTGTAGTCGGGGGAACCATAGGAGTCCCCGTCCCTGTAGCGGTCATAGCAGTAAAAATCATCCTCACGGTAAAGGGAGGGAAGACCGTCCCATTCCCGGGCCAGAAGTTCCAACTGTCCGTCTGTGAAAAACAGCTGGAAACGGGGGTCCTGCATCAGGGATTTCAGCCATGCTTTTTGGAGGTTCGTAAGCGGGACGGTGGGAACGGCGTGTTCCAGACGGGACGTAAAGGTATGTTTGTCCTGTTCCTCCAGAAGGGCCCATGTGCCGTCCGTCAGTTTGGGGATAATGGACAGGGCGCTTTCCTGGAATCCGTAAGCACGGCATATATCATCCATGTCCTGCCTGGTTATGGGGCTGTGCCAGGCTTTATCCAGTATGTGGCGGACCACATTGTAATAACAGCTGTATATTTATGAAATAATTCCATGGTATTCTACTCCTCATTCCCGCAGTACATCTCATACATCTTTTCCCAATCGCGGGTTATCTTGGCTATGGAAAATAAATTCGTGCCCTGAATGTCCATGATACGGCCCGTAAAGGTTTTGACCCAGGACAGCATTTCATTGGTATCGAAAAATGTACCCGTGTAGAGAAACTGGTTCTCACGTATCTTTAGGACCTCTCCTCCCCGGCCTTCACGGTAAAGACGGTTTAGGATGTAAGGTTCCTTTTCCTCGTCTATATAGAGCTTGATACAGACCTCCTCCATTCGGCTTGCACCGCCTCCAAAAGACACGCCCCAGCATTTCTCCTTATTCTTTTCCAAATCACGGAGTACTTCCTCATAAAATGTACATGGCTCCAGAAGAGTCACACGGGTGATGGAGTCCAGCCGGGAGTTGCTGAAGCGGCGGCGCTCCGGCAGATACAGACACAGATACCTGCGCCCGGTCTGGGTGCTGACAAATATCTTCAGGGGAACCCCTGACAGGGTGGAAATCTGTCCGCTGCGGCTGCTTTTGTTCTCAAACCGGATCAAGCGCTGTTCACGGACAGCGGTCAGTATGTCGGCCAGAATGAAGAAATGGAGCATCAGGTCATTGTCTGTAAAGCTTTTGGACTTCCAGGCAGCGTACAGGGGATTTTGGGGGATGGTCTTGCTGTCCACATTGATGTAGACATGCTTTCCCTTGGAGGTGTAATCGGACTTTGTGTACCGGGAGAGCCAGCTCTCAATGCGGCGGCGTTCATTGTCATAGGTCCGGGATCTCTTTTCGCTGAAATCGTTCCTTACCTTGAACCCGTATACGTAAAATTGGCGCATATAGTCCCGGATGCGGTCAAAGTTCTTTATTAATTCCTGGAATTCAGCCATGGCTGTCCCCTTCTGTATGTGGATTTCTGATAAGTCTGTTATATATATTATTATCTTTCATTTTAATGTAATGGTCTGTTTTGTCAAGTTAACACACCTGCTATTACAGAATACTTCTAAATATAAAATTTATAGTAAATAATGGAAGTTCGCAGCTTTTTTTAAATGATACCCACGTTAAGATCGGGTATTATAAGCATGTAGTTAAGATACATACGCAAATATATGAACGGTAAGACAGATTACCACGGCGCCGGCAGGGCGGGATTCATCCCAAAATCCATTGACGGCGTACAGAGTGAGGAAGAAAGGATGTGAGATATATGTTTGTGATGTATGAAAAAGAAAATATGAAGGTTCCGGTAAGGGTATGGCTGAAGGAACGCAAGGATTTGGAAGGCAGTTGCCTGGAACAGGCATATCATCTTTCACAGCTTCCCTTCCTTCACAAGTGGGTGAGTCTGATGCCGGATACACACGCCGGAAAGGGAATGCCCATTGGAGGCGTCATTGCGGCGGACGGCGTGGTCATTCCCAATGCTGTGGGCGTGGACATCGGCTGCGGCATGGCTTATACGGAGACCAACATCAGGGTGGCTGACATCAGAGAGGTTATCACGGGCAACGGTTCCCTCATCCAGGCTATCGTAGGCGATATCATGCGCAACGTGCCCGTGGGATTTGCACACCATAAGACCATGATGCCCAGCTATACCATGGACTGCGCCTTTGAGGAAATGGACCGGTATGAGGAGGATGCGGAGCTTCTGGGACAGCTGGAGGCAGGATATTACCAAATCGGTACGCTGGGAGGCGGAAATCATTTTATTGAGCTCCAGGAGGACGACGACGGTTATCTGGCTGTGATGATTCACTCGGGAAGCCGCCATTTCGGAAAGTCGGTCTGCGATTACTTCCACTATAAGGCAAGACAGCTAAACCAGACATGGTTCAGCTCTGTGCCGGATGAATACAGGCTGGCCTTCCTGCCGGTGGACACCAGAGAGGGGAAACAATACCTGAACTGGATGCAGCTGTCCATGGATTTTGCCAAAGAGAACAGGGAAAAGATGATGTTAGCCGTGAAAGCCATTATGGAAAAAAGGATTGGCAAGTATACCGAACTTTCACTGGAATTCTCCCATGACATAAACTGCCACCACAATTATGCCTCCTTTGAAAACCACTATGGAAAGGATGTGTGGGTCCACAGGAAGGGCGCTGTCAGCGCTCAGAACGGAGAATTAGCCGTGATTCCGGGGGCCATGGGTTTCTTACAGCTATGTGGTCATGGGAAAAGGAAATCCGGAGAGCTTCTGCTCTTCATTCCATGGAGCCGGCCGGCAGTATTCGAGAAAAGGTGCCATGGCGGCATTTTCCTGTGAGGAAGTCATTCTGGATTTACAGAAACAGGGTGTGATTCTGGGTAAGAAGGGAAAGGCTGACGTGGCGGAGGAGAGCCGGTTTGCCTATAAGAACATCAAGGAGGTTATGGATAATCAGCAGGATCTTGTGGTTCCTGTGAAGCGCCTTAAGACCATAGGTGTGGTGAAGGGATAGAAGGCCGCGGCAGTATGCCGGGGCCGGGAAAAATCAAGGAGGCGCCCGCAGCAGGAGAATGGAGCCGGGCATCCGCCTTTTCCATCAAACTAAAGAAATATATAATCAAAGAGCAGGAATGCGGCTGCCTGATGAAGGATGGCCGGTTTGTGGAAATGTTGACAGCAGGCAAGTATTCTTACTTAAACATGTTGGGATATGAGGTACAGACAGTGCCCATGACAGGGGAGGTCAGGACATGCCAAATACCGGAGGAAATCCTTATGAAGGATGAGAAGTTTGTCTCCAGGGTAGTGAAGGCAGCGCTGCCGGATGAGTGCATAGCCCTGCGGTTTGCGAATAAGGCGTACAGAGAAGTGATCACAAAGCCTGAGACATTGTACTGGAATGTATTTGAGAAAAATGAGTTCCAGCTCATCGACATAACACAGCCGCATATGGAGGATACACTTTGAAGCTGCGGGAATATGTGGGACGGTACAGGCTGGATGAGCTCCTGGTATAGTACTGACATAAGAGAACGGAGGCCGCCTGGGCCTCCCTCCATAAGCGTCGGTATGCAAATGGTTGAAGCAAGCGGTCTGTAAAACCGTGACCCAGGTGGTGAACATTGTTGGCTCGAATCCAACCCGGCGCATCAGGGCTGTTGACAGACTGGTTCCGGGTGGGCCATGATGGCATAGGCCCACAATCAGCAGATGTGGCAGAGTGGTCGAATGCGGCTCCCCGCTAAGGAGCAGGCCGGTTTCGGCAGTTATTTATACCATGGCAGCGGACGGCCCTTTTTGATGCGGAAAGCGAGGAAGATTCACATGCATCAGACCATGTTTCCACTATTGATTGTCAATATTCTGGAGAATCATGCCACAAAGGAGAAATCTCTTTCCATTACAGAGATAACGCAGTTTGTCAACAGGGAGTTTGGACCCTTTGCCATGGAGAAGGAGCAGCTTATGAACCGGTCCACGGTGACGCGGATTCTGGATGCCATGGAATTCTGTACCGGGGAAGGAAATCTGCTTAATTTTAAGGTGACACAGTGTGGTTCGGAGAATAAAAAGCTGTTCTGCCTGGAGAATATAAGGGGGACGAAGGGGATTTCCGGACAGGCTTCAGGGGAGTAAATGATGAAATATCCGGTAAAATCTGGTAAGTTGGATTTTAATCGGTTTACATACTTCTTGACTTTAGCATATTAACTTGCTATACTTTTTCTAAAGTGTGTGCCGGATCCACTGCCGGCACAGCATCCCCACACTTCACAAACAAAAATCCAGGAGGTAGATTGAAATGTCTTACGTTGATGAGATTTACGAGAGAGTTGTAGCGCAGAACCCGGGTGAGCCGGAGTTCCATCAGGCTGTGAAGGAAGTATTGGATTCCTTAAAGCTGGTCATCGATGCCAATGAGGAGAAATACCGCAGAGAAGGTATCCTTGAGCGCTTCACGGAGCCGGAAAGAGTTGTTTCCTTCAGGGTACCGTGGATAGATGACAATGGGGCAGTCCAGGTAAACAAGGGATACAGGGTGCAGTTCAACAGCGCCATTGGACCATATAAGGGCGGCTTACGTTTCCATCCATCTGTAAACCAGAGCATTCTTAAGTTCCTTGGTTTTGAGCAGACACTTAAGAACTCTCTGACGGGCCTCCCCATGGGCGGCGGCAAGGGCGGATCCAACTTCGATCCCAAGGGAAAATCAGACCGTGAGGTCATGGCTTTCTGCCAGAGCTTCATGACAGAGCTGTACCGCCACATTGGCAAGGATACGGATATCCCGGCCGGAGATATCGGTGTAGGCGGCAGGGAGGTAGGATACCTCTTCGGGCAGTATAAGAGAATCACAGGATTATATGAGGGCGTTCTTACAGGCAAGGGACTTACCTTTGGCGGCTCCCTGGCCAGGACCCAGGCAACCGGATATGGCCTGGTATACATTCTGAACGAGATGTTAAAGCACAACGGCAAGGATATGGCAGGCAAGACCGTAGTTGTATCAGGTTCCGGCAATGTGGCTATCTACGCAACTGAGAAGGCGCAGCAGCTGGGAGCAAAGGTAGTGGCTTTAAGTGATTCCAACGGCTATATCTATGACAAGGAGGGCATTCAGCTGGATATTGTCAAGGAAATCAAGGAAGTGCGCAGAGGACGTATCAAGGAGTATGTGGATGAGGTTCCAACCGCGGTGTATACAGAGGGCAGAGGAATCTGGAGCATCCCATGTGATATCGCCCTTCCATGCGCAACCCAGAATGAGCTGAATCTTGACGATGCCCAGACACTTCTTGCCAACGGATGCTTTGCTGTGGCAGAGGGCGCTAACATGCCTTCCACCAGAGAGGCCACAGACCTGTTTGTGGAGAAGAAGATCCTTTTCATGCCGGGCAAGGCTGCCAATGCGGGCGGCGTGGCAACATCCGGACTGGAGCAGAGCCAGAACTCCTTAAGGATGTCATGGTCCTTTGAGGAAGTGGATGATAAGCTTCACACAATCATGGTAAATATCTTTGCAAAGGTATCAGAGGCGGCAGAGCGCTACGGAGTTGCCGGCAACTATGTGGCTGGTGCCAATATCGCCGGATTTGAGAAGGTGGTTGAGGCTATGCTGGGACAGGGCATTGTGTAGTTTGCAGGGGTATCGCGCATTCTCAATATAATACAGTCTGAATATAATATGCAGAGTGAGTCCCGCAGACAGGCCATATGGGTTTGTCCGCGGGATTTTTCTCTTTTTAAATATTCGTATCCGGCACGGGAAGACAGTCAGGTCTGATTCATCCCGAAAAATCAACAGAAACTGGAAATATGCATAAAAAATAGAGTTTTTACTTTTGGATATTGAATATATTTGAAAGCTGTGTTAATATTGTGTTAATACAGATTGTTGACAATCCACAATCTACAATCGTCAATACATATGAAAGGTGAAGAGGAAAAAGAGATGGGAGCACTTATTACACGTACCGAAGGCCTGATATTCGTGATTTTAATCATGGTAGCATTTGCGCTTTGGTTACAGAGATTCAAAGTATTTAAGTCACTGGGGCCGGTTTTGACCGTTGTGGTATTGGGAATCATTCTTTCCAACACCCATGTGGTGCCTATTTCACATGATTTTTACAGCGCGTTGTCTACGTACTGCGTGACGCCCGCCATATCCATCTGTCTGCTCAGCATGAACATGCGTGAGCTGAAGAAGCTGAACAGGGAGCCGGTTATTGCTCTGATATCCGCTATTTTTTCCGTATGTTTTATTGCCATCATACTGGGATTCATTTTTGCCCCAAGGATTATCGAGGGCTGGAAGTGCGCCGGCATGTTTGTAGGCACTTACACAGGCGGAACCCCTAACCTGACAGCCATCGCAACGGGTCTGGACTGTTCACGTGAGACTCTTGCGGCAGCCAACGCAGCCGATTATGTGGTGTCCACCCCATTAATGGTATTTTTGTTTGCTGCTCCGGTCATCCTGAAGGCTTCCAAGCGTTGGAATAAGCTGTGGCCGTATCAGTTTACAAAAGAGGAGCTGGACGACGGAGATGACGAGCCACTGATGTCCGATAAGAGATGGTCCATCCGGGATATTGCATGGCTTTTAACCATTGGTTTCGGCGTGTCCTTTGTATGTACTGTGATTGCGCAGTCCATTTTTCCGGATACCTTCTGGAAGGCGGGACGGCTTCTGATTCTTACCACGGTATCCATCGGGCTGGCACAGTTAAAACCTGTCCAGAAGCTGCGCGGAAATCTTGACCTGGGTCTGTTTATTTCCCTGACCTTCCTTGCAACCATTGGATTTGCGGTGGATTTGCAGCAGTTTATCGGATCCGCGCTCATGATGACCCTGTATGTACTGTTCATGCTGATTGGATGTATCGTACTGCACCTTATTATCTGCCGCATATTTAAGATTAAGTATGAGTATGTGATCCTGTCCATGGTGGGATGTATTGTAGACGGACCAACCTCATCCCTGACCGCGGCAGGTGCGGACTGGAAATCCCTGATTAACGTCGGCTTAATCATGGGAGTAATAGCCGGGGCCTGCGGAAATTATGTGGGCATCTTTGTATCCTATGTGGTAAAGGGTATATGCGGCATGTAAACATAAGAAAGGCGTAAGCCTAAGACAAACTCCGGCGCTTGTGGTATAAGGTGCCGGAGTTTTGCCATTTTTTCAGCCAACATGTTTACCCTGGGATTTTCTTATGATAATATTATTTTGTGACAGAATACTTGAGAATTGTTGTTGGATTATGAAAAGGAATTGCTTTTATGGGAAGATTAACGTATCAGACACTGCGTGAAAATGTAGTGGACGTCATTCGTATGAAAATTTTAAACCACGAGCTGGTGCCGGGAATGAGAATTATTGAACAGGATATTTCGGACGAACTTGGGGTGAGCCGCGGTCCCATTCGGGAGGCCCTGAGACAGCTGGAACAGGAAGGCCTGGTGGAATATGTGAGAAATGTGGGATGTTCGGTGAGGAATATCACCCTGGAGGACATTTACGAGATTTATCTGCTGAGGGCCACCTATGAGATTTTGGCAGTGAAGCTGTGCAGGGGAGTGTTTTCAGAGGCTGCCTTTGCGGAGATGGATGCGGCATTGGAGTCTATGAGGGATTTAAAGGATACGGATTATAACAAATCCATTGCCTGTGATAACACGCTTCATGAGGCTATCATACGATCCACCGGATTGCCGCGGCTGATAAAGGGATGGACGGACTTAAACTATGGAAACGCCATCAATTATTATGCGGGCAATCCCGACAGCAGGGCCATGATTGACCGCCAGTACCCCATCCACAAGGAGCTGGTGGACGTGTGCCGAACCGGGAATACGGAGGATATATGCAGGGCCATATCAAACCACTATATGAAAACCATCAGACGGCGGCTTAAGGAACAGGGCATGCCGGAGGACCATTTTAAATTCTCCATTGATGTGATAGACGGCTGGGTGTGAGGCCGGGAGCTCGTATCGGACAGCAGCAGAAGATGACCATATCTGCCTTGGAGGGAACGATGGCCTGGCAGACAGGTTCAGAAAGGTTAAAACCTCCAAAGCATGTGATGAATGTGGGAATTACCGTATCTCTTATGTAGTCCGCCGCTTTGCATACTGTTCCGTACACGAAGCGGCGTCGTAATTTATCCTTTATTTCTCGTTCTGTACAAACTGCTTATCAAACTCCGGATTGAAATAGTAGAAATTCTTTTCATCCAGCTTGGACTTTATCTTTTCCAGCGCCTCCCCGAAACGCTGAAAATGAACGACTTCCCTGGCGCGGAGAAATTTAAGGGGTTCTCTTACCTCCGGGTTTTCAATAATTCGGATCAGGTTGTCATAGGTGGTCCTGGCTTTCTGTTCTGCCGCCAGGTCCTCATGGAGATCTGTTATGGCATCGCCCTTGGACTGGAATTCACAGGCATTAAAGGGAACGCCCGCAGCAGCTGTTGGCCACAGGGCTGTGGTATGGTCGATATAATAAGCGTCAAAGCCCGCTGTCTTGGCCTGTTCCGGTGTCAGATTCTTGGTCAGCTGATAGATAATGGCGCAGATCATTTCCAGATGGGCAAGCTCTTCTGTGCCAATATCTGTCAGCAGTCCGCCCACTTCCTTGCATGGCATGGTGTAACGCTGGGAAAGATAACGCATGGAAGCAGCTAATTCGCCGTCAGGACCGCCGAACTGGCTGATAATCAGGGACGCTGTCTTGGGACAGGTCTGGGTAATTTTTACGGGAAATTGTAACCGTTTTTCATAAGTCCACATGGTTAGACACCTCCTTATTTTAATGTTCCGGGCAGTCCCATGGAAGAGGTCCGTCTGACCAGGTAAAATGCTTCTGGCCGGGGTACTTGGTATGGGATTCGGACTTGTTATTGGTTTCAGGGCAGACACAGTTCAGGGTAAGGGGCTCATATTCCTTGGCAAAGGAATCCAGAAGCTGTTTTCTCTGTGCCATGGCCTGGCTGAACGCGTCCAATGCCTTGTCGTCTGTGGGGTGGGTATCCAGATACAGGTTCAGGTCATTGACAACAAAACTTATCTCATTAATCTGCTGAAGCAGCTGGCAGCGGTCAGGCATTTTTTTCACCTCCTACTATAAAAAACGGCAGATCCAGGCAGGGGAAAATAGTCCCCTGTTTCAGGGCTTTGGATGGCTCATAGGGTGTTTCCCAGGGCTGCATGGGAACAGTGGCAATGGCCAGCTGTACTCCTGGTCCGGGGGCGGGAAGCTCCTTGCCGCACCCGCATTGTGATACAGGAACTTTGGCGTCACAATTGCATAAATTCATATGATTCACTCCTTTCTGTTGATTGGCCTTTTGCAGGCTTCATGATTAGTATGAGCTTGATGCGTTTTTTTAGGTTATTTAAAAACTGTCAGTATATCCAGAAATAGTCGGAGTGCTTATTATGGTATTATTGTTAAGAAAGCCTATTTACATTTTAGCTTCACAAGTTGAAAGTGCGGGTATTAGCAGGCCAATGCTAGAAAATACTTAGAGGTTGGCAAACTGGAGCGTGTGCGAAAGGGCCTCTATACCCAAGCTATCAAAGCGTATTTTCTAAATCTTGGATAAAAGGAAAATCAGTGCCCGGACTTGCGTCCTGAGCACTGATTTGTTTACAGTCTGGCATGATACAGAGTATCATGGCTCAGTGGTTTCCCTCCTTTTGTCAGGCTCGCGGTCAGCCCGTTACCGCTCGGCAGTACGCGTCGTGCCCCGTATCCTGCACACGGCGCGGCCCTCCTGGGCATCCAGGGTCAGGGTGGCTCCGGACCGGCTTACGTCATGGACCTTTACGATGTCAGCAAGCTCCTGGGATTCACCGGGCAGAATATCCTTTAACACCTCAGGATACCGGGTGAGGAGTTCTGGCCGGTACAGCCTGGTTTTGCTGTTGTCGTTGATTGCGCCGTAATACACATCCGCCTCCACCATGTCCTGGAACATGTGGCTGCCGTAAGATAGATCCGGATGGTAGCCTGCCTTTCCGTAGGCCACCTCACAGATGGCGCTGAACTGGCTGATTTCCGCGTAGACCACAGGTACGCCTAATTCGGGGGATGAGGTTCCGATGCGGCCCGGCACCAGCAGCATCAGCTTCTTATCCGTGTCCTCGAAATGCTGGTTGATGCGGCTGATTAAACGGGCCACATCCGGTTTTTTGGAATATTCGTATTCATAGTATTTCTGAGGATCCACCCACACAATATAGTCGATTGGTTCCTCCTTGGACCGGCGCATGGATGTCCTGCGCACGTCAAAGAGAAATTGGTGGTCCACGCCGTCCGGTATATGTATCTGCTCGGATTTGGCAGTCTGAAGGGGACGGCATTGCAGCAGGTTCAGCCTCCACACGCCTTCCTCAGGACTTGTGACGGCAAACTCCACATCCACCGGGCGTTCATATTCTTTCTCCAGCATCTTCATAAGGGAGCGCATCATTCGTATGAACTCCAGATTGTCCACCAGCCCCTGGCAGTCCGCAAAATAGATGGTTCTGTATATATGGCGTTCGGCCAGCATGTCCTCGGCATCCGTATCCCTGCTGAGGACCATTTTTTTCTGCCATTTGGGTAATAGGTCCAGTATTTTTTCCAGGGATTTGGTGCAGAGCGATTTGGTGCCAAAGTCCAGGACATCCACCTTGCGCTGGGAGAACTTATGGCGTTCAGCCAGGGTGGTTCTTAAATTGGCCTGAGCCCTGTCGAGACCGATGAGGCGGGGATAATCGCCGGGCGTCCTCTCCACAGCCCTGGTCCCCAGCCCCATGACCATGCGCAGCATTCCTGCTTCCGGGTTTAAGTGTTCCATCCATTTATAAGGATTATAGGAACAGCCCATACCAGCGGCCACCGGCATATAGAGGCCGCCGTACTGCTGTCCGGCCACCTGCTGAATCAGCAGGGCCATCTGCTCATCCACATCTAACAGATGGCGTTTCCTTCGGTATTCAATGGCCTGTTCGTTCATAGTGCTGGCGTATACGCGGCGGATAGCCTCCTCCAGTTCCGCCATCCGTTCTTCTTTGGTGCCCTGGTTCATGCAGAAAATGGATTCGTATTTGCCGGAGAACGCATTGCCGTATCCGTCCTCCATGATGCTGCTGGAGCGGACAATGATGGGGGTGTTCCCGTAGTGTTCCAGCATATCGCTCAGCTCTTCACGGATATCTTCGGGAAGGGAACCGCCACGCAGCCGTTTGGTCAGCTCCTCGGTCTCCTTAAAATGTTCCTTTTCCAGACGGTGCCTGGCCTTTAGCTCCGCACAGCGGTTATACACCAGATAACGGTAGAAAACATCCGTGCCTATGAAAAAGGAGTTATGGGGCTCAACATGTCCTGCGTACTCAGGCATGTTGAGCTCAATCAGCTTCCTGGCAACCAAGAGGCCGCAGGCCTTGCCGCCAATCACGCCTCCGCCAATCTTGCGCATCCAGACCCTGCGGAAATCCTCCTCCGTGAAATGCTTCAGTATGAGCTGCTCCATGTGGCTCTCCGTGGTCATGAGCCGGTTGCAGATACATTTTTTTTCTTCCCTTGTCAGGTTTTCCTTTTTAAGGATTTCTGGCCATCCAACCATTTTTCCTACCCCCTTATGTGTTTGTTTTTTAAGCAGAAACAGCACTTATAACACTTATAAGCATATGCTTATACATATTTTTCTGAGTTTTTCTCAATGCCCGGAATGGCCATTTTGATGAATTCAATCATGCTCCGGGTCAGGTATTTATTTTTCTTATAATAAAGATAAACATCTCTTACCGCCTCGGGGTCGTCAATTTTATAATATATGATATCCGGGTTTTCCGGAAGGCACTTGACCACGGTGTCGCTGACAAATGAAGCGCCCATGCCATACTCTGTCAGGTGATAGGTGGTTAAGAGCTGGTTCAGCTTTAAGGTATAGTTTAGCTGGATTCCCGCCCGGCCCAGTATGGTGTCCACGCGTTCCCTGGTATCATTGTGGGACCGCAGCATTACAAAGGGCTCGTCCTTGAATTTCTTTAAGGATACGGCCGGAAAGGTGTCGTTCTGGTGAAGACAGCGCTTTATGTCGGAAGCCTTAAGCTGGTATTTCACCGCCCGCCGGTTGCTGTCAAAGGAGGAGGGGACAGCCAGCAGCAGGCGTTCCTCCATGAAGCGTTCCTTTTCATAGATACCCGCGTCCAGCAGATAGTTGTCAATGATAATGTCCAATTCCCCGGCAAAGAGCTTCTGTTCCAGCAGGGGGGTGTGGCCCTCAAACAGGTTCAGCTTTACGTGCGGGTAGGCCCTGCGGAATTTATCTATGATGGGCGGGAATATGAAGGAGGAGAAGAGATAGGTGCCGCCCACGGACAGGCGGCCGGTTTTCAGCTCCTGGAGATTGCCCACATAGTAGGCGAATTCATTTTCCAGGTCCATGATTTTCTCGGCGGTCTTTATGTACTTTTTGCCGCATTCCGTCAGCTGGATGGGGATGGTGCTCCGGTCAAAGAGGGGCATGCCTATCTTTGTCTCAATCTTCTTGATCATGGAACTGAGGGCCGGCTGGGATATGTAAAGGTTCTCAGCAGCCTTGGAAAAGCTCTGTTCCTTATAGACTTCATATACGTAATTCATCCCGCTGAACATAGCTGCACCTCCTATAAGTTTTTGATTATAAGTTTTATTCAAATATAAATATTTGTTTTTATTCTAGGATATTTTTATAATAAAGGCAAGAACAAATATATCTGACTAATGTCTGATGCGGAGACCAGGAATGAAACATGTAACGGAATATTCCAAACAGGAACTGAATGATATGTTAAAAGAGCTTACCATACAGTTCCAGGAAGCCAAGAAATTGAATTTGAAACTGAATATGGCCAGGGGAAAGCCCTCAGCAGACCAGTTGGATATGAACATGGGCCTGTTGGAGTTTCCAAAGGGCTTTATGCTGGAGGACGGCACGGATGCGAGGAACTACGGCGTACTGGAAGGGATTCCTGAATGCAGGCGTTTGTTTGGCCAGCTTTTGGGGCTGGATCCGGACCTGATTATAATAGGCGGTAATTCCAGCCTGAACCTGATGTTTGATACGATTTCATTCCACTGTCTTTTCGGAACAGAGGGAGAAAAGCCATGGAGCTTCTATGGATATGAGGGTAGCCCGGTAAAATTTCTCTGTCCGGTTCCGGGATACGACAGGCATTTCCAGATTTGCGGGGAGCTGGGAATCCAGATGATTCCCGTACCCCTTCTGGAGGACGGACCGGATATGGAGATGGTGGAAACCATGGTAAGGGAGGATGCGTCCATCAAAGGAATCTGGTGTGTTCCCCTTCACTCCAATCCTCAGGGCGTGTGCTACAGCGACCGGGTGGTGGACCGCCTGGCGTCCATGGAGACGGCAGCCCCGGATTTCAGAATATTCTGGGACAATGCCTACGGCGTGCACCATATCTACGAGGAAGTGCCTCTTAAGAATATTCTGGAGGCATGTGAGGCTGGCGGACATCCCAACAGGACTTACTATTTCTTCTCAACCTCCAAGATAACTTTTCCGGGAGCAGGTGTTTCGCTTATTGCATCAGGTCCGGACAACATGAAGGAGCTGAAGGGACATCTGTCCTCACAGACCATCGGACACGATAAGCTGAACCAGTTAAGGCATGTGCAGTACTTTAAAACGCCGGAGAATATCCGCGCCCGCATGAAGGCTCTGGCAGAGGTGCTGAGGCCAAAATTCGACATGGTGCTGAAACGTCTGGAGGAAGAACTGGAAGGCAGCGGACTGGCGGTGTGGAGCCATCCAAAGGGAGGCTATTTCATTTCTCTGGATACCCTTGAGGGATGTGCAAAGCGTACCGTAGAGCTGGCTAAGGAGGCGGGTGTCACGCTCACAGGCGCAGGGGCAACCTATCCCTACAAGAAGGATCCGAAGGACAGGAATATACGCATTGCTCCCACTTATCCCACGCCGGAGGAGTTAAAGGCTGCCATGGACATATTCATTCTGTGTGTGAAGATTGCGGGAATCGAGTCAGTGGTGAATCAGGGGAACTAAGTATTGGGAAGTAATGAACAGGCAGCAGTATGGAAGAAAAAGGAGAACAGGTATGGAAAAAGTATATAATCCTTATGACAATGTGTTAAAGATAGTAAAGGAAGCAGCCGATATACTGGGCTATACGGACAGTGACATAGAGGCCATCAAATACCCGGAGAGGGAACTTAAGGTTGCGATCCCGGTACGGATGGATGATGGAACAACCAAGGTATTTGAGGGATACAGGGTACAGCACTCCACATCCCGCGGACCGGCCAAGGGCGGAGTCCGTTTCCATCCGGCAGTCAATCCTGACGAAGTCAGGGCCCTGGCAGCCTGGATGACATTCAAGTGCGCAGTGGTGAACATTCCTTACGGCGGCGGCAAGGGCGGCGTTGTCTGCGACCCCAATGAGCTGTCTGAAAATGAAATCCGGGCAATCACCAGAAGATACACGGCAGCCATTGCTCCCCTTATAGGGCCGGAACAGGATATCCCGGCTCCTGATGTAGGCACTAACGCGTCTGTTATGGGCTGGATGATGGACACCTACAGCATGCTGAAGGGCCGCTGTATCCACGGTGTGGTTACAGGCAAGCCCATCTGCTTGGGCGGCGCACTGGGGAGAAATGAGGCCACCGGACGGGGCGTCATGTATACCACGAAAAATATACTGAATAAAATGGGAATCCCGGCGGAGGGAACCACGGTAGCCATTCAGGGAATGGGAAATGTGGGCAGCATCACGGCAAAGCTGCTTCACAGAGAAGGAATGAAAATCATAGCTGTCAGCGATGTATCCGGCGGAATCTATAATCCGGATGGACTTAATGTACCGGCTATCCTGGATTATCTCTCTCTTAACAGGAAGAATCTGTTAAAGGATTATAATGAAGAGGGAATGAGCCGCATTACCAATGAGGAACTGCTGGAGATGGATGTCAGGGTACTGGTGCCGGCAGCCCTTGAAAATCAGATTAACGCTTCCAATGCACATAAAATCCGTGCGGAAGTCATTGTGGAGGCAGCAAACGGCCCGGTTGCCGCAGACGCGGATGGCATACTCCAGGACAGAGGCATTACCGTTGTTCCCGATATTCTGGCCAATGCAGGCGGCGTGGTGGTTTCTTATTTTGAATGGGTTCAGAATATCCAGTCCGTGAGCTGGACCGAGGAAGAAGTCAATGAGAAGCTGAAGAATATAATGGATCCGGCCTTTGAGGCGGTATGGGATATTGCCATGAAACAGAACGCCACATTGCGCACCGGCGCTTACCTGATTGCCGTGAAGCGGGTAGTGGAGGCCAAGGCGGCAAGGGCAATCTGGCCATAAAAAGAATCATAGAAAAAGCAGTATAGAAAATATCAGAAAGCAACAGTTACAGAAAGACCAGGCACTGGGGATGCCTGGTCTTTTACTGTGTATAAAGGGGGATAAAATGTGTGAAAGGGGGAGGGCCCTTTCGGTTTTTGCAACAATTTATTTGCTGTGTTTCTCTTGCTTACAGGACATATTATAATACAGGGATATTGCAAAAACCATTGTCAGAAGACAAAGAAATATTGCAATTAGCACAAGCTGTGATAGAATAGGATTAAATGTATCCCCGGCATGTGTCCGCAGAGGACAGGGACGGCTGCGGACAGCCGGTTTTTGAAAGGAGGAGGCCCATGTACCAGGAAGAAAGCTTTAAGACCCAGAAGGTGGTATATGCCCATACGCGCAGCGATGAAGCGGATATGGAGTATAAGATGCACTGCCATGATGTATACGAGGTTTATTACATGATTTCAGGCAATGTAGAGTATCTGCTGGAGGGCAGGACCTACACACCCAGGCCGGGAAGCCTGATTATCATACCGCCTGGCTGTTTTCACGGGTTAAGGGTGCTGGATTCGGATGAATATAACCGGATACGCCTGCACTTCGCCCCCGAACTTCTGGAGGAAGATGAACGGGCGCTGTTGCTGGAGCCCTTTGGGGCCGCATGGTGCTGTTATGAGGAACAGTTCCAGCTGGAGTGGTATTTTCATTCCCTGGAGGAGTGCGGGAATTATGGAAAGAATTTACAGTATATTGCAATCCGCGCACGGGTCCTGTCTCTTTTGACTAAGATTTTTGCAATATTCAGGGAGGCATCAGGGACTTCCCGCGGAAAGGAAGGGCAGGTACAGGAAATCATCCGTTACATCAACCAGAACCTGTCTGCCCCTCTGACCCTGGAAGGGCTGGCCCGGACCTTCTATATGAGTAAGAATCATCTGACAGCTGTATTTAAGAGGGCCACGGGAACCACAGTGGCCCGCTACATTCTCTATAAGCGCATGGCCATCGTGAGAAAGGAGCTGGCAATGGGGGTGCCGGCGGCAGAGGCGGCGTCCAGAGCGGGATTTGGAGACTATTCCAGTTTTTTCAGGGCATACAAAAAAATGTTTGGCTGCGCGCCTTCTGATAAGAACGCGCCGGGAATGCCTGAAATGGATAAGGGAAGTACGGTTTAAAAATGCGCGGGGCCCCAAATGTGAGGTTCAAGAATTTAAGAATGTACTAAAATAAATTCTTGACAGGAAAAAGATACCATGATATTATCAATTAAACCTATAGAAATAGTAGGAATAAAAAGACGGAGGACAATATCATGGGAGAGAAGCGTAAGAGAGCAGACAGACATTTTAAATTTGAGACTACCCAGCTTCACGGAGGTCAGGAGCATCCGGATTTTACGACTGGGGCAAGGGCGGTACCGATTTACCAGACATCATCGTATGTATTTGACAACTGTAACCATGCGGCGGCGCGGTTTAATCTCAGTGATCCGGGGAATATATACAGCCGTCTTACAAATCCTACTTTGGATGTATTTGAGCAGAGAATGGCTCAGCTGGAAGGCGGCGTGGCGGCACTGGCCACGGCTTCCGGGGCAGCGGCCCTGTCCTATACATTCCAGAACCTGACACGGGCAGGGGATCATATTGTGTCCTCCGGTCATATTTACGGAGGCACCTACAATTACCTGGCCCACACCTTTCCTGAATATGGGGTGGAGACTACCTTTGTGGACCCGTCCGATTTAGAGGCGGTAGAGGCGGCGATCCGGGATAATACAAAGGCTGTCTTTATAGAGACTCTGGGAAATCCAAATTCCGATATCGCTGATATAGAAAAAATCGCATCCATTGCGCACCGGCATCAGATTCCCCTGGTCATAGATAATACCTTTGCCACGCCATACCTTGTCCGTCCAATTGAGTACGGCGCCGATATCGTGGTACACTCAGCCACAAAGTTCATCGGCGGTCATGGAACCACGGTGGGCGGGGTGATTGTGGACGGCGGAAGATTTGACTGGGCTGCCTCAGGCAAGTTTCCCGGACTTACAGAGCCAAACGCCAGCTATCACGGCATCCGTTTTGCCCAGGACGTGGGAGCGGCTGCCTTTGTCACCCGGATAAGGGCCATTCTCCTAAGGGATACAGGGGCTACTCTGTCACCCTTCCACGGATTTCTGTTTCTGCAGGGGCTGGAGACGCTGTCTCTGAGGGTGGAACGCCATGTGGAAAATGCGCTTAAGGTGGTGGAATACCTGAAGGCCCATCCCCAGGTGGAAGAGGTTCATCATCCCAGTGTGAGCCAGGATCCGATCCAGCAGCAGCTTTACAAAAAGTATTTCCCCAGGGGAGGCGGCTCAATCTTTACATTTGAAATAAGAGGCGGGGCTGAGAAGGCCAGAGAATTCATCGACAATCTGGAACTGTTCTCCCTTCTTGCCAATGTGGCGGATGTAAAGTCACTGGTGATCCATCCGGCCTCCACCACCCATTCCCAGATGAATGAGAAGGAGCTTCTGGAGCAGGGAATCCGTCCCGGAACCATCCGCCTGTCCATCGGAACCGAGCATATCGACGACATATTGGAGGATCTGGAGGAAGCTTTCCGGTCTGTTTTATAGATATGAGAGGCCTCAGGGACATATAATTTTTATAGTCTATACAGCCTGAAAAGCCAATCCGTGACTGCAAACAGCCATGGCCTGGCTTTTGGGCCTTAAGGAGGAACTGGAGCCGGAGCCATGTTTTGAATTCTGATACAGAAGAATTAACCGGGGAAATTACGTCTATGTAAATGAGGCCATGCGGCGTATGCTGGACATAGCAAAACAGGCGCCCAATATTACCAGGATGAAAATATAAGGATTCTATTTACTGTATCGGCTCTGCCCTGGGCCCTCATCCCTTCCCGCTTATGGTCAGGGATTTCCAGTCTGTTGTGGGATATGAGGCAAGGAAGCACTTTCTTGAGATGACAGGCATGATGCCGGACGAGGTCTGCGCCTGCGTGGGCACAGGCAGTAACTCCATCGGTATGTTTAAACCCTTTCTGGATGATCCGATGGACATCACAGGGGTGGAGCACTATGGTTATGGAGACCAGTTTATGGATTAATATGACGGGGAGGCCCCAGGGGCCTCCCTTTTTATAGCCGGAAACAGCTTTAGGCAGCTATTTTTTACAGCCTCTTCGCAATAGCCTTAATAAAGTCTCCGCTGTTAAGTACCACTGGGTTTGGAATGGTGGTAATCAGAGCCAGATCTTTTGTCATCTCGCCGCCCTCAATGGTGTCGATGGTGGCCTTTTCCAGCTTATCCGCAAATTCCATCAGCTCTTTGTTGCCGTCCAGCTCGCCGCGTTTGCGCAGTGCTCCGGTCCAGGCAAAGATGGTTGCCACGGAGTTGGTAGAGGTCTCCTCTCCCTTTAAGTGCTTGTAGTAATGGCGCTGTACGGTTCCGTGGGCAGCCTCGTATTCATAGTTGCCGTCCGGGGATACCAGGACAGAAGTCATCATGGCCAGGGAGCCGAAGGCAGAGGATATCATGTCGCTCATGACATCGCCGTCGTAGTTCTTGCAGGCCCAGATATAGCCGCCCTCGGATTTCATGACGCGGGCCACGGCGTCGTCAATCAGGGTGTAGAAATAGGTGATGCCGGCAGCTTCAAATTTTTCTGCATACTCACTGTCGAAAATCTCCTGGAAGATATCCTTGAAGGTATGGTCATACTTCTTGGAGATGGTATCCTTGGTGGCAAACCAGAGTTCCTGCTTTGTATCCAGGGCATAGTTGAAGCAGCTTCTGGCAAAGCTTTCAATGGATTTATTGATATTGTGCATGCCCTGTACGATGCCCGGGCAGGTGAAGTCGTGAACCAGCTCCCGGCTCTCGGAACCATCCCCGGCAGTGTAAACCAGTTCCACCTTTCCCGGACCAGGTATCTTCATCTCAGAACCCTTGTAAACATCGCCGTAAGCATGTCTGGCAATGGTGATGGGCTTTTTCCAGTTCTTAACACATGGATCGATTCCCTTTACCACAATAGGTGCACGGAACACGGTTCCGTCCAGGATGGCACGTATGGTTCCGTTGGGACTCTTCCACATTTCCTTCAGGTGGTATTCCTCCACGCGGGCAGCGTTGGGGGTGATGGTGGCACATTTAACAGCCACGCCGTACTTTTTGGTGGCATTGGCGGAATCAATGGTTACCTGGTCGTTAGTCTCGTCCCTGTATTCCAGTCCAAGGTCATAGTACTCTGTCTTTAAATCTATGTATGGCAGCAGCAGGTCGTCTTTGATCATCTGCCAGAGAATTCTAGTCATCTCATCGCCGTCCATCTCAACAATCGGGGTGGTCATCTTAATCTTGTCCATACTGTATCCTCCTGAATTTTCGCATTATTTTATAGTATACGACGAATTGGAGTTTCACACAAGAGTTTAACAGGGCTGTTTCTGCCAAAAAATACGCTGTCAGTATGAAAAAGAGCAAAACAAGCATAAAAAAGAGCAAAAACGGATTCGGACATCAGTGCTATAGTTATGTCAGAGACAGGCAGTACTGTATGAAACAATACGAAAGGGAGAGATACATATGGGGGCAATCCAATTAAAAAATGTTAGGAAGAAGTTTGGGAATGATGTTGTGATTGATAATCTTAATCTGGAAATCAAGGATGGTTCGTTCACTGTTCTGGTAGGGCCGTCAGGATGCGGTAAATCCACAACCCTCCGCATGATTACCGGCCTGGATGAACCGACCTCAGGGGATATACTGATTGACGGACATAAAATCAATGACCTTACTCCGGGAAAGAGGGACATAGCTATGGTATTCCAGAACTATGCATTGTATCCCACTATGACAATCAGGGAAAATATTGAATTTGGTCTGGAAAATAAAAAGGTTCCAAAGGAAGAACGGCAGCGCCGTGTAAAAGATATATGTGAAATTGTAGGACTGACCGAATATCTGGACAGAAAGCCGTCCACCTTATCCGGTGGTCAGAGACAGAGGGTGGCTCTTGCCAGGGCCATGGTTAAACAGCCCAAAGTATTTCTCATGGATGAGCCGCTGTCAAATCTGGATGCAAAGCTCAGGGGACAGATGAGAGTGGAATTAATCAGCCTTCATAAAAAGCTGGGGACCACCTTTGTCTATGTAACACACGATCAGGTGGAAGCCATGTCAATGGCGGACGATATTGTATTGATGAAGGATGGGTACATTGTCCAGCAGTCCAATCCACGCCAACTGTATCAGAACCCTACCTGCATCTATGCTGCCCAGTTTATCGGCACCCCCCAAATGAATATTATAAGTAATGTGCTTCCCGATGGCATGCAGCTTGGATTCCGGCCTGAAAAAGTTTATTTGCAGAGGGTGGAGGAAGACTATGTTTCCATACAGGCAGAGGTCGTGACAAAGGAAATGCTGGGTTCCGAGACTATATACTCCCTTAGCAGTGTATATGGTACGCTGATGGTAAAATCCGAGCATGAGGTAGAGGATGACTGTCTCCTGGACCTGTCCATTCCCTTTTCAGCCATGTATCTTTTTAACAGGGAAGGAAAAAGAGCAGACCTGGGTCAGCCGGAACGTCATATGATTAGGAATGCATTTGGAGGACAGGAGGGGTAAGTTGTGAGTCGAAAGAATATAAGCGCAAGTGAAAGGCGGGACCGAATCCTTGGTGTGGCAACAGCAGCACCTGCCATGATATTTTTGGTCATATTTACAGTGTATCCGGTGTTCTATCTGATTTATTATTCCATGTTTTCGGGCAGTCTCATATCCACCAAGAAGAAATTTGTAGGTTTGGACAATTATAGGGAACTGTGGATGTCGGAGACATTCCATAAAGTATTGGTAAATACAGTGGTATACACCGTGCTGTTTGTGGGGCTGACTATGGTTTTGGCGGTCATCATTGCGGTCTGGCTTAATGGTTCCAAACATAAAAAATTGAACAGTGCAGTGGAAGGATTCATATTTACGCCCCATGTCATATCCATGGTGTCTGTATCCATTGTATTTTTATGGCTTATGGACCCGGATACCGGATTTCTGAACATGATTATCACGAAGCTGGGATTTTCAAAGTTCCCATTTCTGTCCAGTCCGTCCACATCCATGTTTTCGCTGGTACTGGTCATGGTGTGGAAAAGTGTGGGATACTATGTACTGTTAATCATGGCTGCCCTGCAGACAGTACCGTCCAGTATCTATGAAGCGGCAGAGCTGGATGACACGCCTAAAATCCGTACCTTTTTCAAAATTACTCTGCCTATGATTTCACCTACCATCCTGTTCACATCTGTGGTGGCGTCCATTGCCTCATTTAAGATATTTGACTCTGTCAATGTCATGACACAGGGCGGTCCGGTGGATTCCACAAATACGTTGGTCTACTATATCTATTCCTTTGCCTTCCGATATGGAAAACCGGGAATGGCCTGTGCAGCAGGCGTGGTACTGCTGGTCCTTGTCTGTATTATGACCTATGTGCAGTTTGGTGTGGGAAAGAAAAAAGTACATTATCAGTAAAGGGAGGGAAGATAATATGGAAGAAAGCACTTCAAGCATTGTAATTCGAAAGACAGGACATATTCTGAATGTGTGCCTTAAACTGTGTATCATCGTTGTTATTGCATTCCCCTTTTACTGGATGGTCAGCACATCGCTGAAGGACTATACAGAAGCACTGCAGTTTCCGCCCACCTTATTTCCAAAAACAGTTCATTGGGAAAATTATACCCATGTCTTTGAAATCGTGCCCATTGGGCTGTACTTCAGGAACTCAGTGGTGGTGAGCCTTCTTGTACTGGTGCTGCAGTATCTGATTATTGTGCCGGCTGCCTATAGCTTTGCCAGGCATGAATATTTTGGAAAGAACCTGTTTTTTGGAATTGTGTTGCTGGGACTTATGATTCCACAGCAGATAACCTTCCTGCCGGTATATTTTATGTTCAGCAAGATGAGGCTGTTAAAAACATTTATACCTCTGGTACTGCCTTTCATATCAAACCCCTTTGGCATCTTCATGCTGCGGCAGTATTTCATGCAGATTCCTCAGGAGGTCATAGAGGCTGCCAGGCTGGACGATGCCGGCAACATGAAAATCATGTTCAAGGTCATGATGCCTATGGCAAAGCCGGCCCTGATTACTATAGGGCTCCTTTCCTTCATTTCCACATGGAACAGCTATTTCTGGCCGTTAATCATGACCTCCAGCGAGACATTCAGGACACTGCCGGTGGGAATCGCAGCCCTCAAGTCATCGGAAACCCTTCAAATGTGGCATATCATTATGGCAGGAAATGTGGTATTGGTAATTCCCATCCTTCTGGTCTACATGTTTGCCAGCAAGAAAATCAGAAATTCCTTTGTCTATTCGGGCATTAAATAAGATACAGGAACAAGGAGGAAGAGAATGAAACGTAAATTATTCGTCATATCCGTTGATTCATTATTCTTCGATGATGTACAATGGTTAACGGATTGTCCCAATCTTTACGGTATTTACAGGCGAGGGTCTGTTATACAGAAAATGCTGTCCACTTATCCGGCCATGACCTATGTGGCGCATTCCACCATGATGACCGGGTGCCATGAGGAGATGCATGGAATCTATCACAATGAAAAGGTTGAGGTAGGAGTAAAGCATCCTGCATGGCATTGGTACAGACGGGAACTGGGAACACAGACGATTTTTGATGCGGCAAAAAAAGGCGGTTACTCCATATCTGTCATAAACTGGCCGGTTACAGGCGCAGACCCCAGTATTGATTATCTTATACCTGAAATATGGTCGGATAATCCGGAAGGGGATTCCAGGCCCAGGTTCATGGCAGTGTGTTCAGAGGGTATGGACCAGCTCTATGACAAATATTCGCATATGCTCCGCTGGAAATACCAGCCTGAACTGGACGATTTCGGCGTGGCATGTTTAAAGGATATCATAAGGGACCATGAACCGGATGTCATCATGCTTCATCTGTCCTACCTGGATCATGCAAGGCATAATTATGGCGGTTTTGCACCAGAGGCAAAGCATGCCCTGTTGGAATGTGACCGTAAGATTGGCGGGCTCATGGATATACTGAGGGAGAAAGGTCTTCTGGAACAGTATAATTTCTGTGTAATGGGAGATCATGGACACCTGCCAGTAAAACAGGTTTTCAATCCCAATATCCTGTTGGTATCAGAGGGGCTTATTGAACTGGATGATGAGGGCAGGGTAAAGGATTATGAATGCTATATCCACTCAGCCGGACTGTCAGCCCATGTAGTATTAAAAAATCCTGGGAATGAGGCCGTAAGACATAGAGTGGAACATCTTCTGGACAGCTGGGTGGATACGGAATCATATGGATGCGAGCAGATATTTAATAAACAGCAGATGAAGGGGCTTCATCTGGCCGGTCCCTTTGACTACGTTATTGAAGGGAGGCTGGGCACCTCTTTTGGCAATAGCTGCACAGGACAGTTAATCTGCCCTATCGACAATTCGGATTACAAATTATCCGTGTCAGCCCATGGCCATCTTCCCATCAAAGGGCCACAGCCCATCTTTTTTGCGGCCGGGCCGGACATCAGGGAAAATGTGGTGGTGGAGCGGGGAAACCTTATTGATGAGGCTCCCACCTATGCGGCTATACTGGGAGTGGAGATGCCCTGGGCACAGGGAGCGGCAATGACAGAAATCCTGAAGCATGCGAATGGCGGAAATGAAATGTAAAGCAGGCTAAAGGCAGGATTCATGATAAAGAGGAGGAATAAGACGATATGAGAAGAAAACTGGCAATTGTTTTGGCGGCGGGAATGACAGCGGGATTATTGGCTGGATGCGGTTCAGGGGAATCAGCAGGAACAAAGGATACGGCAGAGGCTGCCTCGTCCCAGAAGGGGACGCAAGCCCAGACTGAATCCGGTGAAAAGGTCAATATTGAATTCTGGCACTGTATGGGTTCATCCAATGGGGAACTGATTCAGGAAATTGTGGATTCATTTAATGCATCCCAGGACGAGGTGGTTGTTAAGGCAGTACACCAGGGATCTTACACGGATGCAGGGACAAAAATGCAGGCAGCTCTTGCCGCAGGGGAAGCTCCGGTGCTGGCCCAGATGGAAATCGGCATGCTGGGAATCTTTGCAGATGCAGACCAGCTTGTGGATTTACAGAAGTTCGTGGATGCGGAAGGGTATGATATTGGAGATTTCATGCCGGGACTGTTGGATGCGTCCTATTACAATGACGCCCTGGTAGCTCTTCCACATTCCAGAAGCGTACCTGTATTATATTACAATAAAGACCGTTTTAAGGAAGCCGGATTGGATGAAAACAAACCGCCCGTGACCTGGGATGAGTTAAAAGAGGATTCCGGGAAACTGACAGTAGAGGGAACCTATGGATACTCCTGCCCTCTGGATCAATGGTATTACATGTCCCTTGTCATGAATGCGGGAGGAACCATATTCAATGAACAGGCCAATGGAATTGGATTTGACGGGGAGAGCGGTACAAAACCTTTGTATCTGTGGAAGGAAATGATAGAAGACGGAACCATGCATGTTCCATCCGGACAGGATTACAACTCCTCGGAGGCTTGCCGTAACGCGTTTGCCGGAGGTACGGCTGCCATGGTTATGCAGAGCAGTGCACAGTTAAAAGGACTGGAAAAAACCTGTGAATTCCAGGTGGGCGTGGGAGCCATACCTAAAGACACCACATTGTCTTACCCCGCAGGCGGTTCCAACCTGCTGATGTTCAAGGGACATACAGAGGAAGAGGAAGCAGCCGGATGGGAGTTCCTTAAATTCATGACGGATACTGAAAATGCGCTGAAATGGGCTAACGGAACAGGCTATCTTCCTACCAGACAGAGCTGCATGGAGTCTGACACATTTAAGAAGATGATAGAGGAAGACCCTAATTTACAGATTATTGTGGACCAGGTTCAGTACAGCACATATAAGACACCCTTTATCCCACAGTATCAGGAGGCAAAGGAGATATTTGCAAACGAGATTCAGAAATGTATCCTGGAAGATAATTATACACCGGAGCAGGCAGTGGAGAGTATGAAGGACAGGGTGGCAAAGCTGTTTTAGGAATTGAAACCGTTTTTCATATTTGACAAGCTCAACATACCGGATATAGAGAATAGCGCCTTTGCACAGAGCAGGGGCGCTATTTTCTATGAGCACAGGCTGATAAATACAGTTAAGTTGACAATAATTGGCTTAGGCAGACCGGCACAATTTATATTATGCCTAAAGCAAGTTATTCTTTCTGTATTCCACAGGCGTACACCCTACATGGTCAATGAAAAGTTTGGTAAAGTGGCTCTGGCTGTAGTAGCCGCAGGCAGCCGTGACATCCTTGATGGAAAGATGGGTGGATACAAGAAGTTCCTTGGCATGATTCAAACGCAGCTGCGTCACATAATCATTGTACCGGATTCCCAGGGTGCTCTTTAAAAGGTTGCTGATATAGTTGGCAGACAAGCCGAAATGGCTGGCAAGTTCAGCGGCAGAAATATTTTCATGATAATGTTCCTGGATGAAGCGCACAATGGACTGGGCTTTGGATTCCATGGTGGGGGCATTCAACAGTTCTTTGCCGGCTTGGTCAAAAAGCCCTGCCAGGGTTCCTGTATCAGCGTGGGCATCTATATGGCATCTGAGTATCAGGGAGAGATAATCCGTAACATACTTGCGGTATTTTTCAATACTATCCAGCAGATGGTATTGATTTAACAGCAAACCGCCGGCATTTGAGAATTTAGTATATTCCTTTGCTCTGTATGCTGTCTGCATTTGTACCGCCAGCTGGCAGAAGCCCAGCAGGGATGCCTCATAATTCTGCAGGGGGTTCATATAATAAAAACGGTTCAGTCCTAAAACAACCCTCAGGGAGGCATATTTGACCAGCAATGGCAGGACTGCCCGAATTTCTTCCTGTTCTCTGGTGACAGAGGACGCAAAACAGGTAACACCGGATGGATAGGAGCATCCGGATAAATCCTTAAGCATCTGCCTGATATGTTCATATTTTTCTGAAAAACAGAGTAGCAGCAGGCCCTCCTCGGTAAAGACAGAGACTATGTTGTCTTCATAGGATTGAAAGGGGAGGGTTACATCAATTTTTGGTATTCCTTCCATATCCATAGTGACCAACAGCAGGCAGCAATAGATGCCCGTGTATTCCCCAAATGAACTTTCGCGTCTGTTCAGGGTGCTTTCCAACCAGTTCCTGAAAAGGTTTTTTTTGTGTTCCAGGTTTTTCTGCTGCTGCAATCTGGCGGATTGTATGGTTTCCTGAATGGTTTTCAGGTCCAAAGGCTTCATGAGGTAATCATTCACCTTTAATTTAATAGCCTGTTTTGCATATTCAAATTCATCAAACCCGGTCATGATATAGTAGCTGGTGAAGGGTGAAATTTCGCGAGCCTTTTTTAGGGCTTCCAGTCCCGAGATTCCGGGCATTTTGATATCCACGTATGCCAGGGAAAAGTGATGTTCAGCCAATCGTTCCAGCATCTCGCGACCGTTATAAGCATGAAAGACAGATACACCTTTTTCGCCGGATTGTATCAGCTTTTCTATCGAAATGTGAATCAATGGTTCGTCGTCCACAACTAAGATATTCATCATCTATGACTGCCTCCTGGATTTATTCCGGTATCACTATAATCTGGATGGTGCTGCCGCCGATTCGGTATATATGGAGACGGACCTGTGGATTCCAGATGCTGATTCGTTTTTCTACATTTCTGATTCCAATGGAATCAGGGGAGTTAAGCTGTTCCTGTGTAAAGCCCACCCCGTTATCCTCAATGATGATATAGATTGTTCCTGCGTGTTCTGTAATGCTGATATCCAGACAGCAGGGCACCTCGCTGGGCTCTATTCCATGTATGACCGCATTTTCCACAAGGGGCTGCATGAGCAGCTTTGGCAGGCTAAGCCCCCTCAGGCTTTCAGGACAGCTGATATCATAGGAGAGGCGGTTGCCAAAACGGAGCAGGCACAGGGAACAGTAATCGTTCAGAAAATCCAGCTCTTTCCCAATCGTTGTACTGTTGTCTTTGTTCAATACATACCGCAGCAGCCGGGCAAAGGAGTAAAATGAATTGTTCAAAAGCTCCTGTTCGCCAATCTGGTTCAGGGTGATGAAGCTGTAAATTGTATTGATGATGAAATGGGGCTGAATCTGGGACTGCAGTGCCTGGAACTGCAGATTTTTCTGGGACAGGGTAAGTTCATATTCATTTTTTATCTTTTCCTGTAATTGGAAGGCCATGGTATTCACGGAGGAACCAATCTCATTGAATTCCCGTATGGAAATGGGCTGGCATCTTGCTGTGAGGTTTCCACCCTCCAGCTCTCTCAGGATTGATTTAATGTGGTAGGTAGGATTCTTTATCCACTGATTATTCTTTCTGAATAGGATGTAAGCAATGCAGACACCCAGGATATAACACAAAAGGGATGTCATCATGAAGGTGGCTATCTGTTCCGTGATATAGGAGGAGGATAACAGTACATGGACTGTGAGTGGGTAGCTGTTCAACGGCTGGGAGTAATGGTTCCAGGATTTGTGGTTAAAAGTAAGTCTTGGCGATGCCAGGGAATCCACCAGGTCCTGGTTCACATCTGTATCAGAGTATATCAGTTTTTCATCCTCATTTGTAAACACTATCATCAGGGGAACCCTGGAGGTAAGGCTGGAAAACAGGGTTTCCAGGGCATCGGTTTTCAGATTTACCATGATAATGTTTGTCTGTTCCGGCTGAAAAATGTTATTGAGCTTACGGGAAATATAGAAACTGTCCGTATGGATGAAGCCGTCGCAAGAAGCTGGATCGTCAGATGGTACAATGGAAATACGGCCTTCCAGGGCAATGGCTTTTCTGTACCATTCCCGTGTATTGAGGGGATTTACAGTGGGAAGGTACTGATACCAGTCAATTGAATTGAAATACAGAACATGTTCATCGGTCAGGACCAGAAGGTCCTCAAAGTCACCCCTTGAATAGGTAGTGAGCTGCAGGAGTTGTCCAATCTCCTTGCTCACCTGGTTCTGGTCATATGGGGACAGAGAATCAAAGGAGGACTTTGACTGAAAGTAGGAGTGATAATAAGGGGCTTTAGTGATATTATCAATGTCATTTATATATTTGGACATATAAGCAGAAATCAGTTTCAGGTTATTTTCAGCCTGCTGGTTGATTTCTCTGTACTGCCTGGCGCTGAACAGATAGGATACAATACAGTTGACCAGGGCCATGGGAATCAGGAAGCTTATGATGAAGCTGGAAAAAAGCTTTCTGGATAGGGAAGTGATGTGTGTATGTTTCATGTTATACAGTACCTTTCGGATTGTGGTTTTTCTATTTTTAAGTATAACAAATCAGGCAGTCTTAATCAATTGACCCTTAAAAAACAGCAAAAGAATGATGGAAAACAGCAAAGTTTTTTCTGCGTATAAGTGGTATATTGTATCTCAGATTAAATTTGAGCAATGCAAAGAGATATCAGGAGGAGACAGGTATGCAGTTACTTTTAGGCCAACTGAACGAAGGGACAGAAGTCCTGATGGTGTTATCAATCATCCTGTTTGCAGGATTTATAATGACAAGGTTGACAAATACGCTTAACCTCCCAAAAGTGAGCGGCTATATCCTTGCCGGCGTATTGATAGGGCCGTGCTGTCTGGATTTCATACCGGTGCCCATCATCACGCATATGGGTTTTGTCAGCGACTTGGCACTGGCTTTCATTGCCTTTGGAGTGGGAAAATTTTTTAAGCGTGAGGTACTGTTGCGCACAGGAAAACGGATTTTGGTGATAACTCTTTTTGAGGCTTTATCCGCCGGTGTGATGGTGACATTGTTTTTAAGATTTATCTTCAGTCTGGATTGGGATTTTGCCCTTGTGCTTGGGGCTATTGCCACGGCCACGGCTCCTGCCAGTACCATGATGACAATTAATCAGTATAAGGCTAAGGGGGAATTTGTAGATACGTTGCTTCAGATTGTGGCTCTGGATGATGTTGTATGTCTGTTGGCCTTCAGCGTCATATCTGCCATCGCCAGCGGCCGGGCATCCAATGGGGTAAGCGCGGAGGATATTATTATTCCGCTGGTTTTTAATCTTCTGGCCATTCTTCTGGGTTTCTTCTGCGGATATTTTTTAAGCCGTCTGCTGGTGCCAAGCAGAAGCAGGGATAACCGGCTGATATTGGCCATTGCTATGCTATTGGGTATATCGGGAATCTGTGCGGCGGCCAACATCTCACCTCTTCTTTCCTGCATGGTGTTTGGAGCTGCTTATATTAACCTTACTGAGGATAAGAAACTGTTCCGTCAGATTAATAACTTCACTCCGCCTGTCATGTCCATATTTTTTATTGTTTCGGGTATGAATCTGGATGTGTATGCATTGTCAACCGTTGGTGTTATTGGTTTTAGCTACTTTATTGTACGTATTATAGGGAAGTATATGGGCACATATGTCAGCTGCCTTATAACCAATACAAGTATGGAAATCCGTAATTTTATGGGACTGGCATTAATTCCTCAGGCTGGGGTGGCCATCGGCCTGGCATTCCTGGGTCAGCGTCTGCTCCCGCCTGAGACAGGAAACCTGATGCTCACCATTATTCTGTCATCATCCGTGTTATATGAAATGATTGGACCGATTAGTGCGAAGCTGGCATTGATATTTTCAGGAAGCATACCTTCCGGAAAACTGCTGGAGGCATTGCCTCAGGAGGGGGAAGCAGATGAGAATTCCGGCGCTGTTACAGTATTCAGTTTGATTCCTGCTTCGGAACTGTCTCAAAAAGACGGGGAAAGTTTTGCGCAGATTGTGGAGGAATTGAATGCAGGTGTAGATGAAAGGGATGATGATGATATTGAGAGTGCTGCGCCCTTAGAGGAACAAAAAGAAAAAAAGAAAAAGTCAAAGAAGAAGCATAAGAAAAAAAGGGAAAAGATAGTGGAAATACCATTGGAGGAAAATGTATGGGCAGAAGGATGTGAGTAGATAGGCGACTGCAATTTAAAACAGGGGAAGAATGCTTAGATACTTTATACATTCTTCCCCTGTTTTTTGTTTTGGAACATAATCAGAGAATTGTCACCGCAGATTACATTTCATCCGCCGGAAACACAACCCTCATCTGCCTTCTGGCCTCATCCATGACCTGAAGAGCCATCTGGGAATACCGGTTATGCACATTGCTGCCAGGTCCTGCGGATATCAGGCGGAGCCACTCCGCTATCTCACTGGACATGTCCGACTTGGCAGGGCCCTGGTATAGGATCTGGCTTTCCCCGCCTGGCATTGGAGGTAATGGGCTTCTCGCACAGCACATGCTTTCCATGGGATAAGAGAAGTGCGACCTGTTCATAGTGGAAGCTGTTTGGCTGGCAATATAGACAGCGTCCAGGTTATCAGCGCAGGCAAAGGCTTTCAGGTCCGTGTATGTTGTTTCGACTCCGTATTTTGCCGCGAATCTGCTGGCTGTCTCCTGATTTCTGGAATAGACGGCTGCATAGTGAAGGCTGGGATTTTCCATTGCGGCTTCCTGGAAACGGTCCACGATAAAATTAGTTCCAATGGCTCCATAGCGTATCATTGGCTGATTTTCCTTTCTGTATGAATCAGTGCCCTGTACTATTTTGTCACAAACAGAGCCATAAACACAGGTTTTCATACGAAAATAGGGAGGAAAATAAGCGGCACAAATAAGCAGCAAATCATGAGGGAGCAGCATTCATTTATGCTGCTCCCTCATGATTGCTGATTAACTTCTCCGGTCTTCTATCAAAAGTGTCTGTATGGTATCCACGGAAGGGTTCCAGTTTAACACATACAGGGTATAAATCCGGGATGGATTCAAGGTTACCGGCGTGGTAACAAGGGTGTTATCCGGTCGGGCGGAACGGGCGACACGCAGGGTATAGTTACCGGAGCTGAGCCGGCTGAAGCTGGCTGCATCGGCAAAGTTTACAGAGTTAAAATAGATATTGCCAAGGGAGACATTGACAGGTCCGCTGTAATAGGCTAAATTGCAGACCCGGAAGCAGGATGAGGTCCAGTCCGTGGGGCATGCCGTATCACGGATAGAAACCAGGTCCAGGCCTGTGGAGGAGTTGACAATGGCAATGGTGGCCATTCCATCACCTACATACATGGATTTGCGGAGATATACGTAACCGTTTGAGCCCATAATGGAGAATGTATGATAGCCCTGGGACAACTGGCGGTACTGGGTCACTTCAGAAAAATCCAGTCCGGAAAACACAGCCCTGTTATCTATATACACGGTAAATGGGTTATATCCGGTGGCTGCATTTAACAGACGAATTCCGCCGCGAATCCACTGGTTATTGTTGCAGAACACGCAGGGGATGGGATAATATGACGGGGAATTGGGGCGTACAGGGTAATCCGGGTAGTAAGGAGGCATGACAGAAAAATCAGGGTCGATTTCCTCGTCAGGAGATGGAATTACGACGTCAGTACCAGGATATGTGAAACCTGGATCAACCGGGTCTTCTACCTGGGTCATCCTAAGTGATGGTATAGAGTAGGGATTATTGTTATTCATATACAATGGTCCTCGGTTTGTGCTTTTATGATAATATATGTCTGGTATGCCGAAGGTGTACGGTGAAAAACAAAAAAAGCCGAAAACCAGGTGAAATCGAGGGCACTGAAAAACTCCCGTTTTTTTGTGAGAGTTTTTCTTTCTTCGTAAGCGTCAAATAAGATAGTGGATAGAAAAATAACCACCAGCCTCTTATACTAAAAGGGCAGTGGTCATCGGCAACGTTCCTGCACCATGGGCTCCCATGGCAGATAGTCATCCGGATATTCCGG
>OJKJ01000096.1_pt1 | contig 72049 bp, 64 predicted proteins | sample 1596491 | NCBI WGS metagenome assembly OJKJ01 (sample SAMEA4350160, study PRJEB24818) | metagenome | biome: human; feature: gut; material: faeces | place: Denmark | collected 2013-09
TCTCAGTATTATTCCTAAAAATAAGTCAAATTAAAATCAATTTGGCATATTTGCTTATAATAAATAGTTATTAAAAAAATAAAATTAAACACAATTAACCATACATAAGGAAGGGAGATTATTAGTCAAGAATAACGAAAATGATCTCGATGCGAGTATTAGGTCATTATTTAAGTTAACAAACGCAAAAAATAAGGCGGGAATGACCTTTCCCGCCTCGTGCTATCATTTTACTTATCAGCTTGTTAGAAGTTTTGGATTACCAGAACAGCGCATATAGCACACATAAGATAACCATAATTGCGTATGATGCGATATTGAAGCCTGTCGATGTTTTAAAGGTCTCCGACGTTAGGATAATAGCCCCTTCACAGTCATCTTCTTTTGCCGTTGTCAGGCTAATTAAACCAATCACCACCGCAGTAAAGAAGAAGGTGTACATCATTTGGTCAAGGAATGGCATACCTAACGGCATTAGTTTTAAGAATAATGCAAACGGAATTGAGAGCAGCACACCGATAATCGCGCCTTTCGCATTGGTTTTCTTCCAAAATAGACCTAATAAGAATACCGCTAAGATACCTGGGCTAACTAACCCGGTATATTCCTGAATATATTGGAAAGCTTGTCCAATGTTACCCAGTAATGGGGCGATGAAGCATGCGACGATTAACGCAACAACTGCACTAATCCGCCCGACATTCACTAATTTATGGTCCGCGGTTGATGGAGCAATGTATTCTTTGTAGATATCCATGGTGAAAATAGTTGCCACTGAGTTCAACATGGAAGCTAAAGAAGAAACGATAGCCGCAGCTAATGCCGCAAACACAACCCCTTTAGCGCCTACGGGTAAGAATTGTGTTAACCATGGGTAAGCTTTGTCCGCTTGGGCCAATGTTGGCATATGTTCTTGTGCCATCGTTCCTAATCCCGCCAGTAATGCAGGGTCAGAAACTATCACAAATGCCGCAATACCCGGTACGACAACAAGGATTGGGACAATAAGTTTGAGAAATGCTGCGAAAACCAAGCCTTTTTGCGCTTCATTAATAGACTTAGCGGCTAATGCACGTTGAATAATATATTGGTTGAAGCCCCAGTAATATAAATTAGCAACCCATAAACCGCCAATTAACACGGCAATACCGGGTAAATTACTAAACTGTGGGTTGTCTTGGCTTAAAATCATTTCAAAATGCGCAGGCGCTTCACTTGCCATACGGCTCATACCTGCGAATAACCCCGCATCACCGCCAATATAGCTCACCGCCATTATCGTGGTTAAAAAGCCGCCTAAAATTAAGAAGAAAACTTGTACAACATCCGTCCACGCAACCGCAGATAGCCCGCCATAAAGAGAGTAAATCACTGCAAATAATGCTAAGCCGAAAATAGCATAATGCATTGGGATACCTAGGATTGTTTGTAATGCTAACGACCCTAAATAGAGAACTGAAGTTAAATTAACAAAGATAAATAATGCCAACCAGAACACGGCTAAGATCGTTTTTAACGTTTTATTAAAGCGTTTTTCAACAAACTCTGGAATGGTAAAAATACCTTTATCAATAAACACGGGCATGAAGTATTTTGCGACAATGATCAGTGTTAGTGCTGCCATCCATTCATAGGATGCGATAGCCAAACCTATTGAAAAACCAGAGCCCGACATACCAATAAATTGCTCTGCTGATATATTTGCCGCAATCAATGAAGAACCTATCGCCCACCAAGGTAATGTTTTTCCTGCTAGAAAATAGTCTTTTGTACCTTTCTTTTGCCCTTTTTTATCTCGAGAAACCCAAAGACCAACACTAATAATGATAAGCACATACAGAATGAATATTCCGTAATCTAATGTGCTTAACCCAACCCCTTCAGTTTGCATAATCAAATTCCTTCGCCAAGTGATAACAAAGCAAGTGTAAACGTTACCACAAAATATCACCGTTAGATGAATCACATATTTTCACAATATCCTCTAAAGAATTAACTTAATGGACTAAATAGCAGAAATTAATGTAAATTTTCATAGGTGATAGAAGAGAAGGTACCAGGAAGTAATCTAGATTTTAATAAATTCGTGAAGTTCATCAAATATTAATGAGAACGTTTACACTTATTTTCGTAACGCTATGGGCTATAAAATACTTAGGCGTGCAAAGGCCTAACTGAATTACGTTGAACCAATGTCGGAGAGTAAATCAAACTTTCACCTGTCGTTTTTTCCCCTCTCGCTAAAGAAAGTGCTAGTTGTGTGGCTTTTTCTGCCATCATTTGGATAGGATAACGAATTGTTGTTAAGCGTGGATGGATGTAGCGGGCAATCAACACATCATCAAAACCAATAACCGAGACCTGTTCTGGTGAGTGAATTTCATTTTCATCTAATACCGCGATGGCTCCCGCGGCCATAAAATCGTTGTAACCCACGACCGCTGTGATTTCGAGTGATTTTATCAGTAAGTTAGTCATCGCTTGCTCCCCACCTTCCCCATAAGGAGCGCCATATTCAATATAACTATCAGACAGTTGAATACCATTATTTTTTAACGCATCTCGATAACCCTGTAAACGCTGTACCGCATCCTCAATTTGGTGATTTGATGAAATGTACGCAATTTTAGTATGCCCATGTCGAATAAGATGTTCTGTCGCTAAATATGCGCCCTTGTAGTTATTTAAAGAAATACAACGGGTTGCAATTTCATCAATATGGCGGTTGATCAGTACCATACTTGGGACTTCTTTTGCATATTGAAGCAGTTCAGCATCATCCAGGGCTTTAGAGTGGATAACCAAAGCATCACAGCGGTTATTAATCAACAACTCAATCGATTGGCGCTCTTCCTTGGCATTATGGTAACCATTACAAATCAGAATATGTTTACCATTTTTATGCGCTACAGCATCAACGGCCTTGACCATAACGCCAAAAAAAGGGTCGGAAACATCGTTAACTAACACCCCAATGGTATTTGAACTTTGGTTCACAAGAGCTCGCGCAGCGGCATTGGGACGATAACCTAGCTTATTCATTGCACTCTTTACTGATGCAATAGAAGCTTGGCTTGCCTTCGGTGATTGGTTAATCACTCGAGAAACAGTTGCAACCGAAACACCTGCTTCTTTTGCCACATCTTTGATTGTCGCCATTGTGCACCTCTACAATTAGGATGGCTTATTAAACAATGAGCTAGAATTAAAAACAATGGCATAACGCATATTAAAATTATTTAAAGTAAAATAATGGATTTATCGTGCAAAAAAAAAACACCGCTTAGATGCGGTGTTAATCATATATAGATTTAGAAAATAAATTGATAGCAGGTTTCACTACAATAAATTTGATTAGGCTGTGAAATCGGGCTGTATCGTTCTCCCCATTCAGGGTGATTAACAGCATCAGGTGGAAACTGTGTTTCAAATGCAACCCCAGAAAAAGGCGTATAAGATTTTGTTTTACCCGCAACTGAAATTAAATAATTCCCTGTATACAACTGCATAGAGGGCATCGTTGTAGAAATATTCATCTTTACGTCTCCCTCAGGAGCACTCAACGATGCCACCGTTTGCCGCCCATCAATACGGGCTGTATCTAGCATAAAAGTGTGGTCATATCCCCCAGCAGAAATTTGGTCGTGATCTTGTAGAAAGTCACGGCCAATGAGTTTGCTTTGGCGAAAATCAAAATAACTACCAGTGACATTACACCACTCTCCGCTAGGGATCCCTGCTTTATCTGTGGGTAAATAACAGTCACTGTAAATCGTAAGAGCATGATCTAGCGCTGTCTTTTCACTACCTTCACCCGCCAAATTAAAATAAGTATGGTTGGTTAGGTTTACAGGGCAGGCCTTTGTAGTTTGGTGCTTATAACGGATAATCACTTGATTTTCATCCGTTAATTCATAACTTACCTCAACTTTCAATTCCCCGGGAAAACCTTGGTCACCATCGGGTGAAATGAGTGAAAAAATAGCCTGTTGGGTACTAGGTTGTGAAACGGCCCAAATCCGATAACTAAAATTGTCCTGCCCACCATGTAAACAATGCGGCTCTTGATTGGCTGACACTGAATAATTTTCACCATGAATAGAAAAACGTGCATTCGCTATACGGTTAGCTACGCGCCCGACTGTCGCGCCCAAATACACGTCTTGTTCCTTTTGTTTATCCATATTTGGTGAACCTAGAACAACATCTCGTCTCCCATGTATTAGCGGCAAAATACAACTTACCCAGCTTGCCCCTAAACTTGTCAGGACAATTTTCATGTCATTTTTATTGGTTAACTCTACAACTTTGGGCGTCTGATTTTTTTCTTGATTAAACAGCATGTTATATCAACTTTTTTCAATTTATTAATTTGGTTTTAACTTACCACACTCGCACCTGAGCTTGGCTGGCAAACATAAATATCGGCTTGTAGGCCTGTCATTTTCTGGTATTGCGCTTCTACCGCGTCAATCACCGGTTGAACACATTGCTGCTGCATCAATGCAACCACACAGCCGCCAAAGCCTCCTCCTGTCATTCGTACCCCGCCCTGAACACCTAAAACGGACTTAACGATATCCACTAAGGTATCAATTTCTTTGACGGTGATTTCGAAATCATCACGCATAGAAATATGGGATTGCGCCATTAACTCACTTAACTGCAATAAATCATTTTGTGTTAATGCTTTTGCTGCCGCTAAAGTACGTTCATTTTCACTGATCACGTGTTTGGCTCGCTTAGCAACGATAGGCGATAATAGATGTTGCTTCTGTAAAAACTCATCAAATGTGATGTCACGTAACGCTTTCACCCCAAACAAATTAGCGGCTTCTTCACATTGTTGGCGGCGTGTATTGTATTCACTTCCAACCAAACCCCGTTGCTTATTTGAGTTGATTATCATCACAACCAGATCATCAGGTATGGAAATAGGAAATAGCGCCAAACTGCGGCAATCAATCAATAGAGCATGGCCTTCATCACCACACGCTGAAATCAGTTGGTCCATAATACCGCAGTTACAACCAACAAATTGGTTCTCAGCTTGTTGGCCATTAAGCGCGATATCTTGCTGGCTAATATCTAATTGATACAAAGCCTTAAGTGTTTGTCCAATCACAACTTCGAGTGAGGCTGAAGAACTTAACCCCGCGCCTTGCGGCACATTACCACTGACTGCAATATCGCAACCATTGAATAAAAGCCCTCTTTGTAAGAGAAACTTCACGACACCGCGAATATAGTTTGCCCACATTTTTTCAGGCAAAAATGCAATTTCGCTATCCAAACTGAATTCGTCACATTCATTATGGTAGTCAGCCGCAACGACTCGGATGATACGATCATCACGTTTAGCCGCCGCGGTCATCGTTTGGTAATCAATCGCACAAGGCAAAACAAAGCCATCATTATAATCCGTATGTTCACCGATAATATTCACTCGCCCCGGCGCTTGAACATAAATTTCAGGTTGATAACCAAAGGTTTTTTCAAACGACGAGGCAACAGTTTGCTTTAACGTTTCCATTTTTAATTATCCTTAATGCGTAATTTGGTTAACCCAGCAAACAGCTAAGTTAATTATAATTTGATGAATTATTTAGTAGTTTGACTTTGTTTATAATGGCAGTCACTCACATCACGTAAACGTTGTGCGGCCTGTTCTGGTGTCAGGTCTCGCTGAGTTTCAGCTAACATTTCATACCCCACCATGAATTTTTTCACCGTCGCTGAGCGCAGTAATGGCGGATAAAATAAGGCATGTAGTTGCCAATGCTCGATACTTTGGCTTTCATTAATAAAAGGTGCAAAGTGCCATCCCATTGAATATGGGAAAGAGCAATGAAATAGATTATCGTAACGGCTTGTGAGTTTTTTTAGCGCAACAGCAAGGTCTGCACGAATGGCTTCATTCATTTCATCCATACGGCGAATATGCTGTTTTGGCAATAACAGGGTTTCAAATGGCCAAGCTGCCCAATAAGGAACAAGTGCAATCCATTCTTCAGTTTCAACAACAATTCGTGAGCCATCTTGTTGCTCAGCTTTAATATAGTCAATTAATAAGTTGCTGCCATGACGTTGATAATATTGCGTGAGAAAATGGTCCTTACGTGCAATTTCATTAGGTAAAAAATCACTTGCCCAAATTTGTCCATGAGGATGCGGTTGAGAACACCCCATTATTTCCCCTTTATTTTCAAAAACCTGAACCCAAGCATAACGTTCACTTAACTCAGCAACTTGTTGCTGCCATGTTTCGATAACACCTTCAATTTCAGGTACAGACAGCTCTGGCAGTGTTTTACTGTGATCAGGCGAAAAGCAAATCACTCGACTAACCCCACTCACCGATTGTGATTGAAACAATTCAGATTGATTATCAGGTTGAGCGCAGGGTTGTGCTAATAGCGCACCATGGTCATTCTGGAATACATAAGTCCCTTGGTAGTTAGGATTCACTTCCCCGGAAACCCTTGTATTACCAGGGCACAAGAAGCAATGCTCATCATATTGAGGTAAATTTTCTATTGATGGTTTTTCATCTTTGCCGCTCCACGGGCGTTTTGCTCGATGAGGGGACACTAACACCCACTGGCCTGTTAATGGGTTATAGCGACGATGAGGGCAATCCGAAGGGTTAAAAGGCAAAATATTCATCTCATGCATCTCCTAAACTTCATAACCATTGGGATTATTTGATTGCCAACGCCAACTGTCAGTCGCCATATCCTCAAGAGTTCGCTCCGCTTGCCATCCTAGTTCATGGTGCGCTTTTTCTGGTGTTGACCAGTATTCCGCAATATCCCCAGCACGACGTGGTTCAATCACATAAGGAATGGCTTTTCCAACTGCTTTTTCAAATGCATGTAACATTTGCAAAACACTGGTGCCGTTCCCCGTACCCAAATTGTAGCAATGTAACCCTGCTTGATTACCAACCTTTTGTAGAGCAGCAACATGGCCATCAGCTAAATCCATGACATGAATATAATCCCGAACCCCCGTCCCATCCACCGTAGGGTAATCGTTTCCATAAATCACCAATTTTTCTCTTTTCCCTACTGCAACTTGGGTAATATAAGGTGTTAAATTATTGGGGATCCCTTGTGGGTCTTCTCCCATCAAACCCGATGGATGAGCACCTACAGGGTTGAAATAACGTAATAATGTTAATGACCATGACGGGTCTGAGTGAAATAAATCAGATAAACAACGCTCAACCATATACTTGCTGGTGCCATAAGGGCTTTGCGTATTACCCGTTGGGAACTCTTCGGTGATAGGTAAACGACTGGGCTCGCCATATACTGTTGCTGACGAACTAAAAATCAAACTTTTCACGTTCGCTTCCTGCATACAGCGCATTAATACCAATGTCCCATTGAAATTAACATCATAGTATTTAAGGGGGTTTTCTACTGATTCACCAACCGCTTTTAGCCCTGCAAAATGAATAACTGAATGAAATTGATGAGAAGAAAAAATGTGGGCTAGCTGTTGCTCATTTCGAACATCACACTGATAAAATACTGGGCGCATACCGGTTAATCTTTCAATACGATTAAGCACTTCTAGCTTTGCATTACACAAATTATCAATAATAACTGGTGATAGCCCAGCCTTTATCAATTGAACACAAGTATGACTACCGATATACCCGAGCCCGCCTGTAACGAGAATTTCAACCTGTTGCATCTCTCTTCCCCCAATACTGCTTAAATTGCATTCTGTCTTCCAACTTGTCATTGCTACCGAGTATAACAACGAGTTTAGATAAGATTCTGTGATCAACCTCGACTTAGTGCAAACGTTTACACAAAAATATAAAATAATCTATTTCTCACATAAATAAATCGCATCAGGAAAAGATCATTCAAGGTAAACAAATTCTCCTGTTTTCACCAATAACTCATTTATCCATTTGCGTCCTTTTGATTGTTTCGCTAGTAGGAACAGCTAAAGACTAAAAAAAATAGATTAACTTCAAATAGTTATAGAGAAAGTAAGAAAAAAAAGATAAATGATAAGAACTGTTTTAGTGACCTACTTAACACAGACGCAACAAACCATTTACTTTGCATATTGTTTCATCTAAATATGTTTGTATTACCAAACGGCACACTGTTCCCGCATAAGGAACAAAAATATAACAATAGTGCTAATTCAATTAATTATAAACAGGGGAAGCTATGAATAACCGACTACAATCTGCTGGTTTCGTATTAGCCTTGTTAGATTACTTTTCAATCAACAAGCCCATATGGGGAGTACGTGAGTTAGCTCGTCATCTTGATAAGAGCCCTTCCGTCGTACAGCGGGGTTTTAATATTCTAGAAGAGCAAGGTTTCTTACAAAAAAATAAAAATAAAGAATATTTATTAGGCTTGCGGTGTATTGAAATCGGTCATTTAGCCAATAACACACGCCAGTTTTCACAATTAGCGAGTGACTACTTACGCCCTCTCGCTGATAAAACACATGAAACCATATTTATTTATCGCCGTTACAATGATATCGCTATTTGTAATTTCATTTTAGAAAGTGACCATCTTATCCGCTTTACATCTAAAGAAGGAGAAGCGTTGAGCTTGCATGAAGCCCCATTTACACAAATCATTTTAAGCTCAATGGATATTTCATATATTGATGAATATCTTTCTAAACATAATTTGCAAAATAACACCTTATTAAAAAAGCAATTAAGTCTCTATGCTGAAGAAGGATATGCATATTCAAAAGAAGCTTATTTAGCAGGAACACAAGGGTTATCCGTTCCTATATTTTCTTTTGAAAAAGGGGTATTAGGCTCGTTATGCATTGCAGCATCAAGCCAAAGTAAAAATTTAACCGAGTATTATCCATTATTAAAATCCACAGCCAGTAAATTATCTACCATATTTTAAATCCATGGTGAAATAATAAGATAAAAAGCAGTTATTAATTATTAAAATAAAATAGGTAACTCTATGAATATATCTCATGATAAAAATGATACTGAGGTACGTGTATCTATTTTTTCTCCAGCACTACTCATCGCAATAATTATATTATCTTTTGTTGGTGCTATTATTGGTATTCAGATTATTGTCACACTAGGTATCTCCGCAAACACATCAATTATCGGTGCTGTTCTCGCCATTTTATTATCTCGTGTCCCACTTTCTATTTTCGCATCATTTAAATTTATCGATGCGCAAAATTTAATTCAAACTAGCATCTCTGCAGCAACCTTTGCTGCAGCAAATGGTTTAATAGTAGCCATTGGTGTGCCTTGGGTATTGGGTATGCCTGAATTAATTTATCCGATGATGGCTGGAGCTTTCGTTGCGATTATCATTGATGGCACGATTTTATATGGCTTGTTTAATACCCGCGCCTATCCTGCCAGTGCATCTTGGCCTGCCGGTGTTGCCACCGCAGAAACTTTGTGGGCAGGAAATAAAGGTGGAAAGCGGCTTGGCGCATTGCTGACAGGCTTTGCTGCTGGAGCCATCGGTGCAGGTTTTGGTATCCCAATGGCATCCGCAGGGATCGCGTTGATTGGCAGTATTTTCGCGTTATTCATGTTTGCTGTTGGACTTCTCATTCGCGGTTTTTCTGAGTCAGGGCTAATTACTTATAATTTATATGAAAACTATGTCCCACACGGTGTGATGATTGGTGCAGGTATCGTCGCATTAATCCAAATCGGAGCCATTGTATTTCGCAACAAGAAAGATAGTCAGCAACAAAGCGAAGATAGTGATGAATTACGCCAAAGTAGCAAACGTATCAAGTCAACCTTAATCAAAGGGGCAACGTTCTACTTTTTAACCGCATTAGCACTCACATTTATTAGCCAAATATTTGTCACCATGACATTGCCACAACTTATTGGATTCCTCATTTTTGCGACCTTAGCCGCTTTAATCCAAGAGATGATTGTAGGTATGGCTGCGATGCATTCTGGCTGGTTTCCTGCAACTGCAGCAGCTCTTATCTCATTGATGATTGGTATTTTACTGGGGTTTCCCCCCGAAGCATTGGCCGTTTTAGTTGGGTTTTGTGCCGCGACAGGCCCTGCTTTTGCCGATATGGGTTTTGACCTAAAAACGGGGTTTATGATCCGCGGTTATGGTAAAAACCAATCTGCAGAACATTATGGGAGAAAACAACAATATTTTGCCGCTATTATCGGTTTTTGCTGCGCCTTGGTGGTGGTTGCACTTACCTACGATTTTTATTTCGAACAAGACAAAATCGTTCCTGCATCAAGGCTTTATGCCGCTACGATCCAAGCAGGAAGCTCCTCAGATGTGGCAATGATGTTGTTATTGTGGGCCATACCGGGTGCCATCATTCAGTTAATTGGCGGTGCTAAAAACCAGATTGGCGTACTCTTCTCAACTGGCTTGATGATTAACTACCCTATTGCAGGTTGGACGGTTCTTACTGCACTCGCGGTTCGAATTATCATTGAGCGTTTCTTCAATATCAGTTCCGATAAAATTTCAACTTTCGCTGGTGGGCTTATTGCTGGCGATGCTCTTTACTCCACGGCTAAAGCATTCCTGCCAACCCTCAAAGCGAAACTGCTTTCCTTCTGGGCTAAATAACTTTATAGGGAATAATAATGACGAATATCTGGTCGCAAGTGCAAAAAGACACTCTAGTTTCACAACATTACGCTTATTTTGATACGGGAGCCGCTGCGCCACCGCCAAAACCGGTAATAGACGCAGTAAAGCGCTATCTTGATAAAACCGCAGAGCAAGGGACTTATTTACCGAACTTCCGCAAGCAAACTTATGAGCAAGTTGAAATTTGTCGACAAAAATTGGCCGCATTTATCGGAGCAAAGCCCAGTGAAATTGCATTTACCAAAAATGGCACAGAATCTATCAGCTTGATTGCTAGAGGTATTTCTTGGCAAGCTGGCGATGAAGTGATAATTCCTGATACTGAGATGCTCAGCAATATTGCAATTTGGCAACTGTTAGCGCATGAAAAAGGAATAAAAATTATTAAGGTGAGTGCGGATAGCTATGGTGTCCTTTCACCTGAATCTATCGAGCAAGCGATAACCTCTAAGACAAAGCTCATCAGTTTCGTTGCGCTATCTAACATAACTGGGGTAATTCAACCTGTGCAGGCTATTTGTGAGATAGCCAGAAAGCATGGTGTACTTAGCCATATTAGTGCTTCACAAGCCATTGGAATGTATAACGTTAATGTTCAAAAATGGCAATGTGACTTTATGTCATCATGTGGCCGAAAAGGGTTAAGAGCGATAGAAGGCAGTGGAATTCTGTTTGTTCGTGAATCATTGGTACCATCATTAACCCCCACACTGGTCGGTTGGTGGAATAGCTCAATTGACCCACAAACAGGAGACGTTATTCTGCCTCAAACAGCAAAACGCTTTGAAGCGGGCTGCCCAAATGTTCCGGCCATTATTAGTTTAGATTCGGCTTTAGACTATGCTGTAAATATCGGTATTGAACAAATTGAGAATCGCAACCAAACACTCACTCAATATGCGATGCAGCAATTATCTCAACTTTCTGGTGTCGAAATTTATGGCCCTAATAATAGCCACCAGCGAATAGGAATAATTCCATTTAATATTAACGGAATCCCCTCTGATGTATTAATGCAAAAATTAGAAGCTAAAAATATCATTATTGAATCAGGTCACTTTATGGCAACCGCTATTTTAAAGTTCTATCAAATAGAAAAAATGGCCCGCTTATCACTTCATTATTTTAATAGTGAAAAAGAAATCGATTTATTAATTAATTCAATAAATAAAATCAAAAAGGAATATAGCAATGACTAATGCGTTATTAATGAGTAGTTCACGCATGGGGAATATGAATTATTTACAACATGCGGGCGAACAAATCCATCGTTTATTACAACATAAAAAACAAAATATTCTATTTATTCCTTATGCCGCAGTTACATTCAGTTTTGATGATTTTGAAGCAATTGTAAAACCGGTATTTAATGCTTTAGGTTATGAATTAACATCAATTCATCACTTTAGCGACCCTGTTGCGGCAGTTAAACAAGCACAAGCGATTGCTATTGGCGGCGGAAATACCTTTGCCTTATTAAAACGCCTATATGATGCCAACATAGTGGAGCTGATTTCACAACGAGTTAAATATGAAAGCATTCCCTATATGGGATGGAGTGCAGGCAGTAATGTTGCAACACCGAGTATTCGCACTACCAATGATATGCCAATTGTCCAACCCCCTACATTTAGTGCGCTGAATATTTGCCCATTTCAAATTAACCCGCATTTTATTTCTGGTAAACCAATTGGCCATAATGGGGAAAGTCGTGAAGAGAGATTAAATGAGTTTTTAACGATTAACCCCATGGAAGAATTGATCGCACTATATGAAGGAACAGCATTATTTATTGAAAACGACCATGGCACCATTTTAGGTGAGCAAAATGCCCTATGGTTACGGGAACCTAATAAGATTGAAGAAATTGCTACCAACAAGCCATTCAAATTAAATATTATTAAAGGAGTGCAATAATGTCTTTGAATTATCTAAGCCAAGTTTATGACTTATTAGACACCCCTGATGTTGATGGCGAAAAAATGGCAGCGCTACTTCATTCTGTTGGCTCAAATGATGCCATCATCACTGTTACTTCTATTCCTTATGAATCCCCAGAGGATACAAGTCAGTTATGCCATTTTATAAAAGTATTAATCCCAGGCTCTGAGGGCAAACACCGTGGAGGCACTTACCCGACTTTAGGCATTATCGGTCGTTTAGGTGCACAACAGGCACAACCGAATCGTATTGGAATAGTTTCTGATGCTGATGGGTCAATTGTCGCTTTTGCCAGCGCGATGAAGTTGTTGGATATGGCGGCAAAGGGGCAGAGCCTCAAAGGGGACGTAATAATTAGCTCTCATATCGCCACGCATGTTTCGATTACTCCTCATGACCCTGTCGATTTTATGGGAATGCCAGTTTCATCTAATACCATGAATCAATATGAAGTCGATAAACAGATGGATGCTATTTTATCCATCGATACATCAAAGGGAAACAGCATCATTAAGCAACGAGGGATTGCGATTTCTCCCACGGCTATGCAAGGCTATATTTTACGCGTCGCACCTGATTTAGTTCGCTTACTGGAGTATGCAACAGGAGATGTGGCAAAGACGTTTCCTATCACCACACAAGACATTTCTCCTTATGATAACGGTGTTTATCACTTTAATTCTATAATGCAACCGCATATTGCAACACAGGCACCTGTTGTTGGCCTTGCCATTACGGCTAAATCGATTATCCCCGGTAGTGAAACAGGTGCAAGTTATGAAAGTGAGTTAATCGATGCCACACGCTTTACCGTGGAAGTCGCTAAGCAATTTTGTTGGGATAAAATTCGATTTTATCAGCAAGATGAATATGAAACACTTTATGATTTATACGGTTCATTAGCACAGATTCAGGGGTAACCTTCGAAGAGTAAAAGCCCACATTTGTGGGCTTTAGGTTGATGACAAACATAATATGTTTGTCATCAATCAGTATGTTTACCAACCCTACATTAACTTTTGTAATTCCTAAATCGGTTAGCATTTCAGGCATCATAAAATTGAAGCTTTTGTGTGTGAAACAAAAAAACAACATAACCAACAAAAATGAACTAGCCAGTGTTATATAAGCTGTTTAGATGAAATAACACGAACCCCTTTCGTGGGATTTATTGCAGCCTCAAATAATGCCTTCGCAATATTTGTTGCGGGGCTAACTTGGCAGCTCGCGGGCAATATAGATGATAGACAGGAAATAATACGAATCACAACAACTTCACCCAAACGCACTTTTTGGCGGTCACCATGAATCACATTCGGGCGAACTAAAGTTAAAGAATCAAAACCCAGTAATCTTAAATCTTGTTCAAGCTGCCCTTTTACTCGGCTATAAAAAAAAGGTGACTTAGCATTTGACCCCAAAGCAGAAGTCAATACAAATGTCGAGCAACCCCATTTTTTGGCTAGCCTTGCACAGGTTAAAGGATAGGTGTAGTCCACTTGACGAAATGCCGCCTTTGAACCAGCGGCTTTGAGGGTTGAACCGAGCGCGCAAATCACAGCATCGACTTCCCATAACGCAGCCTCGTCAGGTAAATGGTTAAAATCAACAATAGGTGCTTGTAATTTCTCATGTTCTGCTAATGCATGTCGTGTTGGCGCTATCACCTGAGTCACACGAGAGTCTGCAAGTGCCAATGATAAAACATGACTTCCCACAAGCCCTGTCGCTCCTAACAGTAATATTTTCATTTTATTCACCCATGCAATGAATAGAGAAACTCAATTATAGCCTTGTAAGTGGGGAACCACTAGATTAATGCTGTTTTTTCGTACGAACTTAGTTTTTTGTGGCTCTTTTGTTGTTTGATTGTGAAAATTACTTGATATTGGCAATCATTCTAAAGATAATCATTCTCAATATCATTTCGATTATCAACAAACTTAGTATGGTAAATAATATGACAGCCCCAGTTGCAGAAAATACCGTCGAAACGGCGAAACAACCCGTTAAAACTGACGTGATAGAAAGCCAACAATTATTGGGCCCTGCCGGTAAGGTCTCAATTCAACATAATGGCGAGCTTTATCAATTGAGACAAACACGTACAGGTAAGTTGATCTTAACTAAGTAAGCCATACCCAAAGTAAGTCGTACCAAAACTTAATTCGCAAGCCACCTAGGTTAATTATCCAGGCAGCCAGCTTAATCTAAACATAGGAAAAGGTTTCTTATGGAGTTTAAACTGACGTCTGTATTTCACATTTGTGCCGCTAAATATCGAATCAGCAAGGATAGCCACTCGATACCTGACTATCGCGCAGCGGTAGCGTTAATGTGCCACATCCCAAATAGTCCTGCTGAACACCAACCAGTTACTGACTATTACCTCAGCTTTATACCTTCATTAGTTGTTTACTCCTCTTGCTATGTTCAGACACCGCTTACATGCAATTTTTCCTGTGTCATACCGAATTCAGGTCCTCCAGACCAATACATCGCTATCAATTAATACGAATTCACTCTGCTTAATACAGATAAAAACTATATGGAGTATCACAATTATGTCCCCTGTTTTGCGAATGTCAGTCCTAACGAGTGCCATCTTAGGCGTGATAGCAAGTGCTCAAGCACAAACAACAGAACCAACACCAAAAAAAAATCATCATGATGTGATGACTGTCTATGCGACAGGTAGCGAACGTGACAGCTTCGAAACCCCGATGATGGTCACGGTGATCAAAAATAATTCACCTGAAACGCAAACAGCCAGCACCGTCAATGACATTTTACGCAAAGTTCCCGGGATTGGTGTCACCGGTACTAGCCGTGCAAATGGGCAAGATATTTATATGCGCGGGTTTGATCGACGCGGCATTTTGACCTTAGTGGATGGTATTCGCCAAGGCACAGATACAGGCCATGTCAATGGCACCTTTATCGACCCTGCTCTGATTAAGCAAGTTGAAATTATCCGTGGCCCTTCTGCCCTACTCTACGGCAGTGGTGCCATGGGCGGTGTGATTGCTTGGGAAACCGTTGATGCCAAAGACTTATTGCGTGAAGGCCAAGACCACGGTTTCCGTGTCTTTACCGAAGCCGCTACTGGCGATCATAGCTTCGGTTTCGGCGGCACTGCGTTTGGCCGTAGTGATAACCTTGATGGGCTATTCAGCTTTGTCACGAAAGAAACCGGTAATGTCCGCATGAGTAATGGCGATGACATGAAAAACAAGGAAACCATTGGTAACCTGCTGGCAAAAGGAACATGGCAAATCGATGATGCACAAAAGCTTTCTGGCCAAGTGCGTTATTATAATAATGATGCCAATGAGCCGAAAAACCCGCAAGAAATTAATGTAGGGAGTGACAATCTAAAAGTTAACCGTACCACTCGCCAACGTGATGCACAGATAACTTATCAAATTAAACCGGGCTCACAGGAATGGCTAAATTTTAAAGTCACGCCTTATTACTCCGATATTAATATCACGGCAAAAGGCCAAGGAACCCCCTATGAAGGTCGTACACAAAAAACTTATGGCATAAAAGCTGATAACCGCTCTAACTTTTATGACTTGCCATTAGCGTCACATAACCTGACTTACGGCAGTGAAGCTTATAAGCAAAAACAAACTCCTTATGCAAATACCACCCAATTCCCCGATGCGGACATCACCTTTGCATCCGGCTTTTTACAAGATGAAATTAGCCTAAAAGATTTGCCTGTTTCCTTTATTGTCGGTACGCGCTATGACCACTATAAAGCGACATCTGATGGCAATGAAGATGTGAAAAAAGGTAAATGGTCATCTAAAGGTGCCGTTAGCATCACACCAACAGAGTGGTCAATGCTATTTGCGTCATATTCAGAAGCCTTCCGAGCCCCTTCTATGATGGAAATGTATAACGACGAGGTCCACTTCCAAATGGGGCCAATCGTTAATAGATGGAAACCAAACCCTAATCTGAAACCTGAATCAACCCGTACTGCAGAATATGGTTTTGGCCTGCGTTTCGATGACCTATTGATGGATCGTGACAACCTACAATTTAAAGCCAGTTATTTTGATACCAAAGCGAAAGATTACATCAACACATATGTGAATGTTGATAGATATATTTTGCAAAATAACTACACCACATCAATCAATACTAAACGTGCCAAAATTTGGGGATGGGATGCCTCAATGGATTATAAAACAGACTATTTCAATTGGAGTTTGGCTTATAACCATACTGAAGGAAAAGATGAATCTAATGGAAAATCAATAACATCAATTAAACCTGATTCTGTCACCAGTAATCTGGCCGTACCTATTGCAGACAGCGGTTTTTCAGTGGGCTGGCTAGGGGAGTTTACGCGCCATACAGAATTCAATAAAGCCTCTAAAGCAGAACAACAAGCCGGCTATGCCGTACATGACTTCTATGTGAGTTATCAAGGTGAAGGACAACTCAAAGGGTTAGGAACCAGTGTCGTGTTAGGCAATGCATTTGATAAAGAATACTACTCATCACAAGGTATTCCTCAAGATGGACGTAATGCCAAGCTGCTTGTCAGCTTCCAATGGTAATTCACACAATATTAAGGAGATAAACGTGAATTCAGCACTTTACGAGCGTTACCAACAAGCAAAAACAGATAACAAAGCCAAATACGCTCGCGATCTCGCCGCCTATTTAAATGTATCTGAAGCTCAGCTACTGCATAGTCGTGTTGGTCACGACAAAGCTGTTCGTTTAAATGTCGATGCCCCCACTTTGTTGACAGAATTAGCCACTGTTGGGAAAGTGAAAGCGATTACCCGTAACGAATATGTGGTTCATGAGCAAGTTGGTCGTTATGACAATGCAACCTTTAGCCCACACGGTGGGTTAATTTTAAACCCTCGCGCCCTTGATTTACGGATGTTTTTCAGCCATTGGGACACTATCTTTGCTTTGACGGAAGACAGCAAACACGGTGAGCGTCATAGTATCCAATTTTTTGATAAACAAGGTGACGCACTACATAAAGTTTACACCACCGATGAAACGGATATGGCGGCATGGCAGGCATTGATTGAAAAATATGCTACCCAAGATAACCCGGAGCTCATCCATGAAACAGCAACTGCATTTACCAATCAGCCCGTTAGTGAAGAGCTAAAACAACAATTAGAACAAGAATGGCGCAACATGACAGACGTTCACCAATTTTTTGTTCTACTCAAGAAAAACAACCTCAGCCGCCAGCAAGTTTTCGCTGCGGTTAGCGATGATTTGGCTTGGAAAGTGCCTAATGATTCCTTCAATCAGCTGATTAACACTGCGTTCAAAGATCAAAACGAAATTATGATTTTTGTGGGCAACCGCGGATGTGTGCAAATTTTTACTGGTGAAATCAAAAAAATCATGCCATATCAAAGTGAAGGTTCAGACTTAAAGTGGCTAAATATTTTCAATCCTGATTTCACCTTGCACATGATTGAAAATGGTATTGCCGAATGCTGGGTCACACGCAAGCCAACACAAGATGGCCATGTGACTAGCCTTGAAGTCTTCGATAACCAAGGAAATCAAATCGCACAAATGTATGGGCAGCGTACGGAAGGGACTCCAGAGCAAGAGCAATGGCGCCAACAAGTCACCGCATTACCACGCATTTAAAATTAGGTAACTTATTATGAAACAATGGCTTCTAATCTTATCAACGCTGTTTATCTCTTTTTGTTCTTATGCAACAGAACGCATCGTCACCTTAGGGGGTGATGTGACTGAAATTGTGTATGAACTTGGAGCACAGGAACAGCTCGTCGCCCGTGACAGCACCAGCCTTCATCCAGAGCAAGCCACCAAGCTCCCAGATGTGGGCTATATGCGTATGCTTAACGCAGAAGGCGTGTTGTCAATGCGCCCGACTTTAGTCCTTGCGAGTGAGTTAGCTAAACCCTCAATGGCTCTTTCGCAAATCGAAAAAAGCGGCGTAAAAATTATTAAAGTGATAGGGAAACCGAGTTTAGAAGCCATTCCAGAAAAAATTACCACCATCGCTAATGTGGTCGGTAAAACAGAGCAAGGAAAGCAATTAGTTAATCAATTTAACCAACAGCTCAGCCAAGTAAATACGGCTCCTATTGACAAAAAAGTCTTATTTATCATGAGTCACGGTGGTGTTATGCCTTTAGCGGCAGGACGGCACACTGCGGCAGACAGTGTCATTAACGCGGTTGGGGCAAAAAATGCCATGAGTAGCTTCGACAGCTATCGCCCTCTATCCCAAGAAGGCTTGCTATCAAGCCAACCTGACTTAATCATTTTTACCAAAGAAGGTATTAAATCATTAGGTGGAATAGAAAAAGTGTGGAAATTACAAGGAATGTCAATGACTCCCGCAGGAAAAAATAAAGCGCTTCTGGTTGTCGATGACGTCGGTATGCTCACTTTCAGTTTAGGTACGCCTAAAGTCATGCAACAACTACGTGAGGCATTAGAAAAATCCCAATGAGTCGCTTTAAAAACCCATTTTTGGTGATTATCGTATTATTGTTAGCACTTGGCGGTTTAGTTCTCATCGCGTCGAATGCCGGCGCAATGAACTTCTCATTAAAAGCACTGTGGCAGGCATCTGCCACAGACTCGGATTGGCAAATATGGTTAAATATCCGCCTTCCTCGCGTGTTAATTGCCATTTTAGTTGGCCTTGCCTTAGCAGTATCTGGCGCCATTATGCAAGGGTTATTCCGTAACCCCCTCGCTGATCCTAGCTTACTCGGTATCAGTAGTGGCGCGGCTTTATCCGTTGCCGCATTTATTGTTTTCTCTGTTTCATTACCCACCGTGATGCAAGGTTATGGCCATGTCGCGGCTGCTTTTATGGGTAGCCTAGCCGTATCTTTTATTATTTTTAGCTTAAATCGTTCATCAAATGGTAACCTCGCAAAACTACTTCTCGCGGGTATCGCTATCAATGCGCTGTGTATGTCATTCATCGGTGTTCTTAGTTATATCAGCAATGACCAACAACTCAGAACATTTAGCTTATGGATGATGGGCACGCTCGGTAATGTTGACTGGGCATCATTGGCCATCGCCGCTTCAGTTATTCTTCCTATTTGTATTATCTGTTTAACACAAGGAAGTAAGCTTAATATCCTACAATTAGGGGACGAAGACGCCCATTACCTTGGGCTCAATGTTGAGCGTACCAAGTTTATTTTATTATTCCTTAGCGCCATGTTAGTTGGTTGTGCGGTTGCCATGAGCGGTGTTATTGGTTTTGTCGGTCTCGTTGTTCCCCATCTCATTCGCATGACTCTCGGGCCAGACCATCGTTGGTTAATTCCTGGTTCCGCTATCGTAGGTGCGGGCTTATTACTTATTGCCGATACTGTAGCAAGGACTGCGGTTGCACCTGCTGAAATTCCTGTTGGTTTACTGACAGGGTTAATTGGTGGCCCCTACTTCTTATGGCTAATTTTACGGCAGCCTTCGGGGAGGATCTAAAAATGCAAACAAAATCGCTCTTGTTAGAAGCACAAAATTTATCATATAAAATCAGTGAAAAGACGCTTATAGATAATGTGAGTTTATCGATTGATCAAGGGGAATTTGTGGTGATCATTGGGCCAAATGGCGCAGGGAAATCCAGTTTATTAAAATTACTAACAGGCTATAATACCCCGACTCATGGCACATGCTTTATTGAAGGCCGAGCAATGACTGACTGGGACCATAATGCGTTAGCCCGAAAACGTGCTGTGATGAAACAGCATAGCCATTTGCAATTTGCTTTTACTGTTGAAGATGTGGTTGCAATGGGCAGAACCCCCTATGGTTCAGAATATAAACACACCGCCATCAATGAAGCGTTAGCACAAACCAGTTGCCAATCATTGCGGCAGCGGGATTACCGCCAACTTTCAGGGGGTGAGCAGCAACGCGTTCAATTAGCTCGAGTATTAGCACAATTATGGCAACCAACAGCTCAACCCGCATGCTTGTTTCTCGATGAACCCACTTCTGCGCTTGACCTATATCATCAACAGCATAGCTTACGGTTACTACATCAACTTACACGTCAACGACCGTTAGGTGTTTGCTGTGTATTACATGACCTTAATCTAACCGCATTATATGCAGATAAAGTGTTATTAATTCATAATGGAAAGCTTGTCGCTCAAGGTTCCCCTACCGATGTTTTAACGACTGAAAACTTAACTCGTTGGTATCAAGCTGACTTAGGAGTTACTCAACACCCTGAAAATAACACGCCTCACGTTTATTTACGTCACTAACTCAGGCTTAATAAGCACTTTATTTAACTCATTTTAAAGGTAAAGTGCTTTATTATTTTTACCTTAATAAAGAATTATTTAGTCATATCTATTTTAATAGATAACTAATGTCTTTTAATATTTTAAATTTTTTATATCAATAATCCTTACTCTCTTAATGCACCCTAGTTAATAAGATAGTTAATAGCCTGAAAATGCGTAAAATCTATATAATGTATTAATAAAGCATTAAATTTCAAAAATAAATCTCAAGTAAATTCACTTAGAATACCTTGGTATCGCATAGGTATTTCAAAGGGTTTACATGGAAAATAACATAATTGAAACATTAATTGAATTAACACATCGTGGAAATGATGATGTTAAAATTGCAGCTATTTCCGCATTAGGTGATTATAAAGCGACCGTTGAACAACAAAATGCGATCAACCGTTTAATTGAACTCTGTAGAGATCCCAATAAGGATGTTGCGGTGTCTGCAATAAAGGCACTGAGTAAACTCTCCCACCATTTTTAGTATACAAATAATATTTTTATATCAATCCGTTAAAGCACAGGTTTTTTAATTAATCTTATTTAATCTTTCTAATCCCTATATATGAATAGGTATGATTTTTGCTACCTATTCATACACAAACCTAATCATACTATATCCATATTAGTTGTGTTTTTTGATATTAACAAATTCTTTCATTTAGTAGCATCTCTACATTGAAATTAATATTTTGAAACAAATGGATTTTAATTAACTTTATTTCTTAATACCCTGATTAGGATAAAAGATGGATAACAAAGTCATAAATACATTACTTGATTTAACGAAAAGAAAAAATGATGATGTAAAAATAGCTGCCATATCCGCTTTAGGTGATTGTAAAATACGACTGAAACAACATAATACGATTAATCGACTACTTGAATTATGTAATGACCCAAATAAAGATGTCGCAATCAGTGCGATTAAAGCAATCAGCAAGCTCTCCCATGGAGGGTTAGAGTAGCGATTTAGGCATGATTAAAACGTTAAGGAATAGCAAGGTGAAACCAACTATTGGCCTCACCCTACAATATACCTAAAACTTCAATATACCTAACACTACCATACTCAGCTATTATCGTTTAAATAGCGTGCATGAAATGCAATATGTTCACCAATAAAGCTACTAATAAAATAGTAACTGTGGTCATATCCATCACGTAAATTCAAACGATATTCAAATTGCTTTTTGTCACAAATATCTACAAATAACTCGGGTTTTAATTGTTCTTGATAGAAAGGATCCGCAGTGCCTACATCCACTAAAATAGGTGGAATAGCCTCCGCTTTTCCGATTAATTCAACAGTGTCATATTGAGACCAGCTAGCTGTTTCTTCCCCCAGATAAGCCATAAAGGCTTTGCGCCCCCATGGAACTTGGGTTGGAGCAACAATAGGAGAAAATGCAGATAAACTAGAATATCGGCCTGCATTTCGTAAGCCAATCATTAAAGCCCCGTGTCCACCCATAGAATGGCCAAAAATAGAACGTTTATCAGATACAGGCAAATGTGTTTCGATTAAATCAGGTAGTTCAGACACAATATAATCATACATTCTGTAATGATGACTCCACGGAGCTTGCAGAGCATTCACATAAAAACCTGCGCCTTGTCCTAAATCATAAGCCTCGTCATCAGCAACCTCAGCCCCTCGAGGGCTAGTATCTGGTGCGATTATAACCACGCCATGTTCTGCCGCAAATTGTTGGGCTCCCGCCTTAGTAATAAAATTTTGTTCATTACAGGTTAACCCTGATAACCAATAAATCACTGGGCAGACGGTTGTTTTCGCTTGTGGTGGTAGAAAAGCTGCGAACTTCATTTCACAGCCGAGCACGGTGGATTGATGTTGATAAACATCCTGCCAGCCCCCAAAACACGCATGGCGTTCAATTCTCTCCATCAAAGACTCCTTAATCATAGTGAATAACGGTGCGGATTGATTTGCCTTCATGCATTAAATCAAATGCGTCATTAATACGCTCTAATGGCAATGTGTGCGTCACAAATGGAGACAGCTCAATATCACCCTTCATGGCATCTTCAACCATTTTTGGCAACTGGCTACGGCCTTTCACACCACCAAAAGCCGTACCACGCCATGACCGCCCTGTTACTAATTGGAATGGACGAGTTGAAATTTCTTGCCCTGCCCCTGCGACACCAATGATAATTGATTGGCCCCATCCTCGGTGTGCACTTTCAAGTGCTGCACGCATAACATTAACATTACCAATACATTCAAAGGTATGATCAACTCCCCACTGGGTTTTCTCAATCAACACTTGCTGAATCGGCTTATCAAAATCATTAGGATTCAAACATTCTGTCGCACCAAATTGGCGCGCTAGTTCAAACTTAGACGGGTTAGTATCAATGGCAATAATACGGCCAGCCTTTGCTTGCCTTGCTCCTTGAATAACCGCAAGACCAATCCCACCTAGGCCAAAAACTGCAACTGAGTCACCTTCTTGTACTTTAGCCGTATTATGTACAGCACCGATACCCGTGGTCACGCCACAACCTAGTAAACACACTTCTTCATGGTTGGCTTGAGGGTTAATTTTAGCCAAAGAGACTTCGGCAACAACGGTATATTCACTGAATGTTGAACAGCCCATATAATGGTAAACAGGCTGGCCATTGTAAGAAAAACGTGTGGTCCCATCAGGCATCACACCTTTACCTTGTGTTTCCCTAACAGAGACACATAAGTTTGTTTTACCTGACTCACAAAAAACACATTTTCCACATTCTGCCGTATAAAGTGGGATGACATGGTCACCAACGCTAACGCTAGTTACACCTTCACCGACTTCAACAACAACACCCGCGCCTTCATGCCCTAATACCACAGGAAATAACCCTTCAGGGTCATCACCTGACAATGTAAATGCATCAGTATGGCAAACACCCGTATGGCTAATTTTGACTAACACTTCCCCAGCCTTTGGTGGCATGACATCAATTTCGACAATTTTTAATGGCTCACCAGGGCCAAATGCAACTGCTGCACGTGATTTCATCGTTATTCCTTCTTTATTTACCGCAAATAGGTACGAATTAATGAGATGGCATCGTCTACTGAGTCTTTTTGCAACTGTGTTGTTGCTGACTCTTGAAGCCCTTCCCGCAAATGACTCTCTAATACCCCGGCCATCAAACCATTAACTGCCCCACGAATAGCAGCAATTTGTTGTAAAATGGCGGCGCATTCAACCTCATCTTCCAAGGCTGACTCTAAGGCAAGCAATTGCCCTTTCAACTTTCTGACCCGCGTAAGAACTGCTTTTTTTTCTTTTGGGGAATGTGGCATATTTAAGCCCCTTTAGTATACATAGGGGGAGTATAGTATTGATAAGATTATCTGTACAGAATTCCTGATTTGTATGACCCAAAAAGACAAAATAATATTCGATAGAAAAGAAAAAAGAGGAAAGAGAAATAAGGAGAAACAGTAAAACGTGAATATCACGCTCTACTGTCTTCAAGAATGAATAGATTAGCACTACAACAAGTTAAAATATTTATCTGGCTGGTACTGAGGGGGAAGTGGTTGAATATCCAACATATCCAATGCATTGCGTTCAATACTATTACAAATGGCATTCAGCGGTAAATCATTTGCAGCAGTCCCAAAAGGATCTTCAAGTTCCTCGGCTAGTGCATCCCACGCTAAAAAAGTGTAAGAAATAAAAACAGAAACAAATGGCGTCATATAATGTAGGTCAACAACCAATGCAAATGGAAGTAACGAACAAAATAAGTAAACAGTTCGCTGCAAAATTAGTGTATAAGCAAACGGGATCGGCGTGTTCGCAATACGTTCGCAGCCACCAAGAACTTCCGATAGCGCATTAATATCTTTATTAATAGCTTGAAAGAGTACATCACTGATGACTTTTTTATCGCGTAATTCCCCCACCTTTAGGCCAATCTGCAATAATATTCGGCTAGTGGGAAACGAACTTCGGATAACCTCATCAAAAATAGTACGGGGTAATAGCCTATACATATCAATGATTGGGCTGGTTTTCCTTAATTCATGTTTAAGGCTCCAACCAAAAGCAATCAGCAAATTAGCAAATTCCTTTTGGGCTGCCTGATCATTAGGTAATAACCCTTTAATATTTCTTAGAATATTTCTTTGGTTAATTAATAACGAAGCCCAGAGTGTGCGAGCCTCAATCAAGCGGCTGTAACATGCATTATTGCGAAAACCTAGGAATATTGCGATGGCAATCCCTAGTAAGCTAAAGGGGGCTATTGTTAAGTGTATACCTAATCGCTCATACCATTGGAAACTTAGTACTGCTACGATTGATATCATTATATTTAGAGAAAGCCGAAATGTTATTTTTGACAGTACAGAGCCATGCCAGTCGAATAACCGAAAAAACCAGTGTTGATGAGGACGAATAACCATAATAAAAAGTATACAATATTAAAAAACGACGTTAACTTATTATTTCACTGATTAATTCAATGCGCTATAGCTAGACAAAAATTAAAGTGAATATGACAATAATTACGACAAGCAGCAATAGCGCTAAATTCATCCAACACGGTTTTTAGCTTATAAATAATATTTGATTTTAATATTACGTATTGAGTTAATTTTTAGCCGCTTTTAAGCGTTCTATTTCATCTTGTAATGCTTCTATCTGCTGCTCTAAACGATCTGCTTCAGTAAAGCTATAACGATGATTTAATTTTGTTGGCCCAGTCGCCCCCGAATAATGGTCGTAACAGTTATTTTGTACATTTGAAATAGCGCGCTCTAACCCCGCAACTCTATTTCGGTTACCATGCATTTTGGCGTATTTTAGCTGTTTCTCTAGTTGATAGATTTTTTTATCACAACCATAATATTGATAACCTGCTTGAGCGGACACAGGAATAATCAGTGTTGATAAAATTATTAACAGTATTTTTTTCATATAACATTCCTTATTCGAAAAATAATTTATCTGTGGCTATTTCATCATGTTGACGCATTATTCATATAGGCAAGCTCCTAATTTAGCTTAGGTAAAACAAATATAATGGATAATTAAAACAAACCCATCTAAAATGATAACTATATTTTATTATTAACAACTTAAATTAGATTGAGTATTTTTTTCACATAATTTATTACAGACAGACACATTTTTCCCTGATACCTTAATATTAAAGGATCACTCTACAAGGATGTAGCTAGTTTTTATATTTCAGAAAGTTAATAAGTACGTGTTTTGACCAAATACTTTATAGAATATATATCAGTTTAATTAATGGATAACTCGTATTTAATTGTTTACTTTGCACAAACTCTCAATTTATATCGATATTTCTCAAAAATATTCATCCAAAATACCAAAAATTATTATTCTTGATAAAAATTGATTCAGAATAAGTCGAAATATTTCTCCCCCTTCATATTTATTTTGCGACGCTTTACTTAGTGAAGATATACTCTTTAATTAAAAGAAGATAACCTCAAATGAGAGTAGCATGCATCACACTGACTTCGAACTCACGTTCGCAAATGCTAACGAACAACAATTTCATGCTGCATTAAAACAAGCTAGTCAAGAATATCTGCAAACTAAGCAAGATCACGTATTTGCCAGCCGATATGATCTTACTGCAATTGCTATCTTGTTTATTTTTGCTCTTCTGAGTTACCTGCCAACACTCATAACAACATCTACCTCAATTTACATATTATCCTATTTTGTATTTGTTTTACTCATCATGCTATTGAATGTGATTGGCCAGCACGATGCCTGTCATAATACCTTATTTAAATCAAGCTGGAAAAATCGGTTATTTGGCCGTTTAGTGACATTACCTTTAGGTTTAGAGCCAGAGTTTTGGCGTACACGCCATGTTCATTATCACCATCACTATGCCAACATTGAGCATTATGATTTAGATACTGAAGAAAATGGTATATTCCGCCAAACGCCATTTCAACGCTGGCGGCCTTTCATGAAATATCAACATATTTATTGGCCTTTCGTTGCATCATTATCACTCACATGGATAGCACTGGTTTTTGATTGGTCGGACAGAACAGGGAAAACACGCTTAAAAACACAGAAAGTTTTACAGGGTAAACTGGGTTGGACGCTATTTTTAGGTAGCAAAGTATGTCACTTAATATTAATGATTGGCACCCCACTGCTAGTGGCTCACAGCCATGGGATCAGCTTAACAACAATACTTATCACTTACTTATTGAGCCAAATGATTGCATCCATTTTTGTCATTTATTTATTACTCGGTACACATTGGGCAGAGACGCAGTTTTTCACTGCGCCTGAAGATAAACAGATCAAGCATGGTTGGTACCATCATAATTTTGTCACGGCTTGTGACTGGCTACCGACCCCCCATTATTTATGGCGTTTAACTGGGGGACTAAACTACCACCTTACACATCATATTTTTCCTCATTGGCATCACCGCCATTACCCTGCTTTAGCTCACATCTTAGCCCAATTGGCGCAGCAATATGATATGCCATATCGTTGTATTGATTACAAACAACTCGTTGCGGCTCAAATACGATTCCTAAAAAAGATGGGGCAGCCGCCATTAAAATAGTTATCTTAGTAAGTTATAAATAACAATTCTCTCAAATGTCCCCTCTATTCCCTTATTTTAGGAGGGACATTATCTAAATAAATCCTTAAGGTCTATCTTCTTTACTTTTGTTACAGTTTAAATAAACAATACCCTTATTATTAATGACGAATAATTAAAACGATCGATTGAATTATTGATATAAAAGTGTACGGATATCCGGCTATTATTAACAAAATGAACATTATTTATCTTTTGTTTAATATTTATTTATTAAGAAATTATTAAATTGACCGTTACATTTATTGATGCTTTATTTAAGTTATAAAAAATATAATCAAATAAAAATTAGATTTTAATTACACACTACAATTTTAGAATGGTTGGTGCTCGCATGAAAAAAGCAGAGTATTTTATAAAAAAATTACGCACACTTATAGTGAGTGACAAAACATATCTCACTAATAAATTTACTAAAAAACTCAATTATCGCCCTGATTTTAAAGCCCCAAAAAGCTTTAATGAGAAAGTAAATTTTAGAATGTTGCGAGATAAAAATCCATTATATTCACAATTTGCAGATAAACTCGCGGTAAGGGAATATATCTCACGAACAATAGGAAATGAATATTTAGTACCTATCATCGCCACTTATAAAAGTGTCGATGAAATTGATCTAAACAAACTGCCAGAGCGTTTCGTTTTAAAATGCAATCACGACAGTGGTAGTAGCATTATTTGTCGCGATAAAGCATACTTTGACTGGCTAAAAGCTAAAAATAAATTAGATTTTCATTTAACTAAAAACCTTTACTATATTACTCGAGAACGTCATTATAAAACTATTCCCGCACAAATTATGTGTGAAGAATATATTGATTTATTCGCTAATAAAAACCGGAAGTTAGTACCAGAAACATGCAGGATCCATTGCTTCTCTGGTAAGCCTGCCTATGCAGAGATTGATTACTCAGACGAATTTGGCAATGAATTTATTAATATTTATGATATCAACTGGCAGTTACAACCCGTGACTTTTGGTTATCCAAACATGCTGGAACCCGTATCTGAGCCACCACTATTCAAAGAAATGTTACGGTTAGCGGAAATACTCGTCACACCTTTTGATTATTGCCGTGCGGATTTTTTGATGTCTGATGAAAATACCTTGTATTTCAGCGAACTTACATTTGCCCCAAATGCAGGTAGAACAGAAATATCACCGCTATCATGGGATTTCAAATTAGGGGAGCTTTGGGAGCAACGCATTGTACGTAATACAAAGCATTCACCCATTGAAGCACAACTGTCACCTTCAACCGTCAATAAAAAGAAATAATTAGAACGACAAAAAGGCCCTGTAAGTAATTCACAGAGCCTTTTATTTAGCAGTTTTATTTGTCGATAAAATTAATTTGCTAACACACTGGCTTTACGACGTAAGCTCGCAATTAACATATAAATCGCAGTCACTAACAGCACAATAAAGAAGAAATTCACTAAACCATTATGTTGGCCTAAAAACGTCCCTGCTGCGATAGGCCCCATTGCTGAACCTATACTGTAACTAAACAGCATCACTTGTGTTGCTGCGACGATATAGGAGGAATCTAAGTTATCACATGCCAACGTTATCGCCACAGGATATAAGGCAAAAGTTGACATACCGAGTAGCGCTAAAGCGACAATCATAACTAAGTAGTCACTCGAAATATAAATAACACCCATAGCAAAAACACCTAATAATGAAACCATCGCAAGTAATAAGGTTTTACTCATTAAGACAGATAATTTGCTAACAACTGGCTGTATTAACATCCCACCAAGAATAATTGAAGCCATCAACACACCGACTTGGTCGGTGGTGAATTGGTCTTTTTTCAATGATAACGGCATTAACCCATAGATAGTCCCCATGGTAATACCAGAAACCATACAACCGATAATTGCAGGTTTACTTAAACGAGCAATTTTTTTCAATGACAGTTTTTGATGCGAACCACTTTCTGGCTGGCCTTGACGTACTAATAACGGTGGCATTACCGCTAATAATAATAACCCTAATACCACCATAAACGGATAAGCACCATGGGTTCCAATAACACCAATAGCAAGCTGGCCAAGAGTGGTTCCGCCATACAATGACGTCATATAAAAACTTAAACGTTTAGCACGCTCTTTCGGATTATCGCCAATCAATAACCAAGATTCGACAACCACAAAAATCCCCGCCACTGCAACCCCTGCAACTAAGCGGTTTGGCAACCAAGCTTCAATGGTCGGGGTCCACGGCAATACAATAACTGTCGCGGCAAGCATCAATAAAAAGCCAATAAAGGCAAGACGATGGCCTATTTTGGCAATAATTGGTTCAATTAACATTGAGCCAATTAATAAACCAATATAATACGCACTCGCTAACCAACCCGCATATTGCGTATCAATACCAAAACTTCCCATCGATAATGGGATTAAGCTCATTAAATAACCCGATGCAATAGCAAAAATCGTTAACCCTGCAACAGGAACGAATGCATTGTCGCGTTTGCGCATGATAGTAGTGGACTGATTCACGCCCCACTCTCCAACTAACAAAATAAATAATATGCGCTGCAACTACATCGTTGAATACGACAGCATTGTGTTCCCAAGAAAGAACACATTTCGGCGATTAGTGCAGTAGTAAAAAAACAAAGATAGGACTAATTTGAGCGCAATATAGAACGTTCAATCATGAAGTTAAAATGAGAAAATCTAATGGTGACTAGCAAAATAATTTATGTGAGAAAAATCACGTTTTTTACGATGGTGAATTTAGTGAAAGAACAACAAGAAAAACAAAAATAACACTTAAAAATCAAAGTAATAGATAAATATAAACATCTCTGTTTTTCGTTACGATTTGATACAACTTAAGTCATATGGAAAAAATCCTAAAAGCACTTAATAACAAAATAATTTATTTGTCACTGAACACGACTGAATGAATTTAATTCAACAAGTAGTATTCAATGATTCCATGAATAAAAACAACCTAATTATCTCCTTAATGGCACTCTCACTAATCCATTACCTTTTAATCAAAATCCCCCCTGAATAAATACAAATTAATTATTATTTAGTATCATGATTTACCTGATTTGCTTTCTCTAATAAAGAAAGACGTCGCCATAGGGTTGTTCTGCTAATACCTAAGTACTGAGCTACGGCTTTACGATCACCACCAAACCTATTCATCACGTCAGTAAGCGGTTCCTTTTTTTTATCAATAACAACCTCATGGCTTATTGCATCCCATTTGCGCTCAGGAGATAGACTCGCCAACATTTCCTCACTAATGGCCTTTTCGGGGTATGCGCTACAATAAAGTGCAACTCGCTCCATTAAGTTTCTGAGTTCTCGCACATTACCGGGCCATGAATACTCAACAAAAAAGCGTTTACACGCAATTAACTGCTGTACACGAAAAGAAGGCAACGGCAGCATTAAGCCTGCAAAGGCTAACTTAAGTAACCGCTCCGCTAATACAAAAATATCATCGCCACGTTCATTGAGTGCTGGAACTCGCATTCTCAATACCCCGAGCCGATAAAATAGATCGGCACGAAAATGCCCTTCTCTTACCCAACGATCTAAATCGCAATGAGTCGCACAAATGACTCGTACATTGACTTTTAACGGTTTATACCCCCCAACACGCACGACAGAACGCTCTTCGAGCACTCGCAATAATTTTGTTTGTAATGCAATCGGCATTTCACCAATTTCATCTAAGAACAGTGTTCCCCCATTCGCCAGTTCAAATAGCCCTGCTCGGCCACCCCGGCGAGAGCCAGTAAAGGCACCTTCTTCATAGCCAAATAATTCGGCTTCTAATAATGTTTCAGGGATCGCCCCGCAATTCACGGCCACAAAAGGCATTTGCTGTTTACTGCGCTTATGTTGATTAAATAAGGTATATTCGTGATGAATCGCTTGTGCCACCATCTCTTTCCCAGTTCCACTCGCACCTTGAATCAATACTGTTGCATCAGAACGTGCGTACAACATAATAGTTTGCCTAACACGTTCCATCGGTAATGACGAACCAATCAGGTCATTAATGGTATAACGGACTTTTGCGGGATTAGGAAGGAGATATTTGTCTTGCGAATGGTTTTCACGCCTCGACATTCGGCTTAATTCGATAGCGTCTGAGAATGCTTGTCGTATGGTTTGTGTGGAATAGACAAAAACCCCTGTCATCCCCATTTCATCAGCTAAATCCATGATGAGCCCAGCCCCTACAACAACGGAAATTCCCATTGCTTTTAATGCTTTAAGCTGAGATCTTGCATCTTCTGCGGTGACATAACTACGCTGTTCAATTTGCAAACCAAAACGTTGCTGAAATTCATCTAATGAGGAAAGTGTTTTTTTATAATTAATGATCCCGACTTTATCGCTAATCTCTCGGGCTTTGGCCAATGCTTGCATGACATCGAACCCGCTAATTTTCACGATAATAACAGGAACTGAAACATGGCTTTTTAAATAAGCACCATTTGAACCTGCACTAATGATGGCATCACAATGTCCACCCTGTAATCGTTGATGCACGGCCTCTACCGCCTGCTCAAAACCAAGGTTTAGTGGGGTGATTTCCGCTTGTTCACTAAATTCAGGGCTGATATCTCGAAATAGTGTAAATAACCGAGACACTGAAACAGTCCAAATAATCGGTTTTTCCATCATCGCCATACCTTCTTACCATGTTTCATTTATGTTTCAATTGACAATATCTTGTTTCAACGAAACACACCAACCGATTATTTTAAAATTGTTTTTCCCGTCACAAATCAAAAAAAACAATATCAGTTTGATTTTAAACACATTTGCATACCCATGTAATTTAGAGCCAGATTGGCACGTCAATTGCTATATGACTATAGTTATCTCAATTTCATTACAATTAATTAACATCATATGAGGCTATTATGTCGTCATTTAGTGCAGGACAAAAATTTCGTGAGGCTATCAAGCAAGAATCTCCATTGCAGCTCGTTGGAACTATCAATGCCAACCACGCGCTCCTTGCAAAACAAGCTGGCTATAAAGCTATTTACTTATCTGGAGGTGGCGTCGCTGCGGGGTCACTGGGCATGCCGGACTTAGGTATTTCAACGTTAGATGATGTTTTAATTGATATTCGACGCATTACTGATGTATGTGACTTACCACTTATGGTCGATGCCGATATTGGCTTTGGCCCTTCTGCTTTTAATGTCGCCCGCACGGTGAAATCCTTTTGTAAAGCCGGTGCGGCAGGGTTGCATATTGAAGACCAAGTGGGTGCAAAACGTTGTGGCCATCGCCCTAATAAAGAAATTGTTTCGACACAAGAGATGGTCGACCGCATCAAGGCGGCTGTTGATGCACGAACCGATGACAGCTTTGTCATTATGGCTCGAACCGATGCATTAGCGGTCGAAGGCATTGATGCCGCACTGGAACGTGCACAAGCCTACTTAGAAGCCGGTGCGGACATGCTTTTTCCAGAGGCAATTACTGAGCTTTCTATGTATCAACAGTTTACAAGTAATACCTCCGCTCCCGTACTGGCCAATTTAACTGAATTTGGTCAAACCCCTTTATTTACTCTTGATGAACTACGCAGTGTTGACATTGCCATTGCGCTGTATCCACTGTCTGCGTTTCGAGCCATGAATAAAGCCGCTGAACAGGTTTATACAACATTACGCAAAGAGGGCACTCAAAAAAGTGTCATTCCACTTATGCAGACTCGAGAAGAGCTGTATCAAAGTATTCATTATTACGATTATGAACAAAAACTGGATGCGTTATTTTCCAAGAATAAATCCTAATTTTTAAGCACTTATCATTACTAAAAGTTGCATCGCCTCTGTCCCCTACAAGGAATAAATGATGAATGAACAACTTAGTCGTACTGAAACACCTCAATTTAAACCTAAAAAATCCGTTGCACTTTCAGGTATTACTGCCGGAAATACCGCACTTTGTACCGTTGGGCGTAATGGTAATGACCTGCATTATCGCGGGTTTGACATTCACGACTTAGCCACACAATGTGAATTTGAAGAAATCGCGCATTTGCTCATCCATGAAAGGCTGCCGACAGCAACCGAACTCGTTGCATATAAAGAAAAGCTGCAATCTCTTCGGGGGTTACCGGCAAGTGTTAAACAAACGTTAGAATCCATACCCGCGAACGCGCACCCAATGGACGTCATGCGCACAGGCGTATCAATGATGGGCTGCGTGTTACCAGAAAAAGAATCTCACCCTTTTTCCGGTGCTAGGGATATTGCTGATCGCTTATTAGCGTCACTGGGTTCGATGTTGTTATATTGGTATCACTTTAGCCACCATGGAAGACGTATTGAAACCCAAACTGATGATGATTCAATTGGTGCGCATTTCTTGCACCTATTACACGGTAAAAAGCCCCCTGCTCAATGGGAAAAATTTATGCATATTGCGGCAATTTTATACGCAGAACATGAATTTAACGCATCGACATTCGCAGCAAGGGTTATTGCGGGAACAGGCACGGATTTTTACTCTGCGATGACAGGTGCAATTGCCGCTTTGCGTGGCCCAAAACACGGGGGAGCAAATGAAGTTTCATTAGAAATTCAGCAACGTTATGCCTCAATGGAGGAAGCAGAACAAGATATTACAGCGCGCGTTAAAAATAGTGAGGTTATCATTGGGTTTGGCCACCCCGTTTATACCCTCGCAGACCCCCGCCACCCTATTATCAAGTCTGTCGCTTTACAGTTATCAGAACAGAGCCTAAATCGACATCTTTATACCGTTGCGGATCGAATTGAATCCGTAATGAAACGTGAAAAAAACATGTTTCCAAATTTAGATTGGTTTTCTGCTGTGGCTTATCACCTTATGGGCATTCCCACCGCCATGTTTACCCCATTATTTGTTATGGCACGTACCGCTGGCTGGTCAGCACATATTATTGAGCAACGACAAGATAATAAAATTATTCGTCCTTCAGCCAACTATATTGGTCCTGAAAATCAATTATTTACTCCTATAGAACAGCGTTAAAAGGTAACCTAATGACAACACAAACCGTGCGTTCGCAACAAATTGAATTTGATAAAGTGATCAGCGATATTGTTGATTATGTAATGGATTACCCAATTATTTCTGACCTCGCCTATGATACGGCTTATCATTGCCTGCTCGATACCCTTGGTTGCGGTATGGAATCCCTTGAATACCCTGCATGTAAAAAATTATTAGGGCCAATCATTCCAGGTACGATTGTGCCAAATGGCACAAAAATCCCAGGCACCCAATTTCAATTAGACCCAGTGCAAGGCGCATTTAATCTTGGCACAATGTGCCGTTGGCTCGACTTTAATGACACTTGGCTGGCTGCCGAATGGGGCCACCCGTCGGATAACCTTGGTGGTATTTTAGCCACTGCGGATTGGCTTTCTCGTGAAAACATTGCGAAAGGCAAGCCACCGCTAGTTATTAGAGATGTTTTGACTGCATTAATTAAAGCGCATGAAATTCAAGGCTGCATCGCACTAGAAAATGCCTTTAACCAAGTCGGGCTCGACCATGTTATTTTAGTCAAAGTGGCATCAACTGCGGTTGTTTCTCATCTATTGGGGCTGGAAAGAGAACAAATTCTCAATGCTGTTTCCCAAGCGTGGATTGATGGCCACAGCTTACGTACCTACCGCCATAGCCCCAATACAGGGTCTCGCAAGTCATGGGCGGCAGGTGACGCCACCTCCCGTGCTGTACGGCTGGCTTTAATGGCTCAAAAAGGGGAAATGGGCTATCCAACGGCGCTAACGGCTAAAACCTGGGGCTTCTACGATGTTTTATTTAATGGACAACCCCTGTGTTTTCAACGTCCTTATGGCTCCTATGTTATGGAAAATGTGTTGTTTAAGATTTCTTTCCCTGCTGAGTTTCATTCCCAAACAGCAGTAGAGGCAGCGTTACAACTCCACCAAACCCTCGAAAAATTAGGAAAAACGGCTCAAGATATTGAGTCTATTGCCATACGCACTCATGAAGCTTGTATTCGTATCATTGATAAAAAAGGCCCATTACATAATCCGGCAGATCGTGACCATTGCATTCAATATATGGTCGCTATCCCATTAATTTTTGGTCGTTTAACGGCTGCTGATTATGAAGATAATATTGCCAAAGATGAGCGTATTGATGCATTACGTGCAAAAATGCATTGCACTGAAGATGCACAGTTTACCCGAGACTATCATGACCCTGAAAAACGTTCGATTAGCAATGGGTTAACCATTACATTGAAGGATGGGCAAGTGCTTGATGAAGTTGTTATCGAATATCCTGTTGGCCATAAACGCCGCCGTAAAGAAGGGATGCCATTGTTATTAAATAAATTTAGAATTAATTTAGCAAGGCAATTCCCAGAGGCTCAACAAATTCGAATTTTAAAAGCCTCTCTCGATAAGCCAATGCTAGAAAAAATGCCCGTCAATGAATATATGGATCTATTCGTTATTTAAGACTAAGGAAATTATTAACTGGCGAGCATTAACTGGCGAGTAATTCAGCGCCTTAATATAGAGGCGCTGAATATTCACTATTGTATTAGAAAACAAATTGGTAACGCGTTTGGTTTTGGTACATTTGTTGAGGAAATGCAATCGAACTGTATTGTTCTCCCCACTCAGGGTGATTGATTGCATCTGCTGGAAACTGAGTTGCTATCACTACCCCTGAATAAGGGACATACGTTCGTGTTTTCCCCGACGTTGCAAGCAGGTTATTTCCACTGTACACATGTAATGCAGGCTGCGTGGTTGCGATATTTAGCCGCACATCACCACTTGGTGCCCCGAGGGTTGCCACCGTCTGCAGACCATCGGTTAATGTATTGTTTAATATAAACGTATGGTCATACCCCCCAACTCGACGTTGGTCATCATCTTGTAAGAAATCTCGGCCAATCCGTTTACTTTGGCGAAAATCAAAATTTGTATCTGCAACGTTATACCACTCTCCCGTTGGGATACCGTCCATATCTGTCGGCAAATATTGGTCTGCATCAATATATAAATCATGTTCCAAAGCCGTTCTGACCGAGTCCTCCCCCGCTAAGTTAAAGTAGATGTGATTCGCAAGATTAACAGGGCAAGCTTCTGTCGATTGATAAGTATGGTGAATAACGACTTGATTATCTTCTGTGAGTTCATAGCTCACTTCAACGTCTAACTGCCCCGGAAAGCCTTGATCACCAACAGGCGACGTCAAAGAAAAAACAGCTTTTTGAGGTGTTGGTTGAAAAATACCCCATATGCGATGGCTAAAACTGTGTTTTCCACCATTCAAGCAATGTACACCTTGGTTATTCGAAAGTTGATAATGCTGTTCATTTAGCGTGAATCGTGAATTATTTATGCGGTTAGCGACTCGCCCAACGATTGAACCAAGGTATACCCCCTGTTCCATTTGTTTAGCCATATTGGGTGAACCTAAAACAACATCTCGTTTTCCTGTTGCTAGCGGAAGTATACAGCTAACCCAACTAGCTCCTAGGCTACTGAGAATAACCTTCATACCATTTTGATTAGTAAGGGCAATAACCTTTGGGGCGCGAAATGTCTGACATTGTTCTTGAGTTAACCGCATTTTTTCCTCAATCATTCAATAATCACTATAGAGAGCATTTTGTGGGGTTTGCTACATTTGCCCTATATTTTGAAACAAATACCTTATTGTGCCATCTTGAAACTGCTTATTAATTTTCGCCTTGTTATCAATCAGGTGCAATAATTAATGTGTTGATTTTACATAATAGCTTGCAATAAAAAACCGAGCCACTTTAAAGCTCGGTTTTTATCGAAAAATAAAATAAATGTATGATTAATGCTTAGCGTCTTTGTCATACGGGTCAAGGTGGGTCATAACATCCAAAATTAATGGGTTTTCCATCAATTTTTTACGCACATTTACCGCAATTTCATGGCCAACAGTAATACTCATATTTCCATCAAGCTCTAAATGCACATCCACCAATAAAAAGTCACCCGATTTACGTGTTTTTAAATCATGATATCCTGATAACTCACTAATATTATCCAAAACAGAACGGATTTCCTGCAAAGTTTCTTCGTCTGCGCCTTTATCCATTAAATCTTGCATGGATTGATTGGTGAATTTAAACCCCATCCGAAAAACAAATGTCCCTACAATCAACGCGGCCAGTGGGTCAAAAATTTTAAACCCACACAAGCTACCAACAATACCAATGGCCACCACTAGGGAGGAAGCCGCATCGGAACGAGCATGCCATGCATTCGCCACTAACATACTGGAGTTTACTTTTTTCGCGACATGCAACATATAGCGAAACAGCCCCTCTTTTGCGACTAAAGCAATCAGTGCAACAATCAATGCAATTGAGTGAACTTCAGGAATTAACTCAGGTTTCAGTAATTTTTCAATCGCTGACCAAACCATTCCCACGCCCACAATTAATAAAATAATACCTAATATTAATGAAGCGCCATTTTCATAACGAAAATGACCATATGGATGGTCTTCATCTGGCTTCTTGTGGCTTTTCTTGTTGGCTATCAACACCACAAAATCAGCGACCAAATCCGATAATGTATGAATACCATCAGCGACTAACCCGGAAGAATGAGAAAAAATACCAACAATTATCTGCCAAATCGATAAGAAAATATTTACGACAACACTGACTAAGGTACTTTTTTTTGCGGCTTTAAATTTTATTTGTTGGATTTCAAAATCACTTTTTTTCTGTGTTGAAGCATTATTCATAGTCATAAAATGGGTTCTTTAATGAAAAACAAAACAATTATCATTCAAATAATACATTTAAATCAATTAGTTAAGAAAATTACCGCAATCTTCGCATATATTTTGTTAAAAGTCTCTGTGTGATTTGTAAATAACACTGAGAGTTGATAATAATTATTCTTTCTTTTCAAAGAAGAAGCTATGTCATTTTTAGATTATCGCTATAAATGCGCACGTTATAGCATTTATTACTTTTCATTTAACTTATAGTATATTGTAGATAACCTTTTGTAATTAATTTTAAATAATACGAAAATGAGGTAGCTATGTATAAAAAAATCCTAGTCCCTATTGATTTGTTAGAAGATGAATTAAACCAAGAGATCATCAAACACGTTGAGGCACTAGCGCAACTAAGCTCAGCTGAAATTCATTTTCTATCCGTTATTCCGAGCCTTGAGTTATTTTTTGGTATTGAAATTGCCGCATTACCAGAAAGCAACAAAGATTCTGCGGAACGCTCAATCCTTGCAATGCGTGCGTTAGAAGAAGTCATTAAAGATATCAAAGTTGCTGATGAACGGATTAACTGCAAAATTGGTATTGGTTCAGCTAAAGATGAAATCTTAGATTATGCGCAAGAAATTAGCGCAGATCTCATTGTTGTTGGCTCCCATCACCCAAGCACTTCAACCTATTTATTAGGTTCAACAGCCTCTGCAATCGTGCGCCATGCGAAAACATCTGTCTTCGTTATTCGCTAAATTGGTTTCTATAAAAAATGCCGCTAAATGCGGCATTTGAGGTTGTTGACAAAGCGGGATAAAAGCGTGGTTTTTCCCGCTTTGTGTTATCAGCCGAAAATCAATAAATTGATTTTCCTGATTTATTTTCAAAACCTATTAGACTTACCGCCAAACATAATATGTTTGTCAGCAGTCTGAATGCCGCTAAATGCGGCATTTTCATTAATATTTATTTTGTAACTGAATCAATTAATTTATCGTCTGTAGACCAGATACGATATTTTACTTGCATATCTTTCGGAGCATAAACCACAATCGGTAATTTGCTGTTATAACGCACAAATGCATCATCGCCTAATTGAGTCGTCACAAAACGTTCTTTTGCAGGCTCAGAGCATCCCATCATAGTAGATGCAGGGCCTTTTACTTCGTCGAGTTTATAATAATCATAGCCCCAACCTTCCAACGTCTTTCTGTCTAGGTCACCCATAAACCATTGGCGGTTACAATCTGCTTTGATCGTTTTTCCAATAACTAACTCAACCATAAAGTCATTTTCATTTTGTTGCTTGGTTAATTCAATCACATGACGAGTCATACCCGATTCTGCTTTTGGGTATGGCGCGATCTTTTCCAAATCTTCCGTTGCTACTGCACATGATGAAATTAGTGCCGCCGCCATTACAGATAAAATCGCTTTTTTCATTATTTATTCCTATTTAAGAACACAAAACTAATTTTTAAAACCAGTCTTTTATCCATGTTAAGTCATTTACACCGTAATTATCACTATAGATGATTCTTAATTACAAAAATATAGATAACTCAGGTAAAAACCATGTAATACTACTTAATTCTAGTAGAAGGATCATAAAACTAATAAAAATTATGTAAATTACAAGCTATTTGGATGTACAAAATGCATGCACTGTTTATACTGAAACTGAGGCTTAATATATTCTGAGGAGGTAGTATGTTATCAGCAGATCAAGATTTAGTTTCAAAATTAATCTCTACACATCCCCGTTTTCAAACTCTTTATGAAAAACATCATCAACTCGACAAAGAAATCAGCAAATTAGAAGGGCCTTCTGGTGCTGGTTACAATGAGCATGTCGCTAAGCTAAAAAAAGAAAAATTACATCTTAAAGATGAAATGCAAAAAATAATGCTCTCGAGTCAATAAGTTATCACGATAATAGTATTAGTTGTTTTTCACACATAATGAAATTCAAAAACTGGGCTAACATCCTAAAAGATAATGATATTTTATCGATCATTTAACGTTAGCTAGTGTTGTTTCACACTAATATAAGAGGGTAATTTTTTATTACCCTCTTTTGTTACGTCGAGAACTCACCACTTTATTGAGTCCCATCAATAAAAATACAAAAAAATTATCATTAATCAGTTATAAGTTGTATATTAAATATATGTTTTGTTTTTATAGAGAAGTTTCTATGGTTGGCAAACGCATTCACCGTGAAATTAAAACGATTGAAAAAATGATAAAAATCTATGAGAAAGCCTATCCAGCACCAGCAGAATCACCTGATTTTTATCAAAAACTATTTTCCTATGCCGTTAATAGATTAGAAAAATGCCGATATGGAGAAGAAAAACCAGCATGTAAACAATGTCCAATCCATTGTTACCAACCCAAAATGAGAGAGCAGATGAAGCTAGTTATGCGCTGGGCTGGCCCGAAGATGTTAATCCATCACCCAATTCTCGCTATACGTCATTTACTTGATGATCGTAAACCAGTCCCTGATTTACCAGCTAAAGTAAGCAAGCGAGCAACTCAGAAACAAGAGCCATAATTAGTGAGCCTATAGCTCAAGCTTAGTCCTCTATTTAAAGCAAAGTACAACATGAGGAGAAATAATAAAGCACAAAGATGTTGAAAAATGGCGAACAACAAGTAGTAACTCTAAGGAACTATTTATAAAAATATATATTTAAAATACCTATTAAAGCAATTACAGAAACCTATCAATTAAAAAATGAGACTAAAGTCACAAATAAACAGCAATCCCCTCACATTTTAACAAACAAAATCAATCATATCGATTGAAAAAATAAATAACTTAGATTAATAACCATTAATTACATTAATAAAATTAATAAATGATAGTTTTGCCGAAATCTAGAATCATCATTAGCATAGCTAAAATTCATATTACTATGCTAAAAATGATAAGTAAGAAGAAAGTAGAAAAAAAACACGGTTTAGGTGTAAAAAACGATAACATATTAACATACGACTAATTTTATCAATTCAGATTAAAAATCCAAACTAATTAAAATTATAAGTATAATAATTAAATTACCCCACCAATGACACAAAAAATACCGAGTAATTCACACAAACAAATCGGAAAAAGTATATTTAGAAACATTTATTTATATTTAGAATTATAATGTGACACAAAATTAATCGATTTATATAATTTCAATCATACTAATAACATCCATGCTTTATATCACCAGATAGGAATAGTTGAATATTTTATTTTGAATTTATATTTAAATACGATTAAAAAGGTATAGTCATGCAAGCAATAAACTCACCAAATCGACACTTCATTAAACAGATAAACATTGATAGTAACGCGGCCCATAACATTATTGACTTAGAAACTAAAGGGCTTTTAATCATAGAACAAGGCTCTGTGTTACTAGAAACCCCAGCTAACTCACAATCTTTAAATGAAGGCGATATCTTATATCACAAACAGGGAGCTTACTCACTACAGCTCACTGAAACAACAAGTTGCAAATTACTTTGGATATCCTTGGATGATAACTTTTTGCGTAGTTTCATCGCTAACCATGGCACTGAATTAAGCGAAATAGACCGCAATGAAGGCTTACCCTCTGATATTATTAAATTTAATTCATCCCCTCTCATTGAAGAAATCAAATCAAGCTTAAATACATTTGTTAATAACGAATACCCTGACGTCATTTTCTCACTCCGAGTAAGTGAATTACTGTTATTACTAAGCTACAGTGAACAAGGTGCTTTATTGCTATCTAATTTTAGACAGCTAAGTAGTCGCCAAATAGAACGTCTACAAATGTTTATGGAAAATAATTATCTTAAAGAGTGGAAATTAAGTGAGTTCGCACGTACTTTTGGTATGGGATTAACAACATTTAAAGAACTGTTCAATACCGTTTATGCAACGTCACCACGCGCATGGATCAGTGAAAAACGTATTATGTATGCACACCAGTTGTTAATTAATACTACAATGAGTATTGTAGAGGTTTCTATGGAAGCAGGCTTTTCAAGTCAATCTTACTTCACCCAAACTTATCGAAAACGGTTTGGCTACACACCGAGTCGGTCAAGAATAGCAGCTTAACCGCTCAGTAAGACTCTAACTCATGCCCTGTCAGTTATAGAAGTTTAAACTTCACTATAATCTGGCAGAAAGGCAAACATCAAATCCTTCCTTTAAATATTCACATTCACTTCTTATACTTCTTATACTTCTTATACTTCTTATACTTCTTATACTTCTTTCAGATTGATACATCACAAAAAAGGTAATTTGCCTTTCAGTGACAAATTACCTTTAAGATAACCTTAAATAAAAGCTATGCTATTTCGCTTTGATTATTTTTAAATCAATAATTGACATGGAGTTTGGTGGTACCTCACCTGGTATGCCTTCAACGCCATACCCACCTTCAGGTTTAATATAGACTTTAACCATTCCCCCTTCCCCTGCTCGTTCGACAAAGGAGTTTAATGGTGCAGGTAACTGATTATAAGGTAATGTGACAGGGTTTTGATCGGTATACAACACCGTAACCTTACCGTCAGTTAATTGCTCTCTCATAATAAAAGTCACGTCTTTATTTTTCACGTCTTTTATCGGTGAGCCAACTTGAATGATTTTATAGTAAGTATTGCTATCGAGCTTACTGTATTTTTGAGCGGTAATTTGCTCAATAATTTTTTGGTTTTTCTTCGCATTTTCTGCGGCAATCACTTTTGCATCTTTGCTAGGAGGAATTCGCCCAGCCAGACCAGTACTCGATTTCGAACCACCTCTTGCTTTTAATGCATCATTTTCATTTTGTAATTGAGTTATCTGTCGATTTAACGCCATAATTTGTGATTTTAAAGCTTCATCACTCGAAATGGATTTACTTGAATCCAATTCCGTTTGTAGTTTTTTCAATTTTTCTTGTGCTAATGCCAACTCTTTTTGAGAGTTCGCTTTTAAATCACCAAGAAGTTTATTCGTGTCTGTCAGTTTTTGCTCAATTTCAGACTGTTTCTTTGTTTTAGCCGCAATATCACTTTCAAGTTTGCTGATTTTGTCTTCTTGAGCCTTAGTCTGCTTAGTAAATTGCTGGTTTTGCTGGTCAAGTTTTTTCTTCTCACTTTCTTGGGCAGCAAGAGCGTCACTAATTGATTTTTTCTCAGATTCTAACTTGGCAATAGCGCTTTCTTTTTCTTTCAATAATGTAACTTGTTTATTTAAGTCCGCAGTTAACGCTTTAACTTGCTTGTCACTTGCTTGACCTACTAGCGCTGTTTGTTTTTCAACATCTTTTTGTAATTTCAGCAGTTCTGCATTAGCCTGTTCCAATTGTTTTTGAGCATTAACAAAATTTTGTTCGTTTTGTTTTAAGTTTTCTTGCAATTGTTGCTGTTGCTTTTGGCTCTCAACATATTGTTTTGATAAAGTATTCTGTGCTGTTTGCTGCTCAGCCAACTGTTTTTTTGCTATTGCTAATTCAGACTCTAACGTAATTTTTTGTGCCAATTTGGCAGTTTGCTCTGCTAAAGATGCTTGGATCTTATCCGCTTGCTGCGCTTTCTGTTTCAGTTGCGTAACAAGCTGCTGGTTTTTCTCCGCTAACGCTTTTGCATCCGCTTGCTGTTTGGCGAGCGCCTCACGAGTTACTTTACTTTCCGCTTCAGCTTTCTTCAACCCGTCTTCTTTTTGCTTCAACAAAGCGAGTTGTTTGTTTAAATCCGCCGTCAGCGCTTTAATCTGTTGGTCGCTGGCTTGATTCATTAAAGCTGTTTTTGTTTCAACTTCATTCTTCAGCTTCTGCAAATCCGTGTTCGCTTGTTTCAGTTGCGCCTGTGCCGTAACGTAATCGTGCTCTTGCTGGTTGAGCTTCGCCTGCAACTCAGCTTGCTGTTTTTCACTGTTCGCAAACTGTTTGGACAACGCATTTTGCGCCGTTTGGTGCTCGGCTAACTGTTTTTTCGCCTCAGCCAGTTCGGCTTCTAACGCCACCTTCTCGGCAGCCTTCGCCGTCTGCTCGGCTAAGGACGCTTGAATTTTTTCCGCTTGTTGCGCTTTTTGTTGCAATTCGGCAGCAAGCTGCTGGTTTTTCTCCGCTAACGCTTTTGCATCCGCTTGCTGTTTGGCGAGCGCCTCACGGGTGGTTTGGCTCTCCGTTTCAGCTTTCTTCAACCCATCTTCTTTTTGCTTCAACAAAGCGAGTTGTTTGTTTAAATCCGCCGTCAACGCTTTAACTTGTTGGTCGCTGGCTTGGCTCATCAAGGCGGTCTGTTTTTCCATCTCCCCTTGGAGCTTTTGTAGATCTGCGTTCGCTTGTTTCAGTTGCGCCTGTGCCGTAACGTAATCGTGCTCTTGCTGGTTGAGCTTCGCCTGCAACTCAGCTTGCTGTTTTTCACTTTGAGCTAACTGTTTTTCTAACGTATTTTGCGTACTTTGATATGAATTCAGCTGTTCTTGAGCAACTTTTAAGGCATTTTCTAATGCAACTTTTTGCTCAGCTTGTTCAGTTTTTTCCGCCAGAGAAGTTTGAATGCTTTTCGCTAATTGTTCTTTTTCGACTAACTGGGCTTGTAGTTGCTGGTTTTGTGACTCTAATGATTTACTTTTTTCTTGCTGAGCGACCAAAGAAGATTGGACATCATCTTTTTCACTTTTAGCCGTAGCTAATTCATTTTCTTTCTGTTTTAACAACTCTTTTTGCTGTAAAAGTTGAGCTGTCACTGACTTCATTTGTTCATCAGTATTACCAACAAGTTGCAGTTGATTTTTAGCCTCTGACTCCAATTTTGCAATATCAGCGGTTAATTGCTCAATTTTCAAATTTGCGGTAGCAAATTGTTGTTCTTTATCTGCTAATTGCTGTTTAAGTTGAGCTTGTTCAACAACACTTTCATTTAATTGTTTCTCAAGCTGGGCAATCGTTTCTTGGGTTTGCTGATTTTCTTGACTTAATTGCTCAAGACTATTTTGCTTTTGCTCAATTGTTTTTTGTGCATCCGCCAATTTAGCCTTTAATGTGTCAATTAAAGACTGATCATCTGATGAATTTACAACCGCCTGTAGCTGGGCTATATGCTCTTTACTCTTCAGAACTTCATCGTTTAGTTTATCAATCTCAAATTGTTTCTCGGTAATTGTCTGCGTTAATTGCGCAATACTCTTATTATGATTGATAAGTTCAGAAACGAGTTGGTCATCATTGAGTAAATGATTATAGGCAATAAGCTGGCCTACTCCTTGAGCAATACCAAACTTATATAGATGTGTTAATTGCTGGCGTTCAATTAATTGCGCCAGTTGCTCAAGATAAGCAGAGGTATTAATACCTGTTGGCTTAGCAAATTTAGATGAATATAAGCCGAGTGGGTCAAGAACCAATTGATACTTTGCAAAATCTTTTGCTAGATAAGCAGGATCCCATTGGTTGCTTTGAAAAAAATAAGGGTAAGACGACAATAAAATAGGCGCTACGCCATTTTCTGTCGCCACCGCACACACTTCAGGAAAAGTCGTTTTTTCTGGCTCTACAGGGTCTGCTTTCGCTACATCTGCTTTCTTCGTTGATGTAGCAGCAGATTTACTATTCCCTGTAGTTTTGCCTTTAGTTCCTTTATTCGCTGCCGCAGATTTTTGCTTCTCTTTTGGCGCAGGAACGGTAGATAGCGAAGAAAAGATATCATAACCTTGGTTTTGTGTATTAACTGGCAATTGTTGTTTTTGCTCTTGTACTTTGCCTTCTTTTTCCATTTGAAGGTAGGTATCAAAATCATCAATTACATTGTTAAAGCGCTCTGCTTTTGGAGCATGACTAAAAAAAGTCGTAACAAGTGCCAGTGACACACAAAGCCTAAGGTTTATTCTCATAATCCACTAATTTTCTTCAATGTTGATTCGGTAGACAATACTGAGTTATAACGAACTTTTGCACACAACACTTTAGTTTTAGACTCTATTGCCATTTGTAAGAGTTCAATTGTGTCAGGGCTAGCAGTCCCTTCAACTTGTCGATATAGACGGTTGATTTCGCTAACTTCTTTAAATGAACCTACTAAGCGATTGTAATCTTTTGGTGATAGTGTTTTGAGCGCGTTTAATTCTTTAACACACGTATTCAAATGAGCAAATGTTTGCTGGTCAGCACCCGCTTCACCATAAGTTGTAGAAGCAACTGGTGTACGGTTAATTGCGCTGTTTAAAACTTTTTGAGATTCAGGATAAGAGTTATCAACCTGATCTGGATTGGTAGCAACAGTCGATTGTGTTACCGGCTGAGTGGTACTCGTATTGACTGTTTGTTTACTTGGGGTATTCGGTGTTGCTGTATTGTATGTGTCTGAACCAAATGTACAACCTGAAAGAAGAGCTGTACCTGCTATAAGCAAAAATGCAACATGAAATTTATTTTTTAAAAACATATGGTTACCTTACCAGCACTTTTCTTCGCTATTATAATGATGTCCAAAAAACTTAGTGTAAGCTAAAAATTAGCTATTTTCTATAAGCCCGAATGTAGAAATAGAGTCATCTCATAAATTTAGATTAACTTAACTTTAGTTTTAAAATTATTTTATTGCTACATTTCTATTAAATTTATGAGCTAATTTCCGCTAGCAGTCCTTATAAAGAGATAAATTAACACCTTTACCGGAATTTTTTATTATTTTATGTCAGATAACGATTAGGTTGCTCAATAAACCTTGCTAACAATTAGATACCTTTCAAGTAAATTCTCATTTTAGTTCTGTCCCTGTAACAATTGTTAACAAATAAAATGATGGCTAACAATAAACACACCTACTTTTCATTTATCAAGCTGCTGACACACTTTAAACCTGTGACATGGCAATAACCGCCATCATTCAAAATATGGGTAACCTGCTTAATTCAATTCCAAAAACTAACAGCAATTAAAAATTACAAGCAAAATCAGCCAGTTATAAAAAAGCGAATTTATCGGCATTTCAGCTACATAATTTCCAACTACGTAATAAAGCATAGCAGTTATCTGTCGGAATTACTTATATTAAATTGATACGATTCGTAACTCAAATTTATTTTTAATAAAAATATAGCGTTCACATAGCCGTAATCACTCAAAAAACACTATTCAGTGATTTTATTCCATGTTACTCATTTAACGTCTAGTAAATGGTGTTTTATCTTTAACCTAAAATGAAGCATTTGAATAAAACATAAGGAGAGTAATATTGATTGCTTATAAATGTAAATATATGCCCGGAATTAACCGGGCATAATGGTATTTAAGCTTTGCTAGGACGTAAAGCGGGGAATAAAATAACATCGCGAATAGTATGGCTGTTAGTGAATAACATCACCATACGGTCAATACCGATGCCTAAACCTGCTGTTGGCGGTAAACCATGTTCTAATGCGGTGACATAGTCTTCATCATAGAACATTGCTTCGTCATCACCTTCATCTTTTTGACGTACTTGCTCAGCAAAACGCTCAGCTTGATCTTCTGCGTCATTTAATTCCGAGAAACCGTTACCGATTTCACGACCACCAATGAAGAATTCAAAACGGTCGGTAATAAATGGGTTGTCATCATTACGACGCGCTAACGGCGAAACTTCAGCTGGGTACTCAGTAATAAATGTTGGCTGAATCAAGTGGCTTTCTGCAACTTCTTCGAAGATTTCACACTGTACGCGGCCTAAGCCCCAGCTCTTTTCAATCTTAATACCGATAGACTGAGCAATTGCCACCGCTTTATCCATATCACCCAAATCAGCAACATTCGTTTCTGGACGATATTTGCAAATAGCTTCTTTCATCGTCATTTTAGTAAATGGCTTACCAAAATCGAACTCTTGTTCGCCATACTGAACAACAGTATTACCTAACACTTTTTGTGTCAGTGTACGGAACAAATCTTCCGTCAATGCGATTAGATCACGGTAATCAGCATAAGCCATATAGAGCTCCATCATTGTGAACTCTGGATTATGACGTGGGGATAACCCCTCGTTACGGAAGTTACGGTTGATTTCAAATACACGTTCAAAACCACCCACAACTAAGCGCTTGAGGTACAATTCAGGCGCAATACGCAAATACATATCGATATCTAATGCATTATGGTGAGTCACAAATGGACGTGCAGAAGCACCACCAGGGATAACCTGCATCATTGGTGTTTCCACTTCCATAAAACCGTAGCTAACCATAAAGTTACGTACTTCAGCTAGGATCTTAGAACGAACAATAAAAGTATGACGAGATTCATCATTCGCAATTAAGTCAAGGTAACGCTGACGATAACGTGTTTCTTGGTCTGATAAACCGTGGAATTTGTCAGGCAATGGACGCAACGCTTTGGTTAATAAACGAACTTCATGACAATGAACAGTTAACTCACCCGTTTTGGTTTTAAATAAACGGCCTTTAGCACCTAAAATATCGCCTAAGTCCCATTTTTTAAACTGTTCGTTATAGATGCCTTCCGCTAAATCATCACGCGATACATAAATTTGAATGCGTCCACCAACGTCCTGTAACGTCGCAAACGAAGCTTTACCCATAATACGACGAGTCATCATACGGCCAGCAATCGACACTTCAATATTTAGGTCTTCAAGCTCTTCTGAGTTTTTATCATCATATTGTGCATGAATTTTATCGGAAATATCTTCACGACGAAAATCATTTGGAAATGGAATACCCTTCTCACGCAGTGCCGCTAATTTTTCTTTACGTGCTTTAAGTTCGTTATTCAAATCAGGTGCTTGTTCAACACCTTGTTGTTCCTGAGACATTTTTTCCTCACAGGCCAGCTTTTAAACTAGCTTCAATGAATTTATCCAAATCACCATCCAGTACGGCTTGCGTGTTACGCGTTTCCACACCAGTACGTAAATCTTTAATTCTTGCATCATCAAGGACATAAGAACGAATCTGGCTTCCCCAGCCAATATCAGATTTGTTCTCTTCCATCGCTTGCTTGTCTGCATTTTTCTTTTGCATTTCCAGTTCGTATAGCTTCGCTTTTAACTGGCGCATAGCTTGGTCTTTATTTTTATGCTGCGAACGGTCATTCTGGCATTGCGTCACAATATTGGTTGGAATATGTGTGATACGTACCGCTGATTCCGTTTTGTTTACGTGCTGACCACCCGCACCAGATGCACGGTATACATCAATACGCAAATCCGCTGGATTGATTTCGATATCAATATCATCATCAACTTCAGGATAAATAAACGCAGAACTAAAAGAAGTATGGCGACGCCCACCTGAGTCAAACGGGCTCTTACGAACCAAACGGTGAACACCAGTTTCCGTTCTTAACCATCCGTAGGCATAGTCACCAATAATTTTGACTGTTGCCGATTTTAGCCCAGCAACATCACCATCAGACTCTTCGATAATCTCGGTTTTAAAGCCCTTTGACTCGGCCCAACGCAAGTACATACGCAATAACATACTTGCCCAATCTTGAGCTTCAGTACCGCCAGAACCCGCTTGTAAATCAATGTAGCAATCTGCACTATCGTATTCGCCAGAGAACATACGGCGAAATTCAAGTTGCTCTAATTTGCCTTCTAATTGCTCTAGTTCAGCTTCAGCTTCATTGAATGTGTCTTCGTCATCAGCTTCAACCGCAAGCTCTAATAAACCTTCAACATCTTCAAGGCCTTGCGTCATCTGGTCAATCGTTTCAACAATTGCTTCAAGAGATGAGCGTTCTTTACCAAGGGCTTGCGCTCTCTCGGGTTCATTCCACACATCAGGCTGTTCAAGCTCAGCATTGACTTCTTCTAAGCGTTCTTTCTTGGCATCATAGTCAAAGATACCCCCTCAGAACCACTGTCCGTTCAGACAGGTCCTGAATCTTATTTTTTACTGGGTTTATTTCAAACGTCATTTTTCAATATCTTATGGTTAGTCAAAAATAATTTTTTATTCACAAACCGCTTAGTATAGCGGAATTTATCTCATGTTTATAGCGCCATCAAACGCTATTTGCTGGTTATTCCGCCGTTTATGATAGGCTTAATCAGGCCAAATATGCTCAATCATTAGCTGGACGTTTTTTTGTCCACGATATTCGTTCACATCTAATTTAAAGGCTATTTTCGCTTTTTTGATGCTGTTATCTGGCCATCGACGAACATCAATATTAAACATAATTGCATCTAACATTGGCCCACCATTCACAGGTTCCAGCATAAGTTTCAAATGGCGCTCACCAACAAGCCTTTGCTGTAATAATTGGAATTCACCATCAAATATAGGTTCCGGAAATGCTTGTCCCCATGGGCCACTTTCTCGAATAAGTTCCGCAGTTTCTAAACAAAACTCATTGCGTGAAAGTTCGCCATCACTCCAGATTACCCCAGCCAATTGCTCAGGTTGAACTAATTCACCCATCAATAATTCAAAGTGATGTTTAAAAGCGTCAAATTGATCAACATGCAAAGTTAAGCCTGCTGCCATTGCATGGCCACCAAATTTTTGCATAATCCCGGGTTGTAATGTATTTAACCGTTCTAATGCATCCCGCATATGGACACCCTGAATGGAACGCCCAGAACCTTTTAATAAACCATCACCCGCAGGAGCAAAAGCGATAACAGGACGATGATATTGTTCTTTGATCCTTGAGGCGAGTATACCGACAACCCCCTGATGCCATTCAGGATGATAAATGGCTAAGCCATTTGGTAACTGGCTTTCACCGTATTCGAATTGATTAAAAAGCACGAGCGCTTCTTGCTGCATACCCGCTTCAATCTCACGGCGAGTTTGATTCAGCCCATCTAACTCATTTGCCAGTTCCCTTGCATACGCCATATCGTCTGTCAGTAATAATTCAATGCTCACTGACATATCATCTAATCTGCCTGCCGCATTTAGCCTAGGGCCAAGCGCAAACCCAAAATCATTTGCCACTAGTCTTGGTAAATCACGTTTGGAAACCTCAATGAGGGCTTTAATACCCGCGCAACAGCGCCCAGCTCTAACACGATTTAGCCCTTGGTGAACTAAAATGCGGTTATTTGTATCAAGAGGAACCACATCTGCAACAGTTCCTAATGCAACCAAATCAAGGTACTCGGCTAAATTAGGCTCTGCTAGCCCTTGCTGCACAAACCACCCTTGCTGACGTAGATATGCACGTAAGGCAGACATTAAATAAAATGTGACACCAACCCCAGCTAATGATTTAGATGCAAAGCAACATTCATTTAAGTTCGGGTTGATTATCGCATCCGCAGCAGGCAAAGTTTCCCCCGGCAGATGGTGATCGGTAATAATTACATTCATTCCATATTGATTAGCTACTGCAACCCCTTCATGGGATGAGATGCCATTATCAACGGTAATAATGAGATTCGTTCCACGTTTACGGGCTTCTTCAACAACCAATGGCGTTAATCCATAACCATTTTCAAAACGGTTCGGAACTATATAATTGATATTTCTATATCCCATTGATTTTAGAGCTCTAATAGCTAATGCCGTACTGGTTGCTCCATCCGCATCGAAATCCCCAACAATAGTAATAGCTTCATGTTCATTTAACGCACGATAAAGTAGGGGCAATGCCTTATCAACACCCGATAATGTCCGATAATCCAATAAATTAGCTGCTTTGCGCTCTAACTGATTGATATCCGTGATGCCCCGATGCTGGTAAATTCGTTGTAATAGCTCAGGCAAGCCAGGAAGTTGAGCGGCAGAACTTTGCTGCTGTCTTTGTTGTAAGAGTGTTTCTACATTCACAATAATTAACTATTTTTCGTTGAGTAATTGAACAAGGGCATCCGGTTTCATGTAGCCAGGCAGTAATTGCCCATCCGGTAGGATGATTGCTGGTGTTCCCGTCACTTTGAATAAATTACCCACACTCATATGTTTACTTAGGTCAATTTTGCAATCTTCAATCATGGCAACTTCTTCACCTTTAAACGCTTGAGTTAATGCTTTTTGTTGTAGGCCATTGCACCAAATAGATGCCATTTTCTTTCCTACATCGCTATCTGCACCTTGGCGTGGATAAGCCAGATAACGCACCGTAACACCTTGGCTGTTTAATTCACCAACAGATTCATGTAATTTTTTACAATAACCACAGCTAATATCGGTAAAAACTGTCACAACATGCTTTTCCTGAGGGGCTTTGAAGATAATCATTTCATCTTTGAGCGCTTCTACTTTTTTCATTAATGGCTGATTACTGATATTGACTGGATTTTTACCGCTCATATCATAAATTGGCCCTTGCAATAAATATTTGCCATCATCAGTGATATAAACAACCCCTGTTGTGGTTTCAACAACATTCAGCCCAACGATTGGCGAAGGTTTAATTACCTCAACAACCATGTTGTATTTTTCCAAAGTATCACGGATAACTTTTTCTTCTGTTGCCCCATAGACCGTGGAAGTCACCGTTGCAATACATGCAGCAGCCAATAATAACAATTTGCGTTTCATAGATAGTCCTTTAATCATGCATCACCCCCTTGGATGATGCTGCTCATGCAATACTCGTAACCGTTCAGTAGCAACATGAGTATAAATTTGGGTGGTTGAAAGATCACTATGACCTAACAACATTTGTACCACGCGTAAATCTGCCCCATGATTGAGTAAATGGGTTGCAAATGCGTGTCTAAGAACATGCGGTGAGAGTAGCTCGCTATCAATATGTGCAAGTACTGCATAATATTTTATTCGATGCCAAAACGTTTGCCGAGTCATTTTCGTGCCACGCTTACTCGGGAATAGAATATCGCTAGTTTTGCCATTTAATAAATCTGGGCGACCTTCATCAATGTATTTCTCTAGCCAATATATTGCCTCTTCCCCCAACGGAATCAATCTTTCTTTATCGCCTTTACCAACAACGCGAATAACCCCCTGCCGCAAGCTAATATCTGAAAAAGTTAAGCCGATTAATTCAGAAACACGCAAACCACAAGCATATAGCACTTCCAACATGGCCTTATCACGTAGTTCTAAAGCATCTTCGGTAGCAGGGGCATTTAATAAATCTTCAACTTGTTTTTCACTTAAATCTTTGGGTAAACGCTGCGGAATTTTGGGGGCAGCAATCACCGCAGAAGGGTCATCCAGACGGATTTTCTCCCGATACAAATATTGAAATAACCTACGCATCGCACTTAATAAACGTGCTGAACTGGTTGCTTTATATCCACAATCAATACGTTCCGCAAAAAAAGATTGTAAGTCAATGGATTGAACACTTTCTAAATGCAACTGATGCGCATCAAGCCATTTATCTAATAGTTGAAGGTCATTACGATAAGAAGCCAATGTATTTTCGGCTAGATCTTGTTCAAGCCAAATTGTATCAAGAAATTGTTCAATTAATGGATTAAGTTGTTTTGTTTCCACGACAGATAAGCTTCCTTTAGATAATACCACACGATTCTATTATGCCTGAATGTGGCTGCTTCTGTTACAATATCTCTCTTGTGATGAAAACCATAGCTGGACATAGTAATAATATATATGAAAATAGGTCTTTTTTACGGTTCTAGTACCTGTTATACCGAAATGGTTGCAGAAAAAATACGTGATATTCTCGGCGATGATTTAGTCACATTGCATAACGTTAACGATACACCGCCAACAGAAATGGAACAGTATGATGTTCTTATTTTGGGAATACCTACGTGGGATTTTGGTGAAATACAGGAAGATTGGCTTGAAATTTGGGAAGTGCTTCCCAATCTTAACCTCGCAAATAAAATCATTGCGATGTATGGACTGGGTGACCAAATAGATTATGGCGAGTGGTTTCTTGATGCCCTTGGCATGCTCTATCATCAACTAAAACCAACTGGCGCTAAATTTGTCGGTTTCTGGCCAACTGAAGGCTATACCTTTGATAGCCCTAAACCACTCAATGAAACTGGTGATATGTTTGTTGGGCTGGCATTAGATGAAGTCCACCAGTTTGAACAGACCGATGAACGTATTGCGCAGTGGTGTGTGCAGATTTTTCAGGAAATTGAAGCGCTGTTATGATGCAAGTTTATATGTACTTGCTCATCGAACCCCCAAAGTGAGGGTTACCTACCCTACACTAGGCTACCAATTTGATTTATCACCTATGATTTTGGTAGCCTAAATATCAGGGTATTGCAGCAATAATTGGTTTAAATTACGCCAATTCTCTTCCGACAATGCGTCTTTTGCAACCCACAAATGGAGCTTTTGTGGTTTACCTTGTAACGCTTCTAGTGTCAGTAATATACCATAGCGGGTAAGCCAAGGTGCTTTCAGTATTCTCCATTCATTTTTCTTCCACTGAACCTTATTGCCATTAACCAGTACAGCAACCCCTTTTATTTTACTGATATTTTTCTGGCTCTTTGCCCAACTCGCAACGACAACCACTAATAGCGGCAACCATATCATTGAGTTACCAGGGGACCATGGAGCCAATAGTAAAAACATCCCAATGACCCCATGAACACAGGTTGAGAACAGTTGGGTTTTCCATGAAATGGAGAGATTAGATTTCCACAGGACCACGATTTTTATTTTTTTCCTGAATCAGTTTAATCATACGAAAAAGTTCGTCATCATCTGGACGACCGTGATTCATTAGCCAATTGAATAAATCAGGGTCCGCACATTCTAATAAACGGACAAATACCTGCTTATCGTGAGTTGTTAGGTCATCATATTCATACTCAAAAAACGGCATGATTGAAATATCTAATTCACGCATACCACGGCGGCATGCCCAATGAATTCGCGCTTTATTCTCAATATCCATTCTACTACGGCCTTTTTTGCAGTTAACTGATTAGATTGATTATTTTCCATACTCTAACAGATTATCCGCTAAGAAAACATGTTATAGACTACATTGTTGTAATTTTAGTAGTAAAATACCGTTTTTCTACAAACAGATGATAAAAAACTATTAGATAATACAGCTTCATCATAATAACTACTTGCAATGTTATCTAGCTATTTTACCATTAGGCACCTTTATCTATCAAAGAACAACAGGTGAAATCATGACTAACCAAATTGATAGTACACAGCAATTCCCTCTCGGATCTCAGTCTTTACCACTCGTTTTGATTTCACTGGAAAACTGGGAACTTATTCACCTCCACGGCGCCGATGCAGAAAAATACCTGCAAGGCCAAGTAACCGCAGATATCGCCACACTCAAGCAATCACATGCATTAACAGCACATTGTGATCCTAAAGGTAAGATGTGGAGCGACCTCCGCTTATTCCATCATTTAGATGGCTACTCATATTTATTAAGAACCAGCGTTGCCGACTCACAACTCGCCGAACTGAAAAAATATGCTGTTTTTTCGAAAGTCACCTTTGAAAAAAAACCAGAACTGAAATTAGTCGGAGTCGCGGGTAAAGGCGCTAGAGAAGCACTGGCAACATTATTTACTGCATTACCTGACGCTCAAAACCAAGTAGTTACAGACGACGCCTCCACAATATTACATTTTGCATTACCCACAGAGCGTTTTTTAGTGATCACTAACGAAGAAACGGCACAAAAAATGGCCCAAACCTTAGGTGCTATTCAGGTCAACGATGAACAATGGTTAGCCCTTGATATCGAAGCCGGTTTTGCGGTTATCGATCAACAAAATAGTGCCCAACATTTACCTCAAGCAACCAACTTACAAGCCCTACCTGATGGTATTAGCTTTAAAAAAGGCTGTTATACCGGTCAAGAAATGGTTGCCCGTGCAAAATTCCGTGGTGCAAATAAACGTGCGATGTACACCTTAAAAGGTACAGGTACCACTATTCCTGTCGTTGGTGAAGGTGTGGAATGGCAGCTTGGTGATAAATGGCGCCGTACAGGAACTGTTTTAGCTGCTATTCGCTTAGGTAGCGGCGAAATTTATGTGCAAGTCATTATGAATAACGATATGGAAGCGGATAGCGTTTTCCGTGTTATGGGGGATGAGCAAAGTCATCTAACTATCGCACCATTACCTTATTCATTAGAAGAGAATTAATTGGAGTTTTTATGTCATCTGCATTAGGTAACAAGCCCGTAGAGGTGGTTAATTTTGGGGCTTTTACCGAAGTCGTCCAATTTTTGATGGAATTAGATAAACTCAAAAGTGTTTATCGTAAAAATAAGTTATTGAACCGTGAACGCCAAGAAAATACAGCAGAACACAGTTGGCAATTTGCCGTTGCAGCAATGAGTTTTGCACCTTATGTTCAAGGCATTAATATCGAACATGCGATAAAACTTGCCCTTGTTCATGACATTGTTGAAATTGATGCAGGTGATGTATTGGTATTTGATAATGCCGCTCGTGATGCTATTCATGAAGAAGAAGTTAAAGCGGCTAAGCGTATTTTTAACTTACTGCCTAACCCGCAAAATGAAACGCTATTAGCTCTGTGGAATGAATATGATGCATTAGAAACCCCGGAATCTGTGTATGCGAATGCCATTGACCGAGCGATGCCGATGCTGATGAACCTGCATAATCAAGGCCAAAGTTGGGTCGAAAACCACATTCGTCTGGAACAAGTCCTCAGTAAATGTGATTATATTCAGCAGATCCTACCTGAATTTTATCAACAACTTAAATTACAATTGGAACTCGCTCAGCAAAAAGGCTGGTTACTGTAATTTATGTCAGAAGCGGCTACAAAGCCGCTTTATTTAACGTGTTACACTCATCTAATCTAATGTGTATTACCCACAGCAAGATATACTTTTCACTAATTTATTATTTTGATTTAAATAATGAACTACTTTATATTTTTTAATAATTATTAATCTCGACTTATATAGAAATATCAATATTAATAACTTGCCAATTATTAATATCGCTCCTATCTTTATCATTGAACATTTGCCAGAGAGGTTTAAAATGGAAAAATTCAATGAATATTCAAATCCTTATCTTTTACTTCTAGATGTCCATTCACCCGCTATAATTCAATTCAATAAATCAACACATCAAACAATTCCAATTATCGAAGGACTCGGTGGGACTCCTGATGGTATTGCCGTTGACCCTGCTAACCGATTAATTTATTGGAGTAATATGGGTGAAGATTATGAGGCTGACGATGGTTCCATTAATGTGATGAATTTTGATGGTACTGGCAGAAAAATACTAGTAGGCAACGGAAAGATAAGAACGCCAAAACAATTGCATCTTGATTTAGTAAATCAACGATTATATTGGTGTGACCGTGAAGGTGGTATGGTTTCATCATGTAATATTGATGGTTCTGATTTATTCGTCCATGTAGCAAGACCCCGAGATAAACACAATAAAGTAGATATATTAGACCAATGTGTTGGCATTACTGTTGATGTCACAAATAATTGGATTTACTGGACTCAGAAAGGGACCCCTAAAGGTAATTTAGGTCGTATTTTTAGGGTGCCATTAACGCCTAAAATCCAACAATCGGCCAATCAACGAAACGATATTCAATTACTCCTTCAAGACCTCCCCGAACCTATTGATTTATTGCTTGATAAAGAAAACCATATTTTATATTGGACAGATAGAGGCGCTGAGCCCGATGGTAATAGCTTAAATTGTGCCAATATTTCTGCTGATGGATTAAGCCATTACAAGGTGATAAGCCGTGGTTTTAAAGAGGCTATTGGACTCACATATGATAAGCCTGCACAACTGATGTATGTGGCTGACCTTAATGGAGGGATTTACCGAGTCATTATAGAAACAGGTGATGTGGAAAAGCTACACCAAGGTAAAAATTATACGGGTATCTCACAATATTTAGGTTAAATAAATCCTAAATAAATAAAGGCTTGAATTCAGTAACTCACCGAAATCAAGCCTAAAGAGTATTTAATTCACATTATATAATGGAAGTGTGCGATATATTCCTACATATAATCTTCAATCGGCACACATGAACAGTGTAAATGACGATCCCCATACACATCATCAAGCCGTTTTACTGCTGGCCAGTATTTATTCGCTTTCGTTTGTGCTGTTGGGAATGCTGCGAGTTCACGGCTATAACTATGAGGCCACTCCCCGGCTAGCTCCGTTTGCACATGAGGCGAATTCACGAGAGGGTTATCTTCTAGTGTCCACTGCCCTTTCACGACTTGGTCAATTTCATCGCGTATCGCTAACATGGCGTCAATAAACCGATCAATTTCAGTTATGCTTTCAGACTCTGTCGGTTCAATCATTAATGTCCCTGCTACAGGGAAAGACATGGTTGGCGCATGAAAACCATAATCAATTAAGCGCTTAGCAATATCGAGCTCACTGATACCCGTATCTCTTTTAATTGGGCGTAAATCGACAATACATTCATGGGCAACATAGCCTTCTTGCCCTGTATATAAAATGTCATAACGGCCAGAAAGACGCTTGGCAATATAATTCGCATTTAAAATAGCAACTTGGCTAGCTTTACGTAGACCATAAGAGCCCATCATCCGAATATACATCCAGCTAATTGGCAAAATTGATGCACTGCCAAATGGGGCTGCAGATACCGCACCTTGGTCAGTTAACATTTCTTGCTCAACCACAGAATGCCCCGGTACGAACGGTGCCAAGTGTTTTTTCACACCGATAGGCCCCATACCTGGGCCGCCACCGCCGTGAGGGATACAGAATGTTTTATGCAAATTCAAGTGAGAAACATCCGCACCAATAAAGCCCGGTGTTGTTAACCCAACCTGAGCATTCATATTTGCACCATCAAGATATACTTGCCCACCATATTGGTGAATAATTTCACACACTTCACGAATACTTTCTTCATATACCCCGTGGGTTGATGGATAAGTTACCATCACACAAGAAAGTGCTTCGCTATGTTGCTGAGCTTTTTCACGTAAATCCGTTAAATCGATATTACCTTCATCATCACAACGCACTACCACCACCTCCATACCTGCCATATGCGCAGAGGCAGGATTGGTACCGTGAGCAGAAGCCGGGATCAAACAAATATTTCGCTCCCCTTCATTGCGACTCTCATGATAGCGACGAATAGCCAATAAACCGGCATATTCACCTTGAGCCCCTGAGTTAGGTTGCATACAAACTGCATCATAACCAGTCAATTGCACTAACCAATGGGAAAGTTGCTCTATCATTTGGTGATAACCTTGAGCCTGCTCAGGTGGGCAGAATGGGTGTAGCTCGCCAAATTCAGGCCAAGTAATTGGGATCATTTCCGCAGCCGCATTAAGCTTCATCGTACAAGAACCCAGAGGGATCATAGCTTGGTTTAAGGCTAAATCTTTACGCTCTAAACTATGCATATAGCGCATCATTTCGGTTTCACTATGGTAACGATGAAAATTTGGATGAGCTAAAATTTCATCATCACGTAACATAGAGCTTGGGATCGCTTGCTCTGTCGCTGAAACAGATTGGTCTAGTTTTTCAAAATCTAACTTAGTTTCAACACCTGTGATCACCGCAAACAATTCATTTAAATCTTGGCGAGTCGTGATTTCACTAAAAGTCACGCCAACTGCACCACGAATATCAGTACGTAAATTCACTTTGGCTTTTTCAGCACGAGCTAGCACCGCTGTTTTGTCAGCGACTTCAATACATAACGTATCAAACCAAGTTTTATGGCGTGATGTAAAACCTGCGTCTGCTAATGCCTTGGCAAAAATAGTGCTGAAGCGATGAATACGCTCTGCAATTATTTTCAGCCCTTTTGACCCATGATAAACCGCATACATGGCTGCGATATTGGCTAACAGCACTTGGGATGTACAAATATTCGAGTTCGCTTTTTCACGGCGAATATGTTGTTCACGGGTTTGCATCGCCATACGCAGTGCGGTATTACCTGCTGCATCCCGTGACACACCGATAATACGTCCCGGCATTGCCCGTTTAAATTCGTCACGACAAGCAAAGAAGGCCGCATGTGGCCCACCATACCCCATCGGGACGCCAAAACGCTGCGCTGAACCGAAGACAATATCCGCCCCTTGCTTACCCGGTGCAGTGAGCAATACTAGCGCCATCATATCTGCTGCAACGCAACTGACAATTTTACGCTCTTTTAATTGGGCAAATAGCGAACTGTAGTCATGGACATTACCTGTCGTGCCAACCTGTTGAAGTAACACACCAAAAATACCTTCGTGTTCCAGTGCTTTCTCTGCGCTATCCACAATCACTTCAAAACCCAAAGTCCCCGCACGTGTGCGAACAACATCCAGAGTTTGCGGATGAACATCATCCGCCACAAAGAAACGATCTGCATCTTTCAGTTTGCTGATCCGTTTTGCCATCGCCATAGCTTCTGCCGCAGCGGTGGCTTCGTCCAATAACGATGCAGAAGCGAGGTCTAACCCCGTAAGGTCGATAGTTAACTGTTGAAAATTCAGTAATGATTCTAAACGGCCTTGTGACACCTCCGGTTGATATGGCGTATAAGCGGTATACCAACCTGGGTTTTCTAATAAATTACGTAAGATAACTGGCGGAAGCACAGCAGGGGCATAGCCCATACCAATATAACTTTTGTAGCGTTTATTGAGTGACGCTATTGCTTTTAATTCCGCTAAAGCTTCTTGTTCAGTTGCTCCCCCCCCCACTCTTGGCGGTTCTGCAAGCAAAATGGCTTTGGGGACAATTTTGTCCATCAGGGCATCTAATGACGTTGCACCCACGGTGTCTAACATGGTTTTTAATTGTTGTTCTGATGAACCAATGTGGCGCGAAATGAATTCTGAACGATTTTCTAATTGACTCAGTGACATCGACATATCTGTGTTCCCATCCTTTGTCTGCTATGCATAAGTTGTAGGGCGGTTATTACGGAACTTGCGAGATAACGCTTAAAATCAATGATATTGCGGTTGTTTCTTGTTTCTAACTAATTAGATTTTATCAATCCTCTAAATAGCTCATCTTATGGCTATCACTAAAAAGTGTTTATTCTAAATAGTTTGCGTTGTGGCTAGGCGGCAAACGTAGACAATCTTGGGGAACATACACAAGTATGTGACCCGAGTTGTCGAGTGCAGCCAACACCGCCACAACACAAAATATGACGAATAAACTATTCTTCGGCTTCAATCATAGAAGTATACCCCGCCGCATCAATCAAATCCGCCAGCTCTGCGGTATCAGATGCTTTAATGCGGAAAATCCAACCTTCTTGATACGGCTGTTCATTTACGAGTTCTGGCGCGTCATTCAACTCACTATTAACCGCCACAATTTCGCCACTCAGTGGTGCGTAAATATCAGATGCTGCTTTAACTGATTCGACGACTGCAACGTCATCACCTGCACTTACCGCCGTTCCCACTTCGGGTAAATCAACAAACACCATGTCACCCAACGTTTCTTGCGCATGTTCGGTGATACCAACTGTAAATTCACCATTACCTTCATCGCGCAGCCACTCATGTTCACGGGTGTACATTAATTCTTTAGGTGTATTGCTCATCATTAGCCTCTCAATTTTTAAATTTATTAATCAGATTCGCCCAAATTACACTAAGCAGTTACCTTCACGGACAAAGCCCGGTTTAACAACTTCAACTGGCATTTCTCTTTGTCTGATTTCAACAATTGCTTTGTCTTGAATTCCGTTCGGGACACGCGCTAACGCAATACTGAAGCCAAGGGTTGGCGAGAAAGAGCCACTGGTTATTACCCCTTCTTGTAGTTTCCCCAGTTCATCAGTAAAGCGAACAACTTGCCCTGCACGCAGTATACCTTTTTCACGCATCACAATACCGACAAGTTTTTCAGTACCTTGTTCGCGTAATTTTTCCAATGCTTCACGGCCAATAAATTGGCGATCTTCTGGTTTCCAAGAGATCGTCCATCCCATATTCGCGGCTAATGGTGAAATCGTTTCATCCATATCTTGCCCATATAGGTTCATACCGGCTTCAAGGCGCAAAGTATCCCGCGCCCCTAAGCCCGCTGGGTGTACCCCTGCCTTAAGCAGTTTATGCCAAAATTCAACGACCTGCTCTTTAGGCATAGCAATTTCATAACCTTTTTCGCCGGTATAGCCCGTGGTTGCGATGAACAAATCTCCAGTTTGAATACCATAAAATGGTTTCATTCCTTCAATGGCGCTATTTTGTTCCGAACTCAGTAATGAATGAACCTTTTCTGGTGCTTGCGGCCCTTGGACAGCTAATAACGCTAAGTCATCGCGAACACGAATTTCAACGGCATAACCTTTAGCATGTTGTTCAATCCAAGCGAGGTCTTTATCGCGTGTTGCTGAGTTGACGACGAGACGATAAAAGTCATCAGCGAGGTAATACACAATCAGGTCATCAATAACACCACCTGAAGCATTCAGCATGCCTGTATATAAGGCTTTACCTTGCTCTGTAAGTTTATTGATATCGTTGGCGAGAAGATAACGAAGAAAATCACGACAGCCTTCCCCGTGTAAATCGACAATAGTCATATGGGAAACATCAAACATCCCTGCTTCGGTTCTGACAAAATTATGTTCATTGATCTGCGAACCATAATGCAACGGCATCATCCAACCATGAAAATCGACCATTTTTGCACCGCAGGCTATATGTTCATCATATAGCGTTGTTTGCTTTACCATGAATACCCTCTTTACATTATTAATTAATATGACAGGGTGATTGCGTAGTGAAAATTATCCATCTGCAACAAAGTCGCGAGATAATTTTAACCCGACGCAAACGATAACTTTTAAAAAACCTACCACTGTTTGCAGTTCTATTCTATAAAAAAAAATAGGGCGACCATCCATCTGTATTACTGATTGCGCTCTGATTTTGCCAGTGCTTTTTGTTAAATAATTGAGAATGATCACTCAAAACCCTTACATTTAGCGTCTAGAAGCTCAAAATATCATCAATTAAAGAATTTAAATGATAGCTTCGCCAATAAAACTCATCACACCAATATAAATAAAACTAATGCGAAAAATGAATGTAATTAGTTTTTTTCAGTCATGATAAAAAGAGAAAAGTCTGCTATTCATACTAAAACAAGATCGGCAGGGTTATTTCGTATACAGAAACCAGTGATGACACTTTGTATATTGAAATTAAAAAAGAAAAAGGCACAATTTATAAGATAGTGCCTTTGCAGAAAGGGATTTAGAGAGTGTCTTCGACTTGTAACTGTTCCAGCCACTTCGGCATATCAAACAGCCCCATCGCATGGTTCAATAATTGCGGTTTAACACCCGGTAAGCTGTCCGCTAAAACTAGCCCGATATCACGAAGTAATTTCTTCGCAGGGTTATTGCCATCAAACAATTCACGGAAGCCTTGCATACCAGCTAACATCAACGCTGCACTGTGCTTACGGCTGCGCTCGTAATCACGCAAGTATAAATATTGACCAAAGTCTTTACCTTCGCGGTGCAAACGTTTAATTTCACCAATCAACATAGCTACATCCATAAAACCAAGGTTAACCCCTTGGCCTGCTAATGGATGGATGGTATGTGCCGCATCCCCCAACAGAGCTAAGCGTTGAGCTGCAAATTGCCTTGCATAACGCCCTGTGAGAGGAATGGTTAATCGCTCACTTTCCACTTGGCAAAGACCCAGACGAACATCAAATGCAACCGCCAGTTCTTTATTAAAATCAGCAGGTTCTAAAGATTGACGCCTAGCTGCTTCAGTGGCAGATTGAGACCAGACAATCGAGCAAAGATGTGGGTCACTTAATGGTAAAAACGCCAAAATACCTTCACCATCAAAAGCTTGGCGAGCAACACCTTCGTGAGGTTTTTCAGTTCGGACCGTAGCAACTAACGCGGTATGTTCATAATCCCAAAAAGTTAATGGGATATCAGCATGGCTACGCAACCACGAGTTTGCCCCATCAGCCCCCACAATCAACCGTGCCGTTAACATGTTTTCATCATCTAACGTAATGAAAACATCATTTTCTCCCCACACCACTTTTTTAATTGTTGCGGGGGCTAATAATGTCACATCGCGAAGCTGAGACGCCTTTTGCCATAGTGCATCACGTACAACATTATTCTCAACAATATGCCCTAAATGCGTCAGGTTACGTTCTTGAGCGGTAAAAGAAATACGCCCAAAGCTATCGTTATCCCAAACTTCCATGCCATTATATGCAGAAGCTCGCATTCCTTTAATAGTTGACCATACACCTAAGTGGGTCAGTAACTTTTCACTTGCCGCATTAATAGCAGATACCCTTAATGCATGCGGCTCTGCTACACTAAATGGCAGCTTGGGTGGATGAGTCTCAATTACCGCAACACGAAGCCCACTCCCTTCAAGCCCACAAGCGACTGCTAACCCAACCATACCACCACCGGCGATAACCACATCAAATGATTGCATATTTTTTATTCCTCTTTATTTCGTGGTTATTGGTGTGCAACCCAACCCAATGTTTGGCGAGCCAAAACATCACGAGCTGGCGGTAACATTTCCATTGCCATTAAACCTAAGTTACGCCCGACAATAAGCGGTAAACAGCGATTCGCAAATAAACGAACCAAACCGTCGGTTATCGTAACCGTTTTGTCTCTATCTAACGCTCTGGCTTGCTGGTATTGGCTGAGTAATGAATAACGGCCAATGTCTTGCCCTTTCGCGTTTGCATCTACCACAATGTGAGCCAGTTGCATCACATCACGGATACCTAAATTAAAGCCTTGCCCCGCAATAGGATGCAGGGTCTGAGCAGCGTTCCCCACTAACACGACTCGATGACTAACAGGGTTAAGCGCCTTACGTAATACCAATGGATAACAATGACGCTTACCGGCCATGACGATTTCGCCTAGCCGCCAGCCGAATGCTTGCTGTAATTTATCCTTGAATGTCTCATCATCCCAAGACCTAATTGTGTCAGCTTGTTCTTGCTGATGACACCAAACCAATGAACTACGGCCTTGTGACATTGGCAGCAAGGCTAATGGGCCAAATTCCGTAAAGCGTTCAAAGGCTTGGCCTTGTGGGTCTATGGCGGTTTTCACATTCGCGATAATAGCCACTTGCCCATAATCGTCCTGTTGCCATTGCATATGGCAGGCTTTACCAATCGCGGAATGGCTGCCATCCGCAGCAATCAGTAATTCCCCTGTCACCTTATCTCCATTATCCAAGGTGACCGTCACAATCTCTTGTTCACGATAAACATTTTCTACTTTTGCAGGGCAATAAAGGGTTACACCGGGGGCTTTACGTAACAATGAAAATAGGCGGGCACCAGCTTCGTGCAGTTCAATAACATTGCCTAGAGCATCGATATGATAATCATCGGCTGCGATATTCACAAAACCAGCATGGCCTCTATCAGACACATGAACATGATTAATGGGGGTCACACAATCCGCTAAAGCAGGCCAAATGCCTATTTTTGCTAACGACTGGCAAGTACCGTGGGCTAGCGCAATCGCACGTGCGTCGAATCCCGGATGTTTGCCATCAGGCAAAGCTGCCTCGATTAATGAAACCGATAATTTTCCTTGGCTAAGGGATGATATCGCCAGTGCTAATGTTGCACCCGCCATACCGCCCCCCACGATGATCACATTCATGCGTTGTTTATTACCTTTCTATGATGACTGACAGCTACCCTAAATTGTGCGTTGCTGCCGCCATTAGGGCTTCAATTTCATCAGGGTCTTTCACGACTAAATCTGTTAAGTTTTCATTTCCGTTTTCGGTGATAACAATATCATCTTCGATACGTACACCAATTCCGCGATATTGTGGTGGCACATCGGCATCTGGAGCAATATATAAACCAGGCTCAACAGTTAATACCATCCCCACTTCAAGTGTACGGTCGCGGTCTGTGCCATAAAAACCTACATCATGTACATCTAACCCTAACCAATGACTTAAACCATGCATAAAGAATGGCTGATATGCTTTGTTTTCGATCAATTGATCCACATCGCCTTGTAAAATTCCAAGTGCGACGAGACCTTCTGTTTTGATACGAACAATTTCACGAGTCACCTCATGAATACTAGTTCCCGGGCGGTATAGCTCTAACGCGGTATTTAACGCTTTAAGGACGATATCGTAAATTTCACGTTGCGCTTGGCTAAATTTGCCATTTACTGGGAAAGTACGCGTGATATCCCCTGCATAGCCTTCAAATTCTGCCCCTGCATCAATCAAGACTAATTCGCCATCCTTCATTAGGCTCTCATTTTCGGTGTAATGCAAAATACAGGCATTTTCACCACTACCCACAATGGAGTTGTACGAAGGGAAACGTGCACCATGGCGAGTAAATTCGTGTTCTAACTCACCACAAAGTTGGTATTCATACATATTAGGTCGGCAAGTTTCCATGGCTCTAACGTGTGCGAGAGCAGAAATTCGCCCAGCCATACGCAGAGTATTAATTTCTTCTTCTGACTTAAATAAGCGCATTTCATGGACAATCGGCCGCCAATCTACCAATGTTTGTGGCGCTCGTAAGTGACGGCGGCTGCCTTTACGTAAAATATCTAAGGCATCAAATACTAATTTATCGGCATAGGCAAACTCCCCCTGTGCATGATAAACCACATCGAGGCCGTTCAGTAATTGATAAAGTTGTTCTTCTATTTCATTGAAAGGTAACGCTTTGTCGATACCTAACTTTTCAGGTGCGGCGTCTTGGCCAAGGCGGCGACCAAACCAAATTTCAGCAGTTAAATCACGAACACGGTTAAAAAGAACAGAATGGCTATGTTTTTCATCGCTCTTAATCAACACTAATACGGCTTCAGGTTCGCTAAACCCCGTCAAATAAAGGAAATCACTGTGTTGACGGTACGGGTATTCGCAATCCGCATTACGCTGCGCAGGAGGCGCTGAGAAAATAATTGCTGCACTGCCTGGTTGCATTTGAGCCAATAATGCATTGCGACGAGAAATAAATTCCTGTTTATTCATACCGTTTTTGCCTTATTATCAGAATAATTAGATTGCTGAATATATTGCTTGTGTTTAACCAATCACATAACAACATACACTGGCGAAATGACTTGAAACTGGATACACCCCGTTTTCAAGCACTTAATTTTATCAATAATATAATATCGTCCGATAAAGTTAAGTGGCTTTGAAAACTCACGTTACACGTTAAAAGAAACTAATGAAGAACTGGCTTATCATTTTTTACTGCGGTTGGGCCTTGGCCTTTAGTTGGCTCAATCAATGCAATGTAACATAATTGCACCGCCACCCTGACATACTCCACCACTTCTTCTAACGCTTGCTCGAGTTCTTCTTGGTCTTCGTCTTCATCATAACCAAGCATACCAATATTGCGTAAATCTGTGATAACCTCGCTTATCTCTTTTTTATCAGCCAGTTTCGGTTGTGTAACACCAACACCTAATAAAAAGTGATTTACCCAGCCAGCTAGCGCATCAGCATGGTCAAAAACAGAAGCGTCTTCGTCAGGAAATAGCATAGTAAATGCAAACTCGCTATCATCAAGTGCTTCAAACGTGGTATCAAAAAGTTCTCGCAGTGGCTGTGAAACGGTTTGTGGAAAAGCTAAACCATCGTTAGCAAGGTCATGGACTAACGTTTGCCAGCTTTGGTCACGTCCCCCACCACAGATCAACCCGGTTATTAGACCATGGATCTCCGCGGCAGTAAGTGCGATTGAGTGCTGTTGCAGTAGTTTGTCCAGTGATTCATAGTTTGGTAAAGATTTTTGTATAGACATCTGAATTCGTCATGTTAGCTTATGATTCGTGATATGCTACCATCAAGGATAGCCGCTAGACCAGTATGCTTTTGTCTTATCTATTAATTGCGCCAAATATGATGTATTTATGGCGAGTATTATTCAGTATGGAGGTATCATGTCCGCACAACCTGTCGACATCCAGATTTTCGGGCGTTCAATGCGAGTTAACTGCCCATCAGAACAAAAAGAAGCCCTTCTTGAGTCGGCTAAAGAATTAGAACAACGCTTGCAAAATCTGAAAGATAGAAGCGGTGTGACCAATATGGAACAACTTATTTTTATCGTAGCATTGAACGTCTGTCACGAATTAGCACAAGAAAAGACAAAAACGCGTGATTATGCTTATAATATGGAAGAGAAAATAAAAATGTTGCAGCACACAATCGAACAAGCGTTGCACGATCAGGTGAAAATTACTGAGAGGCAGGTATTGCCCTTAGAGTAAATCTGCTTATTAATCAGACACTAGTAGAAAAAAATATACAAAATTAAGGTTGCATTTTAAATCTAGTTTCGTACAATGAAATCACTGAGTAACGATAAGTTCTCAAACCAAATTTCTCTGAGATGCGCGTGAGTGGGCGAGTCCCCTGAGCCGATATTTCAACTAAATAGAATGTGGTTATGGCGCTGGTGAGCATGCCTGATTCGCTCAGGAAGCCTAAAGGTTGCTAAACTGCGTTCACCTTGAACCAAGGGTTCAAGGGTTACAGCCTACAACGGCATCTTGGAGACCCTCAATTAAGTTCCTGCTTATTTTTCATTTGTTTTCTACATAACCTTTCATCTTGCGATATACTTTAAGTAATTTACTTTCTTGGTTAACTGTTTTTTATCGCATATATAACAGGTTATCACATGCAAGACTCCCTCTCGACCCAACGCCAGCAGGTACGTCAAACAATCCGCCAAGCACGTCGTCAATTAAGCGCTCAGCAGCAATATGACGCTGCGGAACAACTCATGCATAATGCATTAAACCACCCGAAAATAGCACAAGCCAACACGATTGCTTTGTTTCTTTCTTTTGATGGCGAAATTGATACTAAACCGCTTATTCAGGCGCTCTGGGCTGAAGGCAAACAAGTCTATCTCCCTGTTTTACATCCTTTTAGTCGTCACCATTTATTATTTCTTCACTATCGCCCCGATAGCCAACTCGTTAAAAACCGATTTAATATTGATGAACCACCGCTTGATGTTAGAGATGTGCTACCACTTGAGAAACTGGATATCATGCTTATCCCATTAGTGGCATTTGATACTCAAGGGCAACGGTTAGGTATGGGAGGTGGGTTCTATGATAGGACTCTAGCAAATTGGCAAAAAACCGGTTTTTATCCAATTGGCCTTGCCCATAATTGCCAGCAAGTAGAAAAACTCCCCATCGCACACTGGGATATTCCTTTACCCGAAATTATTACGCCGCAAAAAATATGGCGCTGGTCATAAACACCCGCGCCATTATTTCACACAATTTTTAGCGTAACTTAGAACAGTAAACGCGCACGAATGGTTCCAGGCAAATCTTTTAATTTCTGGAGTGCTTCATCTGTTTGGTTTGGCGTTTGCATTAATACATCAATAACCACATAACCTACGTTCCCTGATGTACGTAAATACTGGCCAACAACGTTAATGTTATTTTCAGTAAATACTTGGTTGATGCTGTTCAAAATACCTGGACGGTTTTCATGAATATGCAAGAAACGGTTGGTATCTTCAGTATGGACAGGCAGGGAAACTTCAGGGAAGTTAACCGCAGATAGTGTTGAACCATTATCTGAGTATTTCGCCAACTTACTAGCCACTTCTAACCCAATATTTTCTTGAGCTTCTTCTGTAGAGCCCCCAATGTGCGGCGTTAAAATCACATTATCGAACTTAATTAATTCAGAGATAAATGGGTCATTAGGGTCATTATTTGCAGCTGGCTCACTTGGGAATACGTCCACTGCAGCACCTGATAAATGTTTGCTTTCCAATGCGGCTGCCAGTGAAGGAATATCCACAACTGTTCCACGTGATGCGTTAATGAATATAGAACCAGGCTTCATACGGTCGAATTGTTCTTTAGCAAACATATTCTTCGTACTTGGGGTTTCAGGGACATGTAAGCTAACCACATCGCTCATATTCAAAAGTTCAGTTAAAGAACGAACTTGAGTTGCATTACCTAATGGTAGTTTGTTTTCAATATCATAGAAGAAAACATTCATACCGATACCCTCAGCTAAGATCCCCAACTGAGTACCAATGTGGCCATATCCAACAATACCAAGACGCTTACCACGCGCTTCAAAACAGCCTTTCGCTTGTTTTTCCCAAACACCACGGTGTGCTTGCATATTAGCTTCAGGAATACGACGTAGTAAAAGTAATAATTGGCCTAATACCATTTCTGCAACGGAACGTGTATTCGAAAATGGTGCGTTAAATACAGGGATACCACGTTTTGCCGCAGCATCTAAATCAACTTGGTTGGTGCCGATACAAAAGCAACCCACTGCAACAAGTTTTTCTGCTGCTGCAAAAATTTCTTCAGTAAGATGAGTACGGGAACGGATACCTACAAAACGTGCATCTTTAATCGCTTCTTTTAATTCTTCGTCGGATAACGCACTTTTGTGATATTCAATATTGGTGTAGCCCGCAGCTTTTAAGTTATCAACCGCACTTTGGTGCACACCTTCTAGCAGTAAAAATTTAATTTTGTCTTTTTGCAAAGATACCTTAACCATTTCCCTACCCTATCGTGAACGTACTTAAGATTTATAACAGATGAACATATGTGTTTGCCTAACATAGCTCAAGAGAGATGACATCCATCTACCTTGAGCTATGAAGCGTATACCAACATAGCAAAAAATAGCGCAGTAGCAATACAACCGTTTGCTTAATGGATGCTAAAAAGCGCGAAGAAAAAGAAGTTAAATGGTAGAAAATCAGGGGTGATAACACAAAATAAGGATTTTTCCTGCACAATGCCTATTTGTGTGAGATATATCACCAAAATAGCTAGATATTAAAAAAAATAAAATAAATTTCAAATTGGTGATATTAATAAAACTGGTTAATTAATTTAGCTTCTATCAAATCATAAACTAATGACAAAATACCAGTAAGACAAAAAAGCCAGCGGGTATAACTCCACTGGCTTATTAAAAAATTGAATACGATATAGATTATAACTTGATGGTTTTAACGCCTTCGTTTGCAGTTCCCATCAAGACGACGTCTGCACCACGATTCGCGAATAACCCAACGGTCACAACACCTGCAATCCCATTAATGGTATTTTCTAATGCCACTGGGTCAATAATATTTAAATTATGGACATCTAAAATCACATTACCGTTATCTGTAATCACATTTTGACGGTACTCTGGCGTGCCACCCAGTTTAACCAATTCACGTGCCACATAGCTACGCGCCATTGGGATCACTTCAACAGGCAGAGGGAATTTACCTAACACATCAACTAACTTAGATTCGTCAACGATACAAACAAAGGTTTTTGCAATTGCAGAAACAATTTTTTCACGTGTTAAAGCCGCACCACCGCCTTTGATCATATTCATGTGGTGGTCAACTTCATCAGCTCCATCAACATAAACATCTAAGGAATCCACTTCATTGCAATCAAATACCGTAATACCCAATGATTTTAATTTTTGAGTTGATGCTTCTGAACTTGATACCGCACCTTCTATTTGACCTTTCATTGTTGCTAATGCATCAATGAAGTGTGAAGCCGTCGAGCCCGTTCCAACACCAACAATAGTGCCCGGTTTTACGTAATCAAGTGCTGCCCAACCTACCGCTTTTTTTAATTCGTCCTGAGTCATGCTCATGCCTTTTAAGATTTAATTGAGTCGTGATTAAGGTTATTAATAACTAGTACTGTCTCTTTATACACATCTGACGCTGCCGACGAGCGATCTAGTGTAGATCTCGGTGGGCGCCGGATCATTAAAAAAAAAAAAAAAAAAAAATAGAAAATCCGAGAAACCGGGATATACATACAGA
>OJKJ01000097.1_pt1 | contig 71865 bp, 72 predicted proteins | sample 1596491 | NCBI WGS metagenome assembly OJKJ01 (sample SAMEA4350160, study PRJEB24818) | metagenome | biome: human; feature: gut; material: faeces | place: Denmark | collected 2013-09
TAGTGGTTCACTCCTTAGTAGTTCCTGTGATGATTGGTGGACAGAGTCATTTCTCATTACGTAAGAGTTGTTGTTTTTAAATAGGTTGTGGCTAATCCATATACTATCACAAGATCGCTCGTCGGCGGCGTCAGATTTGTATATGAGACAGAAATGGAAGTGAATACTTAATATGTATGACAATATAATGGTTGTTTATATGATAACTGCGATTGAATAATTTTGAACGATGGCTGTAATATATATCAAACTTATTGAAAATTAATGATTAAATTTTATTCCAATAATGCCGATAAAGCCTTAATACAGTAATGTATAACTCAGTTTCTTAATACTAAAAATTGATTTGGATCAATATATTGTTTTTGATGTTATGCTTGGTTTATTAGGCTTAATAATCACATGTAAAGAGTGATTGGTTTGATTAAAATCCTGGCATTTTGCTTAGGTTGACTCAAAATGTTGTGGATATTTAGGATAAGGTAATAGAAGATAAAGAAATAATGAAGATTATTTAATGAATTAATGGGTAATCACCCTATTGATACAAAAAGAAACATAAGTACCTTGAATAGTTAATTTAGTGGTGCATAATAATTGGCGACTAATAATGACATCAGCAATTTCTGATTTTTATGGAAACCGCTAATTTTTTAGTCATTCTTTATTGTTGTAGGTATTCAGGAAATATATTTAATTTAAGTTTGGAAGCTTGTGTATTTGTACTCCAAATTGGGTATTTTTAATGGATAACATGGGGAAATTAATGGAATTACATTTACCCAATTTAATTAATTTTTTAATTTAATAATTTGAATACACAATACTTTTAAATTCATATTTGTTCTTTTTGCACACAGATCGCACAGATGTTGATAATATTCGGAAAGGAAAAAAAATGAGCTCGACGACAGATTTTCTGAAGCATATATACGATATTAACCTCTCATATTTGCTATTAGCCCAAAAACTCATCTCTCAAGAGAAAGCCTCTGCGATGTTTCGTCTAGGTATCTCTGATGCAATGGCAACTACTTTAGCAGACCTTACACTCCCTCAATTAGTCAAATTAGCAGAGACAAACCAGTTAATCTGCCAGTTTAGATTTGATAATAGTGAAACAATTGAAAAACTAACTCGTGATTCAAGAGTTGATGAATTACAACAAATTCATACAGGTATCTTACTTTCGACCCGATTATTGCAAACGCATAATGAGGGCGATACTGAAATAGCGAGAAAAAGATGAGTACCGCAGCTGAAAAAAGTATAGTCCAAGAAGCGAATGACATTCGACTAGCCATGGAATTGATCTCTTTGGGCGCTCGCCTTCAAATGTTAGAAAGTGAAACGCAAATCAGTCGCGGTCGTTTAGTTCGTTTATACAAAGAGCTAAGAGGTAGCCCTCCACCGAAAGGAATGTTACCTTTTTCTACAGATTGGTTTATGACATGGGAACAGAATATTCATTCATCCATGTTCTATAATGCTTATCAATTTTTACTGAAAAGCGGCCAATGTCGTGGTGTTGACGCTATATTAAAAGCCTATAGGTTATACCTTGAACAGTGTATTCCAGAACCCGGCGAAGAACCTTTGTTGGCTTTAACACGTGCTTGGACGCTAGTCCGTTTTGTGGAAAGTGGCATGTTACAAAGTTCACAATGTAGTTGTTGCCATGGCTCTTTTATTACTTACGCACATATTCCTGAAAATAGCTTCACTTGTAGTTTATGCCAACCGCCATCACGCGCAATAAAAAAACGTAAACTTTCCGAACATCTAGCCGATATTACGGTATATCGACAGGATGGCATTACTAAAGCGGTAATGTAATTGGATTGATTTGGTTAGCAGGCAAAATTTTTTGCCTGTCACTCCTAATATTCCCTTTGACTGCCATCTGTTAACCAACGGAGTGAAAGGGAATATTGTGTTAATACTCATCGGGTATATCATTGTTACAGTTGCGGTTATTGGCGGATATATAATGGTCGGCGGCCATTTAGGTGCGCTTTATCAACCCGCTGAATTTGTCATTATTTTAGGGGCAGGTTTAGGTGCTTTTGTTGTTGGTAACAGTGGCAAATCCATCGTCGCCTTGTGCAAAGTATTACCAAAACTCTTTCGTCGTTCCTCTTACAATAAAACAATGTCAATGGATTTAATGGCATTGTTATTTCAATTACTTAATAAATCGCGCCAACAAGGGTTACTTGCACTTGAGAAAGATGTTGACAATCCAAGTGAAAGTGAAATTTTCTCCCAATATCCCCGTATTTTAAAAGATGAGTCCACCATGATGTTCATTGTGGACTATTTACGTCTGATGGTGAGTAGTAACTTACAAAGTCATGAAATTGAAGCATTAATGGATGAAGAATTAGAAACTTTTCGTCAAGAAAATGAAGTACCTGCTTCGGGGCTAAACATGGTCGGTGACTCTATGCCTGCATTTGGGATTGTTGCGGCCGTCTTGGGTGTCGTGAATGCCTTGGGCTCAGCAGACCGTCCCGCAGGTGAACTTGGTGCTTTAATTGCTCATGCAATGGTTGGTACATTTTTAGGTATTTTAGTGGCTTATGGCTTTATTTTGCCTTTAGCTGCGCTGATTAGGTTGCGCAGTAGTGAGCAATTGAAAATGATGGAATGTATTAAAGTGACTTTCCTCTCTGCATTGCAAGGGTATGCTCCTCAAATTGCGGTTGAATTTGGCCGTAAGGTGTTATTCAGCGCAGATAGACCTTCATTTGTTGAACTTGAAGATAAAGTTCGAGAAGTGAAAGTAGGTGCTCGCTCACAAGAAACAACTGAGGAGTAACAAACGAATGGCAGCCAATACACCTCATGTTATTCGGGTTAAAAAGCGCAGTTCACATCATCAAAACGGACACGGCGGTTCATGGAAAATTGCTTATGCCGATTTTATGACGGCGATGATGGCGTTTTTTTTAGTGATGTGGTTGATCTCAATTTCAAGTCCTCAAGAATTAACACAAATTGCTGAGTATTTCCGTACTCCCTTGAGTACAGCTATCAACCCGGGAAGTAAAAGTGGTGATGCCACAAACCCTATTCCTGGTGGAGGTAAAGACCCGATTTTCCGTGATGGGGATGTGATGCCAGAGCCCAATAATATTATTGATGGAAATGCAAACTATCGTTTTGAAAAATTAAAAGAGTCCCTTGAGCAGGCTATTTTAAAAGACCCCCGTTTGAATGAATTAAAGCCACATTTATTGATTGATATGATTAATGATGGGCTACGCATTCAAATTGTTGATAGTGAAAATCGCCCAATGTTTAAAGTCGGTTCGGCAACGGTTGAACCGTATATGCGCGATATTTTGCGTGCAATAGCACCACTTCTTAATGATGTTCCTAATCGAATTAGTATCTCCGGTCATACTGATGATCTCGCTTATGCCAACGGCGCCAATTACAGCAACTGGGAGCTTTCATCAGATCGTGCAAATGCTTCGCGCCGTGAATTGATTCGCGGTGGAATGGATGAAAATAAAGTATTACGCGTGGTTGGGATGGCTTCAGCCATTCATTTAGACAAAGAAGATGGTTTTGCCCCGATCAACCGCCGGATAAGTATCATTGTGTTAAATGATGAAGAAACCAAACAAATTCTCCGCGAATACGATGGCGCCAAGCCGATCAATGATGTGCTGAATAAACCGCAAAAACCCATGCAAGAAACGGCTGTGGGTGTTGTCGCTGCGGTGAAAATATCGTGATGAATTGCTGTTATTTGAATTTATTACATAACTTGTTTAGTTGTCTGCCGGGGGTTCCGGCAGTCAGCGTTAAGTGAAACTTAAGCGAAATTGGATAAAAACCATGGATATTACCGAGTTTTATCAAACATTTTTCGATGAGGCTGATGAGTTGCTCAGGGATATGGAACAACATTTACTTGAGCTTGATCCTTTTGACCCGGATAGCGAGCAGCTAAATGCCATCTTCCGCAGTGCCCACTCAATCAAAGGAGGGGCTGCAACCTTTGGTTTCACTCAGTTGCAGAATACAACTCATACATTGGAAAACCTTTTAGATAAGGCGCGTCATGATGAGTTAACCCTCACGCCTGACATAATTGATGTTTTTCTTGATGCTAAGGATGTCATGGCATCACAGTTAGATGCCTATAAAAATGACTCTTTACCGGATGAAGATACCTTTAAGCGTATTTGTGAGGTGCTTAGCCGGGTTGAAAATAGAGCGGAAGAGGTCGCTGAGACAGGTACTGCGATAGCTGAAACTAAAGTTGAAGATGCGGTTGTTGAAGACACACCCGCGAAGCAAGGTGAATATTCACACTGCTTTATGATCTCGTTAAATCAGCTCAAAGAAAATGAAGTTGATTTATTGGCGGATGAGCTCAGTTTATTTGGGCATTTATATCATACTGAAAAAACAGCAAATAGTTTACAAGCATGGGTAGGAACTAATACGGATATTGATGATATTAGTGGGGTGCTATGTTTTGTGGTGGATGAATCGCAAATTAGCCATGAAGTAATTTCATTTGCCGATTGCCTCGCTTTTTCAAAGGAAGAAACGTTATTAAATGATGATAAAGTTGCAGCGAATGAAGTCACAGAGCCTCAAGTAGATACTCCGCAAAGCTCGGCAAAACCTGCTGCACCCACCACGGCTAAAAAAACGGCAATCGCTAAACCGAAAGGGGATTCGAGCAGCATTCGTGTGGCTGTAGAGAAAGTTGACCAGCTGATTAACTTAGTGGGTGAGCTGGTGATTATTCAATCAATGTTGACCCAACATAGTCAACATGTCGATCACAACGAATACAGTGATTTGTTAAGCTCAATCGTACAGTTAGAGCGTAATTCCCGCGCTTTGCAAGAATCCGTCATGTCAATTCGTATGATGCCAATGGACTACGTATTTAGCCGTTTCCCGCGCATGGTACGCGATATCGCTTCCAAATTAGGTAAAAAAATTGAACTGAAAGTAGAAGGAAGTTCGACTGAACTCGATAAAAGCTTGATTGAGCGCATTGTTGATCCACTAAATCACCTTGTTCGCAATAGCCTCGACCATGGGATTGAAAAGCCAGAAGTTCGTGTGGCAAATGGTAAGTCGGAAGCCGGAACATTAACCTTAGCGGCAGCACATCAAAGTGGCAATATTTGCATTGAAGTGCGTGATGACGGCGCAGGGCTAAATCGTGAACGTATTTTGGCAAAAGCGAAGTCACAAGGCATGAATGTGCATGATGGGATGAGCAATGATGAAGTTGCGATGCTGATTATGGCACCGGGTTTTTCAACCGCAGAGGTAGTGACAGACGTTTCGGGACGCGGTGTTGGAATGGATGTGGTGAAACGAAATATCCAAGACATGGGCGGCCGTATTCAAATCGGTTTTACCGAAGGTAAAGGTACCATTATCCGCATTTTATTACCGCTCACTTTAGCCATTTTGGATGGTATGTCTGTGAAAGTAGCGGAAGATGTTTTTATCGTTCCATTGAGTGCCATTATCAGTACCTTGCAGCCTCGGCAAGAGGATATTTATCGCTTAGCGGGAGAAGAAAAAATGCTGCTTGTGCGAGGGGAATATTTGCCACTTGTTGAATTACACCAAGTATTTTCCATCGAAGAAGCCGAGCGAAATTTAGATAACAGTATTGTGCTGATTATTCAAAATGCAGGCCACCGTTTTGCGTTGTTAGTTGACAAGCTCGTCGGGCAACAGCAAGTGGTGGTGAAAAACATTGAAAGTAATTATCGCAAAATCCCTGGTATTTCCGCAGCAACGATTATGGGCGATGGCTCTGTTGCATTGATTTTAGATGTGGCTGAGCTGCAAAAAATGAATAACAGCATTTTGATTAAAAAGAAACAGCAGGTTTCTCAACCTGTCGTGCACTAAATAGAGGCCATACACCATGTCTATGTTAGATGATGATTTAAATAAACACGAAGAAGAAAAAAACGGCGAAGGCTACCTCATTTTTACCTTGGGTGAAGAAGAGTATGGCATTGAAATCTTAAAAGTGCAGGAAATTCGTGGCTATGAACAAGTGACTCGTATCGCGAATACCCCTGATTTTATCAAAGGTGTGACTAATTTACGTGGAGTCATCATTCCAATTATTGATTTACGGGTGAAGTTTTCCCATGAAAACGTGGTGTATAACGATAACACGGTCGTTATTGTGGTGAATTTAAAAGATCGCGTTGTCGGTATTGTCGTCGATGGGGTTTCGGATGTGCTGGTCTTGAATGAAGAGCAAATTGCGCCACCACCTGATTTTGCGGTGACATTATCGACCCAATATCTGACAGGGCTCGGAACATTAAATGACCGTATGTTGATTTTAGTCGATATCGAAAAATTATTAACTAGCGATGAAATGGCGCTGATTGACAGCATGGCTGAGTAATTCTCAGCCTCAATAATTGTTCAAATAATAATAAGTCATTAACTAAAGTTTTTGGTTGGATGACCGATATCCAAAATACAACAAAATTATGTTAGTAAAACGTCATGTACAGTCGAATTAAAATCGTATCGGGACTTTTGTCCGTCATTTTTATCTTTATTTTACTGCAACTGGTATCCAGTGGGTTGATGTTTACCAAACTGGGCGATAACAGCGACAGCATTAGTTATTTGAATTCCTTACAACGCCAAAGACAAGTCTTAACAGAAAGTTGGGTTAATTTGTTACAAGCCCGGGCGAACTTAAACCGCTCTATCAATGCCTATTTGCTCGAAGGTCGTAAAATTCAAGACGATGCAACGACAGAAGACTTGATTAAAGCCGCTAAACGTAACTTTAAATCAGCGGATGACGCTTACGCACGTTATAACAAGCTGATGCAAAGTTCAGATTATGATAAAGCCAAATTTGAAAAGCTGTTTAGCACCTATGAAACCTATCGTGATGCGTTAATTAAGCTAAGTGAATTCGCTGAAAAAGGTGACCTTGAAGGTTTTTATGCACACAGAACCTCAGGGCACCAAGTGAAATTTGAAGAGCAATTTAACGCTTATTTTGCGGATATCTCTGCTGATTTCCAGGCCGAAGTCGTTAACGCAGATAATAACTATCGCCAATCGTTATATATGTTGGTGACGTTATCTATCGTACTCGCTTTGATTGGTTTCTTCAGTTATCGCTATGTTCGTAAAGGTATTATCGAGCCACTCGGTATCTTAATTGAACGTATTAAAGTCTTTGCTTCAGGGGATTTAACACCGAATGTGACAACAATTGCCAAGAATGAAATTGGTGAATTGGCCAATGGTGTTCAACACATGCAACAAGAGCTGATTAATACGGTTCGAGGTGTGCTAGATGGTAGCGAAACTATTTACCAAGGTACAACCGAAATTGCAGCAGGTAACAATGACTTGTCAGCACGAACTGAGCAACAAGTCGCTTGCTTAGAAGAAACTTCAGCCAGTATGAGTGAACTGACTGCCACTGTTAAACAAAATACCGAATACGCTCACCAAGCGAGTGAATTTGCAAACCAAGCGTCAGTGATAGCAAAAGAAGGCGGCAAAGTGGTATCTAATGTCGTTAGCACCATGCTGAATATTGCGGATAGCTCACAGAAAATCTCTGATATTACTGCAGTTATCGATAGCATCGCTTTTCAAACTAACATCTTAGCGCTTAATGCGGCAGTTGAAGCGGCAAGGGCAGGTGAGCATGGTCGTGGTTTTGCTGTGGTGGCTGATGAAGTGCGTAATTTAGCACAACGCAGTGCTGATGCGGCTAAAGAGATTAAAACGTTAATTGAAGATTCAGTGTCAAGAACTGGGACAGGCGCTCGCCAAGCAGAAGATGCGGGCGAAACAATGACCAAGATTGTCGAGTCTGTCACACGTGTCACTGACATTATGACGCACATTGCAACTGCATCAGACGAGCAAAGTAAAGGAATTGCACAGGTCAGCATCGCTGTTGCAGAAATGGATAAGGTTACACAGCAAAATGCGTCGCTGGTTGAGCAGTCTGCGGTTGCAGCCAATGTATTGGAAGAACAAGTGGCAAAACTGTCGCAATTGATTTCCATCTTCCGTTTACCACCATTAAAACAAAGCGAAATACGCAATATTCAGCCGGCAGCAAGAACGGTTTCAAATATCGTTAAAACGCCGGATCTGACAAAACTGTCATCGAAAGAACATAAAGATGATGACAATTGGGAAACTTTCTAACGGTTAAGCTCAGTCTTTCGCTGCAAGGCTTTGGTTTTGCAGCGTTTCTGTGCATTAGAAAACAAGGCAATGTTTCAGAGGTTCAGTTCTCTTAGCTGGCACAAGTGGGGATTTCTATGTTTGGTAAAAATATCCGAATTTCGGTGAGTTTGTATCTACTTCTCATTTTATTTTGTGGGATGCAGATTGTGTCTAGCGGGGTTTCTGTCGGGATTGTTGTAAGTGAATTAAAATCTTTAGAGCGTATTGATTTGGGGTCTGATAAGCGAGCGATGCTTGAAGAAACCAGTAAACACCTAATGCAAGCACGCAACAGCTTAACGCAAATTGCTTTGCTGCATAAAGTGGGTGGTAACGAACCGTTGATTGAAGAAACGAGAGTAACTTTTGATAAATTACTCGAAGAAGCTGAGAAAGATTACACCACGTTTAAAAACCAGCCTCTTTTGAGTGAGAAAGAAAATCTCGCCGCTCTTGAGGCTCGGTATCAAGCCTTTGTATTGACACTCAAAGCATTAAAAACACATTTAGATAATAAAGATATTGCAGCCTATATTGAACTTCCTGCCCAAGAAAACCAGGATCAGTTGGAGCAAGTTGTCGAGGAATACCTTGAATTACTGAATGCTGAAAGCGACGAATCTCTTGCGGTAGCAAGAATGTATAACACCTTCGCTTGGAGTTCATTTTGCTCAGTGATCGTCATTATCATCGCGGTTATTGCATTTGCTCATTATTGGATGAAACGTAAAGTAATTAACCCACTGAAGAGTATGGGAGAGCACTTTGCATTAGTGGCTGATGGCAAACTCAATCAGAAAATTGAAGTGACGACCCGTGATGAAATCGGTGAGGTATTTGGCAAGCTAAAGGATATGCAGGAGTCTTTAGTGACTTCAGTGACCGCCTTGCGTTCAAATACTGACCAAATGTATACCGGTATTCGTGAAATTGCTTTAGGTAATAATAACTTATCTTCACGTACTGAGCAGCAAGCAGCATCACTCGAAGAAACTGCGGCTAGTATGGAAGAGTTGACAGCAACCGTTAAGCAAAATGCGGATAACGCACGTCAAGCCAGTGAACTTGCTGTTAGTGCATCGAAAACCGCAACGAAAGGTGGAGAGATCACCGAAGACGTGATTGACACCATGACTTCCATTTCTAATAGCTCACAAAAAATCAGTGCCATTATTAGTGTGATTGATGGGATTGCTTTCCAAACCAATATCTTAGCATTGAATGCTGCCGTTGAAGCCGCTCGAGCAGGTGAACAGGGGCGCGGATTTTCTGTGGTTGCTGGTGAAGTTAGAGCGCTAGCTCAGCGCAGTGCGGAAGCGGCAAAAGAAATTAAAACCTTGATTGATGAGTCTGTCGGTAGAGTGAGCCAAGGTTCTCAGCTTGTTAATGAAGCGGGGGAAACTATGAGTGAGTTAGTTGCAGCTGTTAACCAAGTTACTGAATTAATGGGCAACATTGCTTCTGCTTCCAATGAACAAAGCCGTGGTATTGAGCAAGTCGCCACAGCGGTAAGCCAAATGGATTTAGTGACACAACAAAATGCGGCATTAGTGGAACAATCGACCAGTGCGACGGCGGCGTTAGAAGACCAAGCAAACAACTTAGTTGATACGGTTGCATTCTTTGAATTACCCGAAAGTCATTTAAATCGTAATCGGCGTTAAGTGTTGTGAAAATTCGTTTCTGAATTTTCGGTGGATAACCGTAACAGGTTATTTTTCCTTAGGTTATCCATCCTAAAAGGCAGCCAAATAACTGGCTGCCTCTGGGTTTTTATTGAATAGGACGACAAGTACGATGCTTTTTGTACCACAGGTAGAACCACTGACTGATGATGAGTTTGGTCGGGTTTGTCGATTTATTCATAAAAAATCAGGCATTGTCCTCACCATGAATAAAAAAAATATGGTCTATAACCGGCTGTTAAAGCGGTTACGTGATTGTAATATCGACAATTTTTCCGACTATTTGCGGATGTTAGAGCGTGAGCCTCACCATGCAGAGTGGCAAGCTTTCGTGAATGCTTTGACGACAAATTTAACTGCGTTTTTTCGTGAACCGCACCATTTTGTGACGTTAGCGGACTTTGTTCGTACGCGTAAAAATAGTGCCATTAATATTTGGTGTGCCGCATCTTCAACGGGAGAAGAGCCGTATTCGATAGCAATGACATTAAGTGATGTGCTTGGGCCGAATGCCATCAATGCCAAAGTGATTGCCAGTGACATTGACACGGAAGTGCTAGAAAAAGCGAAACAAGGCGTGTACCGCGTAGAAGAGCTGAAATCATTAACGGCATTACAGCGACAACGTTATTTCATGAAAGGGGTTGGTGAATTTGACGGTTATGCACGAGTCAAACCTGCATTGCGCCAAATGATTGAATTTCGTTACTTAAACTTGAGTGACCATGACTGGCAGATGCAACATCGGTTTGATGCGATTTTTTGTCGTAATGTCATGATTTATTTTGATAAAGAGATGCAGATAAAAATGCTAGAGCGTTTTGCTCCATTGCTTAAGCCAGACGGATTACTGTTTATCGGGCATTCCGAAAATTTATCGCAGTTATCACAAAGTTTCGTTATTAAAGGGCAAACCGTCTACAGCTTGCAAGCGGCGAGGAGGGGGTAATGAAAAAGATTAAAGTGCTATGTGTGGATGACTCAGCACTGATGCGCCAATTAATGCGCGAAATTATTAATAGTCACGAAGACATGATTGTGGTTGATACTGCACCAGACCCTTATGTTGCACGTGACTTAATCAAACAGCATGAACCGGACGTGATCACGTTAGATGTGGAAATGCCGCGAATGGATGGTATTGATTTTTTAGAAAAATTAATGCGCTTACATCCAATGCCTGTGGTAATGGTTTCAACATTAACGTCGAAAGGTTCGGAAGTGACATTAAAAGCGTTGGAATTAGGTGCTGTGGATTTTGTCACGAAACCACAAATTGGTATTCGTGAAACCATGATGAGTTATCGAGATATTATTGGTGAGAAAATTCGCGCAGCAGCCATGTCTAAAATTACTCAGCGCAGCCGCTTTGCCCGCCCTGACAAAAAGGTTAATGAGCCAGTTTCTCAAGCGAAAGCACTCTCTCCCTATGTTTGCAATAGCCGTGTGATTGCGGTTGGCGCATCGACCGGAGGAACGGAGGCAATACGGCAATTTCTGGAAATGTTACCTCATGAATGCCCTCCGGTAGTGATCACTCAGCATATGCCAGCGGGTTTTACGCGTTCTTTTGCTGATCGCTTAAATAAGCTCTGTGTATTGACCGTAAAAGAAGCTGAACACAACGAACTATTACAAAAAGGCCATGCATATATTGCCCCAGGCGATTCGCACATGTTGATTGCGGATAAAGGCAAGGGATTTCAAGTTATTTTGCAACAAAGCGAACCTGTTAACCGGCATCGTCCTTCTGTTGATGTGTTGTTTGATTCAGTCGCTCAATGTGTTGGGCGAAAATGTATTGGCATTTTATTGACAGGGATGGGGATGGATGGCGCGAAAGGGCTATTAAATTTACGTAAGCAAGGGGCAATCACTTACGCACAAAACGAAAGTAGTTGCGTGGTGTTTGGTATGCCTCGCGCGGCGATTGAATTGGGGGCTGCGGATGAGGTGCAAGATATTCTCAAGATTGCCCCAAGTGTTTTAGCAAGACTTTCTTCTGTCACGGTTTAAACCGTGACAGGAATTCACAATTGTATTTTGAAGGAGTGGTTATGGCCGCTAAAGATCTCAGTTTTTTGGTTGTCGATGATTTTTCTACAATGCGACGTATCGTCCGTAACTTATTAAAAGAGCTCGGATTTAACAAAATAGAAGAAGCAGAAGACGGTGTTGATGCATTAGAAAAAATCCGTACAGGTAGCATCGATTTTGTTGTTGCTGACTGGAATATGCCAAACATGGATGGCCTTGAGCTGCTTAAAACCATTCGTGGTGATGATGCTTTGAAGCATATCCCCGTATTAATGGTGACAGCAGAAGCGAAAAAAGAAAATATTATTGCCGCTGCACAAGCGGGTGCGAGTGGTTATGTCGTTAAGCCGTTCACTGCCGCTATCTTAGAAGAAAAACTGAATAAAGTATTTGAAAAAATGGGGCTGCAATAACAGTGCGTGCCAAAGGGGGTTTTCATGACTGAGCAAGTGGGTATGGAAGGTATTCGCAATGGTAATGATGATTTAAAACAAGTCATTACGCGCATTGGTACGCTAATGAGAACGCTGCGTGAAAGTATGCGCGAATTGGGGCTAGAAAAAAGCGTTCAACAGGCAGTGGCGAGTATTCCAGACGGAAAAGATAGGCTGCGTTATATCGCCCAAATGACGGCGCAAGCGGCAGAAAAAACCTTAAATGGTATTGATGTCATCAAACCACTGCAAGTGGAAATGAATAAAAATGCGCAGGTATTGCAACAGCAGTGGCAAGAAACCGCTGGAGATGGGGTTCCTGCACAATTGCGTGAGTCAACAGAAGCTTTTTTAGGGCAAGTGATCCAAGACAGCGAAACCACCAAAGCAGAGCTGTTAGAAATCATGATGGCGCAAGATTTCCAAGATTTAACAGGGCAAGTCATCAAAAAAATGATGGAAGTGGTTGAAGAAGCTGAAAAGCAACTGCTCGCACTGTTAATGGAAAATACACCACCTGAAATGCGTGCGAAAACGCAAAACGAAAGTTTGCTCAATGGCCCACAAATCAATAAAGAAGGCGTAAATGTGATGGCATCACAGTCTCAAGTTGATGATTTGCTTGATGAACTGGGCTTCTAATCGCCGACAAGTTTTTAATTCAACTACTCTAATTACATAGGGTTAGGGTAGTTTTATTGTATTTGCGTTACAAGGAGAGGATTGCAATGATAAATAACGATTTAATTTCTACTTTTGTGATTAAAGAAAAAAAAGAACCAAAAGAAATAGTTCAAGAAAATGATGGAGATATTAATGAGTGCTCTACTGAATTACAGATGAGACAGGCGTTAATTAATCAACTCAAAAAAGCACGTTTAGCCAATAATTTAACCCAAATTCAAATTGCGGAAAAAATGCAAACTCAGAAGCAGAACGTGTCCCGTTTGGAAAAAGCACAGTTCGACCCAAAATTAGGCACATTATTAAAATATGCAGAAGCGGTGGGGATGCGGATTACCTTGGATTTTTCCTCTAAACCTTGAATTATATAGAGCCTATGAGTATTCAGCTGAACAATTTAATTGCTAATCATGTTGATAAACAGCAATGATTTTACTACCAAGTATTTGCTCAAATTCCTCGATAAAATTATCGCGTATATCCCAATTATGAAAACTAAAACCTAAATTGCCGAATGCCCATTGAGGGTCAAATTGCCATTTATTAAGTGAGCCATGAAAATCGCAATAAAAACAAGCGAGATTTTCTGGTTTTCCTTCATACCAGTCGGATACCGCATCACCCCATGCGTGACTCTGTTCGCTTTGTTCATTTGCACATTGTGGGCAGTAAATACCGAGACCATTTCCCCCTGCATGAAAAACTGTTCGTTCTGTCACGATAGACAGGTAGTTTTTTAGCGTATCTTCAGGAAGTTGAGTTGGGACGATTTCATCATTAATCACGTACAAAATGGGTTCTTTGTGAGTGGGGGTAGGACGATAAATCACTTCACCATACTCGATACTTTGAAAGTCAGGGTCGATAATACCTTGATGTTTTAGCCAATTAAGCATACGTAAGGCTTCTTTTGGGGCATCTTCTAAAGTGATATCAGGGGCAACAAGGTGACAAATATCCATAATAACCCTTCATTGTTAAAAGCCATCAATCAGTAAGTCAATTGCGTGTTTAATGGTGTCTCGTTGGCTACTTAAGTCAACGATTTCTTTCCCTAATAATGAATGAGGGACGCAAGCCATTTGGTGAGTCATTAAAATAAAAACCTGCCCGTTGATTGATAATTGTGGATTTAAGCGTACAGGTAATGGCTTTTTAACTAGCCTGCTATCGAATAACGGGATGACTAAACGAGTATTCAATATATCAATAATGTTACTTTGAATATCCAGTAAATATGGGTATTTGACCGTATCTTCTCGGTTTTGATAGAGGCAATATTGCATTAAAAATCCTTGTATTTATCTGAGAGTAATCCATATTCTTCATTTATCCTGTTTAACTCATTAAAGCCTTCGACATTGTCATTTTTCCATTTTTGCGCTTCGAGGCGTTTTAATTCAGCTTGTAAGGCACAAGCCAGTATTGCTGATAAGTTAAGTTTAGCCCGCCTTGCTTGTTCGTAGAGTTCAGGCGCGACAGTGACACTGACGGTTTTTTTTGTTCTATTCATAGATGCCCCTTATACACGTGTTATGACACGTGTACTTTAGCACAGCTCATCGATCACGATAGGGATTTTATCAACAAATATTGCCATTATCAGAGTATCTTTAATTTATTGCGATTATTTGCGAAACCCTTCGCAAAGTTGCCGCCTTATTGTTCAATAGCCAAATAACCCCCTTGAACTGCGTCTATTTTCCACCATTGATTTTTTTACACTCTGTCATGCTATAGCGATAACTCGTATTTTCATTACATTTTGGAACCGCGGTGTCCGACGAGAGTGATGTAGAAAAAACCGAAGAGCCCACGCCCCATAAAAAGCAAAAAGCCAAAGATGATGGGCAAATCGTTCGTTCAAAAGAACTTAGCTCGCTAATGATGATGTTAGCAGGCGTGAGCTTGCTATGGCTAAGTGGTGGACACCTCGCGGCACAATTGCGGCAAATTACTCGTCAGGGTTTTATTTTTGATGGCCACTATTTACAAAATACAGGCTTGATGATCAGTTACTTAGGGCGTGTGGTCAGTGAGGCGTTATTTGCCTTATTACCAGTCATTGGCGGGTTAGCTTTGGTTGGCATTTCTGCATCATCATTAGTCGGTGGGCTCGTTTTTAATAGCAAGTTGATTAAATTTGATTTGAAAAAGTTAAATCCAATCAAAGGGCTAAAACGTATTTTTTCGATGAATGCCTTATCTGAGTTATTTAAAGCGATTTTGAAATCCTTATTTGTTGGTTTGGGCGCGTTTATTTTTCTTTGGCAAAGTTGGCCATCGTTACTGCATTTAGTGATGGAATCACCCGTTACGGCGCTAAGTAATGCACTGCAAAAAGTGATTTTTGCGGGATATTTAATCGTATTTTTGCTTATCCCAATGGTGGCTTTTGATGTTTTCTATCAGTTTCGTTCCCATTTGAAAAAATTACGCATGAGCCGTCAGGAAATTAAAGATGAATTCAAGCAGCAAGAGGGTGACCCGCAGATTAAAGCCAAAATTCGCCAACAGCAGCGTGCGATTGCGCGTAACCGAATGATGGCGGATGTTCCGAATGCAGATGTTATCGTCACTAACCCAACACATTATGCGGTCGCCCTTAAATATGACGACAAAAAAATGGGGGCACCCAAAGTATTAGCGAAAGGTGCAGGTGTATTAGCTCAGCGCATCAAAGAAATTGGTGAAGAGCACCGAATATTACAGTTAGAAGCACCGCCTCTTGCTCGTGCGCTATACCGCCATGCGGAGATAGGCCAAAGCATTCCTGTTGCACTATATGCGGCAGTTGCAGAAGTTTTAGCATGGGTTTACCAGTTGCGCCGCTGGCGCCGAGAAGGTGGGCTCAGACCAAAAAAACCGAAAAATTTACCAGTGCCACCGACGCTGGACTTTGCTGGAGATAACAATCGAGATGGCTAATTTGGCTTCATTATTAAAATTGCCGAAAAATTTACAAGGAACGCAGTGGCAAATACTGGCCGGCCCGGTTCTGATATTAATGATCCTGTCGATGATGGTATTGCCATTACCGGCTTTTTTATTGGATTTACTGTTTACCTTTAATATTGCACTTTCCATTATGGTGTTATTAGTGGCGATGTTCACAAAACGCACATTAGATTTTGCGGCATTTCCTACCATTTTGCTATTTGCAACTTTATTGCGCCTCTCTTTGAATATCGCCTCGACGCGAATTATCCTGTTAGATGGCCATACAGGGCCAGATGCTGCTGGGCGAGTTGTCGAAGCCTTTGGTCACTTTTTGGTGGGCGGCAACTTCGCCATCGGTATTGTGGTATTCATTATTCTTGTGCTGATTAACTTTATGGTTATCACTAAGGGGGCGGGGCGTATCGCGGAAGTGGGCGCTCGCTTTGTGTTAGATGGCATGCCAGGTAAGCAAATGGCCATCGATGCCGACTTGAACGCGGGTATCATTAATGATGATGAAGCGAAAAAACGCCGCGCGGAGGTTACGCAAGAAGCGGATTTCTATGGTTCGATGGATGGTGCGAGTAAATTCGTGCGAGGAGATGCTATCGCGGGGATCATGATTATGGTGATCAACGTGGTTGGCGGGTTAATCGTTGGTGTAGGCCAGCACAATATGTCTTTGGGAGATGCCACCAGTGCCTATACCTTGCTGACTATTGGTGATGGGCTTGTCGCGCAAATTCCAGCTTTGATTATTTCCACCGCTGCTGGGGTTATTGTCACTCGTGTGGCAACAGATGAAGATGTGGGTGAACAAATGGTCACTCAATTATTCAATAACCCAAGAGTGATGTGGTTGAGCGCTGGGGTTCTAGGTTTAATCGGTTTAATACCGGGTATGCCTAACTTTGTATTTTTACTGTTTACCGCGGCACTGGCTGCCCTTGGTTGGTATTTAGTCCGCAAATCCCAACAACCCGAAAGTAGTGCGGGGGATAATAGCCAATCTCAGCATTTTCAAGAAGCCAATAAAGTGGTTGAAGCCACGTGGGATGACGTTCAATTAGAAGACTTGTTGGCGATGGAAGTGGGGTATCGGTTGATCCCATTAGTCGATAATGACCAGCAAGGTGAATTATTAGGGCGACTACGTGGTTTACGTAAGAAATTTGCTCAAGAAGTGGGGTATTTACCACCTGTCGTACATATTTGCGATAACTTAGCGCTTTCCCCTTGTGAATACCGAATTCTGATCAAAGGTGCAGAAGTTGGGCGAGGGGAAGCACAGCCAGGGCGTAGTCTGGCTATTGACCCAGGTAATGCGGCTGGGTCGTTACAAGGGGATGTCACTAAAGAGCCAGCATTTGGTTTACCCGCCATTTGGATTGATGATGATTTGCGTGAGCAAGCACAAATCCAAGGGTATACCGTGGTATCCGCGAGTACCGCGGTGGCAACTCACTTTAATCAAATTTTACTGCAAAACTCCAGTACCTTATTTGGCCGCCAAGAAGCCCAAATGTTGTATGACCGCGTGAAAAAAGAGATGCCAAAATTGGCAGATGACCTGATCCCAGATACGATTTCATTAACGATTTTGCACCGCGTTTTACAAAACTTATTAATGGAAGATGTGGTGATCCGCGATATGCGTACCATCATTGAAACCTTGGCTGAAATGGCAGGAGAAAATGGGGAAAACAAAGATACCGATTACTTAACATCCCAAGTGCGCATTGCATTAGGGCGAGCAATTACACAGCAGTGGTTTGGTAATGCAGAAGAAATTCAAGTGATTGGTTTAGAGGCTAGCCTTGAGCAGATTTTGCTGCAAGCCGCGAAGAACGGCGGTGGGTTAGAGCCGAACTTGGCGCAGTTTATTCAAACTCAAGCGGAGCAAGCTGTAGCTCACCAAGAAGCGATGGGCGCGCCTACAGTGCTGTTAGTTAACCATGGATTACGCTTGATTTTATCGCGTTTCTTGCGGCGCAGTCTGCCGCAGCTGGTGGTCATGTCGAATTTAGAAATGACGGACCACCGTAAGATAAGAATGACGTCGATGATCAGTGGTAGTTAATTTTATCGGTATTATTTGACATTTAGGTACAGTATTAAAAAGAGGAAAATCGCCAACATGATGTGTGATTTTCCTCTTTTTTTATTCCATGGGTTTGCTTAATTAGGATATATTTTTTTCTTGTACATGGTAATTTTTACTATAGTAAAAATTATGGTGGGCTGAAGCTAACCTGTTGGTGGGGATTCATTATGAGTAATAAAATAAATGAGTTACTGAAATTTTCTCAAGAATGGAAGCAGTTGGTGCTGCTGATGGTACTGCGGCTCGCCGTATCGAGGTGCGGATAAAAGCACAAGAGCTCAAGAAAAAATTCACTAATCCTAAGCCTATGACAGGAGAGGATATTAAACGTATTCGTGAGCAAAATAATATTTCTCAGTCTTCTCTCGCTTTGATATTAAATATGACCAAGGAAAGTGTTTCCAAATGGGAAATAGGGGAAATTAAACCAAATGGTGCAGCATTAAGGCTACTCACATTAATTGATGAAAAGGTGTTTATTATCTAATAAATGCAAGGATAATCCTTTTTAGTTTAAAAAGGCAAAACACACCTTAAATTGAAATTTTCTTACCTAATGCAGGGCGCTTTGACTCTAAACCATCAGCACCATAAGTGGATTGGTTATTATGTTTTTTCACAAAGTTTAGGCGCTGAGCATTCAGCTCAATATGCAGTTGCAGCATTTGGTGATTACGATAATTCAGCTCTTTTAGCTCAGTTGTTAAGCTTTTAATGGCTTCCCATACACCCGTTAGTGCATTATTTCCTTCATAAGGTGCGCTGATTTCAGCTTGTGCTTCTAACGCTAAGCGGTTTGTTTCACCATGGCCGATAGCAGCAACTAAAAACCGTTTTTGCTCAGTGGTTTCTTGAAAAGGCGAAGGCGGCACACGGTGATAACCTAGTAATAGCTCTTCATTTTTCATCACTATTTGTAATGATTGCAAATGAGCGAGTTGTTGCTCAAGTAATATCAGTAATTCGTCAGTCATAATCGTTATTTATTTCATTGATAACATACATTCATGGGCATCGCGCAAAATTCCATCAGCAATTTTTTCAGCATCCATTGTTAGGGTGCCATCTTTGATTGCTTGTTTAATTTGTTCAACTTTAGCACTATTAATATCACTTGCTTGAGGTTGCAATAATTTTTTTTGTAGCTCACTAGGAGCAAAAGAACTCTCTTTAACGATTTCATCGGCAGATACTTTTTTATCCCGCATCGGGACTGTCGTATCTTGCGGATCGCGGTTTGTCACCTGAGTCAGTGCAGAAATTGCAGATGTTTGCTCAATAGCCATAATGTATTTTCCTATTTCCGATTTTTTTCATATGTCAGTTATCGGCTTATGTTTATGAATCTTTAGTGTATATAGTGTTACAAAATATTGCACTACTCGTCATACTTCAAGTTGCAGCGTTGTTGACTGCGCTCAGCTCGCCGAATCACATACTCATGTATGCTCATCGGCCTCTCTTCACTTGTCGCCTAGCTGCCACTCGAATTATTTAGAGTATATACTCGTGATGCTTCAAGTTGCAGCGTTGTTGACTGCGCTTGGCTAGCCGAATCATAGATTATGTATGCTCATCGGTCTCTCTTCACTTGTCGCCTAGCTGCCACTCGAATTATTTAGAGTATATACTCGTGATGCTTCAAGTTGCAGCGTTGTTGACTGCGCTCAGCTCGCCGAATTACATACTTATGTATGCTCATCGGCCTCTCTTCACTTGTTGCCTAGCTGCCACTCGAATTATTTAGAGTACAAGCGGGGGGCGCTTTATTTTAATGCCACTTGAACGCTGCCATTTTCTAGCGCTTCCCCATTTACAACTTGCCCATTTAACAATCGTACACGGGTATTTTGGCCGGCAGTAGCATTATTTATTGCTCTTCCTTCGTATTTCACTGAAAAATTATCACCACTAGCGAATACAAATACAGTTTGCCCTGCTTTTATTGCCCAAGGCTGCCTTGTCATTGATTTTGTGAATGTTTGACCTGCTGGAATATTACGCAGGGCTACTGCTCCGCGAAGTGCAATTTTGTCTGTACTTGCGCCTGCGGGGAGTTTATGCAATAAGCCTTTTTTGGTTCCGATATCAACAAATTGTATGGGTTCCCCTCTATTTATATTGCGTGTTGCCACGTAATACTGGCCTGTCACATTCACTGTTAGCTGAATAAATTGCTTTTTTTTACCACATTGCACAGGAAGGTACACATTCCCCATATTACGCCCGCCAATAGGTGGGTTGATTTGTGGCTTCTCGCAAATAGGCCAACGTTCAATTGGTGTTTTGATTTCGATTGAAACGTGGGTTTTCTTGCCATGAATTTGGCGAAAATAATGGTTAATATCTTGGGGTAATGACGCTTGAGAAAGCGCTGGAGTAAGACCTAACAAACTGATTACCATATATAAAGGCAATTTTTTAGTGTAATACATCCCGTTTTATCCCCCCAGTAAGCAAACTTTTTCACAATTGCAGTTTACGCAGCTGCGTAATAATGAATGAGCCAAATAGGTCAATTATTTTGCCTTTATCCCGCCATTAGATTTTTTAGTAGGCCGCTAAGATATGCGGGTCGAATTTTAATTTTTACTCGCGAACGTTCAAATTCAGGGATCGCGTTATCTCCATTGAGGACCACTATGATTGATAAATTAAACGCCACGTTTGCTTTCCAGCAACAGGCTTTGTCAATACGCGAAGCAAGGCAGACTGTATTAGCTTCAAACATTGCTAATGCCGACACACCCGGCTACCAAGCACGTGATATTGACTTTAATCGTCAACTTCAACAAGCCATGGATAAAGGTGTGGTAGGGGGAAAAGGTGTGACTCTTGCTGTCACTTCGAAAGGGCATATTGAAGGCCGAGGGGGCAAAGCGCCAAATATTGACCTGAAATATCGTGTTCCTTACCAAACCTCAATGGATGGTAATACGGTAGATATGGACATTGAACGTAGCCAATTCGCAGATAACACCCTGAAATATCAGGCCGACCTTACATTTATCAATAGCCGCGTCAAAAGTATGTTGGCTGTCTTACAGCAAGGGTAATTGCCATGGCTTTACTAAGTATTTTTGATATCTCCGCATCGGCATTGACCGCGCAATCTCAACGTTTGAATGTCAGTGCGAGCAATATGGCCAACGCAGAAAGTATCGTGGGGCCAGATGGCCAACCATATCGCGCAAAACAAGTTGTTTTTCAAATGGCACCACAAGGGCGTCACGAAGTGGGAGGCGTGCGTGTGAGTGAGCTGATAGAAGACCCTACGCCACCCCGTATGGAATATAAGCCCGGTCACCCGTCAGCGAATGAAAAAGGCTATGTGCAAATGCCAAATGTCGACATGGTTGGTGAAATGATCAATACCATTTCAGCCTCTCGTAGCTATCAAGCTAACTTAGAAGTGATGAATACAGCAAAAACATTGCTGCAAAAGACACTGACTATAGGCCAGTAAGGGAGCATTTTCATGGGAGTTGCAGCCACAATGTACGACTCTTTGGATAATACGACAGCTGGCCCTCAGCCAGCTGCGAGTAATGTGCCAAAGAAAAGTCAAAGTGACGATATGCGTGACACTTTTTTAAAAATGATTGTCACGCAAATGCAAAACCAAGACCCAACAAAACCAATGGAAAATACGGATTTAACCAGCCAATTGGCGCAAATAGCGACACTTGAGAGTATGAATAAACTCAGTGATAGCGTGAGTGGTATTTCCCAACAAATTGGTTCAGGTCAGTCATTGCAAGCCACTCAGCTGGTTGGTAAAGGTGTGCTTATTCCGCGCAATGAAATCATCTTAGCGCCGCTCAAAAAAGCGAGCACAGGTGAAGACAGCAATGTGATTAAGCCATCAAACCCGCTTCCAGACGAAGGCATCAGCCCAAATAGCCCTTCAATGTTTGGATTAAGTAACAAAGATGCCATTGAAGGTGAAGAGGGCACTGAAGAGCCGCAATCTGAATATATTTCCTCGCCGTTTGGCTTCTTTTTGCCGAAATTGGCGGACAACGTTGAAATTACCATTCGCGATAAAAACCGAATGGTTGTGCGAACCATTACCTATGATACGGAAGTTAAACCCGATATCTATGATATGGCATGGGATGGCCGTGATAACAACGGGAACTTAGTCACCGATACAACAGGAAAATATTACTTTGATGTGAAAGCTGTTAGTTCAGGAGCTGAAATCGAAGTGACCAAACTGGGGTATACCCGTGTTAACGGTGTGACTCCTGGAGCTGACGCACCATTACTTGATGTTGGCATTGGGCAAAGCGTCCCGCTGAGCAGCATTTTCAAAGTTTATCCATCTTCTTAATTTACCCCCCAATACTCATGGAGAAAATATGTCTTTTTCACAAGCAGTCAGTGGCTTAAATGCAGCCTCAGCGGGGCTTGATTCAATTGGTAATAATATTGCCAACTCCGCAACAAATGGTTTTAAAGGGGCGACGACCTCATTTGCAGATATGTTTGCAGGTTCAGGTGTTGGCCTAGGCGTTAATGTGGCCGCGGTGACACAAAATTTTAAAGATGGTCCAATCACGCGTACGGATAGAGCGACAGACGTTGCCATCTCCGGAAATGGCTTTTTCCGTGTACAAGACCAAAACGGTGATACTTATTACAGCCGAGATGGTCAATTCTTACGCGATAAAAGCGGTAATTTAGTCAATAACCAAGGGATGGTGGTCACAGGCTATCCGGCGAGTGTTGATGAGAAAGGAAATGTCACCATTCAAAGCGGTGGAGTTCCTGCTGGTTTGAATATCCCAACGGATATGATGGATGCGAAAAAATCTGAGTTAGCGAAACTGACGATAAACCTTAATTCTGAAGATAAAATCAAAGATAAACCATTTGATGTTAATAACCCTGATGATTCAGCAACCTACAATTTCAGTACGACCATGACGGCGTATGATAGCCAAGGTAACACGCATGAAATCTCCGTGTACTTTGTAAAAAGCGCGGATAATGAATGGAAAGTGTATGCTAAAGATGCGAACGACAAGGTTGCAACGCAATTAATCAATACTGAGGATGTAGACGATACCGTTGTTGTTCATAATAAATTAATTTTTGATGGTAATGGCCGTTTGTCAGCCCCTACAGATGCCACTTTTGATTTTAATTATAAAGGGTTAAATGGCGCAAATGATGGTGTTCTTAGAGTTGATCTAAATAAAACTCGTCAACAAAAAGTCAGCGAGTCTTCCGTTAGTGCGATTGATGTGAATGGCTATCCTGCCGGTGAATACACCACCTTCAAAATTGAAGATAACGGTTTAATTACTGCTAACTATTCTAACCAACAAAAACGTGTGGTTGGTCAAGTGGCATTATCTGCTTTCGCAAATCCAAATGGTCTGGTATCCCAAGGTGGCAACGTTTGGGCCTCTTCTAATGCGTCAGGTAACCCGATGGACGGCGTTCCGGGTGTCGGTCAGTTCGGTAAATTAACCAGCGGTGCGTTGGAGTCTTCTAACGTGGATATGAGCCAAGAGTTAATTAGCATGATTGTGATGCAGCGTAATTACCAATCAAACGCGCAAACCATCAAGACACAAGATCAGATGTTACAGACGCTGGTTAACTTACGATAAAACAAGAGGGTGGCCATGGATCACGTCATTTATACCGCGATGGGAGGAGCGCGTCATGCGCTGGAAAACCAAGCGATTGTTTCAAATAACATTGCCAATGTGTCAACCGCAGGCTTTAAAGCGCAATTGTCCGCAATGCGTGCCGTGCCGATAAATGGTGACAGCGAGCAAACCAGAACGCTGGTGGTGGCATCTACTCCCGGCGCTGATATGAGCCAAGGGCCACTCAATTATACGGGTAAGCAAACCGATGTTGCGTTAAATGATAAGCATTTTTTGGCTGTTGAATTAGCGGATGGCACAGAAGCTTATACCCGTAACGGTAACATTCAAGTGTCTAGTGAAGGTGAGCTTGTTATTGGTGAGCGCCGCTTACAAGGTGATGGCGGGCCGATTAACGTTCCGCCAAATGCGGAGTTAACTATTGGCGCTGACGGTACCGTTACCGCGCTTTTAGCGACTGACCCGCCAACGATGTTAGGGCAAATCGGGCGCTTGAAAGTGGTTGAAGCACAGCCGCAAGACTTGATCCGTGGCGAAGACGGTTTGTTTCATTTATCACCACAAGGGCAAGCGGCAAATGGCAATGCTTTGCCACAAAGCGAACGAGGCATTGTCACTGCGGGGGTGATTGAAGGCAGTAATGTCAATGCCGCAGAAGCCATGGTTTCGATGATTGCCAATGCAAGGCACTTTGAAATGCAAATGAAAGTTGTCCGCAGTGCTGATGAAAATGCACAACGCGCCAATCAACTGCTCGCGGTTAGCTAAATACAGTAAGGAATTATTATGATCCGCTCATTATGGATTGCTAAAACAGGGCTTGATGCTCAACAAACTAACCTTGATGTTATTTCTAATAACTTAGCCAACGTTAGTACCAATGGTTTCAAGCGCCAACGCGCTGTTTTTGAAGATTTAATGTACCAAAATATTCGTCAGCCGGGTGCCATGAGTTCAGAACAAACCTCGTTACCATCCGGTTTACAAATGGGAACGGGTTCGCGCCCTGTTGCCACCATGCGTATTCATGCGCAAGGCGCATTAAATAAAACGGGAAATACCAACGATATTGCTATCCGAGGCCAAGGTTTTTTACATGTGCAAATGCCTGATGGTACGGATGCTTACACCCGTGATGGCGCATTGCAGCCAAACCAAGATGGCCAGTTAGTGACCTCAAGTGGTTACCAAATCGTTCCTGCGATTATGATCCCCGATAACGCGAATAGCTTGTCGATTGCGCGCGATGGTACCGTGACCATTACCGTCTATGGCGATAACCAACCACAGCAAATTGGCCAAATTACATTAACCACCTTCATTAATGATGCTGGTTTGGAAAGTATGGGTGAAAACCTGTATATGGAAACCGCAAGTTCGGGCGCACCAAATGAGAGCGCACCGGGGACCAATGGCGCCGGTTTACTTTATCAAAACATGTTAGAAACCTCTAACGTCAATGTGGCAGAGGAGTTGGTCAATATGATCCAAACTCAACGTGCTTATGAAATCAACAGTAAGGCGGTATCCGCTTCTGACCAAATGTTACAGCGCTTAACGCAATTGTAATGGGTAAAAATACGTAAAAATAACTCATTGCGATAGTGATGAGTTATTAATGAGAGGGACCTCTTCGTGATGATAAAACGTACACAGCAGCAAAAGAGTAACATGATGATTGAAAGCGGCACGATTTCTCAACAGCAAAAAGCAGCGTTGCTAACACGTTTCATAACACCTAAACAGGCAGGGTTACTTGCCATTTTGGTCTTAGTTACCAGCGGTTGTGCACAAATCAAATCGCGTCCATTAGTGGACACACAAACCACGGCAATCCCAACAGCACCGACAGCACCAGCACCCAATGGCTCGATATTTCAAAGTGCGCAACCCGCTTATTATGGCTATCAGCCATTATTTGAAGACCGGCGCCCTCGTAATGTTGGGGATATTTTAACCATTAACTTGCAAGAAAACGTTAGCGCGAGCAAAAACTCCTCAGCGAATGCCAACCGTAGTGGAAAAACAGGTTTCTTAGCCGCGATATTACCGGGTTTCATGCAAGGGTGGATTGGCGGTAAAAACACAGAATTAGATATTAAAGGTAACAGTGACTTTAGCGGCAAAGGCGGTGCCAATGCCAATAACACCTTTAAAGGCACCATCACTGTCACAGTCGACCAATTATTGGCGAACGGTAATTTACATGTGGTTGGTGAGAAACGCATCGCGATAAACCAAGGTACTGAGTCGATTCGTTTCTCAGGAGTGGTTAACCCGCGCACTATCGGCTCAGACAATCATGTGAGTTCGACACAAGTCGCTGATGCACGCATTGAATATGTGGGTGACGGCTATATTAACGAATCGCAAAACATGGGATGGCTACAACGCTTTTTCTTAAATGTTTCGCCTTATTAATTAAACATTAGCGAGAAAACAGCCGAGAGAATTCAATGAAAAACAAAGTATTAATTTTGCTATCACTATTTTTTTGCTTCACTTATTCAGCATACAGTGAGCGTATTAAAGATTTAACTACCGTACAAGGTGTACGAGATAACGCGTTGATTGGCTATGGTTTAGTCGTTGGTCTGGATGGGACAGGTGACCAAACCATGCAAACTCCATTTACCACTCAAAGTTTGAATAACATGCTGTCGCAAATGGGGATTACGGTGCCGCCGGGTACCAATATGCAATTAAAAAATGTGGCGGCGGTCATGGTCACCGCGAAATTGCCGCCTTTTGCGCGTACTGGGCAGTCCGTGGATATTGTGGTTTCCTCAATGGGTAACGCGAAAAGCTTACGTGGCGGTACGTTGTTGATGACTCCCTTAAAAGGGGTTGATGGACAAATCTATGCGATGGCTCAAGGTAACATCTTAGTGGGTGGTGCGGGAGCCAGTGGCGGCGGCAGTAGTATTAAGGTTAATCAACTCAATGGCGGCCGTATTACCGGTGGAGCAACTATTGAACGCGAATTACCGAGCAGTTTCGGGCAAAACGGGGCAATTAACCTGCAATTAAACGAAGATAGCTTCACATTGGCACAAGATATTGCGGATGCAATTAACCGTATGGGCGGTATGGGGACGGCGTCTGCGTTAGATTCTCGGACAGTGCAATTACTGGTTCCTGCCAATAATCGCGACCAAGTGCGCTTTTTAGCACGGGTACAGGAGCTTAATGTACGTGCGCCAGTGGCTGAAGCGAAAGTGATCCTCAATTCACGCACCGGTTCTGTGGTGATTAACCGCAGTGTAACACTAGACAGCTGTGCTGTTGCACATGGCAGTTTAGCGGTCACAGTCGAAAGACAAACTCAAGTGAGCCAACCGGACACCCCATTTGCAGGTGGGCAAACCGTAGTCACTCGTAATACGAATGTTGGGGTACGTGATCAGGGTGGGGCACTCCAAAAAGTCAACGCAAGTGTGCAATTAAACCAAGTTATTCAAGCCCTAAATACACTCGGTGCAACGCCAAACGACTTGATGTCGATACTGCAAGCGATGGAAAGTGCGGGTTGTTTACGTGCAAAACTGGAGATCATCTAATGAGTGACATGCAGCTATTGCAAGGTGCCGCATTTGATTTACAGTCACTGGGACAGTTAAAAGGTGAACTGAATAAGAATTCGGAGCAAGGGCTGCGCCATGTCACGCAGCAACTTGAGGCAACATTCGTTCAATTGATGCTAAAAAGTATGCGTGACGCACTCCCACAAGATGGCTTATTTTCCAGCGACCAAACACGCATGCTCACCAGTATGTATGACCAGCAAATCGCCCAGGACCTGTCGCAAAAAGGTTTAGGTTTCGGGGAAATGATGTACCAGCAGCTTACACGAGACCAACACACGTCAAGTGGGCCCACATCCAATAGCCTGTTGCCGTTAGATGAAAAAACAGTGCAATCATTACCGCCATTTAATATGGAACAAATGATGCGCCATTTTACACCAATGGGCGATGCATTATCGGCACCATTCCAAAAAATCAAAGCGTTATCGCTTAATAGCAGTAATTTTATTAGCCGTTTAATTGAACCTGCAAAAGCGGCAAGCCAAAACAGTGGTATTTCACATTTTCTGCTATTGGCACAAGCGGCATTAGAAAGTGGTTGGGGCCAGCGAGAAATTCTGAAATCAGATGGAAAAACCAGCCATAACCTGTTTGGTATAAAAGCGGGAAAAAACTGGCAAGGGCCCGTCACGAATATTATGACAACAGAAGTGATCAACGGAAAAACCATCAAAATGCGGGATGATTTTCGCGTTTATGGCTCTTATGAAGAGGCGATTGCCGATTATATCAATTTATTGACGGAAAACCCGCGTTACAAAGACGTCAAAAAAGCGCCGACACCAGAGATTGCTGCGCGCCGTTTACATCAAGCCGGGTATGCCACAGACCCAGGTTATTCGGACAAACTGATCACCTTGATTAACCAGATACGTGGTCATCAACCCGCGGCGAATACCTCTGCATCAAGGGCTGTTCAGGCATATACCATAGACTTAAACGATATTTTCTAAAAATCCGGAATTATTGCGCGTTTGGACTAAATAATTACGCTGAATTTCCGATAACCAAATATGCTCTAAATAATTTGCGTTGCTATCGCTTTCATTGTGTCAGCCAATGATGGCGATAAGCATCCAGAACAGGAAAAGCTTATGCTGAACAATGTAATGAATAATGCGCTCAGTGGTGTGAATGCTGCACAAGGCGGGTTAAGTGTTATTTCTAACAACTTAGCTAACGCAGGTGTGGGTTACTATCATCGCCAAAGTGCTGTTTTCGGGGAGAATCCCGGTACGATGACACCTAATGGCTATTTTGGTAACGGCACTTATTTCAGCCATGTTCGCCGTGAGTTTGACGAATTTATCAATGCGCAGTACAGCCAATCCCGCGCACGTAGCGGTGACTATGAGGCATACGTTAAGAACTGCAATAAAGTTGATGATTTGCTTACTAATGATATTGAGGATATTTCAAGTAATATTGGTAGCTTCTTCACCGCGTTAGACGCTGCCTCCAGCGATGCAAGTGACAAAACCTTGATTGACGTTTTCTTAGGAAACTCAAATGCATTATTAGGCCAGTTTAAAGAAGCGGATCGTCGTTTGCAGGAAATGGAACGGGATATTAATCACCAGATAGAAAATAAAGTGAAAGATATCAATATTTACGCTGAAAAAATTGCGGGTTTAAACCAGCAAATTTCGCGGATCCGTTCTGTGAGTGGTTCTGAACCTAACGATTTATTAGATGTGCGTGACCGTTTAGTTAATGAAGTTAACTCATTAGTTGGTGTCAAAGTTATCGAACAAAACGGTAACTATAACGTGACGTTTGCTAATGGCTTACCGTTAGTCACGGGTGAAAAAGCGAATCGCTTAGAAGCCGTCCCTTCTTCTAAAGATGATAGCCGTTTTAGCATTGGCTTTGTGGGCGCGAATGGCCAAGCACGGGAAATTCCTGATGAGTCATTCCGTGGTGGGGAACTCAGCGGTATCTTGCGTTCTCGTCAAGAAGTTATGGACCCGGCTTATCAAAAACTCAATAAATTAGCATTGGTTTTTGCGACCAAATTCAATGAAGTGCACAGCAAGGGGTACGATGCCAACGGCAACACCGGTAAAGACTTCTTTGAAATTGGTAAAGGCTCTGTTGTTAGCAACACTCATAATAGTGGTAAAGCAGACTTTGATCTCAGTTATAGCGATGTGTCTAAAGTCACAGGTAATAACTACGAAATGCGCTTTGACGGCAATGAATGGAATGTCACACGTTTGCCAGAAGGTATTAATGTTCCTGTGGATTCAAATACGGCAGGTACACTGAAGTTTGATGGTTTAGAGATCAAAATCAGCAACAGTACTGGTATGTCAAAAGGTGACTCATTCTTGGTAAAACCAGTAAGTGGTGTAATCAACGGTATGCAGACCTTGGTCAGCAATGCATCCGATTTTGCGGCGGCTGGAAGTAAAGACAGTGGCCCAGGTGATAATGAAAACATTAAACAACTGGTTAAACTGCAAGACGAAAAATTGATTGATGGTAGTTCTACGTTCTCTGATTTCTATGCAACGTTAGTTAATGATGTGGGCAGTAAAACTAAACAAGCGCAAATTGATTCTGAAACACAGAACAAAATGACCGAGAGCTTCTATGAGCAAGAACAAGCTATCTCGGGCGTGAATATGAATGAAGAAAGTATTCAGATGCAGAAAATCCAACAGTTTTTCAATGCCAATGCGCAAGTATTAAAAACGGTGGATGATTTATTTAACGCATTAATGCGTGCATTCTAAATATTAGCGATAGGATAAGGACTTAGCGATGCGTTTAAGTACCAATATGATTTATCACCAACGCTTACAAGACATGAACAGTGCGCAAGCGCGTTGGATGGATGCAGGAAGTCAATTAGCTTCTGGTAAGCGTGTAAGCAAGCCTTCTGATGACCCGCAAGCGTCTTCGCAAGCGGTGCGGATTAACCAGTCAGAGAACCGAAATCAACAGTATGTTGCTAGTCGTGGGTTTGCCAAAACAGGAATGACGCTGCAGATGAGTATTTTGACTCAGATGACAGATGTGACGACGCAAATTGATACCACCATTATTCAGGCATCAAACCAAGGTGCTTTAAGCGATAAAGACCGTAATACTTTGGCTGAGCAACTCACGGGTTTGAAAGAACAATTAGTGGCGTTAGGTAACTCGACAGATGGAAATGGTCGGTATATTTTCGCAGGTTTTAAATCAGATAAACCGCCATTTGAAATTGATGCTAACGGTGATGTGTTGTATCACGGTGGCGATAAAGCGATTATGCAGAATGTGGCGAGTGACCGTGAGATGACGACTTATTTCACTGGCGCACAAGTGTTTGAAACCGATAGCAATAATGTGGTCAATATTTTTAAAGCGCTGAACACAGGTATAGAATCACTGAAAAAGCCATTGCAAGGCGCACCACAAGCAGATTTAGACCAAGCGCAAGCTGAGTTAGGTGAAGCGAACCGAGCCATCAAGTCCGCATTAGATCAAATTTCTAATATTGAAGCTAAGCAAGGCTTACAATTACAAGAAATTGATAAATTAGATTTTTTAGCGGATACGCGCTCGATTCAAAATGCGGCTCGCAAAAGTGAGTTGTTAGAAACTAACTGGACTGGCACCACCACAGATTATTATAAAGAAAAAGCGATGTTTGAAGCCTCACAAAGTATTTTTAAAGACTTAAACAGCATGTCACTTTTCGGCAGCCGTTAATTATTTAATATTCTTTTTACTCACCGCGCTTTGGAGCCATTCAAGCGCGGTTTTTTTGTTTTAATTAGTTGCCGAGATTATTAAATTAAAGTTTCATTATTTAATATTGTTATATTTAAGGAAATACTATTCAATATAATTTAAATTGATGGTGGTATTATTTTAAATAATTTTTTACTCATTTTTTGTGGGCTGATTATTTTATTATATCATAACTTAACGTTTTTGAATGTATTAAAGTTTTATAGTTTATCTGTGTGATTATTATTTGTTTTGGAGTGAAATATAATATATGGATATTAAAAAAAAGAGATGGACAGAATTAGTTATATAAGATTATTATCAATTTGCCATAGAGTAAATTAAATAATTCTTTTGGTTTTATAAACTAAAATTTTCTTTTTAAGAGAGGGTTATGAAAAAATTTAAAACGGTTATACAAGAAAATTCCGCAAATTTAAAAATTAAAAAAGATAGTGATGTATCTAAACTACTTGAACATATCAGAGGAGGGAAGTCTGAAGCTGCTGGTGGATGGGTTAATTTTCAATGGAAAAATTCTTGGTAATACGAGTGCGGCTATGGCCGCATTTTCAATTAATTAATTCAATAGTTAGTTACTATGCTTAAAATTAAACATTTTGAAGTTATACTTAAAATTAGTGAACGTTGTAATTTAAACTGTACATATTGCTATATATTTAACATGGGAAGTGAATTAGCGCTAAATAGTGCTCCAGTTATATCCAATACTACAATAGTAGAACTTAAAAATTTTTTAGAACGAGTGGCAGACGAAGTTGAGCACAATGTAATACAAGTTGACCTGCATGGAGGTGAACCTTTGATGCTCAAAAAAAAGCGATTTATTTACCTTTGCGAAACTCTTCGATCTGGAGACTATAAAGGGGCTGAGTTTCGTATTGGGTTACAGACTAATGCGACATTGATTGATGATGAATGGCTCGAAATTTTTGAAAAATACAATATATCAGTAAGTATTTCTATTGATGGACCAAAACATATAAATGATAGATATCGTTTAGATCATAAAGGGCGCAGCTCATATGAAGCAACAATGAATGGATATCAAGCATTATACTCAGCAGCGGAAAATAGAAAAATTATTCCCACACCGCCAATATTATCCGTTATTAATCCGGACGCTAGTGGAAAAGAACTTTTCGAATATTTTTATCATGACATGAAATGTAGAAAATTTGATTTTCTCCTTCCGGATAATAACTATGTAAATACAGTAGATACAGAAGGAATCAAACGTTTTCTAGTTGATATTTGTGATGCTTGGTTTGCGCAAAATGATCCTGAGTGTGATATACGAATTTTATCAGCCTACCTCAGAATTTTAACTGGAGCTGAGGACTACATAGTCTTAGGTGTTACTCCGCAAAATGAATTACATCAAACAATAGCTATAACAGTGACCTCTACAGGTTATATATATGTTGATGATACATTACGTTCAACACTTTCAGACATTTTTGTTCCAATATGTCACATTAGAGATGCTTCCTATCAAAAAATTATTACCAGTTTTCCGATGCGAGAATTGAGTAAAATAGAGTCTTTTTTACCTGACGATTGTCATGGTTGTATCTGGAAAGCAGTTTGTGCAGGTGGAAGACCTATTAATAGATATTCACAAGATAATGCTTTCAAGAATAAAACAATTTACTGTGATGCAATGCAGTCATTCCTCAGTCGTGGAGCTGCATATCTTATAAATCTAGGTATAAATTCGAATGAAATAGCAAAAAATATAGGGATTGATAAAAATGCATAAATTTTTATTTGTTCTATTTATTACTCTTACTTCATCAATGAAATTTGTTTGGGCTGATATTCGTACTCCTATTACCTTTGATGAAAAGAACATGCCATTAATATCTATGAATATTAATGGCCATGAAATTGACCGGATATCTATTGATACAGGAGCATCGAATTCTTTTTATTTTCCTAAAACTATCTTTGATTTAATTATTCCTGATTTTAATAAACGTGAGGCAGTCGTACAAAATTCTATTGATGTTTTTGGCCATAAAAGTTCAACGGTTATGTCGAAAGGGATTGATATTAAAATTAATGGTGAAATATTTAAAGACATGAATATGGAAATATTAAAACCATGGGGTGAAGGAATGATGGATGAAAACGGAGAATATATTATTAATGGAGTGTTAGGGTTAGGTATTATGAATGGCAATAAAATATTGGTTGTCGATTATATTTCAAATGCTCTAATAATAACAAGTGATTTAAATAAAATTCTTGGAGGTTATGATTGGTATTCTTTAAATTACATTAAGACAAAACAAGGGGTTATGGTTGATGTAATATCTGATAGTAATGAAAAATATAGAATGGTAATTGATACAGGAGCCAGTCATTCAGTTATCTTTACTGGTACTGAAAAAGGCTGTGTTAATGTTTCAACATCTTGTCCAAAAAAAATAATTACAACACCAGACTCTACTAATATTAATGCATTATTATTTCAAGTTAAAGATAGTAGGATAGATTTTGATGGGCTGCTTGGTCATGATTATTTATCAAATAGAATACTAGTTATAACAGATGAACAGATATTGATTAGTCTTCCTAAAAATAACAAATAAGAGCTATTACTTATGGGTATATTTCGTAAGGAAGCTATTGCTAGTAATAAAAGTAATTGGATCGGCAGAAGTTCTAGAAGTATCCCGAAAGCATATGGAATACCTTTTTTCCTAAGTTTTATAATTATTTTATACTGTTATGTCTAATTATTAAAGGTACTTATAGCATTAATGTCGAAGCTTCTGGGGTTGTTGCTTTTAATCCTAATGCTTATTCTCTAATTTCACCTATGGATGGTATGGTCGAAGGAGTAAAAGTTATTGACGGGCAATATGTTAGTGTGAACGAAAAAATAATGTTTATTAATAATAAAATTAAAGGTGCATCAGGAATAGTTTCAAAAGAGAAAAGGAAAAATCTAAATAATATAATGAAACTATTTAATGAAAAAATTATTCTATTAAATAAAAAAAGAGATGTAAACTTATTAAAGTTGTCAGAAGCTATTTTGAATAAGAAAAATGAACTGAGAAATGTTGAAGATTTATTGTCTGTTAATAAATTGATTCTTTCTTATTCAAAAGATAAGTATGATTCTTTTATTAGTTATAAAAAGAAGGGGGTTATTTCTGAAATGATGTTATATAAATCAAGAGAAAGTGTATTGCTTAATGATGAAAAATTAAAAAATACATTAGTTAATTTGACTAGAGTTAAATCTGACTTAATCAATTTGGAAAAGGAAGTTAATATATTGAGTTTTAGTACGGATGAAATGATTAATAATGTAAAGCAATCTATGATTGAAATTTCCCAACAATTAATAGAAGTTGATATTTCTGAAAGTTTAGAAATAGTTAGTCCAATTAGTGGGAATGTTGTTGGCATAAATAAAATACGTGGAAATAAGGTTAGGCAAGGAGATATTGTAGCTTCAGTTATACCTAAAGGTGCGGTTCCTGTTATTAGGTTACAAATTGGTGCAGAATCAGTAGGCGAAATTAAAATTGGACAAAAAGTAAAATTACGAGTAGCCGCTTATCCGTGGAAACGATATGGAAAATTTATTGCTACAATAATCTCAGTTTCAGAAGCTGTAGTTCATCAAGAAAATGGAAAATATTTTGTTGTGACTGTATCTCCGGAAAATCGCATTGGTTTACCTTTAAAGCAAGGAATGCAAGTTGAGGCATCAATCTTGTCAGAGAAAAAAGAGTTATATAAATGGTTATTTAGAATGACTAATTAATAAAACGGTGATATGCATGAAATTCTTATCTATAACTTCTATTTTTAAGAAATCTCTTCCTGTGATTCTTCAAGCTGAAGCCGCTGAGTGTGGCCTTGCTTGTGTGGCAATGATCATGAATTATCACGGTTTCAAAATTGATATGATTTCAATTAGAAAACGCTTTGAAGTATCAAGTAATGGAATGAGTCTTAAAGATATAATAGTTTTAGGCGAAAAATTAAATATGACTTCTTCTCCTGTCAGGGTAGAATTAGATGAGCTGAGGTCTTTATCGCTACCTTGTATTTTGCATTGGTCTTTTAATCATTTTGTAGTCCTTAAAAAATTATCTAGAAATGGCGGAATTATACATGATCCAAGTATAGGGGAAAGAAGTATTACTCATTCTGAGCTATCGAATTGTTTCACAGGAATAGTACTTGAAATGTCACCTAGCTCAACATTTGAAAAAATTGAAAAATCCACGATACTAACACTAAAAGATATGTTCGCTGGAATAGAAGGGAAAACATCAGTATTAGTAAAGGTTATTATATTTTCAGCAGTTATAGAAATTATGACTCTTTTGATTCCAGCATCATCTCAGTTTATATTGGATAATATCCTTAATACAGGAAACTTAATTGCTCTTAATATTATTTTCTCTTTTATTATCATTATGATATTTGTGAGGATGTTGTTTACGTGGTTTAGAGATTGGAATATTACAGCAGCAAAATATACAATTGGATTGATTTGGTCTGAAAGTTTTTTAAATAAGTTAATTAGCCTTCCTATAAATTATTATCAAAAACGTTATTTAGGAGATGTGGTTTCTCGTTTACAGTCATTAAATGAAATTCAAGAGGCATTTACAGCCCGTATGATTGGTGCAACTCTTGATGCAATAATTACAATTTTTCTTCTTTTAGCTATGGGCTTTTACAGTATTACACTATGTATGATGATCGTATTTATTGCATTGATTTATGCTTTGATTAAATGGGCTTTTTTTGGGGTGTATAAAAAGGCTTTAATTGAATTAATTAGTAAAACTGCAGCTCAAAGTTCTCATTTTATAGAAACAGTCCGTGGTATATCAACAATTAAAATGTTATCTCTGAGTACAAATAGAAAAATAAAATGGCTAAGGCTTTCTACAGAGAGTATTTCAGCAAGTATCAAACTTTTTCGTATTGAGCTTATTTTTCGGTTGATCAGTGGGGGCATAACTGGGTTAGTTGCATGTACTGCTATTTATGGTGGGTCACAATTAATTGAAAATGGTTTTTTTACTATGGGTATTTTATTTGCTTTTATGGTATATGCAGATACATTCATACAGAGAACTATAAACTTATGTGATGTAATATATGAATTTAAAATGTTGACTATACATATAGATAGACTTAGTGATGTGGTTTTTACGGAAAGTGAATATTCAGAAATGAATTATACTGAGGATATTTCTGAAAATTTTGACGGTACATTAGAAATATCTTCATTGTATTTCGCTTACTCAAATTATGAGCCTTTTATTTTTAAGAATGTATCTTTTACTGTTGAGCAAGGAGAAAGTGTTGCATTTGTTGGTGTATCCGGATGTGGAAAATCTACATTGCTACATGTTATAGCATCTTTACTTACACCGACAAAAGGAGAAATTCGGTTTAGTAAAATTCCAATATCAAATATAGGAATTGAAGTGTATCGTAAAAACATTTCTTATGTTCAACAAGATGATTTTTTGTTCTCCGGAACATTAATGGATAATATTACCTGTTTTTCTGAACAGGTAGATATTGAATTTATGCATGAGTGTGCAAAGATTGCATCTATTCATGATGATATTATTAATATGCCTAATGGGTATGGTTCTATTGTTGGTGACATGGGGAGTATACTTTCTGGAGGGCAAAAACAAAGAGTTTTCCTTGCGCGTGCACTTTATAGAAAACCTAAAATACTCATTTTAGACGAATCTACCTCAGCCCTCGATATAAAAAATGAAAGAAATATAAATGAATCTATTAAGGCCATGAAGATAACCCGTTTATTTGCTGCACATCGTCTAGATGCTATTTCTGTCGCAGATAGAGTTTTTGATATGGCTACTGGAACTCTGATGACACCACAGAAATATTTTTATTCTTTAAAAATTAATAATTATTCATATCCAAGTGAATTATAAGGGTAAACTAATTTAATTGCTTTATGATTATCTTGAATAAACACTAAAGCAAATTAAACATCAGTGACGGCTGTTTAAATGCAGATCCACTACCACATAGGTGGCTTAGAAGACCGTTGCTATATAATTAAGTATCGATACTCAAACAAACAAATTAAACATCAACGATAGCTGCTCGAAAGCTTGGTGAATCAAACGCTCGGTATAGCGCGGGAGGATAGAAATAATCAGCCCTAACATACTAATTCCAATGGTGAGCGTTAAAGGAAAACCGACTACAAATACCGATAACTGCGGAGTCATGCGGTTTAGAATACCTAAAGCAAGGTTTAGAATTAAAAATAAGGTGATAAACGGTAAGGCCAACATTAACCCATTAATAAATATGGTGTTAGCAAATTGAGCAAATACCCAAAAACCATCGCGATTTAATGGCGCGGTTTGAATTGGGAGCAGTTCAAATGAATTGACTACAATATAAATAAGCCACAAGTGCCCATCGAAAGCGAGAAACAATAAAATAGTAATTACGTTAAATATGCGACCTAAAATTGGCATATTGGGCCCGCCAGTTGGGTCAAAAAAGGTGGCGAAAGATAACCCCATTTGCAAACCAATCACTTCCCCCGCATGACGCACGGCAGCAAATGCCATTTGCATTGTTAGCCCCATCGCAATACCAATCACCATTTGCTGCACGATAACCCATAATCCCATGGCAGAAAATAGGGGAATATTCACGACAGGAAGTTGTGGGGAAACAATCAACACAACAAAAAAAGCCAATGCAACGCGAACTTTGGTAATCGCCTGTTTTTCATTAAAAAAGGGCGCTGTACCAAGCAGCGCCAAAAGGCGTATGAAAGGGTAGAAACCTTGGCTGAGCCACAATGTGAGCGTTTCACTGGTAATGGTTAGCATTGTTAACCAATAATAAACGGTAAGTTGCTAAGCAATGACCGCATATAGTCGGTAAGCAAATTCAGCATCCAAGGCCCTGCAATAATAATCACAGAAATAACCGACAAAATTTTAGGGATAAAAGACAGCGTCATTTCATTCACTTGCGTGGCGGCTTGCAGCAAGCTGATAATTAAACCCGCAGCTAAAGCGGCTAATAACAAAGGGGCAGCTAGCATCAGCGCAATTTTCATCGCTTCAGTTCCCATCGCCATTACTGATTCAGGTGTCATAACTACTCCGAGTAAAATAATCCTAATTAAAAAAGCTTTGCGATAATGAGCCAAGCAATAGTTGCCAACCATCAACTAATACAAACAACATTAATTTAAATGGCAAGGAAACTGTTGCAGGTGGAACCATCATCATCCCTAATGCCATTAAGACACTGGCAACCACTAAGTCAATGATTAAAAATGGAATAAAAATAGTAAAACCAATTTGGAATGCGGTTTTTAGTTCGCTGGTAATAAAGGCTGGGACTAAAATACGTAATGGAACATCTTTCGCTTCTTGAATTTCACCTACCTTGGCTATTCTTGCGAATAGGGCTAAGTCGGATTCGCGTGTTTGCCCTAACATAAAGGTTCTTAACGGTGCTGTCCCTTTCTCTAAAGCGGTTTCGAGGCTAATTTTGTCTTCGCTAAAAGGCTGGTAGGCTTCACGATACACTTGGTCGGCAACGGGTGACATCACAAAAAAGGTCAAAAACAGTGCTAAACCCAATAAGACTTGGTTCGGGGGAGCGGAGGGCGTTCCGAGCGCGTTACGCAATAAACCTAAAACAATAATGATGCGGGTAAAACTGGTCATCATTAATAATAAGGCGGGAATAAAGCCTAATAAGGTCAAAAATAAAAGCGTTTGAACAGGTAAAGACCAAGTTTGTCCACCATCAGCCATTGAATGGCTGATAACGGCTGGTAGTGCCGCAGAAGCGGGATTTGGCAATAAAAACAAGAGGGTAGTAATCGTGAGTAAAGATTTTAGAGGTAACATGAGCGCTTCCGATTACTTATGCATAAGTGTAACTGAAGCCGCACATTTTGCAGCCTCTTGTTTTTTCTTTAATAAAGACTGAAAGGTGAGCGGTTCGGTTGGCAATATCTCAGCGACTTCAGGTGCAGCCGGGTATTGGTGTAAGAGGCTGATATTTTGTGTCGTAACACCTAATACCAAACACTCATTATTCACCTCAATAACCACAACGCGTTCTTTATTACCTAATGAGCAACGGCTTTTGACTTTTACGATTTGCTCTTTGCCCATTTTTTGGGGAGCAAATCCTAATTTTTTCACCAACCAAGCACCTGCTAGTATCAATAAAATGATCCCCCCTAAAGCCCCTGATGTCTGCGTTAAGCTATCATTGTGGTCAATAGCAGGAGTATTAGGTTCACCAGAGGAAACGGTTGTTGATAAAAAAGGCACAGATATCGGTGCCTGCTCAGTTTGATTGGGTATTGCCATTATCAGCGACTCACGAAGTTAATTAACGACTTAAACGGCGCATACGTTCGGAAGGCGTAATGATGTCAGTAATACGAATGCCGTAATTGTCTGAAACCACGACCACTTCCCCCTGCGCAATTAAATAGCCATTGATTAAAATATCCAGTGGCTCACCCGCTAAGCCATCCAGAGAAACTACAGAACCTTGGGATAAGCTCAGTAGTTTTTTAATGGTCATTTTAGTGCGCCCCAATTCAACTGAAAGACGGACAGGAATGTCCATGATCATATCGATATCAGACAGTTGATTTAGCGGGTTTTGTCCATCAAAGTTGTCGAAAGCCTGTGCACCAGCTGAGGCGGATTCCGCTTTTTTTTGCTGTTCCAGCGCTTCAGCCCATAGGTCTTCACTGTCGTGATTGGTTGATGCATCAGGAGAGTTCTTCGCCTCACTCATTGGTACTTTCCTCATCTAGAGTGTTTAATACAGGGTTAATCAAATGTTCTACACGCAATGCATACTGGCCATTTTGAGTACCGTATTGACTGGTTAATACGGGAACGCCATCAACATTAACGATGAGGCGGTCAGGTTTCTCAATTGGGATCACATCCCCTTTTTGCAGTTGCAGTAAGCGAGAAATTCGCATTGGAATGTCAACAAAGTTGGCAACCAACTCAAGTTCAGAACGTTTCACTTGGGTGACAAGGTTGGTGACCCAAGTTTCATTTTCTTGGTGGCCTTGTTCCATTGGTGGGTTTATTAAACGTTCACGTAATGGCTCAATCATGGCGATCGGAATACAAATACTGAATTCACCAACGGTATTGCCTATCTCCACTAAAAACGGTGTGGTAACGACAATGTCATTAGGGGAGGTGGTGATATTAGTGAATTTGACTTGGATTTCAGAACGTACATATTCCACTTCAATATCAGCGATTGGCTTCCAAGCATCGCGATAAGCCCCTAAAGCTAACTTGAGCATGCGATTGATAATGCGTTGTTCAGTATTGGTAAACTCTTTACCTTCTTGTCGTACAGGAAAGCGGCCGTCTCCACCAAATAGATTGTCGACAGCGATGTAAACTAATGCGGGCTCAAAGGTAAACAGTGCCGTGCCTCGTAAAGGCGGCATATGGATTAAGTTTAAGTTAGTTGGTACGGGTAAATTACGCGCAAACTCATGGTAAGGTTCAATTTTAATACCGCCCACCGTAATATCTGGGCTGCGACGTAACATATTGAACAAACCCATACGGAACTGGCGAGCAAAACGTTCATTAATGATTTCGAGAGACTGCATTCGCTCACGAATAACCCGACGTTGAGTGTTCGGGTCGTAAGGGCGAACATTATCTTTCCCTTGAGTCTCTGGCACAGGCGTACTGCTTGATGGCGTATCATCATTAAGCAGCGCATCAATTTCGGCCTGAGATAAAATATTATCGCTCATGAATATTACCGCAGAATAAAAGTAGTAAATAACACATCAGAAATATCCTGATCGGTATCCCCCGGGATCAGGGTAGGGGTAAGAGTTTGCTTGATATCTTTCATTAACTGCAACTTACCTTCATGCGTCTCGATATTTTTTGCTTTTTGCTCTGAAAGCAGCAGTAACATACGGCTACGTACTTCAGGGAGGTATTCATGAAGTTGTTTACGCGATTTTTCATTCGCCAGTCGCAAGGTCACATGGATATAAAGCACACGATCCGGCGCATCAGCAGCACCTGCCAAATTGACGGTAAATGGCTCTAACTCCATAAAAATGGGTTGTGGCATGTTCGGGCGCTTTTCTTCCTCACTCGCCGTTTGCGTGCCTTGTTGTGTCGTCCACCAGGTATAACCCCCAAACCCTGCGCCAGCAAGGGCAAGAAGGGCAAATAGAATAAGCAACCCTTTGTTGGAACTTTTTGATTTTTTGCTCGACGACATTTAGCTGAATTCCTGTTTCTTGGATGCTAAACCCAAATGGGTTTTTACGTTATGATCTCTAGCATTATGGCTTGGTTGCCAAGAGTTAAAGGAGTGAAAAACGAAACAAAAAGGCGGTAACTCGGCGCTTTAGCTAGGAAATTACCGCGATTCGTTTGTTTTTTATGCAAAAGTGTTAATGCCACCTTGTCTTGATGCTACATTTTTAGGTGAAACAGTGGCATTTGCTTCGCTGATACCAACAGCACCAACGGATGGATGTGTCGCTTGAATTTGGCCATCGTTTTGGTGCGCATTTTGCTGAGAGCTATCGGATTGCTGGTTCAAGTTATCTTGGCCAACAGAGCCTTGAGCAAGATGAATACCACTTTCTTGTAGCGCACTGCGTAGCACTGGCATCATGGATTCCATGGCAGCACGTACATGACTATGTGGAGAGACAAAATGCATTACTGCTTGGTTATCTTCGATGCGTAAATGCACACTTAGTGAACCTAACTCTTCAGGGTGCAAACGAATTTGCGCTTGAGAAACCCCTTGGCGAGAGAAAAACAGCATATGTTGGCTTAATTGCTGCTGCCATGCTTCGCTACCTAATTGGCTGGCTAAATGCAGGGTTGGTGTAGCCGTTGGCGCATTCATCGTTGCCGCTTGGGCTGTTGATGTCATTGGCATCATGCTAACCGGCGCAGTTGTTGTATGTTGTGACGATGTGGTGGTAAAAGCACCAGTTTCAGTTTGTAAGGTAAACGCACCTTTTGTGGTTTGGTTTAGGGTATCGCTTGAAACATTTTGTAGGTTTAATACGGGTTCTTTATCACTCACTTTCTTATTTAATGGCATGAAATCAGCAGTTAAATTTTTGCCACGTATATCTTTTGGGTTATCAAGGGGAAAAAGAGACTGGTCACGACGCTCTTCTTTTTCATTCTTAATAAATACCCCAAGCTCTGGGCTGTCTTCTTCGCCCGCTAACTGTAACTGTGAACCTTCAAGATGCTTGCCATCATCTTCATTAATGATGCCATTCGCATTATCCGTTAGGTGCTGCATTTTTTGGGTAAATGCGCCTAAAACCGGGTGTGCTTCTGTTTTAATAGTTGTATTTGTCGTTGCTTGTACTTGGCCAGTTAATGACTGTTTTAAGCTCTCTAGCCACGCTTGCTCGTTAGCATCTTTGCCTGTTAATAACTCAGTGTTAAGTGCAGTTTGCACGCTATCAGAACGTAAGTTACGGCTAAAGTTCAGTTGCTCAATGGCATTTTCAGCCGTTTTTTGCCCAACCTTGGTTTGTTCAATCGTTTCTTTACTCGCTATTGCCAGTTTGTTGTCAACAATATCTTTGTTAAGTGCTTCTTCATTGATCGGTTGATTAGTGACATTTTGTTTTTCAATCGGTTGCTGGTTATCAAGCATGGCTTGAAAGGGGAGTGCAGGGGCTTGATTTTCATCAGCGCGCGATTCATTTTGTTGTATATTGCCATTTTTAGTCGATGATGCGGTTGGCACATTCAGGGCGTTGATGTCCATTTATTGAGGTCTCCGTAAAGTCGCTCGTTGAGCAAATTCATCCATTTGCTTTTGTTCTAAGCGGTTTTGACGTTGGTATTCAGTATGTTCAGCACGTTGAATTAACGTATCGAACGCGTTGACACGCTGTTGTTTTTCTTGCCAATGGCGGTTAGCTTCGTTAACGCGTTGCTCCCATAAATTCAGTTGTTGCTGCTGTTGTTCAATGGTCAGTTCCAATGTGACCAAAAATTGCTGATAATTCTGCCACTTATCCGATTCCATACCCGTATGCAAGGTTTGGTTGAGTTTTTGACGATATTCGGATTGGTAGTTTTCCAACATATTTAGTTGCTGCGCCATTTGGGTGTGGGTTTGGCGCACTTGAGCTAACACTTTTGCTGCTTCTTCCGAGGCTTCAACAGCTAAGGTGAGTAATGTTGTTAAGGCATTATTTTTGGCCATTTATCCCCTCGTTATTCGTTGGGAACCACTTGTGTCAACTGTTCGCATGCGGTTTGATAATCACATCGCTCATCAATATCTTGCTGCAAAAACTTCGACATGCGTGGGTAATATTGGATAGCCGTATCCAACATAGGATCACTGCCCATTGCATAAGCACCGACGTTAATTAAATCTCGGTTGCGTTGGTAACTAGACGTTAACTGCTTGAAACGTTGAATTTTTCGGTAATGTTCTTTAGGAATGAGCTCCGTCATTGCTCGGCTGATGGAAGCTTCAATATCAATGGCAGGGTAGTGCCCTGACTCAGCCAGTGAACGGGAAAGAACAATATGGCCATCCAAAATGGCGCGAGCCGAGTCAGCAATTGGGTCTTGTTGGTCATCCCCTTCCGTTAAAACGGTATAGAAAGCGGTAATTGACCCACCATTTTTCCCATTCCCTGCACGCTCAACTAATGCTGGTAATTTGGCAAATACAGAAGGTGGATAGCCTTTCGTTGCTGGTGGTTCACCCACGGCTAACGCAATTTCCCGTTGTGCCATGCTGTAGCGAGTGAGTGAGTCCATAATCAGCAACACACTTAAGCCTTTATCGCGAAAATACTCTGCGATACGAGTGGCATAAGAGGCGCCTTGCATGCGCAATAGAGGAGACACATCGGCTGGTGCGGCAACGACAACGGCACGTTTTAAGCCATCAGCCCCTAAGATATTTTCAATGAAATCTTTGACTTCACGACCACGTTCACCAATCAACCCGACTACGATAATATCGGCTTGTGTAAAGCGTGCCATCATGCCAAGTAATACGCTTTTACCCACACCAGAGCCAGCAAATAGCCCCATACGTTGGCCGCGACCGACGGTTAATAATGCATTGATTGCACGAACACCGACATCCAATACATTACTAATAGGCGTTCGTTCTAATGGGTTAATTGGTGGGGTAATTAATGGCGCGCGTGTTTTTACCTCTAAGGGGCCTTTTCCATCTAATGGATTACCTTGGGCATCAAGTACTCTGCCTAATAATTCATTACCAATAGGGAGTAAGCGGCTAGTTTGTCCGTCATCACCGGTTGATTGTGCATAAACACGGGCACCCGGGGCGATCCCCTCGAGGTCGGCTAATGGCATCAATAACATTCTTGGGCCGTTAAAACCGACGACTTCACACACCACTTCATCTGAGCCGCCATTAATTGAGCGTTCAATAAAGCAGGTTGCCCCCAAAGGCATTTTAATGCCTTCGGCTTCCATCACTAAGCCAGTGATTTTTGTGAGGCGGCCATAACGACGCACCATCGGGATCCCTTTCATCCGCGATTCTAAATCGTCCAACGAAGCAATCCAGCGTCCCAATCGTGCCGTCATGAAAAGCTCTCCGGTGCATATAAACGACACAATTCTTGCCAACGTGTCGCCACAGTCATATCAATTTCACCGTCTTCAGCGACGACTCGGCAGCCACCGATATGCAGTTTAGGATCAGCGACTAAGCGCCAGCCGTTCAAGTTGAGTAGGGAACCTAGGTGCTGTTCAATCAATTCAAAATGATTTGGGTTGACGTGTAGTTCAGGCCGCCCAGCAAAAATCGGTTTTTGTTGGAGTAACTGGCTGATTTCCTCCAACAATGCAGTGCCATCACAAACGGTGGATTGACCTAAAACTTGCTTAGCCGCAGTCAACGCTATCTGCAACAGTTTAGTGGTCACCACCGTATCAAAGGTATCGAGAGAATAATTGAATTCAGACAGCAGTTTTTGCCATGTTTCAATCACAGGTTGTTGCAAAGCAAGTGCCTGCTCACGCCCTTGTTCTTCTCCAGCTCGTAAGCCTTGCTCAAAACCAGCTTGGTAACCTTCTTGCTGGCCTTTTTCATGCCCTTGTTGGTAACCCGTCCGCTGTGCATCTTCCTTGATGTTATCGAGCAAATTAATTTGCTCTAACACTTCTTTTGGTTCAAGGCACGGGACTTTTGGCGCGTCAGGCTCAGGAACATCACTTAATGCAGGAATGCCTGAGTTGAGATCCCATTGATTAAGCTCACGAAGCTGCCAAGGCTGCCATTGGTCATTTGGAATTGTTGACTTAGACATAGACGTCGTCTCCACCACCTATCGCGATTTCGCCTTTTTCGACTAAACGACGAACGATAAGCAAAATGGCTTTTTGTTCGTTTTCCACTTGAGACATACGCACAGGAGAACGTGATTCCAAATCGTCGCGCACGATTTCTGCAGCGCGAGCGGCCATATTGTTGAGGAAGTGGTCGCGTAGTGCTTGGTTGCTGCCTTTGAGGGCAATAACCAGCGAGTCTGTCGAAACATCCTGCAAAATACGTTGAATGCTGCGGTTGTCCACCTCGATAAGGTTTTCGAATAGGAACATTTCGTCAATAATACGTTGAGCAAGCTCACCATCGTAATCACGCATTGCATCGATAACGCTTTCTTCTTGCTGGCTTTTCATCAGGTTGATGATTTCTGCCGCAGTTCTCACGCCACCCATTTTGCTGCGTTTGAGGTTTTGGCCATCCAGTAAGTTGTTCAATACTTCGGTCAATTCCGCCAATGCAGCAGGTTGGACACCACCAAAGGTGGCGATACGTAGCATAATATCGTTGCGTTGGCGCTCTTCGAATAATTCGAGGACATCCGCTGCAAGATTGCGTTTTAAGTGAACCAAAATAGTCGCGATAATTTGCGGATGTTCATCACGGATAATATCGGCAACGGTTTGGGGTTCCATATAGTTGAGGCTTTCGATCCCTGACGTGGTTTCTTGTTTTTCAAAGATGTCCTCAAGTAAGCTTGCGGCGCGTTCTTCGCCAAGTGCTTTCACCAATACAGAACGCAGATAGTCATTCGTGTTGATATTGAGTGCCGCGAATTGAATCGCTGACTCTTCAAATTCAGTTAATACTTCTGCCAATTCATTATTTGAGATTTGGCGCATGTTTGACACTGCCATACTCAATTGCTGAACTTCTTTAGGATTCAGGTGCTTAAATACTTCCGCAGCCTGGTCTTCACCGAGCGTCATTAACATCACGGCACTTTTTTCTGTTCCACTTAAACTCATTGGGATTTTCCTAACCACTGACGGATAACCATTGCCACGATTTGTGGGTCTTTTTCTGCCATTTCACGGATACGTTGGCTTTGGATCTCAGCACTAACACGTTGACGAGTCAGGCGACGGCGTGTTTGCTCATCCATTTCTTCATCAATCGCTTCATCAACCACGAGCGGGGTTTTCAGTTGTGTGGCAACAAAAACTTCAGCTTCGGCTTGGGCTTGCTGTGCTTTACGGTATTTAACCCATTGAGGTTTGATACCGAAACGCCACATAAACCAAGCAATAATGGCAATAAGCAGTATTTTTCCGTAATCCAGTAACTGAGCAATAAATTGTGGGCTTTCAAGTAACGAAGGTGCTTCTTCAACCGGAGCCTCATTGGTAAACAATGAATTAGTAATGTTGAGAGAATCCCCACGTGCAGTGGAAAAGCCCATTGCTTCGCGTGTCAATGCTTCAATTTGTTGCAGCATCTCTGGTGGCAATGGCTTCATTTCTGGACCATTTTCACCATCTTGTGAATGGTAATTGACAATAACTGCGACCGAGAGCCTATCGATGACACCAATTTGCCGTTGAGTGTGACTAATTTTGCGATCTACTTCGTAATTTGTGGTTTCATCGCTTTGCGAGTTCGAGACACTATTACGGTTATTCGCCGTTTGAGCGCCATCTTTACTGTCTTTATTGGTTTCAATAGGTGCACTTGGTGCACTAACGGGTTGATTTGACAGCGCACCTGGCACTCCACCGGTTCCGCCATTGTTATTTTGCATACTTTGGCTGTTTTGGCGGGAACGAATAGCCGCACTATCTGGCGTTTGGTTGGGCTTATATTCCTCTGAAGTTTGTTCGACTTTCGAGAAATCCATTTGCGCGGTGACTTGGGCATGAATATTGGCACGACCGACTAACGGCGACAGAATATCTTCTATGCGCTGTTTGAGATGGGACTCCATCTCTTTAGTCATTTTGATTTGTGCGCTGTTTGCCGATTGTTGGCTATTATCGTTATTGGTGAGTAAGCGACCCGCTTGGTCAACAATAATGACATTACTCGCGGTTAGGCCTGTTACGCTACTTGATACCATATGGACAATGGCGCTGATTTGCCCTTCATCAAGCATTCTTCCCGGTAGTAAACCGACCGTCACAGAAGCCGTTGGTAGCTTTTGCTCACGCACAAATAAGGTGGGTTTAGGAATTGCTAAATGCACCCGAGCACTTTGTACTGGGCTTAGGGACTCAATAGTACGAGAGAGTTCACCCTCTAATGCACGTTGGTAATTGATTTGCTCACTAAATTGGCTGATACCGAATTGTTCTTTATCTAATAATTCAAAACCAGTATTGCCACCTTTAGGTAAACCTGATTGAGCGAGCTTTAAACGTAATTCATGCACTTTATCTGCAGGAACTAAAATAGCGCTACCATTATCAGCAATTTGATATGGCACATTCATCTGAGTTAGCTGGCCAACAATATCGCCACCATCTTTAGCACTTAAATTGCTAAGAAGTACACGGTAGTCAGGGCTGCGTAGCCAGAGGAGAAGGGCGACAATAATTGAAACAGCCGCAGCCGCCGCAATCATTAACGGTATTTTAGGATCAGCTTTAATCCTTTCAACTATAGAGGCAAAACCCTTTTTGGCCTCCCCCGTTTCTTTAGATGCGGCACTCATAAATATTCCCTGCTTGGCAGACTACTAGACGGATGAAAATACTTTTGGTGAAACAATGTTATTTCCCTCTTCGTAACGTCACTTTTTCACTTTGCTATTATTTCTTGTTTTAAGGGGTTCTAATGACGGAATCAGCCTATAAAATTGGTGTTATTTATCGGCTTCAAGTTAAAAAGGGTGTGATAGGGTAAGCTAGCCAATATAGGTTAGTGAAAAATTCACATTAATTTAATAAGAAGAGAATCGAATGACAGTTCAAGCGATTGAAGGGGTTATTTCACAATTAAATGTCGTGGCAACTCAAGCCACTAACCCAATTAAACCCGTAATAGAGCCTGTTGGATTTGCTGATCACCTAGTTGCTTCCGTAAATCAAATTAATAAAACACGTAATGATTCAGCTAAGCAAGTTGAAAACTTCACGTTAGGAAAGCAAGATATTTCCTTAAATGACGTGATGGTTGATATGCAAAAAGCAAGTTTAAGTTTACAAATGGGAATTCAAGTACGTAATAAGCTAGTGGCGGCGTATCAAGAAATTATGTCTATGCCAGTGTGATTTTACTATTTATTTGAATGTAATAAATTAATTGATCTTTTAGTACTCTGTTGGGAAAGTAATGGGGTAATTTTTTATTGCCAATAATAATCGGTTCGCATATTTTAATTCGATGATCAAGCATAGGAATAACAGTATGAAACGATTTATTGATAAGTGTTTTGTTATGGTTTCGTTCGTTATTGTTGGGTTATCATTTGTCTTTGCTGGTGGGCTTCCGTTTGACCCAACTGAAAAAAGTAGTCAATCATAACTGTAATGCATTACAAGATTTAAAAGCTGCGTGATGCGGCTTTTTTGTTATCTTAAATCCTACTTTATATATTGTTATTGTGAATTATCAATGGTCATTTTACCAAAGTAGTATCCAAATAATGATTTAGATAAATGATAAATATTGGTATCATGATTAAGTGTTTTTACCTAATCGCTGTATTGGAAAAATAAAAGCCATTATGAAAGTAATATCTTCGCTATTTTGTCTATTTTTAATTACGGGTTGTACATTTACGCCTTCTTTCGAGCCTGATAAACCAACATGGCCAAAGCCACATAAAGACGCCCGTTCATCCGAACAAAAAAGAGCCGATAGAGAAGCGGTACATGAGCAACAGCGAGCGGTGATGAGGGGCGAAAGGCCTGATTATGGTGTTTTTGATAGGTATTAAACCTGAAGATGTGCTTTCTTTTAGGTTCGGATAAACAGCAAACTATTTGTTTCTTGAATTGATGTGAAAATAAAATTTGCCATTTGGTTATAAGTGTGGCTTAATGCGCTCACTGGTTTGGAAGTACAGGCCTATTTATGTTAGTCAGTTTTAAGATGTTCACCATTAAGCGTTATCTCAGATACCACTTCATTGCGAATTCCTTCTAATTAATTCCCATAAGTACCACAAGAACAAACCGCAACATGCCTTATGGCAATTTTAAAAAATTAAAGGAAATTCTATGTCTAATACAATGACTGGTACAGTAAAATGGTTTAACGATGATAAAGGTTTTGGTTTTATCACTCCTGCAGACGGCAGCAAAGATGTATTTGTTCACTTTTCTGCAATTCAAAGTGATAACTTCAAATCATTAGCAGAAGGCCAACAAGTTTCATTCACCATTGAAAATGGTGCTAAAGGCCCTGCAGCAGCTAACGTTATCGCTAAATAACGATAAACGAATCGCTAAGCATTCAAAAACCTCGCTAAATGCGAGGTTTTTTCGTTTTATCGTCTGTTATCTTCAATAAATATAGAGTTAATATTATAAAAGTTGTTTGATAAAATAATTCGCACCATCACGAATTGCTTCATCTGATATTGGCATCATGCGAGAGTAATGTAAGAAAGCATGCAAAGTTCCTGGGTACATTTTATATTCACAAGGTATATTGTTAGCGTCGAGTGTTCGGAATAAAGCCAAGTTATCATCTAATAGAGGGTCAAATTCTGCACTAGCAATAAAGCAAGGTGGAATATCATAGGTTAAGTCATTATTGAATAAGCAGTAATAAGGGGCTTCTCTATCACCATTTTCCCCGAGATAGGCATTATCATAATTTTCTAAGTCTTCTTTTTGTAACCCATCCCATTCCCCACCATATAGCCGCCGACTGATTGAATCCTGTAAGCCATAAAGCCCATACCACAATAAAACGGATTTAATATTGGCACTTTCTATAGTGTTATCACGCAACCAAAGTATAGAAGCAAGAGATAACATTGCGCCAGCTGAGTCACCTGCAAAGCCAGTTTGTTGCATATTGATATTATGCTCTGCGGCATTTTGTTGATAATACTGGTAAACGGTGGATATTTCTTCAATGGCTTGGGGGTAGCGAGCTTCAGGGGATAACGAATAATCTATTCCAATAACGGTACAGCCTGAATAACAGGCTAGTAATCGCATTATGCGGTCATGAGTTTGTAAATTACCTAAAATAAACCCGCCTCCGTGAATATAAAATAAAGTTGCTGGTGGTGACTTCAGGGGGTGAAATAGACGAGTCAAAATATTGCCATATTGAGTTGGTACTTGAATATCGTAAATATTGTGCATCATTGGCGCTTCTGCATTCCAATATTTTCTATCTTCAATATACGCTTGTCGCATTCCGTAATAGCTGGTGTCAATAGGGGAAGGGGATGGGTTTTCTGCATAAAATTGCATTACAGATTGCATTTCAGGTGAAATGTGGTCTAACACATTAATTTTATTTTTCGGGTTCATTATGCTCTCCTAGCTGGATGGCTTCCATTGTAAAAGAGAGGCATAATTAAATTGTGATCCTGTTAGCCAATATTAAAATGTTCTGTATTTCAATAGAGTAAGGTTTAGGAATTTATAGGCTCTTTAATTTATATACCAAACGGCGAAACTGTCACCGTTTGGTATATATGTCAGTTCTAGTCGAGGTAGCTAATATTTAAGGATGATGGTTGTTAGCCATCATTTAGCTGCTCTTTGTATGGCTTCGCCACCTGCTTCTATATCTTCACCAACACCTTTGGTGGTGTTGCATGCGCTTAAAGAGAATACGACAGCTAATGAACAGGCTAAAAAGCAAATTTTTTTAATCATATCTTCTTCCTTTCGTTACATTCAGTTATAGGTCTTAAGATATTCTTATTCAAGTATAGCAGAGGAATGAAAGTGCGTTTTTCAAACGATTCTGATTTTACGTTCTAGCCATGTAAATTTAATTGGTTTATTACGCTTTTATTTCACTTTTGATTGGTATAATATTCTAAGTTATAAATTAATAAAAGAAAAACATATTGGTACTTAGAAAAGGTTTTACTTTTTTATTGATAATATAAGGATGCAGAAAAATCTGAATTTCACTATATGATTATATTAAAAAGAATTAATTCGACTGATGTTTGACCAGTTATATAAGCTTTATTAATCTAAATTGGAATTTTAAGTCCGAATTTTATCATTTTATTAACAAACTTATCATTATTATATTTGTGGGTATAAGTAAGGGTACTTAGTTTAATGTTTGATTAATTACTAGTTAAATCAAAATGTTATATATTGCTGTTAGACAATTTTAATGTAATATCGAATCTGTTTGAAATTCCCTTGGTTTCATTGATTTATTTAAACCGCCATATTGGCGGTTTTTTTTAGTTTTTATCCGATAAGTACTTTTCAAATAACCAAAGTCCACTTTTTTTCATTGCAAAACCAAATAGCACACCGATGAGTAGTGATTGCATCGTTACCAACCAAGCACCTTCAGTCGCAAAAATAGTACAGGTGCCGACAAAAGTGCCCGGTATATAAGAAAGCCACTGCTTTTTGGCTTGCATACACATCAAAAAGGCAACAATACCCGTCACGAAGTACCCAACAAAATGAGGTAAGTGTTGCAGGTAGTCACCGCTATGCAGGATCACCAACCCCCAAACCACGCCGCTACTGACGGTTAGTGCAGTAATACCTAGTCCTTTAAGCCCATCTTTGGGGTAAGCAAAATATGCGGTACAGCCTAAAAATCCGGCCCAACCGATTAACCCTAAGCTATCTGCAACCCAAGCCCATATACCAGAGAGAATGGCGGTTGTTAAAGAAAGAGAGAATAATAATTTCACAATTTGTACTTTACGTTATGGTTATTTGTTAACAATGAGATTGGTGAATGCCTGTTAGTCCACCAGTTAGTTACAAAATCCACTCGTTACAAAAGCAATTAATTATAAAGCTAAGTTGTAACGATTCAGCTATCTTGTTATTCAAGAACCATCTAGAGAGTTTCAAGTATTGCTAGAGGGGTAACTGACTAATAATATGATAGTTATCTGTATTGCAGTGGTACTGAGATCGTGTAAAGCAGAGCATTGTATAGACCCAAAGTAAATCTGGCAATCTGTATACGATGATTTATCTGTATTAACTTTATCTTTTTGATAATAATTAATTGTATGTAAATTTAGTGTTAAATAAATAACTTAAAATATTAATGTTGATTGAGTTAATAGCTGATGACTTTTTTACTTCAATTTAGCCTCCTCACCCTGTAGCATGAGATAAATTGATTAGTGAGGTGAGAGTATGAAATGGATGATAGCTGGGGTTGCTGCGTTGCTATTAGTAGGGTGTGATACCACATCGACCGCACCATTTGGCTTAAACTGGGGGCAAAGTATGGATAGCATCAGTTTTATTAAGGCGGGGAAATGCCAAGCAAATGGCAGTAAAACAGTTTGTACTTTTGGGCAGCAAAAACCTTTTAATGATTGGAGCTATGAAAATCAACTCACTTTTGATGATGGCGGACTCATTCAAGTTGCCACTACACTTGTTGGGGTTGAAGATTATACCTCGCCAAAACCAGATTTTACAGACTTCCAACAAAAGTTAGAAAATGAAATGGGTTATTTGACAAAGCAAGGGCTTAGTCCGCAAGTCGCCAGTGGGTTTCTCTCGAAATGCCAATCTGAAACCAGTTGTAATAAAGTAAGTGAGTCATCGCCAACTCATGTTGGTATGTCTAATCTTTGGGTTACCATTAACCCAACACCAATTGCGATTGTGACTTATCACCAAGATTAATTACAACTCAGAGCTAGTTAATTTAGATATTGGCCGATTAGGTCGATTAAAAATAGTACCAATGTATCATTGGTACTATTGGTTAATGCTTATAAATAATTTATAAAGGTTATATGAAAAATAGGAGTTAGAGAGTTACCAACCGAAGGCGACACCCGCTCCGATAACGGCAGCATCAGAATTGTTCCAAGAAACAGAACTGCGTAAGTTAATATTTTCTTTTAATTGATATTGAGCTCCAGCAGCGATCGCAGAACCATTTTTGTAATTACCTACGCCAACCCCGGCACTAAAGCGGGTATTTATTGCATAAGGGATATTGCTCATTGCAGCAACGGAGGCAATACCCGCATTGGCTTCTTGGGCACGTTTATCTATTTTGCTATCAAGCTGGCTGACCTCATGGTCAAATTTATTTTCTAACTTTGTGAATTTAACTTCGTTTCCTTTTTGCGTTTTGGCCGCGTCACTTTTTAGGGTTTTTATTGACGAGGTGTTTCCAATAACTTTTTTATCAAGATTCTGAATATTGGTATTTAATTGTTCGGTGACTTGGTCCGCCGCATTTACACCAATTAATGCATCCTGTACATATAATTCGACTTCTTTTAATTTTGAGTCAAGTGCATGGTGTTCTGTTTCATTATCTTTTTGTATTGATGTGATTTGGTCATTAATTAAATCAGTATTGTTTTGTATTTTTTCGGCGTTTATGTTGTAAGAAGTGAGTATAGAGCTGTCTACGGTGTTTTGTAACTCCACTAACTCATTTCGTATATCTCCCGTTTCTAATTTTAGATTAAGATGCTTTATATTTAATTTTTCAATATCATTACTAAAATTTGAGGTCATCTGGTTAATTTCGCTATCAATCTCACCGATTTTTTTATTGATATAAATGATTCTTTTAGTATTATTATGAATACCTTTAGTATTATTACTAATCCCTTGTGCATTGATATCACTTAATATTGGTGCGGGCTTTGAATGTGTAGTGTTGGCTACTGCAGTGAAAGACAAACCGCTGAGTAATATAACAGCTAAATAACGAGCTAATGCTTTCTTTTCCATGTATTAATTTCCGTATTATTTAAAATATTATCTAAAGAAGAATGAAGAGGGGATTTGTTTTTCTCAACTTATTTATAATAGGGTCATTTTTCTGGCGGGTAAAATCGATTTTTTAAATTATAATTATTCGGGATATTCGTGTTTGATTGGAATAAAGACGGTGAAATTTTTATTATAAATATATCTGAATTTTTAAATTAATTAAATTATAAGATACTCTGCTTATTATTTGTTGTATATTAATTTGAAAATAATTTGAATGTGGCCCAACTGTATTTTTATGATGAAAAAACATAAAATTAAATATCCATAGGCAAATAACTGCGACTAGCCGATAAAAATAAAAACAGTTGGAAACCTACAAAGGAGCACCATTTTTCTATTTTAGATGTTTTTTTCCAAATAACGTGTTATTTTTCTGTGAAATTTTATGTACCTTGTGTGGCATAAGGGTTTAAACTAAACAGCTTAGTGATAATTTATTGATGTTTAAAGTGAAATTTTCTTTCGGATTAATAATGCCATTTTTTGCATGTTGTTGATGAAATAGAAAGACGATAATATTTTATCTGTTCGTCATACTTCACTGGCAGAGTTGTGATGGCAGTTAGCGGCTATCGAATATCGCTACTGCCGCTTAAAATATTTTGAATTATTGATATTTGAATAAAAGTAATCGAATTTATAGGGTTTAAATTATGGCAGTAAGAGAAATTATTGAAATTCCAGATGAACGACTGCGTATTAAATGCAGCCCAGTGACGGATTTCGCTGCGGTACAAACCTTAATCGACGATTTGTTAGATACCATGTACAGCACGGATAACGGCATTGGCCTTGCTGCCACGCAAATTGCTGAAACTAAATCCATTATGGTGATTGATATTTCAGAAAACCGTGATGAGCCCATGGTATTTGTTAACCCTGAAATCGTCGAAAGTGAAGGGGAAACCAGTTATCAAGAAGGGTGCTTGTCTGTGCCGGAAATCTATGCGGATGTAGACCGTTTCCTGCGCGTTAAAGTGAAAGCGTACGATAGGCACGGTAAAGCGTTTGAAGTGGATAGTGACGAGTTTTTAGCAATTGTCATGCAACATGAAATTGACCACTTACACGGTAAAGTGTTTCTTGACCACTTGTCGCCGTTAAAACGCAATATGCTGTTGAAAAAACTGAAAAAGCAGCAACGTCTAAAGCAGCAACAATAGGCTGTAATCCCGAAGGGAAGAGGGTGTCAGGCTTGTTGGCCTGACACTTAAATTCATTCCATGGGGCGAACGACTAACGGGGTGTCTGGCTCATCAAATTGGCCATAGCTATTATTGAGTACCCGTTTTTGGTCTAATTGCTTAATTTCTTTGCTTAAAAAGTTTAAATGCTGTTGTAAATATTCTTTAGTAACACGTTCATTTTCGATAATTTTATGCAGTAACTGAATAAACTCTTCAGTGATGGGCTGCTGTTCTTCGAACGCTTGCGTTAACTTGGTGAGGTTTTCCACCGCAAGGACATATTCTGTCTCTCGGGAGACCAACGTCTCCCATTCCCCGGATTGCGCTAAGGCAACTAAATTTTCACTTAATACTAAGACATTACGGTATATTTCTTGTAAATCGATAGGATTTTTATTGTCCACCTGATTATCTTTCATCCACATTTGCACCGATTTGTTGCCACGCAGAGGCGATATCGGAGAGTAATTGGTAAACTTCTTGGACATAAGCCACGTTGTTTTCGAGGTTGGCACGGAGTAGCTGCATAGTCATATACTCATACAAACTTGCTAAATTTTCTGCAAGTTCGCCGCCAGCTTCATAATTTAACGACTGCTTTAACCCAGTGTCAATGATGTCGATAGCTTTTGAGATTTCTTTACCTTTTTCCGCCACCTTACCCTGCTGCATAAAAATTTCCCCGCGTTTTAGGGCACTTAGCGCCCCTTTAAACAGGATTTGAATCAGTTGGTATGGGGTCGCGTTGGTGATTTCACTCTCCAAATCGACCTGCTGATAGGCTTGCTGTGCGTGTCGTTGATACATATTTTTAACCTAAAAGTATTTATTAGCCTAATAACCGGCCTAAAGAATTCGTTGTACTATTGAGCGAACTCATCATTTTATCGAGGTTTTGGAACTGACGGCGATGCATATCCATGGTGTTTTCGATTTGTTTATTGGTCTGCTCAATACGTTTGTCTAAGCTTTTCTTTTTCTTCTGAATACCATCAGTGGCATTGTGTAATGAGCCATCTTTTGTATCTAAAGTCCCTTTTAAAAAGTTAAAATTTTCAGTGCCAAAACCCGTTTTTTCACCATCACCGGCAAAAAAAACTTTGACACTCGATGGGTTCTCTTTGAGGGCTTTATCCAGCAACTTATTATCAATTTCTAAGGTGCCATCTGTTTTCTGTTTGATCCCCATTTTATTGAGCGTATCGATTTCACCACTATTTTGTGGTGAACGAACTTGTGTACGTAGGGTGCTTTGAATAACGCGCAGAGTAGAATCACCGATTAATGGCCCATTGGTTTTATCTGGGGTTGTGCCGCGTTCATTTGGTGTATATTTGGTGAGTTCTTTGGCTAAAGTTTGGAATTCATTATAGGCATCTACCCATGCTTTAATTTTACCTTTAGCGGGCTCGATATCCTCTGAAACCATTAAATGGTCAGCTTTATTGTCTTCGCTTTCTTTTTTCAGTGTCAGCGTTAAGCCAGGGAACAAATCTTTGGCTTCATTGGTTTGAGACTCAAGTTCGAATCCATCAATAGTTAAATGTGCATTCTGGGGGGCGACTTTCTGCTCCATACCAATGCCGGTAGGGTTTTTCAGCACGACATTTTTACTGGCATCTAACTCTGATTCAACGTTTAAGATTGCAGCCAGTTCATCATCACCTTCAACATTAATGCTAATACGGTTATCTGTGCCTTCTTTTTTAGATGTTACAACAAGGTGATATTGTTCATTTTTATCTTTAATGACGGAGGCTGTCACGCCTTTATCGGTTTTATTAATGGCCTCTGCCAGCTCAATTAAAGAAGTACTCTGGTTATCCAATTTGATAACGATTTTATCTTTTTCTTCTTTCTGTGAGGGTTGGGTAATAGTGATAGTCCGTTCTTTGGCACTACTACCGAGCAATTCTTTATTATCAGCGTGGCCTTTAGTAGCGATAGTTTGTGCTTTAGCAAGTTGCGTCACTAACACATCGTGCACACCAGCTACGGCTTTACCATCGGTTTTTACGTCAAAGGCTTTATATTCACCAGTGACTTTGGTGGTACTAATATCGCCGTATTTTTTTAAGTCCTCGGCGGCTTTTTTCAGTTTCTCTAATGAGGACTGCATTTTGCCATAGGCGCTAATTTGTGCGTCATAACTGGCTTTTTGAGTGGTTAATGGGTCAAGGCGACGACGCTCCATTGCCTCAATTTGGTCCATTTGCACATTTAAATCTAAGTTTGCCCCGATACCGAGTGTGGATATTCCTGCCATGTTTTCTCCTATTCTATGTCTGTGACATAAACTCTGAAATAAAATTTATTTAGAGTGCTATCGGCAAAATGGAGCAAAATTTTAGACTATTCTGAAAAAGAGTAATGGCGAGAGCTGATGAGGTAAAAGCCGTTAATTATCACTATTGAAATTAAATAATAAGAAAATTAATAAAAACCAATAAGTTTGTTAAAAAAAAACGGTATTAAAAGCGGGCTGTAAAGCCATTTGCCCCCTTGCAGATAAAAATTTTCATTAAAAAGCCTAAAGGGGACTTTTTTGTAGCCGATAACCTAGTTGCTGACGAAATTCATCAAGTTAAGCATTTTTGGCTTAACGCATTAATTTGAATAATAAGGATCACATCATGGCACAAGTTATCAACACTAACATTCTGTCTCTGACGACTCAGAACAACTTAAACCGTTCACAAGGCGTATTAGGTTCTGCAATTGAGCGTTTATCTTCTGGCTCACGTATCAACAGCGCTAAAGACGATGCAGCAGGCCAAGCGATTGCTAACCGTTTCACTTCAAACGTTAAAGGTTTAACCCAAGCATCTCGTAATGCTAACGACGGTATTTCTATCGCGCAAACGACTGAAGGTGCATTGAACGAAATCAATGATAACTTACAGCGTATTCGTGAACTGACTGTTCAAGCTAAAAACGGGACTAACTCTAACTCTGACTTAACTTCAATTCAAAATGAAGTGACAGAGCGTTTAGCTGAAATCGACCGTATCTCTAAAGAAACCCAGTTTAACGGCGTTAAAGTGCTTAGTGGTGAAAAAACAGATATGAGTATCCAAGTAGGTACGAATGATAACGAAGTTATCAAATTTAAATTAGATAAAGTTGATACCGCAGAGTTAGGTGTAGCAAGCGATAATTTATTTACTGAAACTACAACTAAGAAAGGTGCAATTGAAGCAGGTACTGCTAATATTACAGCAGACAAGATTGGTGTAACTGGTGGTGCTTCATATGCAACAGGCGTGACGTCTGTAAAAGATTACATAGTTGATGGTGTAAAATCTACAGATAAAGTTGTTCTCAATGATGGTACTAAAGATTATGTAGTCAATAAATCTGACTTTGCAATCAAAAGTGGTACTACAGATGAAGTCGAATATACAGGTACTAAAACAACTGAGTTTAAAGCTGATGCAGGTAAAGATGTAAAATCTTTAGATGTTAAAGATGATGCTTTAGCAACGTTAGACAACGCAATCAATCAAGTTGATGAAAGCCGTTCTAGATTAGGTGCGATTCAAAACCGTTTCCAATCTACTATCAACAACCTGAACAACTCTGTTAACAACCTGAGCGCAGCACGTAGCCGTATTCAAGATGCTGACTTCGCGACAGAAGTTTCTAACATGAGCCGTGGTCAAATTCTGCAACAAGCAGGTACTGCTGTGTTAGCGCAAGCTAACCAAGTTCCACAAGGTGTTTTAAGTCTGTTACGTTAATTTAGACTTGTATTCCTGATTAAAGGCCAGCATTGCTGGCCTTTTCTTTGCCCGTCATACTTCGCGCCGCAGCGTTGTTGACTTCAGTCGCTCACCCGAATCACGTACCTATGTACGCTCATCGGGATAATCTCCTTCGTCGCCTAGCCGCACCACGAATTATTTAGGGCTCGCTTAAGCATTTTCAGACAAGTTCTGTATGGCTTTTAGCGCTGGTTTTGGCACAGCTGTAAATTAATATATTTGATAACAGAATAAATATAATAATAACCAAAGGATAATTAACCAGAAAACCAGACTCATAAACATAGGGTAGGGCAATTCCGCCAAAGATATCCCCTGTCAAAAATGCGGTTTGTATTAAACCAAAAATATGTTCGGCATTCCCTTTGCGTGCAATCTCCATCTCAACCAAATTGATCAGCAGTGAGCAAACGGTTCTAAACATATACATGGCAATAATCGAGATGGCGAAAATAACCGGAGAACCATATTTTATTGACCAGAACATGCCATAGAGCATCAGCATGCATAAAACAGAAAAAACAAGTAATGAGATAGGTTTATCTTTGTCAGAAAAAATAAACATAAAAAGGTTTTTGAGTACTAGCCCAGAAATAATGCCTAATGACATCACAAGGCCAACATTCGCATCTGAAAAATGCATGTTTTTTAAATACACTGGGATAATGGGTAAGATCAACGCCCAACTGGTGCCACTGAGAATAAATGCAATAAATAAAACTAAATCTGCTTTATTGAGAAAATGAAAAAATGAAGTGCCTTTTTGGGAGCCTTTTTTTACTAATGGTTTCTCAGTTTTTGGTATTTTTAATGAAGGAATGGCTACAATGGCGATTAATACCATGACCCCGCTAATCAATAAGGCGGAACGATATGGAGTTTGATCGATAATTGATAAAATCGTCACTAGCCCTCCTGCAATAAAAGCCCCAAGGCTTTGTGCAATTGTGCTTAAATTATCGGTGTGTAGCAGGACTTTATTTTGTTCCTGTTTATCAATATTAAAAATCAGTGATTTAAGTGCAATAGCGATAATACTCGCACCCATCCCAGCCATCAAACCTGAAGTCAAGGCGATAGCCATCCCAGTGGGATAGGCTCTAAGAACAAGGCCACACCCATACAGTAAAAAGCCCACAATTAAACCAGTCTTAGTACCAAATCGGGATAGCCCTTTGGCATAAAGTAGTGAGCAGGCCCCCGCAATTGCCATCATTACGTACGAAATTGAAAATAACGTTAATTGCGCTTGCTGTTCCCAATAGATGGGTTGTAATGTTTTGGATATCCACATCGGGAAAAGAAAGAAAAAATAAAAGAAATATATTTTGTATATCATTTTTCTTCTTAATTATTTAAGTTTAAATTAAAAGATAATAACTTCAAAATATCTATATGTCATTTTACTTTTTAATTAAACTAATATGCTATTACATTAGTGAATGTAAAAATACATTATATAAGTTAAATCTGTCAAATAATAAGTTGTTTACCTTGTTAGTCCGAATTAACTTAATGTTTAATTAATATTAATTGTATTTAATAATGATATTATTTATATATAATCCATTAATCTGATTATTTTCATTGTCATTATTTTCCATATCTAGTGCTATGTTTACTTTGGTTCTCATGCTTAGTGTTAAGCTAGCTTGCTGCTTACCGATAACTTTACTTGCTTTAAGAAGGCTAACTTAGTCAATAACAAAGTCTAAAGCCCAAATCTGCAATTTAATGACAAAATCACATCTCAACAAAACAACTACTCCCTCTTGTATTACCAGTAAAATTCCCTAAAAATTGTGTTAAAACAATAGTTAATATTGCAATCATTCAAATTTTACCTATTTAGGATAAGGCAAATAAAGCCACATTTAGTGCCTTACTCTACGGATTGAATTCAAAACCAACACAGATAATGAATAACTTTTATAGAGCTTGAAGGGTGATTCAGGTTGTGAGTGATTTGTATACTGCCGAAGGTGTGATTAATAAAAATAGCCTATGGGAGCGTTATTACCCTCTAATACGCCATGAAGCCCTAAAACTGCAAGTCAGACTACCCGCCAGTGTTGATATCGACGACTTAATTCAAGCGGGGGGCATTGGTTTATTGCATGCATTGGAACGTTTCGATGTGACTCAAGGGGCATCGTTCGCTACCTATGCGGTGCAGCGTATTCGTGGCTCAATGCTAGATGAATTGCGTAGTCGTGACTGGGTGCCGCGTAGTGTGCGCCGCCAAGCACGAGAAATGACCAAAGCCATTGGTGCGCTGGAACAATCTTTAGGGCGAAGTGCGACTGAGCCGGAAATCGCCAAAGCGCTGGATATTGACCTTGCTGAGTATCGCCAAGCGCTACTAGACACCAATAATAGCCAACTGTTTTCCTATGATGAGTGGCATGAAATTCACGGGGAAAGCTGTGAGCCACAAATGGATGAAGATGACGGCGGTAACCCGTTGAGCTTGTTGCTGGACTCCAGCTTGCGTGACCAAATTGCGGCGGCGATTGAGCAGCTGCCTGAGCGCGAGAAAATGGTGCTGACGCTGTATTACCAAGAAGAGCTGAATTTGAAGGAGATTGGCGCGGTGTTGGAGGTGGGGGAGTCAAGGGTGAGTCAGCTGCATAGTCAGGCTGTAAAACGCCTCCGCGGCAAATTGAAGTGATGCTCGTCATACTTCGCACCACAGCGTTGTTGGCTTCACTAGTTCACCCTAGTCACATACTGATGTATGCTCCTAGGGCTAAACTAGCTAGCCGCCTAGCTGTAGCACGAATTATTTAGAGCATCAGTATTGAGATATTTTAATACTCATTTAAATTAAATTTGTTTTTATGTGTCTATGTCAGTCTTTTACTAACGAGATGAGTTGCTTATCACTCTATCATTTTCTACGTTTTTAGTAATTTTACTTTCTATTATTCATCCAGCTCTGCCGATCTAACCAAAAAATTCTCTGCCGTGGTGTGCCATGCTCTTGGGGATTGGGTGAACCCCAGTTTTAAGTATTCGGTGAGGTTGCTGTCGGTGGAGAAAAATAAAATCTGGCAGTCGGCAGGGAGTTCTTCAGCGACGAGGCGCATTAATTGGCGGTCGATACCGTGTTTTTGATAATGCATATCAACGGCCAGTTCGCAGATATAACAGCAGGAACTAAAATCCGTCACCGTGCGGACAAAACCGACCACCTGTTCGTCATCCCATGCACTAACCAATAAATCCGCGTTATTCAGCATTGCATCTAATTGAGTAAGATTATCGGTTGGCACCATTTCTTTAAATGGTGACTGGCGAATTAATCGAATAAAATCCTCAATAGAGATAGCAAAATTGACTTTATAGTTCAGGCGATTGGCAAGAGCATCCATAGAGTTCCCCTATTAATCAAACGGCACTCTTATAGGTTTAGCCTGAAATAGCGTAAATTTCCTGTTTTTTGTGGAATTTTATCATGGCCTAGCTATTCCAATTACTGCGTAAATGTCCTAAGTTAAATTCAAGGTCGTTGTGATGTTTAACCCAATTGGGTAAATACCATAAGAATTCTATTCAACAGATAAGTGAACGAGATATGACTATGGAACTAAAGGATTATTACAGCATCATGGGTGTTAAGCGCACCGATGATTTAAAAACCATTAAGACCGCGTATCGCCGTTTAGCGCGAAAATATCACCCCGATGTCAGTAAAGAGCCGAATGCCGAAGCGCGATTTAAAGAAATTGCAGAGGCGTGGGCGGTACTCAGCGACAAAGAAAAACGCGCGGAATACGATGAAATGTGGGAGCACAGAAATGACCCCTATTTTAACCAAGCCAACCAAGGCCAACAAAGCCACACATATTCTCAGCAAGGGTTTGATGCGGGTGGTTTTGATGACATTTTTTCATCGATGTTTTCCCAACGTGCACGTGGTGGCACAAGGCAAGCACATAGTCACCGCGGACAGGACTTAGAAGTTGAACTGGCTGTTTTCCTTGAAGAAACCCAAGAACCACATAAACGTACCATTAGCTATAATTTACCTGTCTATAACGCTTTTGGTTTTATCGAAAATGAAGTTCCCAAAACACTTAATGTGACTATCCCGGCAGGGGTGATTGATGGGCAACGTATTCGCTTAAAAGGGCAAGGCACAGCGGGGGAAAATGGCGGTGAAAATGGCGATCTATGGATAACCATCCGCATTGCACCACATCCATTATTTGATATCAAAGGCCATGATTTAGAAGTGGTCGTGCCGCTTGCGCCATGGGAGGCCGCCCTCGGAACTAAAGTCACCATTCCAACATTAAAAGACCCGATTGTGATCACCGTTCCTGCTAATAGCCAAGCTGGCCAAAAATTACGCCTTAAAGGTAAAGGGCTGAAACATAAAGGCACAGCTGGGGATCTGTATGCGATTATAAAAATCGTGATGCCGAATAGCAGTAATGCAGAGTCGGATGCGCTATGGCAGAAGTTGGCTGAGAGCCATACGCACTTTGACCCACGTAAAAATTGGGGAGGAAAATAATGGAACAGTTAACCACATTAACCGTTATTGATTTTTGCGTTCATACCGGTATTGCTGAAGATGAATTACAGGAAATTGTCGGCCTTGGGATAATTCAACCTATTGAAACTACTAATGAATGGTTGTTTGACGACCAAGCGGTAGTCATTGTGAGAAGAGCCGTGCGTCTTTACCATGAATTAGAGATTGACTGGCCGGGCATCGCAATGGCGATGAGCCTAATGGATCAAAATGAAATACTCCGACGCGAAAATGAGATGTTGCGTTTACAGTTAAAACGTTTTATTGGTTAGTTAGCCAATAATTTAATTATTCACCACCACAAGCCTTAATAAGTAAATTAGGTTTGTGGTGGTTATAGTTGCTATTTGTTTTTTAAACTAATCATGTTGTTAATTTTCAATTTTTATAAGACATATAATAAATTTGATGCTTGCTTGATACATATATCACCGTTATTTTTTCATGTTGGAACATATAGGGATATATACATGAAAAATACTATTATCATTTTCATAAAAATAATTGGCTTGGTATTCACATTTTAATAAATGTGCTTATTCTTTTTTGACATCACTATCAATTTTCAGGGATATCCATGCTCAAGATAAAAATCCAAGATTGATATCAGAATTAAATCAAAGAAAAGAATTATAAAACCGCCGTTAAAAAAGAAAGAAGAAATGAAAATAGTATTAGAAAAATGGAATCAAACTCATCATATGTTTTAGTTAATGAAGTTAGAATGCAAGGAATTCTAGCATTCCCTTGTATTACCCATCGAAATTAAAGGTAAATAATTGGTCATTACATTGGAATATTCAAGTTAACTCATAATCTATGTAGGAGAAGTTTATGGTTGAACATAAAATACCACGTTTGAAGCGTTTTATTATCTACTATCTGATGTGTTTATTTATATTATTTCCGATTAATCCATCTTGGGGTAGTAATGTTTTAATTTCAGGGAATGACTCTTCAGTTTATCAAAAAAACAGCACCACTATTGTTAATATAGCTACTCCAAATGAAAATGGTATTTCGCATAATAAATACCAACAATTTAATATCCTTGAAAAAGGTATTATATTAAATAATTCAAAGAATACAGTAAAAACTCAACTCGCAGGGGACATAAATGGAAACAATAGGTTAAGAGAAATTAATGCAGAACTGATTATTAATGAAGTTGTAGGAAATAGTCAGTCCCAGTTACTTGGAAAATTGGAAGTGGCGGGAAAATCTGCGAATGTGATTATAGCAAACCCAAATGGAATAACGTGCAATGGATGTAGCTTTATCAATGTTCCCGCGCTCACCCTAACAACAGGAAAACCATTTCTTGGTAGCGACGGTCAATTATCTGCTATTGAAGTAAAAAAAGGGACGATCACCATTGGCAATAAAGGAATGAATGCCGAAACCCCAAATTATACGGATATTATTAGCCAAGCAATGGTTCTTAATGGACAAATTAAAGGGAAAAATGTCTCATTGATGCATGGGAATAATCGTATTGATTTCCAAAAAGGAACTGTAACATCAATTAATGGCGAAATACAAAGCCCTATTATTGCTATTGATACAAAAGCACTTGGAGGCATGTATGCTGGCCAAATAAAATTAACGAGTACAGCATCAGGTATAGGAGTCAATTTAAATAACATTTACACCACTCAAGGGAGCTTAATACTAACTGCTGATGGGAAAATTACAACAAATGGTAATATTCAATCAAAAAATGAAATTAATGTTAGTGGTAAAGAACTCTATATTAAGAAAAATGCAAAATTAAATGCGGAAAATGATATTACCCTTGCGACAAATTCTTTAATCAATGAAGGCGAGATTATAGCAGGTAAGGACATGCGTATTTTTTCTAATACAATTAAAAATACGGGTGAAAAAGCACTTGTTCAAGCGAAAGAAAATTTGTGGATACAGAAAAATGCAATTGGAGATTTAAGTCAATCTATCGTAAACAAGTCCGCAACGATTAAAACAGAAAAGGGAGACTTGGTTGTTAGAGCGAAAGAGGTTGCAAATAACCGAAGCTTAGAGGGACTATATTTTACCGCTCAAGGTAGTGATGATAAAAAATCTGTTTTTTCCAATGATGCAGTGGGTAAGGAATTTAAAAATCCCATTATTTTAAACCCGATAAAAGAAGGAATAACAGATGATGGAGTTCTTTATTTTCTGACACATAATTATGATGTGCCCGCCTATGATTTTAGAGACTGGCAAAATAGTTATTTTGTCAATTCTGGGATTAGTGACCCAAAAAGAAACTTGGAGTTTTTAAATAGATTGCTTGGTGGTACAGTTCCCATTTCTTCCCTACCTGTTATTAATCTAGGAAATTATAAATATGCCTATAAAACCATTGGTAAAACAGGTGATATCTTGGCTGGTAAGAACTTATATATATCCGCTAATGAATTATTAAACTATGGTAGTAATATAAAATCAAAAGAAAATATGATATTGACAGGGAGGAGCTTCATAAATAGTAGTTTATTAGTTCAAAACGAACATGAGCGTTATTATAGGTTTACACCAAATGCCATGCGGAATGAATTAACATTCACAGATAGCCCTGCCATTAGCAATCAATTTATAGATTATAGTATTACTGGGTATAGACTACCTGATGAGACTTTTGCATTACGCCAAATAGACTACCCTATTTATGCTCCTGCCAGTATTTTCGCAGGTAATAATTTTATGAGTGATTTCTTAGAGGATGTGGATTTTAGATATACATCCAATGATAGAATATCACTAGGTAATGGCTTTGTTAAAGGCATTATTAATAAACCTGATTATGGCAACTCAAAAGCAAGTAAGCTATATCCATCTAATCGCTATTCTCACCTTGATTATTATGATGATAAACCTTTCATCGTTCTACCAAAAGATAAAGAAATCATTCAGGATGTACCTAATATTGTTACTGCTAAAAATGTTTTTATCAAGGGGGGAAATGTTAAAATTAATCATGGGTTAAAATCCGAACAGGATGTATACATATTTTCTAATACAAATATTGATTTAGAAAATGCAGAAATAGATACAAAGCATGATTTTATTCTTTCAGCTGATAAAAATATAGAAGTAAGGAAAAATAGTCAAGTAAATGCAAATAATGCGTTTATAAAATCTTTACAAGGCAGTGTGTTGATTTCAAATGACACGCCTGAAAGATATTACAATAAAAATGGGAAAGCATATGAAGGAAATATTTCAGTTAAAAATGATATCTTAGTGCAAGCAAAAGGAAATGTAATTTTCCTCGATTCAGTGATAAAACCTCTAAATAATTTCTCTGTAAATGCAGGTGAAAATATATTGTTTTTGGAAAACGATATAAATACCCCTAAGATACGAGTTAAAGAGTTATGGGATAGTGAAAAATATAAAACTAATTTTAATAACTTTCTTAACAATAGAGGGAAAATACAAACAAATAAAGACTTATTGCTTCAAGCGGGTGGTAATTTATTTTCATCAGGTTATGGTTTTTATTCTAATAATAACATTAATTTTATAAATGGCTCTGAGCTTTCAATTAGACCTCGATTCTCGTCTGGTGAATATGATGCTGTTCTTACGGACACACTAGATGCATATTTTTTACCAGAAAAAGCGAATGAATTAACGCGAGTATTATCTCATTCACAAATACAGAAACTAATTGCTCCCATTTCCGCTAAAAAAGATCTCACTATGATGAGTGGTGAAGATATGGGGATTATTTCAGCTAACCTTTCGAGTGGGGGAAACATCACACTATCAGCGGGCAAACAACTTACTCTTGATTCTACATCATATTCCTTGACTGACTTTCCAACTAGGAATTTTTATGAAAGGAAAAATTTAGTCACTTCAATAGAGAGTGGTAAAGATATTGTTTTAAGTTCTGCTGGAGATTTTGTTAGTCGAGGCGCTAAGTTAGAAGCAGGTAAAAATATCACAATTACAAGTGATAACAATATCAAGTTTGAAGCATTAACAGAGGAAAGTCGAAAAAATAATACAGATAAAAGGGAACAACGTAGATCAGAAATTCATAGCGGGAAAAATATCACTTTATTGTCAAATGGTAGTACATTATTTCAAGCAACAAAACTTGCAGCGAAAGGCTTTATTGATATTGCAGCTAAGGGGGGGATCCTTTACGCACAATCTATGATTGAAACGACTAAGTGGGAGGAAGAGCGCAAATATTGCAATCGTTTTTTAGGTATAAAATCATGCTTCTGGGGTTCGACCCATGAAATAAAAAACTTTCAATCTGCTACGAATAAAGTCTCTGAATTTGTCGCAAATAAAGATATCAACTTATTTGCCAAAGACGATATCACATTAGAAGCTACAAAACTCAACACCAGACAAAATGCAAAGATAACTAGCCAGACTGGTAAGGTGAATTTTAAAGCAGTTAAAAATAGTAAGTTTGAGCAAGTCATTTCTAATTCAACTGGCTTTTATATTACTCACCGGGATAAGGGATATAAAGAGGACTCATGGGGATTACCCTCATTACATATTGGTGGTGCGTTGACTGTTGGTGCCGCGAATGGTGTGAGTGCAGATGTTAAAGCTAAAAATGCTCAAAATTTAGAAAGTGTCCTTAATGAATTAGGGAAAAGGGATGAAACTAAATGGCTAGCCAGTTTAAAAGATCGTAAAGATATCCAATGGGATATTGTTAAAGATGCTTATGAGCAATGGGATTATGAAAGTCAGCATTTAAACCCTGTAGTGTCAGCATTGATTATGATTTCAATTGCAGCAATGACTCACGGAACGGCAACCGAGTTTGCAGCTTGGGCATCATCCGGATCTAGTGGTGTGACAGGAGGTGCAATATCCGGAGCGGCTTATAGTGGCGTGATGGCTTTATCAGCTCAAACAGCTAATGCATTGGTTGAAAATAAAGGAGATTTAACAAAAACATTTAATGCATTAGGCCGGAGCGAAACGGTTAAATCGATTATTACCCAGATGGCTGTTTCCGGCGCACTCAGTGGTTTAGATGTTCATATGGAGTGGGGAGCAGGAACTGGGGCTGAAGCGAAGCTACCTTTATTGAGTGATGGTGATTGGAGTAATGTGGCACAACGTGTTGCGGCACAATCTGTTGTTAGTTCAAGCATTAATACATCAATTCAAGGTGGCAGTTTTACTCAAAATTTAAAAAATGCATTTTTAGGTAATGTCGCTAATCAACTGAATGCAGAGGGTGCTAGGCTAATTGGCGATAATGGGCAAATTTTAGGTCAATCAGGGAAAATGCTCAGTCACGCTGCTGTGAGCGGGCTTGCTGCTGAGCTTTCAGGTAACAATACAAAAGGTGCTGTTGTTGGTGCTCTCGCTGCGGAATTTGCAGCGATTGCTCTAGATGATAATTTAATTCAGGCGCATGAATGGAAAAAGAAAGCAGAACAAAAAGCTCAAATGGCGAAAGCTTTTGGCGGATTTGCAGGTGCGATATTTACTGGCGAACCCGGAGGGGTTTATAGCGCAGCAAATAGTGCTGAGAATACTTTTCGTTATAACTATTTATCTCACAAGCAACGTGAGTTAATGGAAAAAGAGCTAGCTGCTGAGCCTAATCTTTTTAAGCGTGCTGGGATCCATATCAAATGGGGATTAGCCAGTAGTCATCAGGATGGTATTTTTGCTGCCGGTTTCGTTGCGGGAGTTCCTGCAGAGTTATGGGATACATTAAAAGATGTTGTAAATGGAACAATAAATTATGAAGAAACATGGGATGGGATACGTGCTTTATTAACAAGTGAAACAATGTTCAGTGATATAGCTGAGGGTGAAAAACAAGATATTCTAAATCGAATTAATAAAATTGAAATCGAATATCAGAAAGCTGGAGCTGATGGTGCGTTTAATGCGGGTTTAGAAACTGGTCAACTATTTACTAAGGTAGCAGGATATATTGTTACTGTTAAAAGTGCTGCTAGCATATCAGCGAATTCAGGTCGTTATGTTGATGCGCTATTGAATGGTAAAAAATCTTGGCCTATTATAGATATCAAAGAAATATATAGAATTGAGCCGGACGGTAGAAAAACCTATATGGCTTTTGGAGAAGGCGTTTACAAGCAAGGCTATCCATTTGAAGATTATATTGGTAAATCTAGAAAACTAGCGGATAGTGAAAGGTTACCTGCGGGGACGGAAACATTTGACTATTTTACAAAAAATAAAGAAGCGATAAGTGTAAAAACATTAGATACGGGAGCTAAAACATATCAAAACCCAGTTAAGATCAGTTCAAAAATAAACGGATATATAAATGATGTGGTTAATTTCAAAGGAATAAACAGCATTAAATTTAAGCTTGAAAAGTCAAGTGTAAAAAATAAAACGATAGAGTTAGCTATACCGTGTAAAACTACTCCAGCACAATGGATTGAAATTAATAAATCAATAATTTACGCTAATGATAAAAACATAAAACTTAATATAACGGTTGTTAAGTAAGGAACAATATATGCTTGATTATGATTCTGGGGATAATGTATCAATCCGAGTTAACGAACGATTTTATTTTATATTTGTTCTTTCGGGATATCATTTTTTTGTTAGAGATAATGAGACGCCCGTTTATTGTTTGGAAAAAGATACTGCTGAAGAAAAGTTAGGTGAAATGTTAAAGTTAGCATTAAGTCAGTGTCGAATTATAGATCCGTATGAAAATTCTGATTTTTTTGATAGAAAGAGGATTGATGAAGACTATAAAGAGTGGGTTGGTGATGTGTTAATTAAATGTAAGTTTAAAAGTATAAAATCACTTTTTTTAAATATGATGTCATGCAGTATTAAACGAATTAATGGTAACATTATATTGCAACCTAGTTTGCATAAAAAACTAAAAGATTGGACGAGAGATGGATATAGTGATGATGATGATATTATTTTACCGGATACAGTAACAAACGCAGAATTAGGTAAAGCCATAAAGGAAGTGCTTTCTCGTTGCCGAAGTATGGTCAAGTAAAATGTCTAGGCTGTAGTGAAGGCGTTTACAAGCAAGGCTATCCATTTGAAGATTATATTGGTGTACATAGAAATTTTAAGAAAGCAGAAAGAATGCCATATGGGTTTGAAACTTTCGATTATTTTTCAAAGGGAGAAGTTGTAAGTGTGAAAACCTTAAATACCAGTGCAAAGACATACCAAAAGCAGAATGAAATAAATCGAGTACTTAACAGTTACATTAATAAAGTAAATGATTTTAAAGGTGCTAGTAAGTCCGGCGTTGAATTGAAAAGCTCAGATATAAAAACTAAAACAATAGAGCTAGGAGTTCCAGATAAAACAACAGCATCACAATGGCTGGAAATCAATCAGTCAATAATATATGCAGCAGAAAAGAATATAAGTCTTAGAGTAATAATTGTAAAGCAAGGAGGATAGATGAGTAATTCTTCTACTAAAGAGTCTTGGGTAAGCATTTACTTTAATGAGGAGTATTATTTTATACATACCATTTCGCGTTATAATCTCCGTGTTTTGGACTATAAAATGCCTATTTATCATCTTTCGAAAGAGGTTGATACGCGGGAGTTAGGCAAAACAATATTTTTAGCGCTGGATAATAGTAGAATAATTGATATAAATACGCCCGAGGATATTTTTAGTCGTGATGGTGTATCTTTGGCCTATCAAAAATGGATTGATGATGGGAAAAAAATATGCAAGTCGAAAAACCGTAAAAGTTTTTTATTAAAAATGATGTTATGCCACATTTGTCGAGAGGGTGATCATATAATAATTACGCCAACACTCCATAAAAAACTAGAAACATGGACGGGGGATGGGTTTACTAAGGATGACTATATTGTTTTGCCGGATAGAGTTTCTGATGAAGAACTTGGTGAAGCGATAAAGGAAGTTATATCTCGTTGCCGAAGTGTTATTTGAAATTTATATTATTAGATAGTTAATAATATTTTTAATGGGGTATATAAGTAGTATTAATAAAATAAACTTTATTGGTTTTCTTC
>OJKJ01000098.1_pt1 | contig 71683 bp, 77 predicted proteins | sample 1596491 | NCBI WGS metagenome assembly OJKJ01 (sample SAMEA4350160, study PRJEB24818) | metagenome | biome: human; feature: gut; material: faeces | place: Denmark | collected 2013-09
TCCAATACATCTTGACAGAATCCAAAAGCATCCGTATAGTAAAGGTAGGTGGTCACGACATCCACCTACCTTTCTCATTAACTTATCATAGAAGATCTCAATTTACAGACTTTTTTTCATACTCTCACTTCCTTTTTTTCGTATATTGGCAGCACAAACAGATTGCATCTGCCCTGAAAAACCTAATTTTACCTGATTTTGTTGTTTTTTCAAGGAACCTTAACCGATAAAGCCTCCGTAAATTTATATTTTTCCACCATATATGCTTGAACGGAGCTTAAGATTAGACGATAGGAGTCCGCCAGGTTCTTGGCAAACGCTTCGTGGTTTCCTTTACACAAGCATTGATATGCGTTCCTTGTGATTTCATTGAGCTGCTCAATCACACCGATTCCTTGCGGATAAAACGCGAGATAAAATCCCCATTCTGTAATTCGGCTGGTTTCAATCCAAATGACGTTCAATGGTTTTAATGACAGCCGTTCTAAAATCATCTGAAACAAATCAGTAAGAAAGATTCCCGGTTTTTTGATATGGGCAGCCAATTGGTTTAAATCATCTGCACTGAATTGAGGTGCGGTATAGGCTGCGACCGGATACGACAAAAGCGCCATGAGCTGCAACGAATGAAGGTATGTAAGAGCCTCCTGCTTCGTTGTAAAATCCAACAGGGCCTGTTCCGTATTAAGCTGATCAGGAGTCAGAACCACCGTACCCTTGCCATTTAATGTCTTTGTATAGCCCCTGCGTTCCAACAGCCCCAATGCCTTTCTGACCGTATATGCCGACACACCATACTGCTTTGCCAGCTGCGCTTCATAGGGCAAATAGGAACCTGCTGCATAAATACCCGTTCCTATCTTCCGGGTCAGGTCGCGGACGATACGGGTGTAATAATAATTTTTCCCCCTTAAGGGATTCCATTCAAATGTACTTGATACCTGTGCAGGAACCGTTGAGACATTGTCTGACATTTGATTGAAGATTTCTGAAATAATGTCATACATGTCCCTATAGAGTGCCTTTAAATGATGAAACTGCTCAACCGGATTCTGCTCCTGTAATACTGCAATGATAGATTTTGGTTCAAAGGCTGGCCTTAAGCGGATGGATCCCCGGGAATAGATGCTTTTTTCCAAAAAGTAGGCAAAATTACCCTGAAGCTCAAACACCGTGTGCAAATCACATAACAGAGGATTCTGGCTGGCGCCAAGAATATCTCGTGTCAATGCAATTAAAGCTTTCCAGCTCTCAGCGTTAACCCCGGACCGCGCCGCTTTTTGAGCCTGCCGATAATGGGGCATAATCTCAATGGAGCAATCCCGTGCAGCGAATACAAGCAGATAAGGCAATAATAATTCATATGTCTCATATACCTGCAGAATATAGTCCCGCTGCTCTAAAATCGTGGATATTCCCGGGATTTGCAAATCCTGCGAAAGAACTACAGGTGCACGCCTTATCTGGATATCAATCAATCCTTCTGTCTTTAAGGCATCAAGGGCCCGCGTGATGGTAGCAATTCCAACATTATATTCTTCGCATAGATTTCTGGAAGATGGCAGCTTACTGCCGGGCCGGAATTGTCCTGAGACAATTCGTCTTTTTAAATCTTCATATACATAAGAAAATCGGGTTTCCTGACGTTTCATAAAATAGCTGCCTTTCTAAAAAAATACAAATATGCCCTCAGTAGACAAGGAGCGTTCTATCCATTATACTATAAAATTATGAACATAGGCAATGTCTATCATTCATCAGATGCCACTTAAAGAAATTACAGGATTTTCATCTTGAGTATTACAGACTGAAATGATAAAATAATAAGGCAAAAATAAATGTTAGTTAAGACCACATTGGAAGCGCGGCCCAAAGGGCCGTAAAAATCTACAACAACCTATTTGCATAGGTGAGCAGATTGGTTAAAGCTAACTGGTTTTAGAAAAGAATTCATTGGAGTGATTATATGTCAAACGTCAGGCCCCAATTGAAGGTTTTAATCGTGGACGATTCTGAGTTAAATCGAGAGATGCTGGGCTCTATGCTGGGAGATGAATATGAAATAGTGGAAGCAGAAAACGGGGCGCAAGCGGTTGATATATTGCGTGAAAATGCATCAAACCTGTCCCTTATCCTGCTGGATATTCAAATGCCGCAGATGGACGGCTTTGAGGTATTGATACATATGAACCGTTTTCACTGGATTGATATGCTTCCTGTTATTATGATTTCCAGCGAAATTTCGCCCAAATTTATAGAGCGTGCATATGAGCTTGGAGCAACAGACTATATTGCGCGTCCTTATAACACGGCGATTGTACGCCGCCGTGTAGCCAATGTTATTTTATCCTTTGCGAAACAACGCCAGATGCTGGAAATTATTACCCATCAAATCAGTAAAAAGGAAAAGGATAACCGGCTCATGCTTTCCATCCTGTCCCATATTGTAGAATTCCGGAATGGTGAAAGCGGACTTCATGTCCTGCATATCAATCTTATTACGGACCTTCTGCTGAGGCAGCTCATGTTAAAAACAGACCGCAATAAAATGACAAATGAAGATATATCCCTGATAAGTATGGCCTCGGCACTGCACGATATCGGTAAGATAGCGGTCCCGGAAGAGATTTTGAATAAGCCCGGCCGCCTTACGGCAGAGGAATTTCGCATCATGCAGGGCCATTCTATGGCAGGCGCGAATCTACTCATGGACTTGCCGATTGACCGGAATGAGCCTTTGCTGAAAACGGCATATGAAATCTGCCGATGGCATCATGAACGGTATGACGGCAGAGGCTATCCGGACGGCTTAAAGGGGGATGCCATTCCGCTCTCAGCACAGGTGGTTGCCCTGGCAGATGTTTATGATGCATTAACCAGTGAACGGTGCTATAAGCCGGCATATTCCCACGATGCAGCAATGAAAATGATTCTTGACGGACAGTGCGGAGCCTTTCAGCCATTGCTATTGGAATGCCTGCGTGACATTGGAGATACGCTTGAACAGGAACTGACGGTCCAAAATATGCTGGAAGCAGAAAACACGCCCAAAGAAACCAGTCATATTACAGAACAGCTGCAGCACTATGGTCTGGGGGATTCGGAACGGCTGCTGCGACAGCGTTCATATGAACAGCAGCATTTTCGTTTCCTGCTGGATAAAACCGAGGAGATTTTTTTCAATTATGCGGTTGAGCCATCTATTTTATGTTTCAATCAATATGGAGCAGAACAGTTAAGCATAGGGAATGATTTATTCCAACCGCTGGAGAACGGGAATCTGTTAAGATGCATTGATATAGATGTCCTGAATCGTATCGTGGAGAAGGTTCAGGAAGCAACTCCGGCGCAGCCGGATTTTCAAATGGATGTGCCGCTTACAATTAAACAGGAGAATCAATGGTTTCACTGCATCTTTCATGTTATCTGGACAAATGAAAATGTGAAACACTATGCGGGTGTCATGGGAAAACTTCGGAAGATGGATCAGAGCCATATGGCAGATGCAGAGCGAACCATGACAGCGATAAGGCCATCCATAGAGTTATTGTTAGACTGCATACGCATGAAAAAGCGAATGGGCTTTTGTTCCCTGAGCGGTAGGGAAGCCAATATATTATTGCAATACCTCAAAACATTTTTTGATGTTGTCCGGCTGGTTGATGTCTCAAATAATTGCCAGCTTGAAAATGGGATTGCGGCTAACGGTATGTCCGGCAAAGAGAACCTGACCAAAATTGAGTTTATAGACCAGAATGTCTATCATGTACGGTCAACCTATATAGAGGTTGACGGTTATCCGTATTTACTGGAACTGGTTGACCAGATTACAGAGGAAACCCTGCTGGGAGGGCATGGAAAAGATGAAGTGATAAAGTATATAACAGCCCATGACTGCAAACGGTATGTAGATATACTGACAGGTATCTATAACCGCCGCTATTATGAAGAGCAGTTACGTGATAGGTGTAATACCAGTGCGGTGGCTATGATGGATATGGACCATTTTAAAACTATTAATGATACCTATGGCCATCCGGTTGGTGACCAGGCTCTGAAGCGGGCAGCCATCGCGATAAAAAACTGTATAAGAAGAACAGACTCTGTGGTGCGGTTTGGTGGGGATGAATTTTTCGTTGTATTTGGGGATATACCGTTTCATATGCTTCAAGAAAAACTGGAAGAAATCAGATCCTGCGTTGATAAAGCTGTTATTCCGGATTATCCGCAGCTTAAGTTATCCATCAGTATCGGCGGTGTTTACGGACCAGGCCAGGTTTCGGATTTAATGGAGGCAGCAGACAGGCTGTTATTTCAAGTAAAAAGAGAAAAGTCAGGATTGAAGATAAAGGAGAAGATGAATGAACGGTTGTAAACGGATTCTGTCTATTATTTTAATGAGCGTTATTCTGACAGGCTGCAGCCAACGGTCCAGTGAAATCATGCTGATTGAAAATGAACCATCTGAGGAACAAGAGCATATGTTTCTGTCTGTTTTCGGATATAAAGCAGACGCACTCAATCTGATAGCGATTGAAAAAATACTGAACCGATTTATGGAAGAAAACCCTGATATTATCGTAAACTACGAAGGTGTAAAGGGGATTGAATACTGGAAAGCTTTTGAAAGACGGGCAGAGGCCAATGTGCTGGATGATGTATTTATGGTTGATCATGACCGGGTTATCAATATGGCGGATAAGGGCAAGTTAGCAGACCTGTCCAGCCTTTCTACCATTGAGAATTATCAGGATAGGATGAAAGAGCAGTTCATCAGCGAGGACGGTTCCGTTTACTTCCTGCCCACATGTATATCGTTCTACGGACTATACATCAATTACAGCCTGCTGGAAGCACATGGTCAGAAAGTGCCGGAAAACTGGTCGGATTTTATGGAAGTCTGTGACTATTTTGCGGCAAAAGGCATTACGCCTGTCATAGCAAATAACTATGCCTCGCTCAGAAAGCTTATCGCTGCGAAATCACTGTATTCGGTGTATCAGCAGGATACCGCTTCGGCAATCAAAGAATTTAACCGCGAACCGGCCAAGCTGGCAAATACATTGCGGCCGGGAATAGAAATGGTTGAAGAAATGATTGAGCGTAAATGGATTGACTGCGCAGAAGTCTTGGAAACGGAACAAACATCCGATGACCTTAAGTTATTTGTGGGTGGTAACCGGCCGTTTATGGTAACCGGAGGATGGGCTGCTATCAGGGTGAAAAATATGGAACCCGACTTTTCATATGGCGTACACGCTTTTCCTATTTTGGATGATGGCAGTGTACTGGTGGTTGAAGGGAATACCTGTATCAGTGTTAACGCTGGCAGCGAACACCTGGAAGAAGTCATGCGGCTTGTCGAGTGTATCACGCAGCCGGATTCCATATGGGAATACTGCGACAGCCAAAGTTCCTATACCCCATTGCAGGATGATAGAATGCCTGCTGATAGAACAATCCTTCCGGCCACTGAATGTTTTGAATGCGGGCGGATTGTGCTAGGCTCAGATTTTAGATTGGACCTGCCAGTGGATGCATCACTCGTTGAAATAACGTGGCAGATGCTGAATGGAATGCCCGCGGATGAGGCCGTCACCCAGTTGAAGCAGCTTCTGACACAGTAGCGTTCGGAGGAATTAAAGATGAACATAAAACGATTTTGGATAAATGGTTTAGTTGTAATTATTCTGGGGAGCATTCTCTTAGGCTGTTATTATTATATAAAAAGCGTTCAGGCTTCCCTGTGGACGCAGAATGCGGAACAAGCCCTGGAGATTACAAGTCAGGGCGGCCGCGCATTTGAAACTTATATTGAAATTGAACAGGAACGGGTACACGGTCTGGCTAATAAGATATCAGAATTAGAATCTCATGAGGAAAGCAAAATATTAAATAATTTGAACCTGCTCGGCGGTGAGACGGCCAATTATACGGTTGTTGATTTGGACCATGGGTTTATGTACTCAAACCGCCTGGAAGACCGGCGCCCGCTTAATGCGGAGGAACTGGCTTTTTATCATACCTTTTCCGGTAAGGGTGTCAGGGAAAACTATTTAAATCTCTATGATGGACAGAATACCCTGGGAGTCTATGAATGTTTTCTGTTTGCCGACGGCGCGCATGGACTCATGCAAAAAGGGGAGAAGGTTTCGGAGCTGTCCAAAAAGTTTTCTATTTCCTTTTATGATGACAATGGTTTTTCTTATATTACCAATCAGAAGGGGGAAGTCCTGATTCGTCCTTACCAAAAAAACAGCAATCGGACGTTTTTAAATATTTTTGACATGATTGCGGAAGAAAATAATGAGGAGGACATTCAAATCTTCAAGGAAAGTTTATCCAAGGGACATTCCGGGGTCATCCAATTCTCCTTTAACGGAGCAGAGAACATCGTTACCTTTTCACCAATAGAAGTCGTGGATGGCTGGTATATCATCTCCGTAATCCCAAGCAGCGTTATTATGGAATATACCAATCATATTCTGCAGTCGTCCCAGATATTTATTTTTGTTGTCTTTATTGTGTTTATCATTGGTCTCATATTCCTGCTTTTTGAACGGCACAGCCGCAAGCGTATTGAACGGAAGGAGCAGGATATACAATACCGGGAACAGCTGTTCAGCATTCTTTCAGAACATATAGATGATGTGTTTTTAATGTTGAACAGCGGGTCCTACGCGGTAGAATATGTGACGCCCAATGTAAAGCGTGTGCTTGGCATTTCCCCGGATGATGTAGAAGCAGACCTTAAATCCTTAGGAAAAGCCACATACATAGATGGAAAGACCGTTTCTTATAGGGAGTTGGGTTTGATGGAATCAGGCCAGTCGATTCTGCTGGAAAGTGAGCGTACACATCAAAAGACCGGGGAAAAACGGTGGTTTTATGAAACCGTATACCGGGTAGGCTACGGCCAATCGGATAAGTTTATTGTGGTGTTGTCTGACAGGACCAAAGACCGGCAGAGCAAGTTTGCTTTGGAAACGGCATTGAATGCGGCAAATGCCGCCAATAAGGCAAAGAGTACCTTTTTGAATAATATCAGCCATGATATCCGGACCCCTATGAATGCAATCGTAGGTCTTACCGTGCTGTTAAACCATGATGCCGGCGATTCGGAACGTGTAAAGGAATATGCCCGAAAGATTACAGCTTCCAGTCAGTATCTCCTGGGTTTAATCAATGATGTATTGGATATGAGCAAGATTGAGAGCGGAAAAACAACACTTAACATCACGGAAATCAACCTTGCAGAGCTAATAGAGGAGCTGGGGACCATGATCCGGCCGCAGGCTAAAGCAAAGCAGCAGGAATTTGAACTCTTTCTGGCGGATGTGACATCGGAACATCTAATCGGTGACAGGATGAGGATCAACCAGGTGTTGATAAACATCTTATCAAATGCAGTAAAATATACACCGGCCGGCGGCCGAATCCGAATGACTGTAACCCAGCTTCCGCAAAAAACAAAAGATTTTACCCGGCTGCGGTTTGAGGTTCAGGATAACGGTATTGGGATGTCGGAAGAGTTTTTAACAATGATTTTTGAACCCTTTGCCCGTGAAATCAATAGCGTGACAAATCAAATCCAGGGAACCGGCCTTGGAATGCCCATTGTAAAAAATTTGGTGGAGCTGATGGGCGGAAGGATTGATGTGAAGAGTAAGCAGGGTGAGGGAAGTATCTTTACCGTTGAACTTGAGCTTCGCATCCAGGACCAGAAGGTGGATGAGGGATTTTGGGAAAAGCACGGAATCACCCGCGTACTGGTTGTAGATGATGATGAGACCATCTGTATCAATGTAATCCGTGCCATGGAAGGCACCGGGGTGTCCGTCCAATATGCCCTGGGCGGCGACCGGGCTATCCGCCAAATCAGAGAGTCGCATCAGGAGGGGACCGCATTTGACCTTGTACTTCTGGATTGGAAAATGCCTGATATGGACGGCATCCAAACGGCCAGGAATATTCGGGCGATGCTGCCGGAACATATACCGATTATCCTTCTTACCGCATACGAATGGGAGGAGATTGAGGAAGAGGCCCTTGCGGCCGGCATTGATGGTTTCCTTGCAAAACCGTTTTTCCTGACAAGCTTTAAACAGGCGATTGTAACGGTTCAGGCAAAGGAGCAAAAAATGCCCGGTGCAGAAGGTTCGGATTGCGGGCTGTCAGGTGTAAAAGTTCTTGCAGCGGAAGATAATGAGTTAAATGCCGAGATATTACGAGAGCTGCTTCATATGAACGGCATGGTATGTGATATCGTTAGTAACGGCCAGGAACTGTTAGATGCATTTGGGAAATCCGGCTCCGGCCAGTATGACTTGATTTTAACGGATATACAGATGCCTGTTATGAATGGATATGATGCGGTCAGGGCAATTCGGGCCGGCCGTCATCCCCATGCGAAGATAATTCCAATCATTGCCATGACGGCAAACGCGTTTGCAGAAGATGTGAAGGAATCGGCCGATGCCGGGATGGACGCCCATGTGCCTAAGCCAATTGACATGAAACATCTGGAGGCAGTGATAGCGGAACTGGTAAAAAAGAAACAAGGATAAAATATGGAGGTATTTATGAACCTGAAGGAATGTTATAAAAAGCTGGGCGGAGATTATGATGAAGTGCTGACACGGCTTTACAGTGAGGATATGATAAGAAGATTTCTCATTAAGTTTTTAAACGATGGAACTTACAAGCTTTTATTAGAGAAGCTTGAAGCGCAGGATTATCAGGAAGCATTTCGCGCGGCCCATACGTTAAAGGGGATCTGCGATAATCTTGGATTGTCAAATCTGCGCAAGTCCAGCAGCATGCTGACAGAGGCACTGCGGCCAGGGGATCCTTCTGAAGATTTGGTTGTCTTGAGGAATCAAGTCTGCATTGATTATGAACAGGCTGTTGCTGCAATTCAGGCATTAGGATAATGCATCGGTATCTTAGGAAAGGATTAATAAATTCTCTATTAATTAATAATAAATTCGTTCTGCATACCTAATATAATATGTATAAAGGAATGAAAAGGAGCGCGGTGCTTTGAATGAAAAAATACTGGTTGTAGATGATGAGAAAGAAATAGCGGATCTGATCGAAGTATATTTACAAAATGAAAACATGGACGTATATAAATTCTACTCTGGTGAGGAAGCTCTTTCCTGTATCAAGAGTACGGATTTTGATTTGGCAATATTGGATATTATGCTTCCGGATATCAGCGGCCTTTCCATCTGCCAGATGATACGGAGTAAGGAATATACATATCCGGTAATCATGCTGACGGCAAAGGATGGAGAGACAGATAAAATCACCGGACTTACACTGGGGGCAGATGATTATATCACAAAACCGTTCCTTCCGCTGGAGCTGATAGCGAGAATAAAAGCCCAGCTTAGGCGGTATAAGAAATATAATGTGAATGCTGCTCCGGCAGCAGAGAAGGTTCTTAGACATGCCGGACTGGTTATGAATCTTAAAACATATGAGTGCTGGCTTGATGAAAAAAGTCTGGCGCTTACTCCTACGGAATTTACGATACTAAAGGTTCTTTTAGAGCATAAGGGCAGTGTAGTCCGCTCTGAGGAATTATTTCATGAAATATGGCAGGAAGAGTATTACAGCAAGAGCAATAATACAATTACAGTACACATTCGTCATCTTCGTGAGAAAATGAAGGATACTGGTGAAAGCCCCAGATATATAAAAACAGTGTGGGGGATTGGATATAAAATTGGAGAGATATAAGAGAATGAAATCGGATTATACAAAGCTTAGCCGTATCACGTTTATTAGAGGGCTTGGAATTACACTGGGTGCGGTCGCGTCCGTCTTTTTACTGCGGGCGCTGACCAGGGGACATTTGGCAGATACGATTGTCAGATGGATTGCGCAGGGGTTTTCCATGAGTGAAACCCAGGCTGATATAGTATATTTCAAAGTCGTAACGGCTAATATGCAGTTTATACTTGGTATTGTAATCATTCTATTTGTGTTTTTACTGTTCCACATGCTGCTGCATTCCTATAAAAGGTACTTTGATGAAGTTTTGTTAGGAATCGATAAGCTCATGGAAGATGGGGGCCGCATATCCCTGTCACCGGAATTGGAAACGGTTGAATGTAAACTGAATTATGCCAAACAGACACTGAAAGCACGGGCCGATGAGGCAAAAAAAATGGAGCAGCAAAAGAATGACCTTGTGGTATATCTGGCCCATGATATTAAGACACCGCTGACTTCCGTAATTGGATATCTCAGTCTTTTGGATGAAAATCCTGATATGACAGATGATAAGAAAGCAAAATATGTTCACACTGCATGGGAAAAAGCGAACCGCCTTAGGATACTGGTGAACGAATTTTTTGAAATTACCCGCAGCTATTCAGAATCCACAACGCTCCATAAGACAAAAATCGATCTTTATTATATGCTCATACAAATTTCGGAAGAATTGTATCCGCAGCTGAGTACCTGCAAAAAACACATAGAAAACAATGTGGATGAGAACATATCTGTGTATGGAGATTCTGAAAAGCTGGCCAGAGTATTTAATAATATTCTGAAAAATGCCATTTCCTACAGTGAGGACAACAGTGCGATATCGGTATCCGCAAAAGAATTCCCTGAAAAGACGGTAATCCGATTTGAAAACAAGGGAAATATCCCAAATGATAAGCTTAACCTGGTGTTTGACAAATTTTATCGTCTGAACAGCGCAAGACAGAGTGACACCGGAGGCTCTGGTCTTGGACTTGCCATTGCAAAGGACATTGTTACCTTGCATGGCGGCCGGATACAGGCTGAAAGCAACAACGGATATACTGCCTTTATCATTGAAATCCCGTCAGCTGTATGTAAAGACCTCGGCATGGCGAGTTAAAGACGAAAAAATCGTATACTATAACTAAAAAAGTGCCTGTTCATCCATGGTATTGCAAATGTACCCGCGGGAGCAGGCAGCTTTTATAAGGAGAGTTATTATTATGCACAGACTAGTTTCAATGAGTATCGAAGTGGCAGCCGCATCCGTTGTACTGATCCCAATTCTGCTTCTGTACCAAAAATTGATATTCCACAATGTAATAAAGACATTTGTGTATATCATCGTCACACTCTATTTGACCGCCATGTGTTCGTTGGTCGGCTTTCCATATATAACGGGGCTGCATGTTGTGTTTTCTTATAATTTTATTCCCCTGGCCGGCATGATGTCTGGCCTTTCAGCCAGCTTCCTGAACATTTTGCTTTTTATCCCATTGGGAATACTGGTTCCATGCATATGGAGTGAATATAGAATGATGAAGAAAATGGTACTTTTAGGTTTTCTTACTTCGCTGAGTATTGAAGTCTTACAGATATTCACCTTTCGGGCAACCGATGTAAATGATTTAATAACGAACGTAACAGGTACCATCATCGGCTATTTCATCAGCAGAGTGATTATAAAGAAATCTCCTCAATTAGATAAGCTTGGAAGCTGGGAGGGTGAGCTATATCTTCTATATGGAACGGTTGCTGCAGTGATGTTTTTTGTTCAGCCACTGATTTACCCGTTCCTGTGGCGTTTGATACAGGGGGCCTGACGTTAGGCCCTGCAATCACATTTGTAATGTCGCTGCCTTAGGGTTTCCTTAGGAATTCATTTACTAATTTTTAGAAAAACGCTTATATGAAATTAAAACACTGCCTGTTCTTTCATGGTATTCTGAATATGCCTAAAAGAACAGGCAATTTTTATGAAGGGAGAATTCAAAGATGAATCCATATGAATAATCATTGTGCTGTGTACAAAAATACAGATTGCACGTTAAAACAGGAGGTGAAAATTGAAAATGAAGATGATACGGCAGGTCCTCACAGTCCTGGTTCTGACAGGAATGCTTTTCAGTATGACGGCCTGTGGAAAACAAACCAAAACCGAAGCACCCGAAGCATCCTACATCGCGAGCTTTTTTGATATACCGGATACGGTGGCGGATATCTCAAGGCTCCTGATAAAGGATAATACAGCTTATATGTGCTGCTTTGAAGAAAGTGGTATCTCCTATCTGGCGTCCATGACGGTTGGTGATGGTGAATTTCAACAACTGCCATTAGAAGTGGAGGCATCCACTTCCCTGTTAGATTTTGCATTTGATTCCAAGGGCAGCACATGGGCGGTTTGCATGGATGATACCGACCGCTATAGTCTTAAGAAATTTAATCGGGACGGGCAGGTAATCCAAAACATTGATTTAAACGAGGTATTGGAAACCACAAACGCGGCCGGGGCCGGCAGGGATTTGTTCCTGAGCATCGATGCGGAGGGATATATCTGTGTTGCGGAAAAAAGAGGAAATACATCCGCATATATATTTGATGATAAAGGGCAGTTTTTATTCCCCCTTACGTATGAGGGAAGTCTTCTGAACACAATAACAACGGCTGAAGGGAAGATTGGAGTCTGCGCATCAACAGCGAACCGGATGGATTATGAGCTGCTCACGGTGGATATGAAAAGTCGGGACTGGAATAAGGATAGGATTTACCTGAAAGCAACCGCGGGTCTGTATGGAGGGAGCAGCAATAGCTTCTACCGGTTTGATTCCTCCAGCCTGTATAGCTACGCTGCAGGCTCACAGGAAGGCAGGCATGTTTTCAACTGGTCGGACGTGGGACTTAGCGCATCGGATGTTCACTTGGGTGAACTTTCAGATGGAAGATTGATTGTGGTAGCTGCTTCGCCCAATCAGACTACGGCATTTACGTATGAGATGGCAGTACTTTCTCAGGGAGTGGATGAGCGAACCGTCCTGAGTATGGTGAGCTTGACCGCAGGACCAGGGGTCGTTCAGGCAGTTTCTGAATTTAACAAGACAAACAGCCAATACAGGATTGAACGGACGGAGTATTTTCCATTTGAGCAAAACGTGTCCGACGAGGAATGGGACAGTGCGGTTGTCAATCTGAATACACGGATTATTTCTGGTGATATTCCGGATATTCTGGATATGAGTAATCTATCGGTCCAGATTTACCATAGTAAAGGGCTGTTGGAAGACCTTTATCCGTATATAGAGAAGGACCCAATGCTCCATATGGAGGACTATTTTGAAAATGTTTTTAAGGCCATAAGCCTTGATGGGAAATTACCTTATATCACAGACGGGGCAGCTGTATCAACCATGCTGGCTGATGCAGACATCATGAAGGGAAGAACCGGGTGGACACTGCAGGATTTGGAGAATGTCCTGAACGCTTCCGGATCCAATTCCATAAGCAATATGTCGGGTGCACCTTTTCTTAAAGTCATGCTCCAGACGGATAACAGCTTTGTTGACTGGGCCTCGGGCAAGTGTTCCTTTGATTCACCTGAATTCATAAAATTACTGGAATTTGCCGGACGGATACAGGATAACAGTAAAAACGTCTTTGGAGGAGAAAATCTAAGCGGTACTTATGCAGCAGCATATGAAACCATCCTCAGTATTTACCAGATTACCCAGTATAGGGACTATTATCACGGAAACCTGGAACTGCTGGGCCTTCCAAGCAGCAGCGGTGAGTATCATGCCCTCAAACCCGAAGTGAAAATCGGAATATCTTCGGCCAGCGGGCAGAAAGACGGCGCCTGGGAGTTTGTCAGGACATTATTGACAGAAGAGCATCAGAAGTCCTGCAGCATGCTGCCGATTCATCAAGGCGCCTTTGATACAGTCATGCAGGCAGCGATTGACGGAAAATCAATCTGGACATGGCTTTATGAAAATGGAAAGGCAACAACGGAGGATGCTCAAGTGACAAGGCAGCTTCTAAGCAATGCCGCCTATGTGGTAAATGACAATCAGACGCTGGAACAAATCATACTGGAAGAAGCCCGGGAGTACTTTTCTGGGGCAAGGAATGCAAAGGAAGCGGCTGAACGAATCCAGAGCCGTGCCAGCCTTTATATCAATGAGCAAATGTAACATGAAATAGGGATAGAGAGGAGTTAGAACGATGAAGAAATATGTTGTAAAAAGAAAAACGGCCGGGCTGTGTGCAGTAATCTGTGCCGGTATGCTTTTATCTGCCGGGTGTGCTGGCTCAGATGCCAATACGCAGGCAAAAACCGGGACAACAGAAGTGTCCAGCAACCTGGAGAATGAATCTGTCACGTATCTCAGTATAGAGGCCGATCAGGAGGAAGTTACGAAGGAAACGGAGATGGTGAGTCCAGATGCTGCCGCCGAAGGAACTGATGCGGACCAAGGAGAAAAAGAGGCGGAAACCCTGGACACATTCACAGACGCGAGTGACATGATAGAATCTGCCGATGTAAGCGGGACAGCCGGCGGGTGCTCGGATGCGGGCTTTATGATGAATACCTCCCCCTTCGCAGACGGCAGTTCATCTTCCGGGGATGGAGGCAGTATAAAGATTGTTTATGCAGACGGGGCCGTATTTCAAAAGGGGCTTGTGAAATCAGACGGAAGCAGTTATTCTCTGAAAGACAGTGAAAAGAGTGGGCTGAAGGATAAAGACTTTGTATTATGTTTCGGAAACCAGCAGGAAGACGGTACTTTTTTGGCAGACAGAATCATTGTGATTGAATTCAACTAACCTGTAGGAGACGATACAGCTATGCGCTTACATATTGTAGAAAAAATGAATATGGTTTTAAAACAGCAAAAAAGCATGCTTGCTTCTGGAGAGAAATACAGGCCTCTCATAGAAAATCGTGTGCAGCGCATAGCTGTACATTCTATTGTTGCGTTTTTTACACTGATTTTTGTATGCACAATCATATCCCGTATTTCCCATTCCTTTACAACTGCCAGCATCCATGTAGCGACCCTGACAAGCGGGGCCTTAACGGACCGGGCTGAAGCAGAAGGAACGATTCAAGCAGCATCTGACAGGGGCATTACGCTGCCGGAGGGGCTTAAGGTCGTGGCGGTTAAGACAGGAAAAGGCAGTCAGGTAAACGCGGGTGATGCACTGCTTGAATTTGACGTTTCCTCCATTGAAGAACAGGCTAAGAAACTGGAAGATGAAATCCGTATCCTGCAATTGAAAATAGAGCTTTCCGGAAGTGAGGGCGGCAATGATGTAATCACGGCCCAACGTAATCTTGAGGATGCCAGGCAGGCGTATCATCGCTTATCTGAAAAATATGCCCGGCAAAACACAAGATTACAGGAAGATTATTCAAAGCTGGAAGAGAAGCTGGCGGCTGCCGAGACCAGAGATGAAAAGGCTGTCGCTGCAACCAGGCAGGACCTTATTGATAAAGCAGAGGCGGTGGTTAAGGAAGCAAAAGAAAATCTGGAGGATATCAAAGATGCGGCAGAGGAGGCTATCTATGACGCCAGGAGAGAGCGAGATGATGCCTCAGACCATCTGGATGCCTCAAGGGAGGCGTATCAGGAGTTGTTGGAGGCTTATAATCAGGCGGAACGTAATGTTAACGATGCGAATCAGGCGGTGAACGATATCAAGGAGGCGATTGCAAATCAGGAGCCTGGAGACACCTCGGATTATACCGAGGAGCTAAATGCAGCAAAAGAGGAGCTTTCCAATGCAAAGGAGGAATTGAAACAGGCCAAAAAGGAACTGTCAGGAGCAGACTATAAAACTTCGTCCTATGACAGTGCTGCAGATAATCTGGATGCCATTGAGGAGCGCTGGGATAACAGGATAGAAAGGGCCAGAGATACCCTCAGGGATGCAAGAGCAGCGCTGACAAAGGCAAAGAAGCGTACCGACTTTTCTGACGAAGCCGCGGTCATAGAAGCCCAGGCAGCGGTTGAGGCCGTAAAGGATACCTTGACAGAGGTCAGGCGTGAATCAGAAGACAATTGGTATCAGAGAGAAGAAGAACTTTATGAGGCACAAAGGGCGATTGAAGCAGCGCAGATAGCATTGGAAAATGCACAGAAGCAGACGGATGCGTCACAGAAAGAAGATGAAATCACAAGGATTACCTGCGGGTCTGAATTGGCTGAGAAAGAAAAAGCATGGCAATTGCTGCGGGAAATGTTGGCCCATGATGGGCAATTGCTGGCTCCGGCTTCCGGAACCGTATTAAGTACTGTGAAAAGAGGCGCTAAAACAGCAGCAGATGAGGAGGTAGTCACACTATCCTGTGATGACAGAGGATTTGTTTTTGAAGGAGTCCTGGATAAGGAATCTGCACAGCACTTTATAGCCGGAGACAAGGGGGAACTTTCGTTTCAAGCGGATGGAAGTACGCAGAAGATAGAGGTGGCGATTAATTCTGTCAGTACATCGGATGAGGAGGATAAGGTTTTTGTATCTGCAATTTTACCCGAGGGAAGTTATTCAGTTGGTCTGCCCGCACAGCTGTCATTGAGCAGGAAAAGCGAGACGTATCAAAGCTGTCTGCCTATTACAGCACTTAGAACAGATTCCAGAGGTGATCACGTGTTGGTGATTCGCAGACAGAATTCTGTGATGGGAACAGAGTGGGTCACTGCAAGGATTGATATCAATGTAAAGGACAGAGACAGTAAAATGATGAGCGTTGAGAGCGCGCTTACTTACTCCGACCAGGTGATAACAAGTTCAAATAAGGCGATAGCGGAAGGAGACAGGGTTCGTATTGAAAACTGACAAATATGTTCATTATATGGTGCCGGTGATATGGGCATTGCTGGCAGTTTTCTTTTGGTGCATGGCCTGCTCGTTCTACAGTTCGGCTATAAGCCTATGCTCAAGCGTGGGAATCAAGTGGGAAAACGGCGGCATCAGCCCCATCGCCCTCGTCAGGCAGCAGTCCTATGCAAAACAGGATGGCGCAGCGGAACAGCCGGAGGCCACATTATGGAAAATCCATCCGGACCAGGAAGTGAGGGCCGCGGATAAGAAAAGCATGATTGCAGATGCAGTTCTTGTTTTTGGGAACTGCAGGGATATTACAACAGCAATCATGCTTTATGGCTCCTTTCCGGCCCAATCTGACCAGTCCGGATGTGCGGTCAGTTCGGGTTTGGCATTCTCGCTATGGGGAAGCACCGAAGTTTTGGGGCTGCCGATAAAAATAGAAGGAAACGTGTTTTACGTCCGCGGCGTATTTAAGGAGGAGGAACCGCGGTTATTCCGCCAGGTGCAGGCTGAATCGAAAGAACCCTTATCCAATATGCAGCTTAATTTTTCCGGGACAGGAACCAGCGAAAGGGCCAGGCAATATCTTTCAGCCGCAGGGTTCCCGGAAGGAATGCTTCTTGAATTGCCGCTGATAGAATGGGGACTTGACATTTTTTTCAGACTGCCCGCCATGATTCTGTCATTGGGGATTCTTATTCGTGCCATAAGGCGTGGATGCAGGCTTTGGCACTACCCCCTGCTGTTGGCGTTCTATCTGCCGCCTGCCCTTGCTGTGTCAGCCGCATCCATCATTTGTATGGACCTGCCGGAAATGCCAGCCGGATTCATTCCCACAATGTGGTCTGACTTTGAATTTTGGCAAAATCTGTTTTTGGGACATTGGAAGAATCTGGTTGCCTGGATTCTGGCAGTATCCACCTTCCGGGATGTAGAGCTTATGGCCGCCTCGTTTATGACCATATCATTTTCCCTGGTCGCCTCTGTCTGTGCAGCCAAAGCAGCAATTCTAATATCGATACGCACTTATAGAGGTATGGTCTTAGGCTGTGCGGCATATACACTGACGCTTAGTTTGCTGTCTCTTCATATGGCATGGACCCGCAGTATGATGTTTTGCAAAGCAATGTATGTGATGCCCTGTTTGTGGCTCTGTGCAGATTTTATGTTTAACCGGCAGAGAGAGAAGCTTATCTGTGTTCCGCACGAAAGGAGATTTTCGGATGACAAAAGTAAACAGAAGAAAACAATATGAGGATTCGGTTCCTTTAAAAGAACGCATGGTGCCATGGCTTTTTTTGTCACCGAGCCTGTTTTTTGTAAGTATCATTGTACTTATCCCCCTTTTGGATGCATTCCGCCGTTCCTTTTTTATGGCTGCCAGTGATCGGTTTGTGGGATTTCAAAATTACGCGGCGGTCCTTGGCAATAGTGCGTTTAAGCTGGCCGCAGGAAATACCGTGAAATTTGCCGTTGTCTGCATTCCATTGTTGTTATTCATATCCCTGGCAGTTTCCCTGCTTTTGGCGGCCTACAAGGAAACAAGAGGTATTTTCAAAACCTCCTACCTTGTACCTATGGCAATACCAGTAGCTTCCATCGTCCTTTTGTGGCGCGTGATCTTTCATAAAAACGGACTGCTCAATGCCTTTCTTGCACTTTGGGAAAAAACACCGGTTGATTGGATTGGAAGCAGGGCTGCCTTTGGGGTACTGGTCTTTGCTTATCTATGGAAAAACTTTGGATATGATATGGTGCTGTGGTTATCTGGACTCAGTGCCATCAACCCGGCATTATATGAGGCGGCCCAGATTGATGGGGCAGGCAGCATCCGCAGGTTTGTACGGATTACGTTCCCCAATCTTATGCCGACGTTATTTACGATTACAGTGCTTTCACTGCTCAATTCCTTTAAGGTGTTCAGGGAGGCGTATCTGATAGCGGGAAGCTATCCAAATGACAGTATCTATATGCTCCAGCACCTGTTCAACAACTGGTACGGGAATCTGGACGTGGATAAAATGTGCGCAGGAGCCGTAATGATGGCACTTTTTGTATTTGTATTGATAATGCTGCTGCAGAAAATCTTAAACCGAGGTGACAATGCATGAAAAAATGGCTGATAGGGTCAATCCTTGTTTGTATCGCGGCCTTTATATGGCTTCCCCTTTGGATGTTATTATCCGGTACCATTATGGGCAGCGCAGAATTGTATGAAAATCTTGTTCCGGTCCTGGAAGGAGGCGAAGGGACTGCTGTGTGGCCGGTCATTGCGCAGTATCCGACTTTACAGGCCTATGTGGAGCTGCTCTTAGACACGCCTCAGTTTTTTACGGTATTTTGGAATTCCTGCAGGCAGGTTTTACCCATCATACTCGGGCATGTTTTGTTAGGCGCTCCCGCGGCATGGGCATTTGCGAGATTTCACTTTCGTGGAAAAAAGATACTCTATACCTTATACATTGTCCTTATGCTAATGCCGTTTCAGGTGACGATGGTTTCCAGTTATCTTGTACTAAACAAACTGAGGCTGATTGATACTGTATGGGCGGTCATCCTACCGGGGGCAGCGTCAACCTTTCCCATATTCATTATGACGCGTTTTTTTATGACGATACCAGAGGCGATTATGGAGGCGGCAGCCGTAGATGGTGCTTCCCCCTTCCAGACATTTGTATGGTTTGGAATCCCCCTGGGTGCGGCGGGAATCCTCTCAGCGGTAGTGCTGGGGTTTCTGGAGTACTGGAATGCCATGGAAGCGCCGCAGGCATTTTTAAAGAACCAGGCCCTTTGGCCGCTGTCATTATATATGGCCAATATCACCGTTGACAATGCAGGGGTATCGCTGATTGCATCACTCATCACACTGATGCCTCCTCTCCTGATATTTCTGTTCGGGCAGAGATATCTGGAACAGGGCATCATATCTTCCGGAATGAAGGATTAAAATAAGGATGGAACAGGTTATGGAAAAAGAGAGTCCGGCAGGAGAACTGCAGATACATAACGTAAATAAATGGTATCCGGGCAAGGTGCATGCTGTCATAGATATGAATATGGAAATAAATCAGGGTGAATTTATTGTTTTTGTCGGCCCATCCGGATGTGGGAAGACAACGCTGCTGCGTATGATTGCGGGGCTTGAAACGATCAGCGGCGGTGAGGTCATTATGGATGGGAGGGTCGTAAACAAGGTGCCGCCAAAGAATCGAGATATCGCGATGGTGTTTCAGAACTATGCCCTCTATCCCAATATGAAAGTAAAAGACAATATTGCATTCCCTCTTAAAATGCGTCATACTGGAAAACAGGAAACCAAAAGCAGGGTGGCAGAGGTAGCGCGAAAGCTGGAGTTAGACACATTACTTGAAAGAAAACCGGGAGCTCTTTCCGGCGGCCAGCGCCAGAGAGTGGCCCTGGCCCGTTCCATGGTGAGAAAGCCGAAGCTTTTTCTGATGGATGAGCCATTAGCAAATCTGGACGCCAGACTCCGAACAGAAATGCGGAGAGAAATCATAACCCTGCAGAGGGAACTGGGGGTTACAACCATCTATGTTACCCATGACCAGACCGAGGCAATGACGATGGGAACACGTATTGCTGTTATCAATGAAGGGGTTCTGCAGCAGTTTGGAACGCCGCAGGAGGTATACAGGCATCCTGCAAACCTGTTCGTTGCGGGCTTTATAGGCTCTCCCAATATGAACTTGTGGGATACAGAGCCTGTTGCGGAACAAGGGCATTGTTATCTGACTCTGGGTCATGCCAGGATTCCCATGGATAAAAGAAACCTGCCGCCGGATTCCCTAAAGGGCGGAATAAAGGCCGGCATTCGCCCGGAACACATAATGCCTGCCGCTTCAGGGGAACCCGGCGCCATACAGATGAAAATCAATATTCTGGAAAATACCGGCCGGGAGATGGCGGTTTTTCTTACGGCTCCCGGGATGCCAGAGCTGACAATGATAACAGGAGCCAACTTCTCCGGCCAGCCCGGACAGTCGGTGTCGGTCCGTTTGCTATCTGAAAAAATCCACCTATTCCATAAAGAAACCGGGCAGGCATTATGAAGATGGAAGATGCTATGCAGTAAATCCGGTTCAGCTAGCAGGCGAAAGTCGCGCGGGGATAATGGTATGATACAAGCGTTTTATTAACAAGCGATAGCTTCAAATGTACAGATTTATACGGCAACGCATCCGGTGGAATTAGAGGAACGTTTGACACCTGATTGGACGCCGGAGAGCGGAACCCATTTTTGCCGGGTTTATGCGCTTTCGGTTGAAATTGGAGATGGATGCTGGATTGGAGGGGGCGTCATCATTCTCCCTGGGATTAAAATTAGAGCAGGCAGTGTGATTGGGGCGGGCAGCGTTGTCACTCGTGATATTCCACCCAATTGTGTGGCAGTTGGGAATCCGTGCAGAGTCATGCGTAAAATAAATGAGGAATCCTAAGATGATTAGATTGGTGGCGTTTGACTTGGACGGAACGATAGGAGCATACATAGATAAAGAAGGTACCTTGGATAGATCGAGTGATTGGTAAACACATCTATCGCAAATCAGGCGTATGAAATCATCCAAAGAGATGGAGTTTTATCTGAAGAGGAAAAGGCAGACTTAAAGGATGTTGTCTCTGAATTAATGAAAAAGAGCCAGAAACAAGCGAAAATGGACGTTTCCATGGAGGACGTAACAAAACTTCTGAATAGTTAACTTGCAATGGACAAATAAACAAATCGAAATTTGTTCAGCTTTCTTAAGCTTATAAATATCCTATTAATGGACTATTCTTTGATAGAATCATGAAGTGGAGCGGTGGAAAGCGGCAATGGAGCATAAACGGGTACTGATGGATTTCGGCGCGGAAAGAGGAGGGATAAAAGCCGGTCCAGAGAATTTTTTGATTTTCACTGGGAGTATCTTCTTCCCCTGAAACGGGAGTGGTTCTTAAACCGTCCCGGCACGGATGTACTGCGTGTGGATACCATGGACCGGGAAACGATGGGGAAAGCGGTCCTGAAATGGGTAGATACCGTAGCGAATAATCACTGAGAAAGAAATGCAAAGAAGTGGGTGACCGGAACCGGGAAATCCTTAACGATATGACAGATACGCATTATGTGATGCCAAACGGAGTGGCAAACAGGTAAGAATTTAAAAACGCCTTGTCGTCATCGACAGTGGCAAAGGAAACGGTTTATGAAAAAAACATTACTTAGTTTTTTAATAATGATGAGCTTACTTTTAGTTGGATGCACAGCAGCCGAAAAAAGTAAATACGGGACTGATGTGGGGGAATTGCCGCCTGCGCTCATTATGGCGGGACAAAACTTTTTTGCGAACACGATGTCCATTGATGAACTCCCCGAGGATTATGAATATATGGGTGATTTGACAGACGAGGAGGCAAATGATACAGGGTTAGCGGGTTGTAAGTATTATGCCAATAAATATATCAGTTCTTTTGACGAGTTCTATGTGTATCAAGAATGCGGAACGCCTATTGGCGAAAATGCGGCGGAAAATACACAACGTCAATGGTCTTATGTTAAATGGGTTCGTGAAGGATTTGAGAGAAATTAAAGTGCCAAATTACAGATTAATGAGTTAATATGGAATTCTAGATTCAGGAGGTGTAGAACCATTGAAGTTAAAAATCGTTGGAAGCGGCGGGATGTCAATCATTCCGAGTTCATTTTGCAAATGCAAGATATGTCAGGAAGCCAGGCAAAAGGGCGGAAGGTACGAACGGTTAGGCCCCAGCCTGTATATTGATGATATAAAAATGTTGATAGATACACCGGAAGAGATTGCGGTAGCCTGCAACAGACAAAATATAACTGAGGTAAAGCACCTTTCGATTTCTCACAGTGATCCGGACCATGTCAAAGGAATGAGAATTGTTGAGAAAATAGGCTATGATTTCATTCAAGAAAAAAGTATGCCTATCGGATTTTATGCTCTGCCGGAAGTGATAGAAGATATTAATCGAATGAATGGTGACTGTCTTAAATATTACGGGGATATCCTTCAGTGTATTTCTGTTAGGGGGACCTCTCATATAAAAATAGACAATATTGATATAGACCTGATAAATAATAATCCAGACAGAAATATAACCTTTTATGTTATAAGGGAGAGGTCTAAAAAAGTCATCTATGCATGCTGCAACCCGAAACCATTTACGCATAATGAATTGTATTTTGACGCCGAAGTCATGATTATCAGTCTGGTTTCTGATGATGGCATATTAGGAGATGGGACAACGCTAAAGGAAGCACCATTTAAGGATGAAATATGGGGAAAGTCATATGGCTATTACAATGAACTGGAGAAGTTGTGGTAAATCAAAGACTCGTCAGTCCCTATTGGAGAACTGACGAGGTTGTAATCAATAATGATTTGTATTTGCTTCAGCGATAGCTTTAGTTTGGTGAACAGTACCCCAGGGATGATGAGGCGGTGCATAAATCGAATATAATTTTAATGGAATATTGCCAGTATTTATTATATTGTGCCAGATTCCGGCAGGAACGAATATGGCGCTGTCTACAAAGACTGGTTGTTGAAAATTTAAATTGTCCATTTGCTTACCCATTTGGACAACCCCGCGACCAGATTCAATATGCAAAAATTGATCATCGTCTGGATGCACCTCTACGCCTATTTCCTCACCAGCTGGTATACTCATCAGAGTAAGCTGCAGGTTGTTACCTGTCCATAAGGCAGTGCGAAATGTGTCATTATTCATAGCAGCATTGCTAATATTAATAGTAAATGGATTTGGGCCGTAATCAGTAGCCACATTTGATTGGAATCTTGGGTAGGAAGCTCCTGAGAAATAGGAAGGCGAGTTAGTATATTGATTGTTAAGCACTTTAGTCTCCAAGGCATTCTTTATAATATTATATGAAAAAAGTTGATTAATGACAACGTTGTTTAATGATAAGTATCGTTTTACAACAAAACGTAGCAAACCTTGTGAAAAATAGCTGTTTTGTGTAAGCGCATGGTTTAGAGTATTTCATGGAACAGCAGAGAGAAGAATATGAAAAAATGAAATAGTATCCCCCAGTTTGTAAGTCTGAAAAACTGGAATTTGTGCGGAGGAATCAACAGATATGAAAAGATACATCGCTTTTTTGCGTGGTGTTAATATAAGTGGCAAAAATAAAGTACCGATGGCTGAATTAAAGAAGGGCTTTGAAGAACTTGATTTCAGTGAAGTTAAGACATATCTGAACAGTGGGAATGTGGCTTTTTCAAGCGATGAAGATAACATAGAGGTGCTTACAAGCCAGGCTGAAACAATGATAAACAGGAAATTTGGTTTGGATATTCCTGTTTTCGTCATTTCAAAAGGAAAACTTGAGGATATTTTACAGAATGCTCCTGAGTGGTGGGGCGATGAGAAGAAAGAGATTTATGATAATCTGATTTTTATTATGCCTCCAGCCACATTTGCTGAAGTATGGGGCGAAATTGGGGAACCGAAGGAAGAATTAGAGAAGATCAAAGAATATAGAGAAGCGGTGTTCTGGTCCTTCAGCCGAAAAGATTATCAAAAGACAAACTGGTGGCCAAAGACTGCAAGCGCGAACATCAGCAGTAAGCTGACGATTAGAACCGCAAACACTGTTAGGAAAATAGTTGGGATGTAATCGTGGCGTCAGTTCCAGCGGTGCTATGACCTTAAAAGAGAAGATAGTGTCCAGTTCCATTAATGGAAAGGAGGAGTAGAAAAATGTCAGTTGATAGAATTGACGTTTCTGCTGCAGAGAAAATTATTAATCAAATGGGATTGGTTTTTGCGGGAATATCATCATAATGCAGATGAATGACTTCAGAAACACGCATTCCGGAAGAATACATCGCTGCAAACATAGCTTTATATTTGATGTCAGGGGTAGCATCCAACAGGCGGCCGATTTCAGGGGCAGTCAGTACCGTTGGAAGCTTGTGTCCCAGAATCATACGTGGAACCGTGATATCATCCCAAAGGATATGCAGGACATTCCGATAGAAAAAACGGATGGCAGAATTATAAAGATTCAGAGTTGTGGCTTTCAGCCCTTCCTCTTTTTCGCAAGCAGAAAATTCCTGACATCCTGGCAGGTAAGTTCTTCCGGATTTTTATCTTGATATTTCAGAAAGTAAGAAACATAATTTTTATAGCAGTTGATGGAACGTTCTTTGAGGTTACGGATTTTTCCGGCTTCCGCAAGCTGTTCTAAATATTTTTCGTACATAATAAAATCCTCCATGTAAAATCAGTAATAATCAAAACACTGCTATACACGGAGGTGCATTTGGGTCATAAAACCGCTTGCCAACCAAGCGGAAGGGTGGTATTCTTTTCATAGGCAGTGGAAAGGTCGATCCTGTTTGATTGTTTTGTTGTGGTGACTTAACAATACTACTTTTAGGACTTGCTTTCCACCGCTTTTTGTTATAGGAAACAGAAAATCGCTATGCCACAGCCTTGGCAGGCCATCGCGCAGCGATTTTGTTCAATTCCAGTATGTAAGTGCCGGCAGCATTTTCCCGTCCCATTGTAAAACAGCATAATCACGGTATACAATGAATCGATATAGTATTCTATTTTAGATGGCACCTTTAATATAGTCAAATAATGCAAAATTAAAAGGATAAGTATTATTTTAGTTGATAGAATGAGGAGATGCAGGATGAAAGATATAATTAACTTTCTTGAGGCGAACGTAAATGGAAAAACGCTGTATACAAAGGAACTAATTTACAAACTGGAGGATGGTGCGTTGCAGGGCGTATATTCTGACCAGATATCCTTTTCTAATCTTAAATATTCCCAAAGCGGATTCCAGCTGGATATGTTCATTGTATCTAACGAAAAAATATGCCTTATGGGACCGAATGGACAACGGGAAAAATTGCGAAAGGATTTTAGCGCTGTTTCATTATTTCGCTTTGAACTGGCACAACGTAAAAGCACCAATGCTGTTACAGGCTGTTTTCGATTCATATCTGCTTCTGGGAAACAGGTAGCGGCAGAAGCTATTATAAGTGGTATCTATGATATACGCATTGAAGATGATGTGTTAAAATTCTATGAAAATCAAGCATTGTATCGCGATCAGCCCATACAAGGTGAGAGCTTCAAACCTGTAGCATTTCAGGCAGAACATCGTTTTTATAGTAAAGATGGAAAACTACACTATGAATATGATGGAAAATGTTTTGACGTGGATACAAAAACAATGCAGCGCTTCAATAGTCCCGATATCTTTCCGCCATTTATTTCAGTAGAAAAGTAACCGCGGGTATGCAGGCGAGTGAATGCTGACCGTTTTTTGTTCAATGTGATATAGCAGGAACGGAATAGTCCTTGACTAAAACATATGGTGGTATAGTAAAATGAAGTATGTGATTGAAATTGAGCAAACCGAGGGAGTTATGAGTGATAAATTCACAAAAAGATACTATGAACTTGAGCATATAACAGAAATATTATTGGGATGCAACTGTTCCACAGCCATAGGTGTATATCCTGATAGTGTTGTCTGCAGATTGGTATGTGTCAAACCCTCAAGCCTATTTATCCCCATTTATTGTAGTATCAATAACCAAGCTTATGAGGAAGTTATTGAGAAACTAAATTCTATAACGAATGATGAAATATCAAAGGTGGAAGTAAAGCTATCTTTAGAAGAATTTACCCATGAAAATTATCAGATAATTAAAATAGCAAAAAAAGAGGGGAATGTTAGACCAAATCCATTATAATGAATCAGAATTTAGGTATGTGGGACTCAATATGCGGATGAGAGTGTTGGTGAAGCAGTAAATTTAAAGCCAGAGGGATTGGATATGGAAACAAGACAGGAGAAGCGGGCTGGTAATCAAACATTGAAAAAAAAGAAGTGGTATCAGGATATCCTTTTATGGACGGTGGGGATTATTTTGGGTCTGCTTATGCTGTTGCAGTTTTCAATCTATCTCATATTCCGTCCGGAGCATCCTATTACCTGGGAGGATAAGAGAGCGGTCATAGAATATTGCGAATATAAGTATAGCGGAAAAGCAGCAATAAAGGAGAGCGATGCAATTCAATATGGGGTGGACCAGACCAGATTTGACGAATATACGGTACAGATGGATTCGGATCTTTTCCATGTAAATGTCTCTGTTACGGATTTTGATTGGAGCGGGTCCGGGCACCATAATATACATAAGTCCATTATGGGAGATGACAGGCAGTTAGATAAAATCCGGGAGGCCATGGTGCAGATGCTGATAGAACAGATGTCTCTGCCGGAACCGGATCGGGTTGTGTTTCGTGTCAGTACAGCCTATGAGGATAAATATAATACAAGTATACAAACCTATTATGATGGCTCCAATATAAGAGAGGTGTATAACAAAGAGGGGATTGATGCGATTTTTCTCTATAAGGATATTGACCTTTCACAGTACCAGGACCAAAGGGGTATCCTTCCATATAATAGTGCTTCTGGGGATTATTTTGGCAGGCTGCTTTTGTGTGAGATAATGGATTCGGGAGTCATGGATGATTTTGGTTATGATTCGGATACTGTGGTTGATGCGTTGGAGTATACAACAAAATATAATGGAAGGAAGTGGGTTGAGATAGTAAGGCACGGTCCATTGGAATAGGGGAAAGGTGCATTTCCGAGAGAGGTGATAAAACATTTATAACGAAATATGGCGGACAGCCCAGTTTGTAAGGTTGATTAATTAGAAGGTGCGGAGGAATATTATGTTCAACGATGGAAGAAGCAAAAAGGTTATTTTTATTGCACATTGCCTTTTAAATCAAAATGCCATTTCTGATGGAACGGCAGTTTATCCTGCAGCATTTAAAGATATTATTGATTTCTTCTTAAATGCTGATATTAGTATTGTCCAAATGCCCTGTCCAGAGTTTTGCTGTTTGGGACTGGATAGGGGCAATATTCATGGTGCTGATAGCCCAGTCGTGGTAGAGAATACAAGAATACGTTCAGCAATGAAAAATGATAGCACGAATATGAAGCTATCGAGGCTGGCTGATTATGTAGTACAACAAATCATAGAATATAAAAAATATGGATTTGAAATCATCGGGATTATCGGGGCCAACCGTTCTCCTAATTGTGGCGTAGAAACAACCTCAGACAATAATGCAGAAATCAATGGAATGGGACTCTTTGTAGAAAAAATAGTTAATCAACTTTTGCAGGAAAATATGTCGGTTCCAATGATAGGTATAAAAGGAACTGATAATATACAGGAAAAACTTCATCAGTTGGTGAATCGGGAATTGTAGATAAAGAGCGGGCGATGCTGTCCATCGGGCGCTTTGCTGTACTTCCTTATCTGAGAAATTGCTTTTCCGGTGGTGGGGGGGGTGGTTCGATGAACAAGGTAATCCTATTTGGCCGCCTAATAGAGGATTTGATGGAGAACCTGTAACAACAACTTTACAACCGGGAACAGATGCTGGAGGTGGAAGAGGCGATAAAAGGCATCCTGCCTTACTTTCAATGTACCCTGATGACGATGCCGGGAATTGATATTGTCACAGCGGCAAACATCCTGTCAGAAATCGGGAACATTGAGCGTTTTCCAAATGCCAGTAAGCTGGCAAAATTCGCCGGGATTGCTCCGGTAAATTTTTCATCAGCAGGGAAAGGCAAGGATATGTGCCCGAAACAGGGAAACAGGCGGTTACAGGCCATATTTTATTTTCTGGCGATTCAGATGGTGCAGGTAGCCCCCAGCGGAACGGCGAGACATCCGGTATTCCGGGAATATTTCCAGAAGAAACAGGAAGAGGGAAAGAATAAACAGCAGAGATAGGATACACCCATGTTCTTTTTCTGCTTGTAAAAATAGGACTGAAAAAGCAATACTTTGTCGTAAAATGGTTTACTTAGGAACACTGAATATGTTAAAATAGTCTTGTGTAACAGCAAGGAAGAAAGAAAAAAGGATGCAAAGTTGTGAACCCTCTAGTAAATGAAGGAGGGTGATGCCTATGAGCGTCATAGAAGTATTGACATTATTGCTTGTGATATTTGCGGCATTGTCATACATAGACAATAAACACAACAAAAAATAGCATCCTCCAAACCGCCTAAAGTTTTAGGATGCTATTTTGCACTTAATACTGAGGGCATCAGATTTTGTATCTGATACTCTTTCTAACTTGATTATACACAAGGCACTTGAAATTTTCAAGTGCCTTTTAAAATTTTACAGAGAATGATTGATTTGTCGAATATAAAAATACTTTCTCGTCTTATTGACGGAAGAAAAACCGGAGTAACTTTAGAACAAACCGATACTGTTATTAATCGAGCATTGGGAAAGTATGGTGGAACTTTGCCGGAAAAAGTTGAGATTTGGACAAATGAAGGAATAATAAGGCGATGATATAATGGCAAGAATGACTTGTACTTGTGGGGCAAAATTAGATAATCATGAAGCTCCAAATGATGTAGAACTGAGGGTTTATACCGATAAGGAATGGGAAGATATTTTTGATGGTGAAAGTATACAGCCTTGGATGATTCCTTTACCTAAGTATAATGTTTGGAGATGTCCAGCATGCAAGAGAATTTATGTATACGAAAAAGGTAATGATTCGCCTATTATGGTCTATTGTTTAGAAAAAGAGTGATATACATCGCCCGGCTTTGCCGGGCAATGTCCCTGCCTGGGTGGCGCAACATCATAATACGCCTTGAAAGTCGCATTGTTCTTTACAACGTTATGAGCTGCATTCATGAGGGCAGACCGAAGTACACGTGACCCTCGCTTGGACATACGGGTTCTTTTGGCCTGAAAGTTTCCAGACTGATATACGGTTGGATCCAGTCCGGCAAATGCAAGCAGTTTTCCTGGCGTTGAGAACCGGAGGATATCACCGATTTCGCCCAGAATCATCCCGCCATTTACGGTTCCAATGCCGGGAATGGTCATGAGTACAGAGTGCAGGCAGGTGAAAAGATCTTTCGTAAAGTGTCCATGGGAGGATTTCACAAGGAGATTGGAGAGATGAGTCAGGTGCAGGGAAGCAATGCTTTTTGGCATAGGAGCCTCTTTTTAGAGTGCATAGACAGCTTTCTGATGCAGACCGGATTTGAAAAAATATTGAAGTTCCGGAAAGACCTGATCCATATAGGAAGTCAGTTGTATTTTTAAACGGGTACGCTGTTTGACGGTCTTCTGGCGGAACCAGCCAAGTTCCTTCAGCTCAATATAATCCAGATCCTCCAGGGTAGAAAAACTGGGGGAGTCCTGCAGTGGCGGGGAGATTTACGCAGGAAGACCCTTACCGGGGAGACGGGCTAAACCTGTATGCATACTGCGCAAACAATCCAGTTACCTATTCCGACCCAAGCGGCTATGCCTGCAGTTTCAATGCTCAGTCGGAAGAAAATGCGGTACGTGAAAATGCCACGTTACAGGCAGATGAGCCAAGCAGAACGCAAGGGAATGTTGAGGGAGGAAATGAGCCTGGAAAAACTCTATAGTTTTCGGATTTAAATCATCGGCAAGGTGCTTCTTGCGTACAATAGTGAGAAAAGGGCATAATGATAATGCATCTTACAAATGTTCAATTATAAATGAATTTGTAAAATAGGAATTACAAACTTTACAAGAACAGGGAGATGTGATATTGTTGGTTTATAAAAACTATGCGGAGGTATAACAGATGATTGAACGAAATGAATATCTCGAAAATTTAATTAGTTTTAAAGATAAAAACCTAATAAAAGTAATAACCGGAATTCGCCGCTGTGGTAAGTCAACGATGTTTGAATTGTATCAGTCCTATTTAAAAGAGAATGGAGTAGAAGAGGAACAAATCATAACCGTTAATTTGGAGGACGGGGATTATCGCGGTATTCGCACATCAGAGAAGCTATATCAATATGTGGAAAGTAAACTGGTAAAGAGTAATAAAAACTATGTATTTTTAGATGAAGTGCAGCAAGTTGAAAATTTCCAGGAAGCAGTAGACTGGCTTTATGTAAAGAAAAATGTGGATTTATATATTACGGGGTCTAATGCGTTTCTGCTTTCCGGAGAACTTGCCACATTGCTCTCAGGCAGGTATGTTGAGATAAAAATGTTTCCCCTTTCTTTTAAGGAATATATATCAGCATACCCTGGAAACACAAATACGGGTGCACTGTATATGAATTATTTACAAAACAGTTCTTTTCCAGGAGCTCTTGAACTTGCAAGAAAACAGGATATCAGAGTTTATCTTGAGGGAATTTACAATACAATCTTACTCAAAGATATCGTTACCAGAAAGAAAATATCTGATCCATCTATGCTTCAAAGCGTGGTGGAGTTTATGTTTGATAACATTGGAAATATGTATTCCTCTACTAAGATTGCAAATGCAATGACATCATCAGGGAGGAAAATCAGTGTACCTACTGTGGAAAACTATCTTTCTGCTCTTTGTGACAGTTTTATTCTATATAAGGTAGGAAGATATGATATAAAAGGGAAGCAGTATCTCGCTACAGGAGCGAAATACTATGTGGCGGATATAGGGCTTCGTTATTTTATATTAGGCACAAAGCAGGCAGACATGGGGCACATCTTAGAGAACATTGTTTACTTGGAACTTATAAGACGAGGTTATGAAGTCCATATAGGAAAAGTTGGAGATGCTGAGGTTGATTTCATTGCCATAGGCGCCGAAGGGGAAGAATATTATCAAGTATCTCAGACCGTATTGGAAGAGCAGACACTAAAGCGGGAACTTTCATCACTGGATGCAATAAAAGACCATAATCCGAAGTATCTTCTTACTATGGATTATACGCCACTGACATCCTATAATGGTATCAAGCAGGTTAATGTTTTGGAATGGCTTCTAAAGAAATAGTCAGAAATATCTGTTGCTAATGAGACACAGGAGTTTGTGGAGGATTTTGTGCGAATAGGATAAAGGTCCCATGTATGCTATTTTTACGCTGAGGAGGGAAGGTTTTTATGGAATGGAAAAGTAAAATAGAAGATGAATGTCCCCGTGGGGAAACGCAAGCGGGCGGCATCGTGGAAGTGCCGCCCGCTTGTCTTGCTCCATCTATGGACAAAATGTCTCGAAGCTAATAGGGGCGTTTCTGATAGTGGCCTCGGCCTCACCTGTGGTGGTGAAGTCAAAAACCTCATGGAGCTCCGCCATCAAGCGCTGAATGTCGGCGGGCTTGAAGCCGCAGCTTGCCATCGCCAGGATTACATAGCCGCGACACGCCCCCTCGCTCCAATCCTGGGTGAGCAGGGCCGCCAGTTCGGGATCGTACTGCATGGTGTGACCGGCGTGGATTTTCACGAGGAGCCGCCGGAGCTCGTCCGGCCAGGAGCCGCGGAACAGGCGGCTGCGGTTTGCCGCCAGCAGGGCCTCCGTGTTCCCGGCCTGGGCCTCGCGCACAACGGCCTGCAGGCCGGGGCGCTCCAGCATCGTGCCGGGAAAGCCCGCGTCCAGGTAAACACCCGCGATTTCCATGCCCTTTTTCGGTGCCGGTCTATTCTGTTCTCTTTATTTCAAACCTCGCAAATTCCGATTTTCCAAATTAATGCTCCCTTATCTTGCTGTCCAGCACTACTGGACATTTTGTCTCGATGTGCAGAAGATGTCTTCGAATCAATACAAGCACAGTGTCATTACATACGTTAAATCGTGTTTTGTTTCCACATATAGGGCAAAATACTCATTTGCTTTTTTTGGCTATTTGTTTTGCCAATATAAATCAAAGACTTCCTTTCAACCCTATTTCCTGCGCCCGCTCTTTCATACCCTCAATCGTTTCCCGAATAACGTCATCCAACTCCATTTCCAGCATTTCACAACCGCTGCGGATTGTATCACGATTTACACCTGCAGCAAAAGAACGATCCTTAAATTTCTTCTTAACGGACTTAACTTCCAAATCAAGTACGCTTTTAGTCGGACGCATGAGACAGAGGGCATTGATTAGGCCAGTCAACTCATCGATAGTGAACAGCACTTTTTCCATCTTACTTTCCGGCCTTGTTTCAGTACAAATACCATAGGCGTGGCAATTCATGGCACGAATATAGGTTTCATCAATCTCTCGTGCCCGCATGATCTCCTCCGCTTTTCGACAATGCTCCTCCGGGAATTTTTCGTAGTCCAAATCATGAAGCAGACCAGCGCCCCCCCAAACCTCTTCATCTTCACCGTTTAGGCGGGCAAAGTGGCACATGACTGCCTCAACTGCCAATGCGTGTTTCCGTAAGGCCGAAGTTTTTGTGTACTCAGTCAGCAGTTCCCATGCCTCTTCTCTCGGTAATTTCTTTTCCATTCCTTAGAACCTCCTAAAATTTTTAATGATTAAATGCTACAAACATCCCAATGGGGAGTATATGGCATCTTTCAAACAATATACGACAAGTAGCCCTATAACCGCATACGGGAGAACCGTTCCCAAATATGTAACGTACAGCGGCGGAGTTTTTCCTTCCGGGAAAATTAGGAATGGAAGAAATCTTGTTAGCATAGTACCCAGTACAACAACTAAAATTGTAATTATTTCTTGAGCGGTTGTCATTGTACCACCTCCTTCTCGTTTTCCTTTTTGGTTAGTGTAAAGCATAGCACTATTAGAGCCATCGCCGGTAATATGAAGAGTTCACTACCAAAAAGCAACAGACAGACCAAAGTACAGCCAAGCCCAGTATAAGCGGGACGATGACTTTTGTTTTCTTCCCATTGATTGATGAACATGACAACAAATAGCGCTGTCATAACAAACTCGATCCCTTTAGTATTGAAGTGAATGACATATCCCAGAAGTGCGCCCAAGGTTGCCCCGCAGACCCAATAAATTTGATTGAGAGCTGTTACAAAAAACATGAACCAGCCTTTGTCTATATCTGGAGGTGGTGTCACGGTGCAGTTGATTGTAAATGACTCATCGCACATCCCGTAAATCAGATAAGGTTTTTTCCAACCAACGTTTTTGTGTTTTTCCAACATGGAGAGCCCATAAAATAGATGACGAGCATTTACCATCAATGTTAGGAAAAATGCGTATAGAGGATTAAAAGCTGACAGCAGCAAATTGACAGTGACAAATTCCATAGAACCGGCAAAAATAAAAAAACTCATTAACATTGGATAAACAAAGGAGAAACCTTTACTTTTCATAAGGAAGCCATAGGACATTCCCAGGAAAAGGAATCCAACACAAATTGGTATTGTATAAGGCAAGGCGGCCTTAAACGCTTTCATTTGCTTTAGCTCCTTATTGTTCTTGATTTTTCCCCAAAAGTCTTCTATAATATTGTGTATTATAGTAGGCGACTGTTTGACATGCCGGACATACTGTATTTTTTATTTTACAACTGTCTGATTTATCTGTCAAGTGGCGGGAGGAAATTTTATGGAGCTTGGGAAAATCATAGCGATAAATCTAAATGAATTAAGAACAGAGCGGAACCTAACACTGGGCCAATTATCAAAAATTTCTGGAATAAGTAAGGCCATGCTATCCGATATAGAAAAAGGTAATAGCAATCCAACAATCAATACACTCTGGAAAATTGCAAACGGGTTGAATGTGCCATACACAAGACTGATGGAGGGAATAGAAAAGGAAGCAACTGTTATCAGGAAATCTGAGCCAACCGTTCAAACCGGCGAAACGGACCATTATCGTATATATTGCTACTTTACAAACACACCTGTCAGAAATTTTGAATTGTTCTATGTTGAATTGGATGCCCACTCGTCCAACGCGACTATCGGACATTCGGAAAAGGCACAGGAGTATATCTACGTTATCCAAGGTGCGCTCGTTCTTCAGACTGATATGGGGAATCATTTACTAAATGCAGGTGATGCCCTCGTTTTTGACTCGTCTATCGGACACACCTATATCAATGATCAGGACACGCTCCTTACTTTTATTGTTATAAACTATTATCCGAACTAATCTACTCTGGAGACTATGCTCGTCTAAAAATCAAAGGGCGCGCAAAAAACGCAATGGCGGGGCGCTGTTCCAGGGCGGCGGCGATGGCGGCGCGGAGCCGGGCCTGATAGGACGGCTGCCACCCGGCCCGTTTCCGCCTGATACTGGCTTTTGGTGAGCAAAAACTCGTCGGGGGCCGTGGCCGGGTCGCAGAGGTAGGCGGACACCGCCCCTAGCTTTTCCGGGTACAAGCCATAGTCGAAACGGCCTTTCAGGCTTTGCAGGGCCGTCCGCTTGGCGGCGGGTAAACCCGCTTGAGCCCCTTTCCGGCAGCTCGTTTTCCTAATAAAACACAATCATATTTAGTTTATAATAATGATGAGTTTGTTGGTGAGGGCGGTGTAAGCTTCTTCCAAGTTATGCCTACTTATCATAATCCAAGTGGGAGGAAAGCATATATAATGAATTTGTACACAAAACTGGATTATAGAAGAAATGGAATAGCATATAAAACTTTAGATATGCTTATTTGTGACACAAGGCAAAAGCCCTAAAATGGCTTCCCGCTTATTTCAATTTTTAAAAAGAATGTGAGTGCAAGTTCGGGACATTTTATCCCGAAGCCCGGTGAGGGACGGAGGAGGTAAGTTTCATATACCCCCTGTCTGCTGATTGCTAATGGGAGCTGCTTTGGAAACACCGGACAACAAAACAGGCGGCATGCGCCCCTCTTCGGGAGCATACCGCCGTCTGTTATCAGCATACCGTTTCCCGGTCTGCGTGTAGTTCCTTGTAAACTGACGGAATGGCCCCAGACCTGCAGGAATCCCATAAGGATGATTATTTCAGTGTCCCGGAGGATGATAACCCGCTGAGAGGATGGCTGCATGCTGCAGACCACAAATGGAAGCCAGTGAGGACTGCCAACCGGAACTAAGCGGTTTTTGCGCCATACCCTTGGCTATTAACCGTCCGGCTGGACGCGGTAGCCGCCATGCTCTGCGTGATATTCGATTTACACATTCTTTGTTAGGCTGGGGATTGAGAAAATTCTCAACAGGCGGAGCGTATATTCCTTTCTAGTGCTTGCAGCTAACAACTAATATTTTTCTGGAACTCGAATATTAGCTACGTTATGAAACTTATATTTTTCCACCATGTTTTTTTTCATACAAATCAAAATATAACGGTAGCAATCAGCCATACCATCCGCAAAGGAACTTGCATTTCCCTCATATAATTGCCGAAGTGCGGTAATGGCTTTTTTGTTCAGATGAGAGAGAGTATGCCTCTTGGACGGATAGTAAGCAAAATGATGTCCCCATTCAAGAAGGTGATTGGTTTCGGACAGTATAACATATAAAGGTTCTAACGTGGTATGTTTCAATACGGCTTCTTGAATATCTGCTAAATAAACAGAACCTGGTGAAGTAAATCTGTCTGTTAACTCGTCCAATTCTTCTCTGGTAAACCGCGCTGCCGCGGCTAACGCCGCCGGACGGATAATTAATACCATTAGCTGCAAGGCATGAAGATAACGTAATGCTTTTTCTACATATCCGGAATTAAGAGCCAGCTGATGAAGTTTCGTATCATCCGGTTCTATGACTATAGTGCCTTTACCGTTTGATTTTTTTACGAATCCCCGCTGTTCGAGTTCTGACAATGCCTTTCTGACTGTCGATAAAGAGACATCGTACTGGTTAGCCAGCTGCTTTTCATATGGAAGATATATTCCAACAGAATATTCTCCAAGGCCGATTTTCAGATTCATGTCATCAACAATTTTTGAGTAATAATAATCCTGGCCGCGCATGGGATTCCACGAAAACTTCAAACCAGTTCGTGCAGGACATTTGGGCGTTGTCTCTGATAGATAATTTAACGTATGTTCAATGGAATCCGTAAGTTTCTGATACATATCAGATAACTGGTTGTACTTTGTGAGTGGCTCACCGCCCTTTAATGTATCTATAATAACACTGGTTACAGACACAGACCCACGCAAAAAGTGCTTAGAAAAATAGGGACAGTCTTCTGCAAAGAATGCAAGCTTATTATAAAGGCCAAATGTAGAATATAGTTCGCTGAATAAGGAATTCCCACCTATCCTTAGTATATCATATCCTAATTTAGAAGGAGAAGACCATTCACCTGAGGCATCTCCCAAACGCAATGCTTTCATAGCCTGTTTATAGTGAGGCATTATCTCCACATCACACCCCTGCAAAGAAAAAACCATAAGTGAAGGCAGTATGAGAGCAAAAGTCTGATATAGCTGTAAAATGCTTTCTCTTTGTTTCAAAATCTCGAAAACAGTATTTGATGAATTACAAGAATCTTTTTTTGAAACAACAATTGGTGCAAGGCGAGGCTGAATATCCACCAGCCCTTCTGCCCGCAATGCGTCAAAGACACGGTTAATCGTATATCTGCTTACATGAAATTGCTCGCAATACATCCTTGAAGATGGCAGGGCATTTCCGGGAGGTATTTGGCCCTCCAAAATACACTGCTTAATTTCATTATATACAAATGTAAATTTTGTTTCTTGTGGTTTCACAACCCGCCTCCTCTCTGTCTGAATTATATCATGTCAAACCAATGCTGTCAGTATAAAAAGTTATCAACCTATTTGTACACCTTACCAATATGGATGTTGCCAGAATGTTAAGATAAAATTATAATAAAACCGTAAAATTATTTGGAAAGAGTTTAAGAACCATGGAAAAACAAAAAATCTTAATTGCAGACGATTCAGAAATGAATCGCGCGCTTTTAATAGATATCCTGGAAGAACAATATGATGTGGCAGAGGCTGAAAATGGTGTAAAAGCAATTTCTCTTCTTTCAAGGCATAGAACAGATTATTCCCTTCTGCTTCTTGACATTATGATGCCTGAGATGGATGGATTTGAAGTATTAGCTTACATAAATAAATATCACTGGAATGACACCTTCGCTGTTATTATGATTTCGGCTGATGATTCCCCCGCGAATATAAAGCGAGCCTATGACTTGGGAGCTTTTGACTATATCAGCCGTCCGTTTGATTCGACCATTGTCCAGCGCCGAATTTCTAATACAATGTTTTTATATGCAAGACAGCAGCGGCTTGAGAAAATTATTGCAGAACAATTTCATGAGCAGGAAAATAATAATAGGCTAATGATCTCAATCCTGTCTCATATTGTGGAATTCCGTAATGGAGAGAGCGGCTTGCATGTATTGCATGTGAATACTATTACAAAATATTTACTAAAGCAGTTGGTTCAGTGTACAGATCAATATCCTTTGTCCAAAGCAGAGATTTCTTTAATCAGTACTGCTTCTGCGCTGCATGATATTGGGAAAATATCAATTTCAGATGAAATATTGAATAAACCTGGACGTCTTACGGCAGAGGAGTTTGAAGTGATGAAAACTCACTCGATGGTCGGCGCCAATATGCTGTTAGACCTGCCCATTGAACAGCAGGAAGCTCCGCTTGTCAAAGTGGCTTCTGAGATTTGCCGATGGCACCACGAAAGGTATGATGGCAGTGGTTATCCGGATGGATTAAAGGGAGATGAAATCCCCATAGCTGCCCAGGTGGTTGCGCTGGCCGATGTATACGATGCCTTGACCAGTGAGCGGTGCTATAAGAAAGCCTATTCACATAAAGAAGCCTTGAAAATGATTTTAGAAGGACAATGTGGTGTATTTAATCCTACTCTTTTACTGTGTCTGCAGGAAATTGCTGATACACTTGAAAGTGAGCTTATGGAAACCTCTCCTGAACAGGAGACAAAAAATATTCAGGATATAAGAAATAAAATAGACTACGACAGATTGTTTTCCTATGAAAAATACGCCTTCCTGTCCTGCAAACAGCGGCACCTGCAATTATTATATATTGATTCGTTAACCAGCGTCTACAATCGCCGTTATTATGACGAGCATTTTCAAGGTTCAGATGATATTCAAGCGATGGCCGTAATAGATGTAGATAATTTTAAGCATATCAATGATAATCATGGCCACGATATAGGGGATATCGTGTTGCAAAGCATTGTACAAACTGTTTTATCCTGTGTACGAAAAACAGATGCCGTAATCCGTTATGGCGGCGATGAATTTGTAATTATCTTTTTTAATATACCTCAGGATATATTCGGGAAAAAACTGGAGAGGATTAGGCATTCCGTTGACAGTCTGATAATTGATGACCATCCTGAATTACATATGTCTGTAAGCATAGGCGGAGCTTATGGTATCGGAACTATAAAGAAACTCTTCAAAGCTGCAGACAATATGATGTATCAATCAAAAAAGGCGAAAAACCAAGTGACCATATATTATTTTGACAGGAATGAGGACAACACAGACAACATTTAAAAAGACCAGGAGGAAATGGGATTGTGAATCTAAAAGATTGTTATATAAAATTTGGCGGCGATTTTGATGAAGTACTGGGCAGACTGCGGCGTGAACAGACCGTTCAGAAATTTGTATATAAATTCCTGGACGATAAAAGCTTTAGCTTGTTTGAAGCATCTATGGGTAATAAAGACTATGCCGAGGCTCTTAGAGCCGTTCATACGCTAAAAGGAATTTGTCAGAATCTTTCTTTTACCAGATTATTTGAAAGCAGCAGTCTGGCAACAATAGCGTTAAAAGAAGATGATTGGAATAAGGCTCTCGATATGATGCCGCAATTATCAAAGGACTACCATGCAATTATTAATGCTATTGAGGAACTTAAGATTTCCAAGGAGGAATAGCGTCAATGGGCAACAGTAAAAAGAAGAATCCTACAACGTGTTTTCTGATATGCAGTTTCATTGGACTTTTAATCTTCAGTATTATTATGTTCAGCCTGCTGGGGATATACATGAGTCGAAAGAGTAAAAGGGCCGTTTACGAAATTGGAGAAATTTATATGTCCGGAATGAATGAGCAGATGTCCAGACACTTTGAATCTGTCATTAAATTACGTTTTAATCAGGCCAGCGGCATTGTTTCTGTTGTCCCGACAGATACGAACGATAAAGACAGGCTGTATGAGGAACTGACTTACAGGGCACAGGTCAGGGAATTTGACTATTTAGCACTGTGTTCTGCCGACGGGGAGTTTCAAACTCTTTATGGACAACCCATACAGCCCCTTAACCCCAAACCTTTTGTAGAAGCATTATTACAAGGGGAGCAAAGAGTCGCTGTAGGCATTGATACGGCTGGAAATGAAGTCGTATTGTTTGGTGTTGATGCTGCTTATCCTATGCACAATGGCGATCGGAGCATCGGTCTGATAGCAGCCGTTCCTCTGGAATATATCACTGATTTCCTTTTCTTAAAGGAGGAAGGGCAGCTGATGTATTATCATATTATCCGGCCGGACGGTAGTTTTGTAATACAAAATCCCAACACGGAGCTGCGGTATTTCTTTGAACAGCTGCAAAAACAGTCTGATTCTGCAGTGAATGAATCATCAGCTGAAAATCCGGTTGAAAAATTTAGTGCTGCTCTGAAAAAACATGAGGAATATACGGCAATATTGGAAGTAAATGGTGAAGAACGGCAAATATATGGTATTTCATTACCTTATTCTGAGTGGTACTTAGTATCGGTGATGCCGTATACTATATTGGACAATGCCATAAATAATCTGGGCAGCCAGCGTATATTCATGACATTGTTGTCTTGTGCTTCTGTTTTAATCATTCTAACAGTGATATTCCTTCGGTATTTCTCCATAACCCGGTCACAGATGAATGAATTGGAAAAGGCCCGGCAGGCAGCTCTTGAAGCGAACAAAGCCAAAAGTGAATTTTTAGCAAATATGAGCCATGATATCCGTACCCCTATGAACGCGATTGTAGGCATGACTGCGATTGCCGCAGCCCACATAGATGACCGGAAACAAGTTGAGAACTGTCTTAGAAAGATTACATTATCGAGCAAACATCTATTAGGGCTGATTAATGATGTTTTGGATATGTCTAAAATTGAAAGTGGTAAATTAACTTTGACAACAGAGCAAATTTCATTAAAAGAAGTTGTTGAAGGAATTGTTAACATTATGCAGCCACAGGTAAAGACAAAAAAGCAAACTTTTGACATACATGTGGAAAATATCTTGACAGAAAATGTGTGGTGTGATGGTGTACGCTTAAATCAGGTTTTGCTGAATCTCTTATCAAATGCAACGAAGTATACACCGGAGGGAGGATCAATCCATTTATCTCTCTTTGAAGAAAATTCTCCAAAAGGAGAAAGGTATGTCCGTATTTATATCAAGGTCAAGGATAATGGAATTGGTATGTCGCCGGATTTTCTAAAAAGAATATATGAATCCTATAGCCGTGCGGATGGAGACAGGATACATAAAACCGAGGGAGCCGGTTTGGGAATGGCGATTACAAAGTACATTGTGGACGCAATGGAAGGAACCATTGATATACAAAGTGAGCCTGATAAAGGTACCGAATTTCTTCTTACGTTTGATTTTGAAAAAGCGGCCGCAATGAATATGGATATGGTTCTTCCCTCTTGGAATATGCTGGTGGTTGATGATGATGAATTATTATGCAGAACAGCCATGGACGCACTAAAATCCATCGGAATAAAAGCGGAATGGACATTAAGCGGAGAAAAGGCAATAGAACTGGTAAATGAACACCACAAAAGGAGAGAGGATTATCAAATTATTCTGTTAGATTGGAAACTACCTGGCATGAATGGGATTCAGGTCGCAAAAGAAATCCGGCATAATCTAGGAGATGAAGTACCGATTCTGCTGATTTCCGCATATGATTGGAGTGAATTTGAATCGGAAGCCCGTGAAGCGGGTATTAGTGGTTTTATTTCCAAGCCACTTTTTAAATCTACTTTGTATTATGCTCTGCGTCAGTATATGGGCACTGAAACAGAAAACGGCCAGACATTGAACCCCAATATTGATTTATCCGGACGCCGTATCCTGATTGCCGAGGATAATGAGCTTAACTGGGAGGTTGCAAATGAATTATTGTCTGACTTGGGCGTAGAACTGGATTGGGCAGAAGATGGACAGATATGTCTGGACAAATTCCAAAAATCACCAGAGGGTTATTACGATGCTGTTCTTATGGACATACGGATGCCCCATATGACAGGTTATGAGGCCACAAAAATGATTCGGGGACTAAAGCATCCGGATGCTCTATCTATTCCAATTATAGCTATGAGTGCAGATGCTTTTTCAGATGACATACAGCATTGCCTGGAGTGCGGTATGAACGCTCATATAGCAAAGCCTATCGACATCATGGAGGTATCCCGGTTGCTGAAAAGGTTTCTGACTTAAGGTGCCGTAGAGGATTTTTAGAGAACAATTTGGTAAAATTTGACTATAATCAGCAGAAATATTTATAACTGCTGATTATATTTTTTATAGAAGAAAGGAGAACTAAATGAAAGAGAGAGTAAGAAGGCTGGTTTTTATGGCTGGCATTCTATGTACCATGAGCCTTGCAGTGTGTGCATGTGGAAGTGCAAAACATGAACCGATAGATGCAAATGTAACTGCCTCAACAGAGCAGCCAGAGGATGCAAGAGAAACATCTATGGAAGAAACTGTTTCCACTCAGGAATCATTTGCAGGAAACACCTTTGAGAAATGGGAAGAGAATAATTCAAATCTGGAAGGAAGCATTAAGGAACTCCAGGAAGGACAGTTCACGGTTGTAGAGGCTATTACAGAAAAGTCAGACAATGGTGGAGATACCATGGTATCCCCAGGCATTGGCGATGATTCCGACTTTAACAAAGTCATGGTTACATATGATGAGAATACTATAGTTGTAATACAGACTATCAAAAATGGTGGGGCCAGCTATGAAATGTCAGAAGCAACTATCGATTTTCTATCAGAAGGTCATATGGTAAGAGTATGGGGAACCCTGTCTGACAATAGACTGAAAGCAACCCGGATTTGAATTGTGAAGGTTGTATAAATATCTTAAAAAATTCTGACTAGTTGGAAGATAACGAGAATATAAAAGGAAATATGTTTAAAAAAACAGGAGAGCAATAGTGAAATAATTTCAGAAGATGAAAGTAAAAAATGTGTACCCGTGTTATTTCTTAATATTGCTTGTTACAGTTGGCATTCTTTTGATAGTAATTCTGTATGGGAAACAGAACAGCAGCAAAGACGGAAAAAAATGGAAGGCGGTCTATAGATTGCAGTTGTTCATGTGTATACTAAGGATAAGAAGATGTCCTTTCATGTGATTTTCTTCCTATTGTGAAAAAGATGGGAAGATCGGCTCTCTGGATAAATACTGTAGAGATGACAACCTTGCCCCGCAGCGGCAATCAGACGTGCGGATTAGGACAACAAATATTAAAGGATGGTTGAAATGTAACTGCAAGAAAAGTGACACATTGGAAAGGAGCATTTTCAATTATGAAAATAGTCTTTATTTTAGCTGCAATCTTCATTTTCGGTTTTTTGATAGCAATCCATGAGCTGGGACACTTTTTGGCAGCTCGACTCTGTGGGGTAAGGGTTAATGAATTTTCCATCGGTATGGGGCCCTGCATCTGGCATAGGGAAACGGAAGAAACCCAGTATTCCATTCGCCTCCTGCCAATTGGTGGTTTCTGTGCTCTGGAGGGACAGGATGAAGACACCGGGGATGAGCGCTGTTTGGCCCGTCAGGGATTCTGGAAGAAATTCGTGATTTTGGCTGGCGGGTCTTTTATGAACTTTCTTACGGGTATTGTGATTATAGCTATACTCTTTGCAGGAGCCAGCAGTTTTTATGTAGATCAGGTATCTGGGTTCAGCGAGGGTTTCCCTTTGGAGGGAGAGAACGGCCTGATGGTTGGAGATGTTTTCTATAAAAGTTGATGGCTGGCGAACTTATATCCGAGGGGGTGCAGCAATGTTTCTGAGTTTTAACGATGGCCAACTAGGCGGCGGTGAATGCAGTGGGCTTTGTATTATTGATGGGTATGATGGTATTAGTCACCCTGCAGGATGTAATAAAGCTAATTAACTGATCAAGACGACTGAGTTTAATTCAAACAAAACGAAAGGATGGGAAAAAATGAAAAATGAAAGATTCATAAAAGAGTCTCCAAATCGTTATGGACAATCACAGCTTCCTAATCGGAAAATACATATAGCCCCGGAAGACATTTGCAAATGTGTCATATGAACCGAAGCTGTGGAGGCAGGGGAAAAACCTGCCGGAGACACAGGGACTTGTGGTGGACGCCAAGTTTACGCAGAATGTTATGTGACGGGAAAAACGCTTACGCCTGAAAGAATTGTATGTCATCATATCAACCCTTATCTAAAAAAGGGACGGACGCATATCAAAACCTTGTAATTATGGATAAGGATGTACATGAATTAATCCATGCAATAAAGGGAAATACAGTTCGGGAGTACGTAGCAAGAGTACAGCCTGATTATTACGCCAGAGATAAGATAAACAGATATCGGGCAAGGCTCAACCTTGAGCCAATCGAAAGCTTCTTAAGATGATTGAAATTTGATTTAGATACGTTGCGTGTTGTGGAAATGACGATGGAGCGCCGTATGAGGTGAAAGTCTCGCGTACGGTGCGAAGCGGGGGAAAACCTGGAGATAATATCAAATGGTTACCTATCGCTATGAATTTTGTTTGGTGGATTTGCGCCCAACTCAGAAAGTGCAGAGATATTATCCAAAGCGCTGGGAAACAAGACGGTTCTGTCCGGATCTATCAGCCGGGGGAAGAACGATCCCAGCCAGAGCCTCCAGATGATTGGACGTCCGCTTATGACGCCGGATGAACTCAAGGCGCTATCAAAAGGTCATTTTATCCTGGCTAAAACAGGGTGCCATCCTATGATGACGGAGCTGCGTCTGTTTTTTAAATGGGGGATTGTATTTGAAGAGGAGTATGAGATGGAGCAGCATGTTGCGCGTTCGGTTTACTATGCGGATTGGCTGGAGTTGGAACAGGAAATCATCCGAAGACAGTTTGAGGGGGATATGGAAGAATTTGACGAGCCAGAAGAAGACTTACCTGCGGCTGGCGGGGGACTTGGACATAAACCCATGTTTAAATGACAGACAGACACTGAGGAGCAGAAGCTGCCGCTCAGGACAGATTAGAGGTGGTCTATGGGGTACTATGATTCGATTTATGGGGAGGAACTGCCACACCGGGCGATCACGGTTTATATGTATTTGAAGGAACGCGCAGACAAAAACAATCAGTGTTTTCCGACGATGAGTACGATAGCGGAGGACTTGAAGGTGTCCAGAAGAACGGTTCAGAGAGCTGTAAATGATTTAATAAAGGCAGGCTACGTATTATCAGAACAGCGTTGGAGACCAAAGGGTGGAAAAAGCAGTTTGATGTATACAATTTTAAAATAAAGACTGACACCAAGGACATAATCTGCCCCGACATTGACCTATGGTATAAGACATAATGGCGCATAAAGATAACATCCCAATACGAAGGAAATATGAATACAGAGCAATAAATATGAGAAGGTTGCGCCTATTCAGAAAGTTTAAGATTTATTTCAGAATCTGTTTCATAAACCACTCTTAAAATGATGGCAGATACAATGTAAATAAAGTAATATAAATTTTATGAAATAGTAGGAGGAACTTTGAACATGAATGTATTTTTAGAGCAGGTCAGGGAAGGTGAATTTCCAGCATTCAAGAAAAAACTACAGGAGGCATTTACCACAGCGGTAAAGAGACAGCTTCCTGGCATATCCGATGAACCGATTCCATCGGATCGGGACATAGAAGAGTCCTTTTATTCCCCAAAGGCAGAAGCGTACTACATCATGCATCATGGAAAAAAGGTTGGGGGAGTCGTAGTCAGTATTGATAAGGAAACACATCACAATTCATTAGATTTGTTTTTTATTTCTACGGAGAATCATAACAGTGGGCTTGGATTCGCCGCGTGGAATGCAATTGAGGCCAGATATCCGGAAACTGAAGTTTGGGAGACGGTCACGCCATATTTTGAAAAGAGAAATATTCATTTTTATGTGAATAAGTGTGGATTTCATATTGTTGAATTTTATAATGAACAAAACCCTTATCCGTACTGCGATAACGGACATGATAATGAGATACCGGAATCTCTGGAAGACGGCATGTTCAGATTTGAAAAAGTAATGGGAAAATAGAAGGATTAAAAGAAGGAAGATCCATCGGACCTGCATAAGGAACGGTGGATTTTTACATATAAGAACTTTTAAGATTCCTTTCAGAAACAGTTAAGAAGTGATTTTTAAAATTGAATCAGGAAAGGAGGGGAGAGCATTGGAGCAGACACCTGCATATAAATGGATGGCTAGGGGCGGCACGATTGTAATTTTAATCCTATGCCTGTTTATGATAAAGGCTGGTCTGGATGGAAGGTTCCATTCTGTGGAAACACTGCAGCAATACATTAAAGGATTTGGATTATTTGCACCTATCATATTGATATTGATTCAGGCGTTCCAGGTTGTTGTACCGGTATTGCCGGGGTTTCTGGGCTGTATTGTAGGCGCGATTTTGTTTGGGGCTATGGGAGGATTCTGGTGCAATTATATTGGAATATGCGCTGGTTCCATCATAGCATTTGCGCTGGCCCGATGTTATGGCGCACCGCTTGTGAAGCATTTATTTCCGGCCAAACAGTATGAAACATGGATAAACCGTTTGCAAAATAAACGCAGTTATACCTGCTTTTTCTTCTTGTGCATATTGCTTCCGTTGGCGCCGGATGATTTCCTGTGTTATTTTTCCGGAATCATCAGGATGCCTGTTAAAAAGTTTGTGCTTATTATTTTGTCTGCCAAGCCATGGTGTCTTTTGTTTTACAGTCTGGGAGTAGGAGTTTTAATAAATTAGTAGAAGGGATAGATAAAATGCTTGGATATTATAATTATACGGTTGTGTTGACCTATCTGGGAATGGTTATGGCGTTTACCGGAATTTTGACAGCATGTGATGGAAATATAAATGGGGCGTTAATTTGCCTTATGCTGGCAGGAGTCTGTGATCTGTTTGATGGACCGATAGCAAGGACGATGAAACGGAAAGCAGAAGAAAAACGTTTTGGAATACAGATTGATTCACTGAGCGATTTAATTGGATTCGGTGTTTTACCGGGAATCCTTTTATACAGAATGGTTGAAAAAAGCCTGGTCGGTATCATCGTATCTGTAGTTTATGTGCTCTGTGCATTGATACGCCTGGCATATTTTAATGTGATGGAGGAGAAGCGCCAGGATGAGACCCAGGAGGCAAGAACCTGTTATCAGGGGTTGCCTGTAACTGTATCATCCATTCTTATTCCGGCGTCCTATTATATACAAAATATGGCAGGAATCCGAAATGGAGAGGGAACCTTGATTACAATGTCAATTATGGCAGCAGCGTTTTTACTGCCGATAAAAGTTCAAAAACCACATTTTCTAGGTAAAATTGTGCTTTCTATTTTAGGAGTATGTGGTTTGTTCTTACTGGTTGGAGGCAGTACCTGATGGCGTACGAAAGTAAATTGATATGTTTTTTATATAATTATGTAGCTGGACGGTTTTGTTTGAAAATATTGACAACGCCGTGGATTTCAAGACAGGCAGGGAAGGTTCTGGACAGCAGGCTTTCCCGGCCTTATATTCCATTCTTCGTTAAAAAATATAAAGTGAATCTGACAGAATTTGAACAGAAGGAGTATAGAACTTTTAATGATTTTTTCAAACGTTCCCTGCTGCCTGAAATACGCAAAATTGACTGGGCAGCAGAAAGCCTAATTAGTCCCTGTGATGGACTCCTAAGTGTATATAAGATTGACGAGCAGAGCTGGATTCCGGCAAAGTATTCAAAATATCGGATAGAAGACCTGTTAGAAAACAGAGAACTGGCAGGTTGTTACAATGGTGGGTGGTGCCTTGTATTTCGTCTGAGACCTTCCGATTATCACCATTATTGTTATATCGATAATGGCATTATACAATCCAGAAAAAAGATACCGGGGATTTTGCATTGCGTACGCCCGATTGCCATGGAGAAGTACCCGGTTTATGTCCAAAACACCAGAGAGTACACATTGATTGATACAGAAAATTTTGGACGGGTAGTTCAAATGGAAATAGGCGCATTGCTTGTTGGAAAAATACAGAACAACAGACATCAGGGCTATGTGCGGCGTGGAACAGAAAAAGGATATTTCGAGTTCGGAGGCTCTACGGTTATTATTCTAATTCAAAAGGAACAGGCGACTCCGGAACTTGCTGTTTGGATGCTTTCTAAGCTGGGACAGGAAGTAGAAGTAAAAATGGGACAGAAAATTGGCTGTAAAGGTAATTGACGAGTTTAGGATTGTTAAGAAGTAGTTTAGAAATAATTAAGGCGGTCCTGATAAAGTATACCTCAACAAGGCAAATGCTTTGAAAATATAATTTTGAAAGGAAAGAAGATTATGAAGCAAATTTTAAAGAAGTTTTCGGTGTTTGTTATGATGGGAGTTATGGCATTCTCGCTGGCGGCGTGCGGACCGACCAAGGACGGTTCAAAGAAGCAGGATACAAAAGTAGAGAGTAATGCATCGTCAGAGAAAAAGGTTGAAAAAATCAAGAGGAAGCGTACAGCAAAAAAAGATAAAGAGAAAGCTTCCCAGAAAGAAACAGCCCAGAATGCTCAGGGCCCCGGAACCTCAGAAACACCAGTACCAAAGGCACCTGTAGTCAACTCACCTGGAGCTGATGCACCGGCAGCCAATGCACCGGGGGCTATTGTACCGGCAACCAATGCACCGGAGTCACAACCGAATTCTAATGCTCAGAATAAAAAGTTAGAGAAAAACGAGAAGAAGAAAACAGATAAGGATAACGTGAAGAAAGAAAAAAAGGAGAAGAAAAAATCCAAGAAGAAGGCAACTGGGCAGAAGGCAGCCGATAAAAAAGAAACCGGTAAAAAAGACTCTGGAAATAAACAGTAGGGATTTTATAGGATACCTGCATTGAAAACAGACAGCAGCAAGAGAGAAATCTCTGCTGCTGTCTGTTTTCAATCTATAATGGGAAAGAGTAGGCGTATTTTATAAAAATCCTGTTCCATTTCAATCTGACAGATTCCATTCATCTGGGTTATCATACGTTTGACATTTTTAATACCGACCTTAGTACTTTCCATTTGCCCTGCGTTAGCGTGAATCTGATTGCCTACTTCAATTCCGCCCATATGGTTATTGTAGATGGTTTTTAATGTGACCGGAAGGTCAGAGGAGGCGTATTTAACAAGATTACTGCTTATATTATCAACGATCCGTGCAATATAATCCATTCGTACTCCAATTGATACCGCGCGCCACTCTAACTTGGCATCGACTTTAAATCCCTGATTATCCAGATACATTACCATCTCGGATAAATAATCCATAAAGGTATCCTGGAGTGTCCTGATTTCATCAATCGGTTTTTCAGCCGTTTTATCATGAATCTGGCTGCATTCAAATAGTCGGTCGGAAAGCTCCTTCATCGTTGAGGCCTTACCCATAATCTTTTCCAGATAGTATTGCTTTGCTGTTTCGTCTGTACAGACGTCAGACTGAAGAATTTGTACATACATGGTCAGTGCGGTCAGCGGGGTCCGTAAATCGTGGGCGATACCGGTAATCAGATTTTGATTTGCCTGTTTTAAGTCATTTTCGATCTTAATATTCTGTTTCAGGGAAATCCTGAGCTGCTCTAGCCCTTCGGCAAGTTTAGCCAGTTCATCCTCCCCCTTCACAGTAATCGGATGCTCCAGGCACCCGCCCTCCATAACACTGATTTCCGCTTGCAGTTTCTGTATATATTGGATGCCCTTTTTAATTCCTTTGATAAACAGGAAAAGAAATACAATAAAAGAAAGTAAAAGTTCAACAATCAATGCGGAGCTGTAAAACTGATAATCAAAGATTCCGAGCAGGACAATATCAGCTTCTCCATCTGAAAAATGGAGAGTGTACCGGCGGTTTTTATAATAGGGGCTTTCCATGCCATCCAGAACTGCATCCATGGGACTCCCGGAAGCATACAGAAGACGGTTGTCACGGTATATTTCCAGATACACTACATTTTTCTTTTTTACCCATTTCGCCAAGGAATCTTTGTCATAGGGCGTCAATTCTCCCTCACGGATATATTCCTGCAAATTTTCAACAGTCCGTTGCTCGGCATGCTCCAGATAGTCGGATTTATAAAAAAAACAGTCCAGTCCCCAGGTGATTCCCATATACAAGATAGAGAAAAAAATAATACTTGCTGTGGCAGCTCCAATAAAAAGAAGGACAAGTTTCTTGATTAAGTTATTTGTATGCAGCCTTGTCAGATGCATGGCAGGCAGTATTTTGTTCTTACCCAATCCGATACCCCTTTCCCCATACAGTACAAATGCGCTTTGGCTGTTGGGGATCTTCCTCAATCTTAAGCCGGAGTTTGCGGATATGTACCATAATGGTATTATTCGAGGAGTAGTAGAACGGTTCATTCCATACACTCTCATATATGTTTTGAGTTGTAAAAATCTTATTTGGATATTGGATCAGTAAGAGCAGAATCTGATATTCAATTTCCGACAGCTCAATATCCTGGCCATCTACCTGCACCGCATTGGAGGTTGTAAGTATCCGGATTCCTTTGTGTTCCAGCCAGTCTCCATCGGACTGGTTTGAAGGCGTAAACTTTCCCTGGTAAATATGATACCGCCGTAACAGAGCCTTTACCCGCCCCAGCAGCTCCGCATAGGAAAACGGCTTGGCAAGATAATCATCCCCACCGACAATCAGACCTAATAATTTATCAGATTCCTGGGCTTTGGCGGTCAGAAAGAGTACCGGTACATTTGATACTTTGCGGATTTCTTCACAGGTGATAATCCCGGATATTCCCGGCATCATAATATCAAGAATCACTAAATCAATATTTGAATTAAGCAAGGAAAGTCCCTGCTTACCGCAGTCGGCTTCCAGTACAGAATATCCTTCACTCGTCAATAGAACTCGCACACCTTCACGGATATCGGCATCGTCTTCGATGAGCAGAATTGTTCCCATGTTCATGAATCGTACCTCCTTTTCGTTTTCAATTATACTTGTTTTTGTTCAAATTGTCTCAAGTATAAATTCTTAAATTTTCTGAAGGCAGGTTCTTAATTATTGCTGTTTTTTATAGGGTTTCACAATTGTTAAGGAGTTTTTAAGAAACCATTCAGTTTTACGGTAGATAATCAAAATATAAATAAAAATTAGAGGAGAGAATGCCGATGAGCAATGGGACTATTTTAATGATTGAGGACGATGCGGATATCCGTGAAGCTGTCCGTATTCTCCTGGGGAATGAAAACTATATGATTATAGAAGCCGAAAATGGAATCAGGGGATTGGAGCTTATGACGGAAAGCATTGATCTGGTAATTCTTGATATCATGATGCCGGGAATGTCCGGCCTCAGAACTTGTGAGGAAATCAGAAAAAAATCCAATGTACCGGTACTCTTTTTAACTGCCAAGGCGAAAGAATCTGATAAGCTGATCGGTTTCATGGCCGGTGGAGATGATTATCTGACCAAGCCGTTTTCTTATGCAGAATTACTGGGAAGAGTAAAGGCGCTTCTAAGACGTTATCATCAGTATCAGGGAAAAAATATGGTGGAGGGGAAGGAGACGAAAGAGTTCCTGGAGATGGCAGGAATCCGGATAAATCAGCAATATAATGAAGTGCAGGTAAAAGGAAAAAAGGTCGAATTATCAAATATTGAATATCATATCCTGCTTTTAATGATGCAAAATCCTAAAAAAATATTCTCCACCCAGAATTTGTACGAGAGTGTTTGGAATGAACCATATTTTTATAATTGCAACAGTACAGTCATGGTACATATCCGTAAATTACGGGTAAAGATTGAAGAATCGCCGCAAGAGCCGCAGTATATTAACACCGTGTGGGGAAAGGGGTATCGCTTTGGGACATAGAGAGAAAATGAATTATAATTCCATGTATTTCCGTTTCGGGGTATGGATTATTGCAGCACTGCTGTCCTCAGTTGCACTGTTCGCTTTTTTACAGAGTACGGGAAAGACGCTGCTTGATTCCTATTATGTACAAAGCGGTTATCTGAAAAAAGAGAATAACCGCAGGCTGGAAGCGTTCCAGACATTTATCAACAAAGAAGATGTTTCAATCCTGGATACGGACAAAATTGCAGCGTGGGTGAAAGAGCAGTCGGTGGTTTCTTTGCAAATATATAAAGGAGAAGTCCTTCAATATGATTCTGATTATCCGGAAGGTGAAAGTATGCCTGAATTTTCCATCAGTGGGAATTATGAAGATTATGAAGCGTACCATTTAGTTAAATTTGCCGATCAGGAAGGTTATGTGTTTCTGACAGGATATTATAATCAGCAGCTTTATAACGGTATCACAGTCGGATCCATTTTATTGTCGGCTTTGCTGTTAATTGGCGTAGTGATGCTTCAGGTTCATAAGGTTATAAGATACATTTGCATATTGAACCGGGAAATCCAGATTTTAGAAAGCGGAGATTTGGAATATGCGATTACGGTTCAGGGAAAGGATGAACTTGCGTCCATGGCAGTAGGATTGAACAGTATGCGGCAGTCTCTCAGGGAGCAGATGGCAGAAAAAGAGGAGGCGGTAAGGCTAAACGGGAAAATTATTACAGAGATGTCTCATGAACTGAGAACTCCATTAACAGCGCTGATGGTATATATTGATATTCTCCGCTCAAATAAACAGTGGGATGCTGGGGTTGTTACAGAATATGTCAATAAAATTGAACAAAAAGCAAAGGAAATAACAGCACTGGCTGATCATATCATTGACTATTCCTTAGAAGATAAATCAGTAGTTCCGGAACAGAGTTTTGAAGATTGGGATGCCGATTTTTAAGAGTTTAGTTTGATGTAAATGGAAAAATGCTTCATGGCCTGTATAAGATTACATTCGCAGATGATAAAAAAAACATAGAAACGGCGGTGGAAATTGAGAACGAGGCGGATATTCCGACCACTTCCGAGGACGTCGTATATGTGTATTATTTTGGAAACTCCCCAAAAGAAGGAGCGATGATAACCGGAGATACATCAATTGAGATTGATGGGGAGACATACCAGTACCGTTTTAAAAAGTCAGGAGCTCAGAATGGCGCGGGCGCAGACGGAATTGAAGATAATGCGATCTATGTTATGGGAAAGCGTCTGAAGGCAGATAAAGAATCAAAATATGAGGCAGTTACCTATAACAATGAGCAGTATCTGATCAACACCTCCGGCAAGATCATGAAAAATGCGAAGAACCAGAAAGACGCAGACGATGTGTATTACTGCACCGATAAGAAAGGAGTGATTACTTATAAGGGGACAGAAAAATAGAAAGCCCTGATAGGCGGCAATTCGTTTAGACATTTTGGAGAACTGGAACCACTCTCGCCAGTTCTCCTTTGGTTGTATCTACATCTGCTCATTAAAAACGGTTAGTGAAATGTTTTAAAGGAGAAAATTAATGAGTAAATACAAAAACTATTTTTTACTATTTTGACTTTTTTACTGTCATTTATTATTCAACATAGATTAGTAAATATGGGACTAATTAATCCAGAGAACTTAGCAATGGATTTGATTTCTTGGCTTGTGATATTTATAACCAATATATTTAATATAAACAACAGTATACGAATCAAAAATTCACAGACAATCAAAGTATAATTAAAACATTCTTACAAACTGTCCTCAACTTCTTTTGCATGCCAGCCGGTATTCTCTGGACTGATCGGACAATGAAAGTCTCCCTGAGAAATATACTCTTTAATCATCATCTGCTTTTAGATAGGACATTCGCATACAATTGATCCAAACGACTATAGTGGACGAACCAGTAACTGAACTCAGCCAGTAGAATACCGGCTGCCACATCAGGAATCACATGCTGTTTCGTGGTAAGGGTGGAGATACATATGGCCAATGCCATACCAAGAACGAATAATCGATAGGGCCGCCAAACCCTATGCTGTCCGCGAATTCCTACATAGCACAGCCAGCTGACCAGACAATGGATTGATGGGAACAGGTTGTCAGGTGCATCAAGTCGGTAGAGTAAGTTGAGGGACTGATTCCAGAAACCATGCTCACTAATTGGCGGACGCAAAGTAGTCGTTGGGAAAACCAGAAAACAGACAAGACATATCGTTTTTGCAAAAAAATCTGCACTCAGAAAGCGGTATGCGTAATCTTTTCCCGGCCTGCAGCACATAAGGTACTGAAATGGCCAATAGAGGAAGCTGAAAACATAGATGGACAACGTCCAGGGGATAACCGGAATAAGCGAATCCAGGGGCGTTGTGATGTCATAGTGGAAATGGTTCTTCATCAACATTCTGGAACCGCAGTAAACAATTTGATTCCAGAGGAAAGCCAGAATAAGCGGCAGACAAATATGTGTAGGAATCAAGGAAAGAAGGGTGAGTTTTTTCTTTATCATGTATGACCTCCATAGATAGAATCTTGTGAAGAAGATTATACATGATATCAGCCCGATTTTTTACAAAATTAAGATTATTTAAGCAATTTTAAGGAGTGTACCACCGGGATATCAGAGTTCAGAAATGTTAAGAACTGATTCAGAAATGCTTAAGGGCCAACTGTTAAGATATCGGTATCAGAGACAAATATCTCTGAAGTACATGAATATGAGGAGAAATGAGAAATTGGATTATATACTGGAATATTTCAAGAAAACCGTGGAAACATTTCCGAATCGGGAAGCGGTAGATGATGGGAAGACCTGCTATAATTGGCAAGAACTTCATTCACTGACACAGCATATTGCCTCGGCCGTGGCAGAGAAAAGCATTACAGGGAGGCCGATACCGGTATTCATGGAAAAAAGTGCCGATGCGGTTGCCGCTTTTCTTGGAATTATAACGGCAGGGTGTTTTTACGTCTATTTAAATCCGGATCTACCGGCTGAACGAATCCGAAGAATGCTTCAGGTTCTTGATGCAGATATAGTAATTGTGGATGAACAGCTTAAGAAACGTCTGATATTGGCAGGATTTCAGGGAAATCTTCTGGGAATAGAAAAAGCCAAAGCAGAACCAATCCATATGAAAGCAATAAAGGAGAGGAGTGCAGGAATACAGAACAAAGACTATCTATATGGAATTTTTACTTCCGGCTCCACTGGAATTCCCAAAAACGTGGTGGTAAGCCATCAGGCGGTTCTCGATTTTATGGAGGATTTCTGTCAGGAATTTCCGATAAAATGCCAGGATATATTGGGAAATCAGGCACCGTTTGATTTTGATGTATCGGTAAAAGATATTTATCTGTCTGTTATTACCGGAGCCAAGCTGGTTCTGATACCAAGAAGAATGTTTGCGGAACCGGCGTTGCTGCTGGACTATCTCTGTGAAAAGAGAGTTACAGTTTTAATTTGGGCGGCATCCGCTCTATGCATAATCAGTGGAATGAGGGGATTTGAATACAGAATTCCGGGGCTGATCCGCCGTGTCATGTTCAGTGGGGAAGTGATGCCGCAAAAACAGTTGAAGATATGGCGGAAGTCACTTCCAAAGGCAGAATTTGTCAATCTTTATGGTCCAACAGAAGTTACCTGTAACTGTACATATTACCGTGTTACCGGGCGGGAGCCAGAACATGTGCCGCTTCCCATAGGGATTCCTTTTGCAAAGCGAAATGTTTTTCTTTTAAACGAATACGATATGCCGGTTATGATGGACGGAATACTGGGTGAAATCTGTGTCGGAGGAGCAACACTCGCGGATGGCTATTACCGCGATGAGGCAGAGACCAGCAAGCGGTTTATCAGAAGTCCTGTCAAAAGCCATGCAGGAATGACAATTTACCGGACAGGAGATTTGGGTTTCTTTGATGACCGGGGGAATTTATGTTTTACAGGAAGAAAAGATTTTCAGATTAAACGGATGGGGCACCGGATTGAACTGCAGGAGATTGAACATGAATGTAGTTTAATAGATGGGATATGGCAGGTCTGCTGTAATTATGACGGGAGAGATATAACAGTATTTTATGTAGGAGAAGCAGAGACCGGGCAGGTGCGCAGACTCTTGAAGGAGAGACTCCCGCGATATATGCTGCCCGGTCATTTTGTGAACTTACAGAGCATGCCATTAAATAAAAACGGGAAAATCGACAGGGAATATTTAAAGGCCTGGAAAGGAGGCGCGTAAATGACGGATACGATTTTACAGGAGGCGTCAAAACAATATAAGACGCCATTCTATCTGTTTGATATTGACGAATTAATTCAAAATGTGGATCGGATTAAGGAACTGACAGGTGAAGATATCAATATTTGTTATGCTATGAAAGCAAATCCCTTTCTGGTTGCCGCACTGGCAGACCAGGTAAACAGGATTGAGGCATGTTCAGCCGGGGAATATGATATCTGTAGAAATCAGGGAATTAAGCCGGAGAAGATTATTTTGTCCGGAGTGTTAAAAAAGAAAGAGGAACTGGAACGTATATTCAGAAAAGAGATGACACTGCCAGTCGTTACGGCGGAATCAAAAGAACAGTTTTTGATGATTTCTGAATTAGCCCAAAAATATGAAAAGAATATTCGTATCCTGCTTCGGCTGACCAGCGGAAATCAATTTGGCATGGAGCTCAATATGGTGGAGGAATTGACGATAGACAGTCTAGAAAATCCATATTTAAAGATAGCAGGACTGCATTATTTTTCAGGAACACAGAAAACGGATGTGAGTCTCATGACACATGAGTTGCTTTATCTGAATGGAATTTACAAGGAATTCAAGAACCGGTATGGAATAGAACTGGAGGAAATGGAGTACGGACCGGGGGTTTTTGTGGAATATTTTCAGAAACAGAAAGAATGGGAAGTGGAAGCAGCCTTCCAGAAACTGAGAATGTGTGCAAAAAATATGAGCTTTCAGGGAACGCTCACTCTGGAACTTGGGAGAAGCCTGACGGCCACATGCGGATATTATGTGACGACCATCCAGGAACTGAAAAAGAATGGCAATGCCTCTTATGCCATTGTGGACGGAGGAATTCATCAAATGCATTATGATGGCCAGATTATGGGAATGAAACTTCCGTTCTACCGGCAGCTTCCCAGAAAAAGCTGCGAGGGAGCCTATTGGAATGTGTGCGGAGCACTTTGCACAGTAAATGATGTGCTTGCAAAAAACATGTGGCTGAATGAGGTCCAAAGAGGAGATGTTATCGTTTTTGAAAAAATGGGAGCTTATTCGATTACAGAGGGGATGGCGCTGTTTCTCAGCAGGGAGCTGCCCGGAATTCTTGTGTTCAGGAAGACAGCCGGTTTGATTCAATTCAGACCGTCACTACTGACCAGCTTGTTTCACAAACCATTTTTAGAAGGAGAAATAATAGATGGACGAATTAATGAAAATATTACAGGAGTTGGAACCGGATGTAAATTACAAGGAGGAGCAAGCACTTATTGATTCCCATATCCTAGACTCGTTTTTGATTTTGGAATTAGTTGCAGAGTTGGAGGATACATTTCATATCCGCATTTCTCCTGCGGACATCGTGGCAGAAAACTTTAATTCAGCCGGAGCCATGTGGAAAATGATAGAGCGGCTTAAGAAAGAACGGTAATATGGCTTATCATACAACATTATACTTGTTCCTTTTTTTACCGGCAGCTATAATCGCATACCAGCTTATGCCTGTGAAGTACCGCTGGTATGTGCTGCTGCTCTTTAGCTATTACTTTTATTATTGTATCAGCGGTACGCTGATTATCTATATTATGGCGGCAACCATAACGACATATTTATCAGGCATTCTGATAGAAAAAAAGAAAGGATTTCTGATTTTCTGTATCCTGTTGGTGTTAGAAAATTTGGTATATATGAAATACTATAATTTTTTTGCCGCTAATGGGAACCGTATTTTCAGCTTTATATTATCAGAACAGCCTTTTTCCTTGAAGTCCATGATTATGCCCCTTGGTATTTCTTTTTATACTTTATCAGCAATCGGATACCTTATAGATATTTATTATAAAAAGATATCGGCAGAGAGGCATATCGGAAAGCTGGCATTGTTTCTCTCATTTTTTCCGACTATTATGGAAGGACCAATCTGCCGCTATGGTGAATTAGGAAAGAACTTGTTCACAGGACACAGTATTTCCATGGAGCGGCTGGCAGCAGGAATCCAGAGGATCTTTTGGGGGCTTTTCAAGAAGATGCTGGTGGCAGACCGGTTGAATGTTCTGGTAAAAACCGTATATGACGGATATCAAAATTATGACGGAACTGTTATTGGTGTGGCGGCCATTGCCTATACCATTCAGCTGTATATGGAATTTTCCGGTTGTATGGATATTGTGATTGGTACCGGTGAGATATTTGGCATTACATTGCCGGAGAACTTCCGGCGTCCTTTTTTTTCAAAAACAGTATCAGAGTTTTGGAGAAGATGGCACATATCACTGGGAAGCTGGTTGAAAGAGTATGTATTTTATCCAATATCTATGTGTGGGCCGGTAAGAAAACTGTCAAAGACGGTCAGGAAACGTAACCGGCACTGGGGAGAGGTCACAGCCGCGGCGTTGGGATTGTTCCCGGTATGGTTTTGTAATGGTATATGGCATGGACCGAGATGGAGTTACATTTTTTATGGGTTCTATTATTTTACATTGATTCTACTGTCCATAGCCCTGCGCCCGTGGTCAGACAAGATGCGGAGCATATTAAGGCTGGAGCGGCATCCTGTGATCTATGAGTTATTTCAGATAGGCAGAACATGTTTGTTGGTTGTGATTGGAGAATTATTTTTCAGGGCAGAAGGTTTGAGAATTGGACTTAATATGTTTATGCGTCTATTGACGCAGTTTCAACCATCATCTTTTTGGAATGGGACGTTATTGACTCTGGGCTTGGACCGGTGGGATTTCATGATAATTGGAGCGGCGCTGGCTTTCGTTTTTTTTGTCAGTATGGCTGAGGAGAGGGGAAGGAATGTGCGCCAAGATATAAAGATGCTTCCTTTGCCGTTGCGTTGGAGCGTTTATTACAGTGTGATGCTGGCTGTTTGTCTGTTCGGGGCTTATGGTGTTGGTTATATGCCGGTAGAGCTTATTTATGCAAATTTTTAATCAGGAGGAAGAAATCCTTTGAAATATAGAAGAAGCCTGTTGTTCTTTTTCATTTTTTTCTGTTTATTGTCATTGAGCGCCGAGTTTGTGAAACCGAAAGCACATACAGTCGAAAGCGGGGTGGAAAGCCGTGATATTCATGCAATCAATGTACTGTCTGAGCCGTCTCAGACATTGCAGGTTCTTTTTCTGGGTGACAGCGAAATACAGACAGGGGTATTACCAATGGAACTTTGGAAGAACTATGGAATTACCTCTTATGTCTGCGGGCAATCAGGTCAGAGGACGATGGAGACTTACTTTTGGCTGAAAACGGTATTGAAGAACCAGACGCCCAAACTGGTAGTTCTGGAAACGGATCAGTTTTATCATTGCAGAGACACGCAGACAGAATTAAAAAATGTGATAAAGAATGCCGCCCATTATTACTTTCCGGTTTTTAAATACCATAACCGATGGAAGTCATGGGGGAATTCGGGTGACCGGGTTTCGGGGACAGAAAGAAATCCATTAAAGGGGTATAATTATCATAACGAAACAAAGCCATATACCGGTGGAATCTATATGAAGGAAAGTGATAAAAAGGAGAGGAGCAAACCATTCGTAAGATTTTGGATAGATCGGATTCTGAATCTTTGCCGGGAAAATGATATAGACGTTCTTTTACTTGGCATTCCGGCTCCGCTTAATTGGAGTTATGAACGTCATAACGAAGTGAATGAATATGCACTGGGAAAAGGTGTGTCGTATCTAGATCTTAACCTTATGGAAAAGGAACTGAAAATAAATTGGAAAACCGATACTATGGATGGCGGGGATCACTTAAATATAAATGGTGCCAAAAAGGTGACAGCATATCTTGGTGCTTATCTGAAACAAAATTATGCATTGACGGATTTTAGGGAGAACCAGATGTATCAGTATTGGAACCGGGATTGGAAAAAATATATGGAGATAACCGGTAGAATGTCAAAGAAAACAGGTGATTTTTAGTAGAATAAATTTGTGATATTAAAATTCGTGTATGGGAGATAGGGTGAAGAAAAAAGTATTAATTATTGATGATGATTTAACGATTTGTCGCCAAATTAAGTATGCTTTACAAAGCATAACTACAGATGTGTATTATGCATGTTCAGTTTCTGATGGAATCAAGCGCTTCATGGAACAGGAATACTGCCTAGTAATTATGGAGGTTGTCTTGTCAGAATCAGATGGTCAGGAGTTGATTAAAATAATGAGAAGAGCTAAGACAACCCCAATCTTAGTTTTGTCTTCTAAGCCAGGACACGAAGCAAAACTGTCTACATACCAGGCGGGAGCCCATGCATATCTGGAAAAACCATATGAATTGGAGGAGTGTTTGGCATAGGCAGAATCCCTGATGGATTTATACGTCAACTTGAAAGCTCCGAAAAGTCGCTGCTATACATTAGCGTTCGGTATGGACTTGATAATTGATCCGGAGAGAAGAACGGTGATGTTGGATGGCAAGGAATTGAATCTTGCCCGCAAGGAGTTTGATCTGCTTTTCTGCCTTGCAAGTCACGCTGGTCAGGTCCTAAGCAGAGAGCAGCTCTATAGCCTGGTCTGGAATAATGAAAATGCATATGATATAGACGAAGCGGTAAAGAGCCAGATTAAGACTCTCCGGAAAAAGCTGACAGCCTACAACCGGGAATATATTAAAAATGTCTGGGGCATAGGATACCGCTTTGTTGATGAATGCAAAAAATAAAACATTTTGAAAAATACCGAGGAGACGCTGCGCTTCTCGGTATTTTTGTCGAAAGGTGCCGAAGCCTTCCCCAAATTCTCCCCTAAAATCACCTAAATATCCCCCTCTCCTATCTTATAATCTCATTTAAGCCGATATTGTGGATTATTTAACATACATTTAACCCGGCAGCCGTCAAAAAAAACCGTGCTGAGAGGGTTTTGTTAACATCGTCATAAAAACTGATCTCCCTGGGCACCGCTGATGTTTGGGGAGATTTTTTTCGTTGGTTGATTTCATTGCTACTGGTCCGAAGCAGCGATACTATAGGTCAGCTGTAACACAGAATATAGAATTGGCCTAAAACAAAGGCAGGCGGTATCCCTGTCCCTGGCTGGAGACTGGGATAAACAATCAAGACAGAAAAAAGACAGACACAGGCAGCAGGATGCGAAAGATTACGCACCATCCAGTCCTTATGCTTTCTGCGTTTCTGTCCATATCATTCGGTGCCGTTCACCGCCGGGCTTGTTCTTCATTTCAAATTTCAAGAATTGGAGGACAAGCCCTATGGCGGAAGAAAGGATTTATACCATTATTGTACAGAAAGAACGTGTGGAAGTGAGCAGAGAAGTTTATTACGCCTATTATAAAGCCCGTGAGGCGGAACGATATCAAAACCGTGTCATCCGGCAGAGCGAGATGTCGCTGGAACGGTTCCAGGAGGAAGGGGTGAACGCGGAATACCGTGTGGTCCGTTCGGCTTCGGGAATTGAGGAGGAAATGATCCGGGGCGAAGATAACCGCAGACTGTACCAGGCGCTGGATGAACTGAACGTGGAGGAACGGCTGTTGATTGATGCTTTGTTCTTTTCTGGGATTACGGAAGGCGAACTGGCAACTCGTCTCGGAGTTACTCAACAAGCGATGAGTAAACGGAAGAAAGTTGTGGGCCCCTTCACTTTTTCCTTTATAGAGTGAAGGGGCTTATTCAGTCCCCGTTGTTCCTTGAAAACTTCATATCCAGCGATTACGATACGTTAGCTGTCCAGCGCGAAAGCGAAAGCGGCATAGAAAGATACGCCACGACCACCTGCAGGATCTCTAGTGTCCTGTCAATCCGATCATATCGAAGGTGCAGAGCGGTTTTTTCTGTTCTGGAAATGGCCCGTGGCCGGGCCATCCCGCCATGACCTGGGTAGCCTATGATGATACTTCCGTTCAGTCACAGCCCCTCTTGACCGAGGGATCACGCAATGAGGGCGGCAACCGGAGATCCCGGCTGGGGCAGCAAAGAATGCTGTGCCCATGACGGCCTTGCCAGGGTCGGGTGTAATCGACTGCCAGGCTCTGGGGAGGTGTGCCGAATAGGAGCAAAAAGTATTTAATAAAAATGAAATGAAGAACAAGTACATTTTTATACTGTGTGGGAGGAAGCAAATCATGAGGAATGATATCAAAAAGACCGTGGCAATGTATATTCGATTTGGGAGAGAAGAATCGGCTCATCACGCCCCTTGCAAACACGACAGCATCGACTGGAAACAGATGTGGGATGATTACCGAAAGGAGCAGGAAAACTATTCTTTGCGTAAAGTCCGGCTTTAAAAGAGAACTGGATAAAACTACATAGAGTTTCATCCCCTTGCTCAATACGAGTGAGGGGATTTTTTGTTTCCAGAAAATCGAGTAAGAGAGGGGAGAACCAAAGTGAATATTTTAAGAGGCGATTTGTATTATGCAGACCTGACACCGGTAACCGGCAGCGAACAGCGCGGTGTAAGGCCGGTGCTGATGATCCAGAATGACATGGGGAACCGGTTCAGTCCAACCGTGATCGTAGCGGCTGTGACCAGTAGGCAGGACAAGCATCCGCTGCCGACTCATGTCCCAATCAGTCCCAACCACTGTGGACTGAAAGAACATTCCGTTGTACTGCTGGAGCAGATCCGGACCATCGACCGTGTCCGCCTGCGGGAGTACATAGGCCGGTTGACGGAAGCGGATATGGAGCAGGTGGATTATGCGCTGCGAATCAGTATCGGACTCAGTAAGAACGAGAATAACGAAATGGCAGCATGAGCCAAACCGTATAGATAGATTTGAAATTCGATTGAACCTGTAAATTCTGAAAGAGAGGGAGATAATCTTATGAAGGAGAAGAAAAAGGCATGGGTATATACCCGGATTGATGCCAGACCGGGGATACAGCTTCCTTAGAATTTGTGTCTACGCTTGAAGAATACAGGCGGAGAAAAGCAGCGATTATCCTTTCCTCCAAGGCGCTTGAAAACCTGTTTGCAAATGGGGCTGAAAGTGTGACGCTCAGCGGTTCCAGTGAAGCGGTGCCTTTGTATGAGAAACAGGGATTTCATCCGTGCTTTTACAATACCATTATGCTCTATGAATAACAAGATTCCCTGCACTTGGATAGTTATCCAGCTGAATTGATTTGCAAGAGTGGGTATTAACTTAGGAGGAACGGAGGTTTCTATGAATGAGATACTGAAAGTAGAAAGGCTGACAAAGACTTACGGAAAGAATGCAGCGGTTAATGGAGTCAGTCTGACGGTGAGACAGGGAGACATATACGGTCTCATAGGGAAAAACGGCGCCGGAAAAACCACATTCATGCGTATGGTTCTGGGACTTACCTCACCGGATGCAGGCCATATGGAGCTTTTCGGTCAAGTGAATCTGGAACAGCAGCGAGCACGTATCGGGAGCCTAATCGAAGAACCAGGCGGCTATCTCGGTATGAACGCCAGAGATAATCTGGAAATCGTTCGTAGAGGTTATGGTATTGCAGACAAGCATATTCCTGACAATATGTTAAAGCTGGTTTGGAATCAGCTGGACGGAAAAAAGTAAAGAACTTTTCCATGGGGATGAAGCAAAGGCTTGGACTAGCCATAGCTTTGATGAAGAAACCGGTTTTTTTGATTTTGGACGAACCAATCAACGGACTGGATCCATCCGGTATTAAAGAAATACGGGATTTGCTTTTAAATCTGAATCAGATATATCATAGGGAACAACAGAAACTCAGAAGAGAATGTGAAGTGTGGTAATATGCAATGTCTCTAAACAGCAGGAAATGGCTGTTGAATCTGAGTGGCAACAGCCCGTAGAATGGGATAGTATTAGTTGAACAGGAGGGCCTTGATAATACTAGGGTAATGGGGAGGCTGGGCATTAAAAATGTTTAATCCCGCCTGCCGTATCACTGCATATTATAATCGAAGCAGTTATCACATTAAACTTCCTTAAATTCTGCTGGTGATTGCAGCAATTTACGGAAGTTTTAGTGGTAGTCATATAATATATGTTTAAAGTGTAAAACATAAAATTGTGTTCTGATGTCGTATTTAGAATGCCCGAATATGAGCTTTGCACTGTAAATATTATGAATATAATATCCGTAAAGGGTAAAATATGAGTATATTGCATATGCTATCAATCAAGGATCTCTGAAACGAATAAAACTTAAATAAGATTGTAGAATCAGTGGGATAGCTATATAAATAAGGTAATATTTTCGTATAAGCAACAGGAGGATATCAAATGTATGATATAATTATTATTGGAGCAGGACCAGCCGGCATCAGTGCAGCTATTTATGGAAAAAGCAGAGGAAAAAGGATTCTGATGTTGGAAAAGAATCGGGTTGGCGGTTTGATTGGAAATGTCTCAACAGTTACGCATTATACTGCAATTATGAAAGAAGAATCTGGTAAGACATTTGCTGAACGTATGAAAGAGCAAGCACTTAGTGCCGGCGTAGAGATTCGTTATGAAAATGTGACAGAGACAAAGCTCATAGGTAATAATAAGAAAGTTGTTACAGATAAAGGCAGTTATGAAAGTAAAACAGTAATTCTAGCGAATGGTGGTTCTGGCCGTATGTTAGGAATTCCAGGTGAAAGTCTGAAAGGTATCAGATTAAATGCAACAAAAGACGGTTTTGATTATAAGGGCAAGAATATCTATATCATAGGTGGAGCAGATGGCGCAGTAAAGGAAGCCATTTACCTGGCTGGAATTGCAGGAAAGGTAACAATTGTATGCGTGGAAGATGAACTGATATGCATACAGGAATTCAAAGATAAAGTTACTGCACACCATAATATTGAAATCATGCCACATTCAAGTCTTACAGCAGTATATGGTATAGAAAGAGCTGAGAGACTTGAATTTACAGATAACAAAACAGGAAAAAAACAGATTGTACAAGATGCAGAGTGCGGAGTGTTTGTTTATGCTGGAATTGTACCGAACACTCAGATATATACGGAATTGAAGTTAGATAACGGATATATTCCAGTGGACGAATTGATGCAGACAGAAATTCCCGGAGTATTTGCTGCTGGAGATATCTGTGTAAAAAAGGTAAGACAGGTAGCTACAGCAGTTGCTGATGGCGCAATCGCAGGAATACAGGCTGCAGTAATGTGTTAATAAAAGCAGCCGATAGTAAGTTGATGTTAATTTCCAAATATATCCTTAGAGGTATTTTAGAGAAGTATTTGTTATAATTGTATTTGCAAAACATTAAATAACCTCATTTAAGAAAGGAGCTATGAGTCGTGAAAAGAAAGATTGCAATATTATTAATTACAGGAATTTGTCTGATGCATACAGTACCCTGCTTTGCATCCCAGTCGGCGATGGTTAGTGTTTCCAATTCCGAAGAAACTCAATATACCACGCTCCCGGACGCAGATACTCTGCAAAAAGATGTGGGATTCAAGCCTAAGGCCCCAGAAACCCTGGCAGGCGGTTATCAGTTTAATAGTGGTCATATAACAGAATTATTTGATTTGGATACAAATGGCGCTCAAATCAACAAACATAAAGGTGTAAACTTCCAATATATAAAAAAGGACAATAATACCATCAAATCGGTTTCCTTGTCTGCCGAACCGGCATCAGGGCAATCTCTTTCAAAAGATACTACTGTTATAAAATATGGGGAAATAGATATGTATTATGATACGGCTCAGGCTAATTCTCTGTCTTGGATTAATGGGGATGTTTGCTACATCCTTATGGACATTAATAAGAATGTGTCAAAAAATGAACTGGTAGTTATGGCTGAAGATATGATTGATTAGCTATATCCATTATAACAAGTACAGTTAAGAGGAAAAATAAGAATAGGGAATAGGAATTCCCTACTCTTATTTTTTTGCAGGTCAGCAGATGCTGTTCTGTTATCTTACCTTAAATAAATGCGCCCTTCACTTGAATCTCTCCATTGAATATATATTTTTTATTATGCATTGGCATTTCGTACAGTGAATTTTCTTCTGTCGTCCCCCTTTAATTAGCAGATACACATATGGCAATTCATACGCGTACGAAGAAAAAACGTTAAGCTCATTTCACCCCTATAATCAAATATATTGTTTATAAATCCGTAACAAAACCTGTCATTTGACTTGAAAGTTGCAGATTATTTATGTGTGGCGGGGCTGATGACAATTCTTCTACAGTGACAGTACCGCGAAATGCTTCTGCAATGGCTCTGAGAATTACAGTTATCCGATGAAGTATTTCAGCTTTTTTTCCAATATTATTATTCATAATTTTAGTATATATTATGTTGAATTTTTCTGTCCTCCATATTATTATTTTAATAAAGTACATGATAAATGAGACAAAATAAAATGATAGTGACAGTCATAGTCTGGAAACGTAAGAAGAATATTCGGCTGCCAAACAGACGCTATTGTACGTTTTATACATGAAAGATAAGGCGTTTAATAGAGACATGAAAATACATTAATATGGATGTATTCGATGCATTGCAGAAGAGATTTTAGTTTTTATTTCAGGAATTTAAAAACATTTATATCTCATTCAGCGGCGGCAAGGATAGCGGTGTTCTTTTGAATTTGCTGCTAGATTACCGGAATAAGTATGCCTCAGACCGTGTGATTGGAGTATTCCATCAGGACTTTGAGGCGCAGTATGCCGTGACTACGGATTATATTACCCGCACTTTTAAACGACTGGAAAATTAATCAGGTATAGACCTTTATTGGGGCTGCCTTCCTATGGCTACCAGGACAGCACTGTGTAGTTATGAGATGGATTGGTATCCTTGGGATGATACAAAACAGGATATATGGGTGCGCCCGATGCTTGCCACACCACAGGAAGCAGAGCCGGAGGACTTCACCGGGGAGAATTTCAGAAAAGTCACCGCACAGGCAAAATGGAACGACTTAAATGTTGCTGAACGGAAAGGAGATTTGCCTATGACCGACGCCAAGAAGAAAGACCGCCCCGCCCGCTGCCCCGATTGCGTCACCGAGGTACGCCGGGGGAATACCGTCCTTGTGTTTTCCGGCTACTTCAAAGAGGGAGCTACCGCCACCGCCGCCGACAAAATGCTGAAAGTGCTGGAAGCGGAAAGCGCAGCCATACACAAACCGCCTTTTACCGCTTAAACCGTGACATGGGAAAGCGGTCATATTGTAAATGTGACCTCTGGAATATAAATATTAAATAGAGATTTTTTCAAAATCTATTTGTACCAGTTTTTTGCCATTAGGCAACACATGTTCTAAAGTTTTGATTGCATGGTAATCAATTTTAGACATTGCTTTCTCCAATGACTGTTTTTTCATTTGATGATGCACCTGTTCCAGTCCGTCAAATATATGAAGATAGGGGGAATCTGATACCCAGCTATCTTCCATATTGATTTGAATAATACATGAAACATACTTTGGGCTTGTCTGTATGATAGCTTTCTGAAAGCAGTCATATCCGATATACTCAATCAATAGATTTGCAATAACCATATCAGCTTTTGGTAATTTATCCGTTTCATTTATTAAATCAATACACAGACATTCCAAAAGACCGTTCAATTCAGAATATCTTTGAACGACTGTTTGTAGATATTCTGAATTGATGTCAACGCCATATATTTTGTCAAACTTGTCTTTTTAGATATGTTCAAGACCGTTACCACCTGCAGTACCAAATATCATTATACTTGATACGGGATATGTATAAAATTGACCTTTCATCATTTCATTCATAACTTGCAACTGCATAACCGAATCAAGTTTCATATGATTTTCATAATCAGTTAATGAAATTTCTTTCCATGGATTTTTCATACTCTTACCTCGTCCAATGTAAATTTGTTATTGAACTGATTTGAGTATATCACAGCCCTTTGAAATTTTCTATCACTGTTTTATTGTGACAATATGTTTTTCTGAAATCGTTATTTTGACGGGAAATTGAGTGTAGACCTGATATAAAAATGCTGACACTTAAAGAAAAAAGTGCTTTTGCAGCAGGACTGCTTCAAGATATTGCATCTTTTAGAGGGATTGATCTGAAACTGCACAAGAAAAAGCAATAAGAAACAAAACTGAAAGGAATATTTATATGAAGTACACGTGTATGCTTATAGCGGTGGCCGACATTAATGTTGCAAGAAAATTTTATGAGGATTTGTTCGGATTGGAGGTATTTCAGGACTACGGAAGAAACATCGCATTTACCTGCGGCTTGGCATTGCAGCAGGATTTTGACTGGCTTGTGGATCTGCCGAAAGAAAGGGTATTAAGGAAATCCAATAATGTGGAAATCGTCTTTGAGGAACAGGATTTTGACGGTTATCTGAACAAGTTGAAAAAATACCCGGATATTGAATATCTGGGAGAAGTGATTGAGCATAGCTGGGGTCAACGGGTGATTCGGTTTTACGATTTGGACGGTCATATCGTAGAGGTTGGAGAGGATATGAAAATGGTGCTAAAGCGTTTTCTTGCTTCCAGCATGACAATGGAAGAAATCTCTGTGAAAATGGACGTTTCCGTGGAGGACTTAATAAAACTTATGTACAGCTAAATTTCAGAAAGAAAAAAATGGTTATATATTTGGACGATAAAGAAATTAATGCTTCATTTTTTGTCTCTTTTGTAAATTAGATATGGTAACGTGCTTGTAGGGTGTTTGCGTATTCTTTCGGATTGTTACTATTTTGGAACAATTACAGAATTACTTGTTCTTCCGGAATATCAGCAGCAAGGGATTGGAAGAAAACTTCTTTAGCTTGCAAAGGACAATACACCTACCATGTTATATTTTGGCGCGCAACCGGGGATAGAAGACAGGGAGGATATTTCGAGATATATTTGAATCCCTGGGACTATGCTGCAGGTATACTTTTAATTCAGGGGGCAGGTGGTCAAATAACTGATTTTACGGGAAAATCACTTGATCCGAGAAAAGGCAGCAGTGTAGTGGGAACAAACGGATACGTCCATGCGGAACTGTTAAAAATACTTTTAAATGGCTAATACCTCGTGGACAAATAAACAAATTGCATTTTGGAGGAGATAGAAATGGAAACTAAACATCCATCTATGTTAGACTTGTTGATTGAAACACATATTGGATTGGAACGCCAAGGCCCCGGAAGTTCCGAAGCCATCGAACAGGCTCTTGGATTTCTTAAACCACTAAATAAGTTTTCACGAATTGCAGATTTAGGATGTGGAACTGGGGGACAGACTATTCATTTAGCGCAGCATCTACCCGGTACAATTACTGGCTTAGATATGTTCGCTGACTTTATAGAGAAATTGAATGAAAATGCAAAAAGCTTGAATTTGGGAAATCGAGTAACGGGCATTGTTGGCTCTATGGAGGACTTGCCATTCAAAAAAAAATCTTTGGACTTAATTTGGTCAGAGGGTGCGATTGACAATATTGGTTTTGAAAAAGGAATTTCATACTGGCATGACTTTCTTAAAAAAGGAGGCTTTGTTGTTGTAACATGTCCGTCTTGGCTTACAAAGGAACAGCCTGCTATCGTTGAGAAGTTTTGGTCTAATGCCGGGAGTTGTCTGGATTGTATTAGCAATAATATAGAGACTATGCAGAGATGTGGTTATCAGTTTATTGCATCGTTTACTTTACCCGAACAATGCTGGACAAACAACTATTTTATTCCACGTGAAGCGGCAATTAACAGACTGTTCGAAAAATATGCCGGTAATGAAACTATGATTGAGTATGCGGCACAAAACCGATATGAAACCGAACTTTATTCAAAGTATAATCAGCATTACGGGTATGTGTTTTATATTGGTAGGGCTATATAGTCATTTAGTTTGTAATATTTTAATAAATAAAAAGAACCAAGGAGAAAGTATAATGATTGCAATGCAGTACAAAGTAAAATTACTAGATAATTTTGATATGAATATTATTCGTAAACGTGTAATCGACAATGGGAGGAAAACAGATGGTTTTCAAGATTTAATTTTCAAAGCATACCTTATCGCTGTAAAAGATAACCATTCTGCACTCCAATGGTTGGCAAAAGATAAATATTGGTGTCCCGCTATTAAGTGAAATAAAAGATGATTTCGGCACAGCGCATTTTGGTTTGGAAGCCAAAAGAGCAATTCCAGTTTGTTCAAATATGCATGAATTAGAGTTTTCCGCCAATTACAGTAATTTCGTAGGCAGAGTATTATTATACAATCCTGATAAATGGGAGTGTTCAGAATATTACTTTTTTAAAAGTTTACCAGTAAATTCCAGTGTATTGAAGGAGAGATATGTCATTTCGGAATATTATGAGTGGAACGCACAAAGGGGAGTTTTTCAGAATAACACCTACAAACAAGGTTTTGGAAATTATAGATAAATCGGGATTGTTACACAGATTATTTATATAACGAATGGAGGTATACCATTGGAAACAGTAGAATTGAGATTTCAATATACTCAAAGTGAGTATATAAGAGCAGAAAGGCAATATTTAATTTATAGTAAAACCATACATAAATATGATATTGCTTTAGTTGCTATATTTTTGTTGCTGTCGGTAGTTTATATGCTGTTCTCTTCTTTTAGTATATTTAGCATCTTAACATTTGGATTAGTAATTGTTGTAACTGGATTGGGAAGCTATTTATATATTCTAATGCCTATACTGAAATTCAAACAAACTACAAAATATCATGAGGAATATACGCTGGTATTTTCTAAGGAAAGCATTAAATTTAAAACACAAAGCATTGAATCAGAAATGAAGTGGGATATTTACTCTGCACTTTGGGACAGCCATGATTTTTATTACTTAATTCAAGCACCACGAATATATACATTAATTCCAAAAAGAGTTTTTAAAGACCAAAACGAAAAACAAATATTTGAAGAAATTGCACAATCAAGAGTAACAGCAATAAAGCACGTATAATTAGCATACCCCACAGTGTAAGGTAATAGAGTTATTTGAGAATATTGGAATTACTTATTGGCTCGATGGTGGATGGGGCGTAGATGTTTTGGCGGGCAAACAGACAAGAACCCATATAGATATAAATTTTGATGCTCAATATGCAGAAAAATTGTTAAATGCGCTTCTGGATCTGGGTTATAAAGTCGATACAGACTGTAAACCAGTTGTTTTGAATGTTCAGATTTTCCTTGTAAACTGATTAAAAACATTGAAAAAAGTTATAACGATAGGTATCAGGCAACAATAATTGTTACTGTATATAATAAGTCATAAGAAAATAAATTAAAAAATTAGGTTTTTAGGAGGTACACATCTATGAAGGATAGGATTGCATACTGCGGGCTGGACTGTGAAAAGTGCGATGCATATCTAGCAACAATCAATGACGACCAGGTGTTGCGTGAGAAAACTGCAAAACGATGGGCTGAATTAAATAATGCTCCCATTCTGCCTGAACATATCAACTGTGAAGGATGTCGTGTTGATGGAATTAAAACTGTATTCTGCGATAGTCTTTGCGGCATTCGCCAGTGTGCATTGAAAAAAGGTGTGACGACATGCGGTGACTGTCCGGACTTGGAAAAATGTCAGACGGTTGGAGCGATTATCTCAAAGTGTCCCGAAGCTTTGGAAAATCTAAACGGATAAATTACATAGTTTGTTGATTCTTATAATCAGATGGTTCACACCAATGGAGGAAACGTATATGGATATTCAGAAAATTATCAGCATGCTCTTTCATCGGATATTCAATTTCTTGGAGAAGAAACCGGATTGCAGGAAATAAAAGCAGATAGCTTTTGGATTTAGATCCGGTTGACGGGACTATAAACCTTATGCACGACTATCAGCACAACGTTGTATCTTTAACACTTTGCTTGGTTCCGCAGGGAGGGTGGTCAGTGCCGGGACGTCCTCAGAATTGGCCTCGGCTCTGCTGCTTTGGAGCTGGCATATAC